>Ga0207789_1000097_pt1 | contig 76875 bp, 73 predicted proteins | sample HigsolmetaGSP12D_FD_184840 | JGI IMG/M metagenome (GOLD analysis project Ga0207789, IMG submission 184840) | High solid enriched microbial communities from the Joint BioEnergy Institute, USA - SP1-2-D (SPAdes) | ecosystem: Engineered > Bioreactor > SSF (Solid state fermentation) > Aerobic >...
CGCTTCAAGCTGCGGCGGCGCGCCGATTTCCATCGTGCGCCAGTACATCGAGCAGCAGCAAACCCCACACTGAAACCCAAAGACAAGGACGGCTGCGCCGTCCGCGCTATCCTTCCCCGCCCTGAACCGCGGGGCTTGTCGCGCACCGGGTCAGCCCGCCTGGGTCATGCTGGCGGGCAGCACTGCCGCACCCGGAGTCAGGCGGGCAACGATCTGGTTTTGCACGGATACCAAATGCGCCCGCATGGCCGCCTCCGCACGATCGGGATCGCGATCCGCAATCGCGTCGGCGATGGCTTTGTGCTCACGATCCCGCTGCTCGATGCGATTGATGCACACAGGCGTAGAGCTATTGACGTGTAAGCGGCTATCGGACCCGACCCTCCTGAGCAACGCATAGAAATCCGCGACCAACGTGTTGCGCGTCGCCTCGGCCAGCTGCTTGTGAAATGCAAGATCTCCCGCCCCCCCGGCTGACACCGGGCGGTGTCGTGGCGGCCTTTTGGATCCGAAGAATATCCAACGGCGTAGCTCGTACGGCCGCCAGCCGAACGAGTGCCGGCTCCAGAATCATCCTCAGCTCGATGACTTCCAGCGCGTTGGTACTGCGAACCAAGGCATCGCCGCGCAATGGCGACGCCTCCCGCCGCGCCCCCGGCCGGGGCACTTCGCCGCTACTACGAAGAACTTCCAAGGCCAGACGCAACCGATGCCGGGTCACACCCATTTGCTCGGCTAGCCGCCTTTCGGCCGGCAAGGGCTCCCCCGCGGCCAACATCTGCCGCGATTGAAATGGAACACCGCAGATGAGACTCAACCTGAAGCTCGGTCGACATCCGATCCTCATCACGCACGAAGTCCCAGCGGACGTTCTAGAAAGGCTAGACCGATTCTTCGAAATCGAACTCTACGAAGGGAAGGCTCCACCCCCGCGCGACAAACTCCTGACGCGGCTTCACGAGAAGGCGGGGGTGATTACCACGGACCGAGACACCATCGACCAAGACATGATTCCGGCCTTGCGCTCGCTGAAGGTCGTCTGCAACATGGCGGAGCACTGCGACAACCTGGACGTACCCGCCCTGACACATGCGGGAATCATGGTGACCACCGCACCCGTGCCTCCCGGCGAATCGGTCCGCGAGGCGCGGGCACGCCGAGCCGCAGAGAACCTCATCGCCGCTTTCGGGTTCGGCAGAATGGGAGGCAAACCGGCGGATCTGGTCAACCCGGAATTGCTCTGCAACTGCTGCTAAGCCAGGCAATTGCTCCACCGCCAGCGCCCCGCCCTTCGGGCGCCAAGCTCGCGGAAACGACTACCGTGCCCGCGAGATTCGCACTTCCGCCCCGCGCCGCTTCACCTCCAGCCCTTCGGACGGCAGGATCTTCAAGCCCTCCAGGCCCTTGGCGTAGCTCGAGCCCTGCATCTGCATGACACGGATCTTGTTGCGCATCACGCTGGGATTGTGCACGGGCATGCCGAACAGCCAGACCTCGTCCAGCAGGCGCGCGGAATTGAATTCGCCGGTGTGCTGGGCCGCCGGCCCCAGGCACAGCATGTGGCCTTCGCGCCCGAAAACGGGCAGGTGGTCCAGGCCGCACTCGAAGGTCCACGTCGTGCCGCCCTCGTAGCGCCAGCCCGTGCGCAGGTCCCACCATGCGTCGCCCTTGGGCAAGTAGACGCGGACCTGGTTGCCCGGTTGCAAGGCCGGGGCCACCAGCAGGGCTGGGCCGAGCAGGTACTGCAACTCGTAGGCATGTGCTTCGGGATCGTCCGGGAAAGACATGGCCATGGAACGCTGGACCGGCAGGCCGGTGCGGGCGGCATCTTCGATCACGCCAAGCACGTACGGAATGAGGCGGTACCGCCATTGCATCAGCGTCTGTGCGTGCTTGAAGACCTCGTCGCCGAAGTCCCAGGGCAACAGCCCCGGCACCGCGTGGAAGCGCAAGTGCGAGCTGAACACGCCGACCGCGAGCCAACGCAGGTACAGCTCGGGCGTCATGGTGTCGAGCGGATGGTCGGGCGAGCCGATGTCGTGGGCATAGGCAGGCAGGCCGCTGGCGCCGGCAGTCAAGGCTGCGCGCAGCGATTCAGCCAAGCCTTCCCAGGTATTGGGCACCGAGGCGGAGGCCTGCATGGGCAGGCGCTGCGCGGTGGGGAAGAGGTCCCTGCTCCACACCACGCCTTCGGGTGGCGTCTTGTTCCAGGCCGCGGCCTCGAAGAGGCAGCGCTTGACCAGCATCGGGTAGACGGTGCGCAGGCGGGCGCCCTCGTCTCCGCTGCGCGCGCTCACGCCGTCGGGGATATCGATCTGTGCGTCGCAGGACACGGCATCGACGCCCTCGTCCATGATCTGCCGGACTTTGTCCCGCCAGAAATTCCACACGTCGCGATGGGTCAGGTCGAGCAGGCCAAACGGCGCGCCACCGGTGGCAGGCACGCCTGGAAATACGTGCGCCGACCCGGAGTCTTCCGTGAGCAGCCAGCCCTTGTCTTCCAGCTCCGCAAACATGGGGCTATGGGTCGGAACGCCGGGAAAGCCGGGCGTGCAGACCTTGAGATCCATGCTCTTGAACTCGCCGAGCTGTTGGCGCGGATCGGCAAAGCGCGCGGGGTCCCACTCGAGGTTCAGCTTGGCGCGCACTTCCCAGGCCGCGGGCGGTTGGAGGGAAACGGCGTCGAACGGAACGCCCCGGTTGCGCATTTCGCGCGCAACGGCAGCCAACTGCGCGACATCGGTATTGGCAGCCTGGTGCAGCCAGGTGCCCATGCTCCATAGCGTGGGCTGGCCAGCGCGGCCGGTCAGCTGCGTGTATTGGTTGAGGATTTCCGCCGGCTCGCCGGCGAACAGGAACAGGTCGAGCTTGGCGTCGGCAATGGTCAGCACGTAGCTCGACGGCGCGTAATCCTCCACCCCGATGTCGTGCACCACCGATTCCACGGTATTGACGTAGAGGCCCCAGCCGGTCGGGCTCCATGCGAGCGGCAGCGCGCGCGATTCCGGTTCGTCGGAAATCACGCGCTCGGCGCGCCGGTCGAGCATGATCTTGCTTTCGCCGAGGCCGTAAACTGCTTCGCCGGGAGCCAGGTCGAAGGAAAGCGTCCAGGACAACGGCGCTGCCGGGTCTTCCGTGCCCAGCGCAAACAGGGACTCGTCGGCCGTGGAGGCGAGCACTTTGCGCCCCTTGCGGTACAGCGCGAGGCGCACGGGATGCGTGGCGATCTCGAGCACGTTGTCGCCCTGCGCCAGGCGAAAGCCGGGATGGCCCTCGAGCTCAACCTCCTCGACGGTCGCCTCGCCGATGGCTTCGTCCCGGGCCAGCAGGTCATGCAGCGCGGCAGCGCGGGTAGCCGAGCCGGAAGCCGGCTTGCCCGTGGCAGCGGGCGTCCCGATACTCAACCTGAACACGCCCGGCGCGCTCGCCTCGACGAGCAGGGCGAGCCCCGCGTCGGAGAGGAAATGGACGGCAGCCGGATTGGACGTGTTGAGAGTCAGGGATTCCAGACGCTGGTAGCGGGAGGAGTCGAATTGAAGTGGCACAGGTTTCCCTCGATCGCTTTCGACAGATTGGCAATAGCAAACGCAAGCCTCGCAGGCCCCGCTATCCGCCCCAAAACTGCGGGCAATGCCGCAATTTTTCGCCAAAACCTCTATTTTGACGGATTCGGGAAGGCAAATAAACCACAGGGGGTCATCCCCCCCTCGCTCCGGCGCTCCCTCCGGGAGGCCCAGGCGGACGGCGCCCGGCCCCGCGTCGTGCGGACCACGACGGGAAAAACCCCGGCACCGCGCCCCGGTTCCGTCGTTTCTTACTGTTTGTCGATCCGCTATTTTCCCACGTTTCGGGCGCCTTCAGCGCCACCCGACCATACGGAGCAAATCCCCTTCGAGCGGCATGGGTTCTCCCTCCAGGGAGGCGGCCACGATGTCGCCCGCGAGGGCGGACCAGCTCAGCCCGCGGGAGGCATACCCCGCGGCCACCCAGAGCCCGGGGGCATCGGGCAGCTCGCCGATGACGGGTAGCCTGCCGGGCAGCACGGCCCGCCAGCCCGCCCAGCCCCGGATCGCACCGGGTTCGACGCGGGCAGCCAGCTCCGGCAGCAGCCGCGCGAGCCGGTCCAGGTTGAGGGCGTGCCCTGCCTGGGTCGCCGCGGCCTCTTCGGCGTCGTGCACATAGGTGCTGCCGACGACGCGGTATCCGTCCACGGGGGGAAGTACATAGCCATCCCCGGCCACGACGCAGCGCGGCTGGCCGGTGTCCGCGGGCAGCAGCGTAATCTGGCCCGCGATGCGCTTTTGCTGGAAAAAACGGCAGTCCGCGCGTCCGGGCCCCGCCCAGCCACTATCGGCAAGCAGGCGGGGCGCGTCGCCGGCGTTGGCCAAGACGACCACTCCTCCCTCTGCCAGCACGGCCCCCCCGGCATCGACGACCTGCCAGCCTCCTCCCAGCCGAGGCGCGATGCGGGCTGCTCGGCCGGCGCGCAATTCGATGCCCGGAGAGGCCAGCAACGCTTGGCAGAGCGCGTGCGGCCTCACGCGCAGCCCCCCCGGAAAGAACACGCCGCCGCGGGACGTCCGGCAGCCGGCCAGGGCGCTGGCCTCTTCCTGCGTCACGGGGCGCACCCATTCGGCAGGGAAACCCAAGACTTCCAGCATCGCATGCATGCCGGCAACCTGCCCGTCGGATTTGGCTTGCTGGACCGTGCCGCAACGGTCCACGATATGGCCGTCCATCCATGGCGCCCAGCGGGCCGCGGCGCGCAGTGCACCGGCCCGCGTCAGCCTCGCCCGCGGCGCATCGTCCTTTGCGAGCACCGGCGTGAGCGCGGCCGCCACATGTCCCGTGCCGGCCGGCGCCAGGCCGGCGGCCGCATCGAGCACCGTCACGCGCCAGCCGCGCAACGCCAGTGCATGGGCCACGCCCGAGCCGGCCACGCCGGCCCCGACGACGACCGCATGGCGCGCTGCAGGCGCCGGGGGGACCCTCGCGGCCCCCGGCCGCGCGAACCGTGGCGAGAACCGGGCGACCGTCATGTGCCGCTTGCCGCCGAACCCGGGGCGTTTCTCCACCTCGAACCCTGCGGCCTGCAAGGCGCGGCGTACCGCGCCGGCGCTGGCCCAGGTCGCCGCCGTCGCCCCGGGTGCAGCCAGCTTCGCCAGGCCCTTCATCAGGGATTCGGACCACATTTCCGGGTTGCGGGCAGGACTGAAGCCGTCGAGGAAAAAGGCGTCCGCGGCCAGCCGGAGCTGCGGCACGACCCGCTCGGCCAGGCCGAACGCCAGCGTCAGGGTGACCCGCCCGCCATCCAAGTCCAGCCTATGCAGGCCCGGCAACAGGGGCGGCCAGGCGGCGAGCAGCTGGCTGGCCATGTCCTGCCAGCCGGGTGGCGCCTGCGTGGCCAGGAGCTGCGCGAGGTCTTCCCGCGCGAACGGGTGGGCCTCGACCGAGACCACGTGCAGCCGTCCGCAGCGCTGGGGATCGTCGCGCCAGGCCCGCCAGAGGGCCAGGAAGGTCAACCCCAGGCCAAAGCCGGTCTCGCAGACGGTGAAACGTTCGCGGCCGCGCCACCTCTCGGGCAGCGCGTTGCCCGCGAGGAAGACGTGGCGAGCCTGCTCGATCGCGCCCTGGGCGGCATGGTAGATGTCGCCGTAGCGCGGGCTGTAGGGCACGCCGCCCGCCTCGAACGCGGGCCGGGAGGGAATCAAAGGGGTAAACACGGGCGCCATCATACCGCCGCCCCCTTACAACAGAGTCCTGCCCCGCTCTGACAACGCGAGCAAAGTGGACGTACACTGCCCCCATGAGCCACCCAGCCGCCCCCACCCCGGACCAAGCCGCGCCCCTAGACCTGTTCAAGGCGCTCGAAGCCGCGGTCACGGCCGCCCACGCCGGCGCTGCGATCCTGCAGGCCTACGCGCACAAGCGCTCGGAGCTGGTCATCGACCTGAAAGCGCGCAATGACCTGGTGTCGCAGGCCGACCGCGAAGCCGAGATCGCCATCATCGAGGTCCTGCGCGCACGCACCCCGCAATTCGGCATCGTCGCCGAGGAAACCGGAGGAACGCCCTCCGGCCCGGCGAGCTGGTACATCGACCCGCTCGACGGCACCACCAACTTCGTCCACGCCATTCCCCACTACGCGGTCTCCATCGCGCTGGTGGCCAACCAAGACTGCGGCGTCGCGTTCGACGACGCCAAGTGCGAGCCCGGCCCGGTGGTCGGGGTCATCTACGACCCGTGCCGGGAGGAAATGTTCACCTGCGTACGCGGCGTCGGCGCATGGCTCAACAGCCATCGCATCCAGTGCTCGCGCACCGGCAGCCTGGCCGATGCGCTACTGGCCACCGGCTTCCCGTACAGCGACATGTCCTTCACCGACAACTACCTGCCCATGCTGCGCGACGCCATGCACGGCACCCGCGGCGTGCGGCGCAACGGCGCGGCAGCGCTGGACCTCGCGTGGGTGGCCTGCGGCCGGTTCGACGGCTACTGGGAACTGCGGCTCAAGCCCTGGGACATTGCCGCCGGAACGCTGCTGGTGCGCGAGGCGGGCGGCCTGGCTTTCGACCCATACGAACGTTCTCCCTGGCCAGAGCATGGCGACATCGTCTCCGGCTCGCCCGAGATCGCCAAGGCGCTGCATGCCCTGATCGCGCCCAACCTGAAGCACTGACCTTCCCGGCCCCACCGCTGCCGCAACGGCAACGGTGCGCTCATTATTCGTTGCTTGTTGATGCGGCCCGGCGCTGTTTAACCTGCTCGGGGTCGCTATCAACGAGGACACCATGAGCGAGCTTTTCCTGCCGGCCGACCCTTACCCCTGGCCCTTCGACGGCGACCTGCAGCCCTCGAACACGGCTTTGATCGTCATCGACATGCAGACGGACTTCTGCGGACATGGCGGCTACGTGGACCAGATGGGCTACGACTTGTCGCTCACGCGCGCGCCGATAGAGCCCCTACGCAACGTGCTTGCGGCCATGCGCAGCGCAGGCTTCCACATTCTCCACACCCGGGAGGGGCACCGGCCCGACCTCTCCGACCTGCCGGCCAACAAGCGCTGGCGCTCGCGCCGCATCGGCGCCGGCATCGGCGACCCCGGCCCCTGCGGGCGGATCCTGGTGCGCGGCGAACCGGGCTGGGAAATCATTCCCGAACTGGCTCCGCTGCCGGGTGAGCCCATCATCGACAAGCCGGGCAAAGGCTCCTTCTGCGCCACGGACCTCGACCTGATCCTACGCACGCGCGGCATCCGCAACCTGGTACTGACGGGCATCACCACCGACGTATGCGTCCACACCACCATGCGCGAGGCCAATGACCGCGGCTACGAATGCCTGCTGCTCGAAGACTGCTGCGGCGCGACGGACCGCGGCAATCACGAGGCCGCCATCAACATGATCAAGATGCAGGGTGGCGTGTTCGGCGCCGTGGCCGACTCCCGCACGTTGCTGGCGGCCCTGGGCGCCAAGCTACCCGAGGCAGCGGAGGCGGCGCAATGAACGAACCGCTGGTCTTCGCAAGCGCGCTCAGCCGCGTACCTGGGCAGCTGGAATGGGGCGTGCTGCGACCGGGCGTCGCGGTGGCCTGGCTTTACCGCGAACCGAACGGCGGCCCGGCGGCCGCCTACCTGCGCTACGAGCCGGGAGCGTCCGTGCCACTGCACCGCCACCCCGGACTCGAGCACATCCTGGTGCTGGAAGGTGAACAGCAGGACGAGCGCGGCGTCTATCCGGCCGGGACGCTGGTGGTCAACCCGCCCGGCACGCAACACAGCGTCCAGAGCTCCAAGGGGTGCCTGGCACTGTTGGTCTGGAACCGGCCCGTGGAGATGCTCGAAGCCTGACGCCCGCCGGGCTCAGCGTACGACCATCAGGCCAATGCGCACCTGCGACTTGGCCCGCACGTTGTAGTCCAGCAGCGTTTCGCCATAGCCGTTGAAGTACTGGACGTGCAGGAAGCCGTTCAGTTTGCCCAGGCCGAGCTTGCGCAGCGGATAGGCCATGTCGACTTGCAGCGAGCCCTTCTCGTGCCCTTTGCGCGCCAGGGCCGACACCATGAGGCCATCGTCCCTGGCCCAGCGGAGCTGGTAATCGACGTGGCCGCGGTAGTCCGCAATGTCGGGGTTGCCCTTGCGCGTGACGTAGTACTTGATCTTGGGGCCGAAACTCAGGGTGCTGCCATCCTCGAAGCGGTAGCGCAGCGTCGGGCGCGCGTACAAGGAGTTGATGGCCCGCGAGTCGTCGTCGCCGCGGCCGTTGGACTCATGCTCGAATCCTCCGTCGAATCCGAGAGACTTGCGGCGGTCCGGCGACTCCCAGACGCGCTCGGACAGCCAAAACACCGACGGGCGATAGCTGCTGTCGCGGAAGGGTGCGGAGTTCTCGCCGATGTCCCAAAGCGAGGTTTGCGTGTAGCCGAGGTAGAGGTTGTTCAAGAAACCGCTCTCCCGCTCGTCGTCGGGTTGGAACAACCGGAACTTCAGGCTGATCTGGAAACGCGCGTTCAGGTGTGGCCGGGCGCCGAGGCTGAAGTAAACAGGCTCGTAGGGCGAAAGCGCGCTGCGGAAGCGATCGAGCACAGAGCGATCGTCGCTCGCGGCGGGCGGCGGCCCTTGCTGCGCCGTGCTGCGCGCCGCACCGTCGTCCACTAGGTCGCCCGTGCCTGCCAGCACGCCCGCATCCGGAACCCGGGCCCCACCGGGCGCGGCCGGATCGACGATGGGACCGACCGCCGGCGCTGCGACGATCTCGCCCCTCTCGGCCGATGTGGCGTCGAGGGCCAGCAGCACAGGCTCGCCTTCGATTGCAATGGCCTGCAATCCGCGGGCCTGTGCGGGAACGGTCACCGACCAGCTGGCCCGCGAGAATTGCCCCACCGGGACCTGGAGCACGGCGCGTCCGCCGTCCAGGCGCGCGGGCGTGCGAACGACGTTGCCCTGGGCGTCCCGCCACTGCAGGATGAGCTCCTGGGGGGCGTCCCAGGTTGCCGTGGCATTGCCTTCGTTGAAGAACATGGCTTCGACGCGCACGGTTTCGCCCGGCCCGGCCTGCAGCCGGTCCAGCCGGAACGTCACGCCCGCCTCTGCGCCCTGCAGGGGCACCAGCGCCGCTGCGACACAAGCGCCGAGGGGCACCAGCGCGCGATGCAAGTGGCCGCGCCCGCTACCGCGGAGGCGGCCTGCTGTCTTACTCAGCATCAACTCTCCCGAACGACGCCCCGCTGGGGCAGATGACGCAATTGTAGGGGCAGCGCCAGCCTTCGCGGACACGCCTGGCCTATGCGCCCTGCCCGCCCGCGCGCAATTCACGGCGCAAAATCTTGCCAACGTTGCTCTTGGGCAATTCCTCGCGGAACTCGACGTGGCGCGGACGCTTGTACCCCGTCAACCGGTCGCGGCAGAAGTCCTTGATGTCTTGTTCGGTCAGTGCCGGGTCGCGCTTGACCACGACGACCTTCACCACCTCTCCCGAATGCTCGTCGGGCACGCCTATGGCTGCACATTCGAGCACGCCGGGATGCTGCGAGACCACGGCTTCGACATCGTTGGGATAGACGTTGAACCCGGACACCAGGATCATGTCCTTCTTGCGGTCCACGATGCGGATGTAGCCGCGTTCGTCCATGATGCCGATGTCGCCCGTCTTGAAGAAACCGTCCGGCGTGAGTACGCGCGCGGTCTCTTCGGGCATGTTCCAGTAGCCCGCCATGACCTGCGGCCCGCGCAGGGCGATCTCCCCCTGCTCCCCATGCGGCACGGGCTTGCCGTCGTCATCGAGGATCGCGGCTTCCGTCGACGGCAGCGGGATGCCGATGGTGCCCGAGTACGCCTTGATGTTGATGGGCGTGCAGCAAGCCACCGGCGAGGTTTCGGACAAGCCATAACCCTCGCACAACGGAGACCCGGTCACGGCCACCCAGCGGTCGGCCACGGCCTTCTGCACGGCCATGCCGCCGCCCACGCTCACGCGTAGCCCCGAGAAATCAAGCGAGGCGAATTCCGCGTTGTGCAGCAGGGCGTTGAATAGCGTGTTGACGCCGGGAAACAGCGTGAAGCGATAACCCGACAGCGTCTTCACCATCTCCGGAATGTTGCGAGGGTTGGTGATCATCACGTTCAACCCGCCTGCGTGCATGCCCAACAGCGCGCATACCGTCAGTCCGAAGATGTGATAGAGCGGCAGCGCGCAGACAAAAATCTCCTGCGCCCGCAATCCGTCCGCGGCCGCAGGCCTGTCGCCGGTCAACAGCCAGGCGTCGGACTGCAAGACGTTGGCGGCCACGTTCCGGTGCAGCAGGATCGCTCCCTTGGCCACGCCGGTGGTGCCGCCCGTGTATTGCAGGAAAGCGATGTCGTCGGGGCCGACCTCCACGGGCTCTAGCGGCAGGCGGGCGCCCCAGGCCAAGGCCTGCCTGAAGGTGACGGCACCCGGCAGGTGAAAAGGCGGCACCAGCTTCTTGACCCGGCGCACGGCGAAATCGACCACCCTGCCCTTGATGGCCCCCAGCAAGTCGCCCATGGCGGCAACGACCACGTGCCGCACGGCGGTGGCCGACATGACCTTCTGCAAAGTGTGGGCAAAGTTCTCCAGGATGATGATGGCCTGGGCGCCACTGTCCTTCAATTGGTGTTCGAGTTCCGGCGCGCTATAGAGCGGATTGACGTTGACGACCGTGTAACCGGCGCGCAGCACGGCCGCGATGGCGACCGGATACTGCAGGATGTTCGGCATCATCAGGGCCACGCGCGCGCCGCGCTCCAGGCCCAGCGACTGCAGCCATGCCGCCAACTGGCGCGACAGGCGGTCGACGTCGCGGAAGGCAAGGGTCTTACCCATGCAGACGAAGGCCGGGCGCGCCGCGAACTTTTCGAACGCCTCCTCCAGCAACTGGACCAGGGATCGATATCTATCCGGATCGATCTCGGCGGGAACGCCTGGCGGGTAATGCGCCAACCACGGTTTGTCCATTGATTGTCTCCTGCATGGGTCCATGCCGCATCGTCGCACGGCTACCGGGCGGATGATAGCGGAGCCGCCTGGAGCCGTTCGGTCTCCCGTTCCAGCACGCGCCGCCGCTCCGCATATGGCATCCGCGCCAGCGTGCGCGCCTGGGCAAGGAAAGGCGCCAGGCTGCCGTCATGGCAGGGCCCACAGCGATCCGCCATGGCACGCAAGGCCGGCACCCACTGCTGGTACGTGCCGATCGCGGCGAAATGCGCGTTGTTGAGCGGCTGCCCCATCCATGCGTCATAGCCGGAAAAGCCGTCCCATTTCTCGCGCTTGATGCGCTCGTAGCGTTCGCGCAGGCCCGCGATGATCTCGGCCTTGCGCGCGCGCAGCCTGGCGGCTTCCTCCGGTTCCAGGCCGGCGGGCCCGGGAGACACGGGCGGCGGGCCGTGGCGCCCGCCCGCCTCGCCATAGGCCTGCGCCAACTGCCGGCGCGTTTCCATCAGCAGCTCGATGAAATCGCGCCGGCGCCGGTCGAAAGCCTCGTAGGCCGGCCGCAGGCTCCGGTTCTCCGGCAGGTCCAGCCAACGCTCGACGCCTATCCGCTCCACCACCGTCGCCAGGGATTCGTTGAAGCTCGTATCGTTCTTCGCATAGACGGCCTGGTGCGTCAACTCATGGAAAACCAGGCGCGCCACTTCGCCCGGCGGCAGGCGGATGAAGGTATTGACCAGGGGATCGGCATACCAGCCCAGCGTCGAATAGGCCGGAACGCCGCCCACGTAGACGTCCCACCCCTGCGCGCGGAGGGCATCGGCAGCCTTTTTCGCCTCTGCCTCGCTGTAGTAGCCCCGGTAGTCGAGACAGCCGACGATGAGGAAACACGAGGGCTTGAGGCGCAGCGACAGCTCGGGCGCCGCGAATACGTTCCAGACGACGTAAGGACGCTTGACGTCGGCATAGCGGGTATAACTGTCGTTGTCCGGCAGCCCGAGCACCTCGCTCGCATAACGCCGGGCAGACTGCGCATAACGCAAACGGGTGCGCAGGTCCTCGGGCGTGGACGGATCGGCCAGGACCTGCTCCAGCGGGCGCGCGGCCTGCAGCAGCGCCGAGTGACCGGCGATGGACTGCATGTAGTACTCCAGGTTGGCGCAACCGGCCAGCGCCACCGCCGGAACCAGCGCGCAAAGCCCCCTCCACCGGGGCGGGCGCGCCCGTCTCGTTACACTCGCCATATACAAGCTCATTGGTGATAATGAGTATGGTAACCGTCGCGCTCGGGCACCCGAAGCCCCACCCCCCGGCGCTCCTTCGCCGCTCCCATTGCCGCCATGGCCCGCCCTGTCGCGGCGCACCCCGGCAGGGCGGCCACTCATTCAGGAGGTACGAAATGGAACGATCCCCCCATTCCCTGCGTTCGCGGATTCGCGCAGAGGCAAGCCGGACCTGCGGGGAAGCGGCCTCCCGACGACCTGGCGGAGCCGGCCTATGACGAATCTCTACGAACCCATCGTTGCATTCCAAGGAGAGCTCAAGGCGATACGCCGCGACCTGCATGCCCATCCGGAACTGTGCTTCGAGGAGCATCGCACTTCGGACACCATTGCCCGCCTGCTCGAAAGCTGGGGCATACCCGTCGTGCGGGGCCTGGGCAAGACAGGGCTGGTAGGCGTGCTGGAGGGCAAGGACACGAACGGCCCCGCCATCGGCCTGCGCGCCGACATGGACGCCCTCCCGCTGCAGGAACTCAATAGTTTCGCCCACGCCAGCGTGCACCCGGGCAAGATGCACGCCTGTGGCCACGACGGCCACTGCGCGATGCTGCTGGGCGCGGCCCGCTACCTTGCTGCCCACCGCGATTTTTCGGGCACGGTCTACCTCATCTTCCAGCCCGCCGAAGAAGGCGAAGGCGGCGGCCGGGCCATGATCGAAGACGGCCTGTTCACGCGATTCCCCATGGAGGCCGTGTTCGGGATGCACAACTGGCCGGGCATCCCGGTCGGGCATTTCGCCGTGACGCCCGGCCCCATGATGGCCTCCAGCAACGACTTCCGCATTACGGTCAAGGGCAAGGGCTCGCACGCCGCCCTGCCTCACTTGGGCACCGATCCGGTCATGATCGCCGTCCAGATCGCCCAGGGCCTGCAAACCATCCTGACTCGCAACAAGAAGCCGATCGACACTGCGGTCCTGAGCATCACCCAGATTCATGCGGGCACGACCACCAACATCGTTCCCGACGAGGCCGTGATGGTGGGCACGGTACGCACGTTCACCATCGAGGTGCTCGACTTGATCGAATCGCGCATGCGGGACATCGCCCAAGGCGCGGCCCTTGCCTACGGCGCCCAGGTCGAGGTCGATTTCCAGCGGAAGTACCCGCCGCTGGTCAATCACCCCGGGCCCACGAAGTTCGTGACGGGCGTGCTGCAATCGCTGGTCGGCGCCGAGCGCGTCGACGCGCAGACCGAGCCGACCATGGGTGCCGAAGACTTTGCCTTCATGCTGCAGGAAAAGCCGGGCTGCTACGTATTCATTGGCAACGGCGACGGCGCGCACCGCGAGGCGGGCCACGGCCTCGGCCCGTGCACGCTGCACAACGGCAGCTACGACTTCAACGACGAGCTGCTGCCCTTGGGCGCCAGCTTCTGGGTAAAGCTGGTCAACGACTGGTTCGCGCAGCCTCGATCAGGATGACGCGATAGTCGTTGACGTTGGTGAGCGTGGGGCCGGTCATCACCAAGGTATCGAGCTCGCGGAAGTATCCCCACGCATCGTTGGCGTCGAGCCAGCGCGCTGGCGCGAGCCCGCGAGCCATCGCCTGCCGCAGGCGTTCGCTGTCCCACCATGCGCCCGCGTTGTCCTCGCTGCCGTCTATGCCGTCGGTATCGCAGGCCAACGCGGAGATCCCGTGCTCGTTGCCGAGCTCCGCCGCGAGCGACAACAGGAACTCCGTGCAGCGCCCGCCACGGCCGCTGCCGCGGACGGTCACGGTGCATTCTCCCCCTGACACCAGGGCCACCGGCGCATCGAACGGTTCGCCGTGGCGCCGTATCTGCCGCGCCAGCGCCGCGTAGACTTTCGCGACTTCGCGGGCTTCTCCCGTCACGGTGTCGCCCAGCACCACCGCCTGGATGCCCGCGCGCCGCAGCACGCGCGCGCCCGCCTGCAGGCTTTGCTGGGCGGTGGCGATGACCCGGTTCTCCACGCGCGCAAAGACCGGGTCGTTCTCCTTGGGCGTTTCGGGGTGGCGCCCGGCCGCGCCGCCTTCCAGCCATTCGCGCACCGGTGGCGGCGCCTGCACGCCATGCCGCCGCAAGACATCGAGGGCATCGGCATAGGTACTGGGATCGGGCACCGTGGGCCCGGAGGCAATGGCCGAGGGATCATCGCCCGCCACATCCGATATGATCAACCCCAAGACCCTGGCGCGGGTCGCTGCGGCCAGCCGTCCGCCCTGCAGCTGCGACAAGTGCTTGCGCACCACGTTCATGGACTCGATCGGCGCGCCGCTGCGCAACAGCGCTTGGGTGACCTCCCTCAATGCCGCCATGGGCACCTGCGGCACTGGCAGCGAAAGCAGGCTGGACCCACCGCCCGAGATGAGCGCGATAAGCAAGTCGTCCTCTCCGAGCCCGGAGGCGAGCCGGAGAATGTCGCTCGCTGCCTGTTCGCCCGCCGCGTCGGGAACCGGATGGCCGGCCTCGACGCACGCGATGCGGCCGAGCGGCAAGCCGTGCCCGTAGCGCGTCACGACCAGGCCCGACAACGGCGCCTCGGCGGGCCACGCCGCTTCGACCGCGCGCGCCATGCTCGCCGCTGCCTTCCCGGCGCCGACCACCACGGTGCGTCCGCGTGGCGGCGAAGGAAGGTGAGGTGCGATGATTTGCAAGGGGTCGGCCGCGGCAACCGCTGCCTGGAATGATTCCAATAAAAGCTGATGCATAACGCTCGAGGTGGGTGAGTCGGGTGTCATGCCATTATGGTGGGCGACGGTGGCTTGGCTAGCTGGATGAAATCCCTATTCCCTTCGTCGAAGCCGGGCACACTCCGCGCCCACCCTTCGACACCCCTCAAGCCGCGGGCGCTGCCGGTATCAGCAAGCCGCGCTGCACGGCAGGCCGCGCCAGGAAAGCGTCGAGCACGCGCGTCACATTGGGGAAATCGGCAATTCCCACCAACTCGCCGGCCCCGTAAAAGCCCACGAGCGTACGCACCCACGGGAAGATGGCGATGTCGGCGATGCCGTATTCATCGCCCATTATCCAAGCCTTGTCCTTCAACTGCCCGTCGAGCACGCCCAGCAAGCGGCGCGATTCGGCAACGTAGCGATCGCGCGGCCGCTTGTCTTCGTAATCCTTGCCGGCGAATTTGTAGAAGAAGCCGACCTGACCGAACATCGGCCCGATGCCGCCCATCTGGAACATGACCCACTGCAGGGCCTGGAAGCGGCCGGCGGGGTCCTCGGGAATGAAACGCCCCGTCTTTTGTGCGAGGTAGTACAGAATCGCGCCTGATTCGAACAAAGGCAGCGGCTTGCCGCCGGGGCCGTCGGGATCGATGATGGCCGGGATCTTGTTGTTCGGATTGAGCGACAAGAACTCGGGCGACAGCTGCTCCTGCTTATCGAAGGCGACCCGATGCGGTTCGTAAGGCAGGCCGGTTTCCTCCAGCATGATCGAGGCCTTGACGCCATTGGGCGTCGGCAGCGAATAAAGCTGGATGCGGTCAGGATGCCGGGCCGGCCATTTGCGGGTAATGGGGAAAGCAGAGAGGTCGGTCATGAAACGCCCTTCCTGAAGTCAAAGCCAACACCGTACACTATTTGCCCCGCGACACGCGATATCTCCATACCTGTTCAATATGCGCGGCCCGGTTGCCGCGCGCCTACCCCATGAACCGCACCCAGGAAGAAGCAGCGCCGCGCAAGGACTACCTCAGCGCCCAGGAGGCGGTCGCATTGCTCGGCATCCGCATGCAGACCTTGTATGCCTACGTCAGCAAGGGCTGGATACGCAGCGTCAAGCAGGCCGACACGAGAAAGCGCCTGTACCTGCACGAAGACATCCTGCGCGTCAAGGCGCGGTCCACTGCCCGCTCCGGGCACGGCGTCGTCGCGGCGTCGGCCATGAACTGGGGCGAACCCATCATTCCGACGTCCATCACGGAAATCCGGCCGGACGGCCCGTATTACCGCGGGCATTCGGCGGTGCGGCTCGCGCGCGCCCACGCCAGCTACGAAGCGGTCAGCGAGTTGTTGTGGACGGGCGTCTGGGACGATACCCCGCGAAGCTGGGAAACGGGCATGACGCCTGCACAGCGCGCCATGCTGCTGGACTCGCTCGCGCCGCCGAAGTCCAACAGCGGCCTCCTCGAAATCATGGCGATCGTGACGCTGCGCCTGGGCATGTCGCGCGGTTCAGTGGAAGACCGGGTACGGGGCGGGCACATGCATGAAGCCGCACGACAGCTCATCAAGACCCTGGCGGGTTGCTTCGGGCTGGTCTCGCGCAAGCGCCGCTTCCATCCGATACCCGACGAGGCCTCGATGGCCGAAGGCCTGCTCACCGCGCTCGACATCCCGGCCACTCCCGCCAACCTCGAAGCAATGGAGGCCTTTCTCGTCCTGTTCGCCGACCACGAGCTCTCGCCCAGCACCTTCGCGGCGCGGGTCGCCGCCTCGGGCGGCTCGAGCCTGCATAGCTGCGTCGCCTCGGCCATATGCAGCTCGGCGGGCATCCACCTGGGCCGCATGTACGACCGCATCGAAGATTTCCTCGGCAGCGCGGATACGAGCGCCGGCCTCCTGCAACGGGCGCGCGAACATCACAGCCGCGGATCGAGCATTCCGGGCTTTGGCCACCCGCTCTATCCCAAAGGGGACGAGCGCGCGGCCATGTTGATCGAGCTGGCGCGCAAGCGTCCCCGGCAAAAGGCCGCGCTCGAGCGCATCTACCCTTTCATCGAGTCCGTCGAGCGCGAGTTCGGGCTCCATCCACGCCACGAGCTCGGCGCCATCGTGCTTGCCATCGCCATGGGCGTGCCGCGCCAATCGGTAGGCACGCTATTCACGCTGGCCCGCATGGCCGGCTGGGTAGCGCACGTGCAGGAACAGCGCCTGAGCGGCATGCTGCTGCGGCCGCGGGCCAAGTTCGTCGGTTCGGCCAGCGAACCCTGACCCTCAGGAGGCCGGCCAGAACGCCTGCACCTCGGTCCACAACGCGTCCGGCGCCTCCTCGGCGATGTAATGGCCGCAGTCGAGTGCGCGGCCGTCCACGGCGGACGCCTGTGCGCGCCACAACGCCAGCACGTCGAAATAGCGCCCCACCACGCCGCGGCCGCCCCATAGCACCCGCAGCGGGCATTCGATGCGCCGGCCCGCCTGGCGGTCGGCCTGGTCGTGCTCGAGGTCGATCGCCGCCGCAGCCCGGTAATCCTCGCATATCGCATGCGGCCAATGCGCATGGCGCGCACAGCGTTCATATTCTGCGAGCGCCCGGGGATCGAACGGCTTCAATCCGGCGTGGCGCCCGCCCATGATGGACCGCACGAAAAACGCCGGGTCGGCCTCGATCAGCCGTTCCGGGAACGGTGCCGGCTGAATGAGCCAGAACCAGTGGTAGTAAGCCTGTGCGAACCCGCGCGTCGTGCCTTCGTACATATCCAGCGTGGGCGCGATGTCGAGCAGCATCATGCGCTCGACGCGCCCGGGGTGGTCGAGCGCCAGCCGATGCGCGACGCGCGCCCCGCGGTCGTGCGCCAAGATGCTGAAACGCTCGTATCCGATCGCGCGCATGACCTCCACGGCATCGAGCGCCATGGCGCGCTTGGAGAATGCGACGTGGCCGGCGGGCTCCTCGGCGGGCATGCCGCTGTCCCCGTAGCCGCGCAGGTCGATTGCCACGCAGGTGAAGCGCGCAGTCAACCGCGACCACAGCTTGTGCCACATGGCCTGGGTTTGCGGATGGCCGTGCATGAGCAGCAGCGCCGGACCGGCGCCACCCACCCGCGCGGCAATCTCGACGCCGTTCACATGCAAGCGCTGGAGCCGGGTTTCGAACATCGAGATTTCGGACATGACGCCTCCGACTGAGGGTTACGCGCGCGCCACGATCTCGGCCACGGCCTTGCCCACGTCCGCCGTGACTGCCTTGCCGCCCATGTCGGGCGTGCGCGGGCCTTCGGCCAGCACTGTTTCGATGGCCGAGAGGATGGCATCGTGCGCCTGCTTGTAGCCCAGGAACTCCAGCATCAAGGCGCCAGACCAGATTTGCGCGATGGGGTTCGCAATGCCCTTGCCGGCTATGTCGGGCGCAGAGCCGTGGACGGGCTCGAACAGGGACGGGAAGCGGCGATCGGGATTGAGGTTGGCCGACGGCGCAATGCCTATGGTCCCGGTGCAGGCAGGACCGAGGTCGGAGAGGATGTCGCCGAACAGGTTGGAGGCCACGACCACGTCGAACCAGTCCGGATGCAACACGAAGTTGGCCGTGAGAATATCGATGTGGAATTTGTCCACGCGCACGTCGGGATAATTGCCCGCCATGGCCTGGACCCGTTCGTCCCAATACGGCATGGTGATGGCAATGCCATTGGACTTGGTGGCGGAGGTCAGGTGCTTGGCGGGACGCGAAGCGGCGAGTTCGAACGCGAACTTCAAGACGCGATCCACCCCCGTGCGGGTCATGACCGTTTCTTGCAGCACGACTTCGCGCTCGGTGCCCTCGAACATGCGGCCTCCCACGCTGGAATACTCACCTTCGGTGTTCTCGCGCACCACGTAGAAATCGATCTCGCCCGGCTTGCGGTTGGCCAGCGGCGAAGGCACGCCCGGCATCAGGCGCACGGGCCGCAAATTCACGTATTGGTCGAATTCACGCCGGAACTTCAGCAAGGAGCCCCAGAGCGAGACGTGATCGGGCACCGTCGCAGGCCAGCCGACTGCGCCGAAGAAAATCGCGTCGTGCCCGCCGATGCGCTCTTTCCAGTCGGCCGGCAGCATGTCGCCGTGCTTGACGTAGTAGTCGCACGAAGCGAAATCGAATTCATCGAATGTGAGGCCGATGCCGAACCGCGTCGCGGCCGCTTCGAGCACGCGCAGACCCTCGGGAACCACTTCCGTACCGATACCGTCGCCCGGTATCACGGCAATGCGATGGACCATGGATGGATTTTCCTCGTCGTAGTCGGTTCAGCGCCGAGGCGCTGGGTGGATGGGATGGGAAACAGTGTATCGCTTGCTTGCCCTTAATAATTGAACCGGATAAAAACTATTATTGAACTGGATTCAACAATGGACCCCATCTCGGATCTTGGCTTTTTCTCGCTGCTCGTGCGCCAAGGCAGCCTGTCCGCGGCGGCGCGGGAGCTCGGGCTTTCCACGCCGGCCGTCAGCAAGCGACTGCAACGGCTGGAGCGGCGCCTGGGCGTGCGGCTGCTCCACCGCACCACCCGCCGCATCGCGCTCACGGACGAAGGCGAGGTGTACCTGCGCGACGGCACGCGCATCCTGGGCGAAGTCGAAGAGCTCGAACATACGGTCGGACGCAGCCGCGACGAGCCGCGCGGACTGCTGCGCATCAATGCGACGCTCGGGTTCGGACGCCACCACATCGCACCCGCCGTTTCCGACTTCGTCAAGCGCTTTCCTTCAGTCCAGGCACAGCTCCACCTGACCGATCGCCCCGCGAACCTGCTGGATGAGTCCTTCGACGTATACATCCGCATCGGCGACCTGCCCGATGCCCGCCTCATCGCCCGCAAGATCGCGTCGAACCGCAGGCTGCTTTGCGCTTCGCCGATTTATCTCAAGCATCACCCGGCGCCCAAGTCTCCCCGCGACCTGGCGCATCACCCGTGCATCGTCATCCGCGAAAACGATCACCCCTACGGCACCTGGCATTTGCATTCGGGCCACCGCAAGGAAACGGTGAAAGTGCGCGGGCCGCTGAGTGCGAACGACGGCGAGAGCGCACTGCTCTGGGCGCTCGAGGGCCACGGGATCATCATGCGTTCGGAGTGGGAGGTCGGTGCGTACCTGCGGTCGGGCAGGCTGGTGGCGGTGCTGGAGGATTGGCATACGCCGTCGGCGGATATTTTTGCGCTGTACCCGGAGAGGCAGCATTTGTCGGCGAAGACGACGGCGTTCGTGGAGTTCTTGACCGAGCGATTCGCGCATCGCAGGCGGGAGCGGGACGGGGGACTCTCGTGGTGAGGGGTTCGGCGTCTCTTTGGCGTGCTTGGGACGGGGGTTCGCTGGGGCGGGCGAGCGAAGCCGGGCCCGGCTTCGCCGGCGGCGCATGATTTCCGGGCGCCGCACGGCTCTCCTGAGGCCGCCCGCGCCCGGAAGCCAGGAGCTTCAATGCGGCAATATCTTGGAGAGGAACTGGCGCGCGCGCTCGGAGCGCTCGCCCCGGGGATCGAAGAATTCGTCCTTGCCCGTGTCTTCGACGATGCGGCCGCCGTCCATGAAGATGACGCGATCGGCGACCTTGCGGGCAAAGCCCATTTCGTGGGTGACGACCATCATGGTCATGCCTTCTTTGGCGAGGTCGACCATGACGTCGAGGACTTCATTGACCATTTCCGGGTCGAGCGCGGAGGTGGGCTCGTCGAACAGCATGGCGATGGGGTCCATCGAGAGCGCGCGGGCAATCGCGACCCGCTGCTGCTGGCCTCCGGAGAGCTGGCCGGGATACTTGGATTGATGGGCCTTGAGGCCGACCCGGTCGAGCAATTTGAGCGCGCGGTCGGCGGCTTCGTCTTTGCCCCGCCCCAGCACTTTCGTCTGCGCCAAGGTCAAGTTGTCCAATACGGAGAGATGCGGGAACAGTTCGAAATGCTGGAACACCATGCCGACTTTGGCGCGCAGCTTGGGCAGGTCGGTCTTGGGATCGCCCACGGAGATGCCGTTGACGATGATTTCGCCCTGCTGGAAAGGCTCGAGCGCATTGACGGTCTTGATCAGCGTTGATTTTCCCGACCCAGACGGGCCGCATACCACGACCACCTCGCCTGCGCCAATGGAGGTCGTGCAGTCGGTGAGGACCTGGAACGATCCATACCATTTACTGACGTGTTTGATCTCGATCATGCGAGACTCCTGTATGACGATTCATTCCGGCGCGCACGCGCTGCTAGCGGACGATGGCGACGCGCTGCTGGAGAACGCGTACCAGCCTCGAGGCCGTGAAGCAGATGATGAAATAGACCAGCGCAGCGAAGACGTACATCTCGACCAACCGGCCATCGCGCTGTGCCACCTTGGAGGCGGCGCCGAGAAAGTCAGTAATCGATAGCACGTACACCAGGGACGTATCCTGGAACAGCACGATGGTCTGCGTGAGCAGGACGGGGATCATGTTCCGGAAGGCCTGCGGCAGGATGACCGACCCCATGGTCTGCCAGTAGTTCAGCCCCAGCGCATAGGCGGCGTAGGTCTGCCCGCGCGAGACGGACTGTATGCCGGCGCGCATGATCTCGCAGAAAAAGGCCGCCTCGAACATGGTGAAGGTAATGACCGACGACCAAAAGGCACCGACCTGGATGGGGGTGGGAGACCCGATGACCCAAGCGCCGATGTACGGCACGAGAAAGTAGAACCAGAAGATCACCAGCAGCAGCGGCAGCGAGCGCATCAGGTTCACGTACGTCCCCGCCACCGCCGACAGCCAACGGAAGCGCGACAGGCGCATCATCGCGAGCAGGGTGCCGAAAATAATGCCCCCGACGGTTGCCATGGCCGTCAAGGTCAGCGTGAACGTCATGCCCTCCTTGAACAGATAAGGCAGCGAACGCCAGATGACGTCGAAGTCGAAATCGCTGAACATCGCGGCCTCCCCTCAGTGCGATCCGCCGCGCATGGGGCCGATGAATCCCGGCACGGCCACGCGGCGCTCGACCCAGCGCATGAATGTCACGACGATGAGGCTGAGGATGAGATACAGCACCGTGGCAGCCGCGAACGCCTCGAACACCTGGAAGCTGAACTCCTGCATGGAGCGCGCCCGGCCCGTCAGCTCGAGCAGCCCTATGGTCATCGCCACCGACGAGTTCTTGATGATGTTCATGAACTCGGACGTGAGCGGTGGCAGGATCACACGGTAGGCAATGGGCAGCAACACGTAGCGATAGACCTGCGCCTCGCGCAGGCCCAATGCAGTGGCCGCCATGCGCTGCCCTCGCGGCAATGATTGGATGCCGGCCCGTATCTGTTCCGCCACGCGCGCCGAGGTGAAGAATCCCAGGCAAAGCACGGCCGGCCAGTACGCGCCCCACGGCGGCGCGATCTGCTTGATGGCGGTTCCCCACGCTTCCGGCAAGGCCTCTGGCATGACGTAATACCAGAGGAAGAGCTGCACTAGCAGGGGAATGTTGCGGAACAGTTCGACGTAGGCTTCGGCCAGGCGCGCCGCCCATTTCACCGGCGTGGTGCGGATGACGCCAATGATCGAGCCCATCACGAAGGCAAGCACCCAGGCCGCCAGCGCCGTGGCGACAGTCCATTGCAGCCCCGACAGCATCGTGTCCAGGTAGGTCCCCTGCCCGTCGGGGGACAGCTCCCAGAAGATCTTCCAGTTCCAGTTGTAATTCATCACCGCTCCGGCGAGATTGCATCGTCCAGCCGCCGGGCCGGACCGATAAAACCAGGGGACCGCGTAGGTCCCCTGGAGTCTTGCTCAGTCATGCGCATGCATGGCGGATTGCCTGGCCGGCCGCTCGCGCATCAACGGTAGGCCGCCGGATCGCCCGAGTCGGTCGGGTTCGCGATGGCTTTCTTGAGCGAATCGCTCATGGGCACCTTCAAGTTGACGTTGCGCGGCGGAATCGGAGAGTTGAACCATTTCTGGTAGAGCTTCTCCAGCTCGCCGGACTTCATCAGCGCCACCACGGCGTCGTCCACGACCTTCTTGAACGCCGGATCGTTCTTCGGTTCGATGACGCCGTAAGGCTCGACGGTGTAAGCCTTGCTGCTGACCATCCATTGATCCGGATTCTTGGAGCTCGCCACCAGTCCGTACAACAGGATGTCGTCCATGAAGAACGCCGCGGCACGGCCGCTGTCGACCATCAGGAACGCATCGGCATGGTCCTTGGCAGGAATGATCTGCATGCCCAGGTTTTCCTTGCCGTTGGTTTCGGTCAGCCACTTCAGGTTGCTGGTCCCGGCGGTGGAGACCACCGTCTTGCCCTTGAAGTCGGGAAGGTCGTTCAGGTTGGCGCTTTTCTTGGCAACGAAGCGCGTCGCGGTGACGAAGGTGGTCGGCGCGAACGAGACCTGCTGCTGGCGTTCCACGTTATTGGTGGTGGAGCCGCATTCGAGGTCGACGGTGCCGTTGGCGATGAGGGGGATGCGCGTGGCCGAGGTGACGGGCGAAAGCGCGATGTTGAGCTTGGGCAGATTCAGGTGGGCCTTGATTGCATCGGCGATCTTGTAGCAGATGTCCATCGAGTAGCCGATGGGTTGCTGCTTGTCGTCCAGGTAAGAGAAGGGGATGGACGAGTCGCGGTAACCGAGCGTCAGCGTTCCGGTGTCTTTGATTTTCTTGAGCCGGCCGGTGAGGTCCTGGGCCGAGACAGACGATGCGGCGACCAGAGCGAGCGCGGCGGAGAACAGCACGAACTTCTTCATGGAATCTCCTTCCTGGATGGGACGGCCCGAGTGTAGCAACAAGCGGGCGGCACGGACATGGCTTTTTACCCTGCCGTGCGAGGAGCGAAGGGTGTTCGCGCGCGCCCCGGGAAGGTGCGCGGCGCGCCGCATTTTCGTGCAGGAGGGGGAGAGAAACCCGAAAAGTCCGCGTCCGGCGACGCAGGCACCGATAGGCGCGGCGGGGCGCAGGCCCGTATCGGGCGCATCGAAGCCGCCGACGACTCAAGCCGCGACCTTGTCCTTCCTGTATCGATAAGGCTTGGTCAATACCTCGGGCTTGAGCACCTGGGCAAGTGTCTCCGCATCCAACAGGCCAGCCTCCAGCACCAGCTCCGCCACCGGGCGGCCCGTCCGCATCGCCTCGCGCGCGATGCGCGTGGCGGCTTCGTAGCCGATGACCGGGTTGAGCGCCGTCGCCAGTCCCGCGGACCGCTTCACGGTGTCCATCAGTCGCTCGCGATTGGCCGTAATGCCCTTGACGCAGTTGTGCGTCAGGGTGGCGCACGCCGCTTCCAGGTGGGAAATACTCTTGGCCAGGCTCCACGCGATGATGGGCTCGAACGCGTTGAGCTGCAGCTGTCCGGCCTCCGACGCCATGGTGATCGTCATGTCGTTGCCGATCACCTCATAGGCGACTTGGTTCACCACTTCCGGAATGATCGGATTGACCTTGCCCGGCATGATCGAACTGCCCGCGGCGCGTTCGGGAAGATTGATCTCGTTGAGGCCGGCTTGCGGCCCGGACGAAAGCAGGCGCAAGTCGTTGCAGGTCTTGGAAAGCTTGCAGGCCACGCGTTTGAGCACGCCCGACAGCTGCACGAATGCGCCGGTGTCCTGCGTCGCCTCGATCATGTTGGCGGCCCGCACTAGCGGCAGGCCGGTGATCTCGGCCAGGTATTTCACGGCGAGCGGGCTGTAGTCTGGGTCCGTGTTGATGCCGGTGCCGATGGCGGTGGCGCCGAGGTTCACTTCCAGCATCAGGGCACGCGCCTCGGCGAGCCGCGCCTCATCCTCGCCCAGCATGACTGCATAGGTCAGGAACTCTTGGCCCAGCGTCATCGGCACGGCGTCCTGGAGCTGCGTGCGGCCCATTTTCAGGACGTCGTCGAACTCCAGCGACTTCGCCTCGAACGCTGCGCGCAGCTCCGCCATGGCAGACATCAATCTCTGCAGCGCAAAGCACATGGCGATGCGCAAGGCCGTGGGGTAAACATCGTTGGTGCTCTGCGAGGCGTTGACGTCCTGGATGGGGTGCAGCAGGTCGTAGCGTCCCTTCTCCGCACCCATGAGCTCCAGCGCACGGTTGGCGATGACCTCGTTGGCATTCATGTTGGTGGACGTGCCTGCGCCACCTTGGATCACATCGACGATGAATTGATCGTGCAACGCGCCGTCGATGATCTCCTGGCAGGCCTGCACGATGAAGCCTGCGCGGTCGGGAGGCAGGATGCCCAGGTCGCGGTTGGCGCGCGCCGCGGCCAGCTTGACGCACGCCAGCGCGCGCACTAGGTCGGGCTGGCCGCCGATGGTCGAGCCGGAAATGGGAAAATTCTCGCGCGCCCGCAGCGTATGGATGCCCCAATAGGCATCGGCGGGAATCTCCCGCTCGCCGAGAAGATCGTGTTCGATGCGATAAGCACCCGAGGTAGCGGTACTGCTCATAGGTCGTTCCATTGCGATTTCGCCGCACGGTGCGGCGCTGGGAAACACTCACTATATGCAGGCGCTTCTCGGGAGGGCCAATGCCATGTTCGCATTGGCCGATGTTTTTTTTGCATTCCCAGGGAGCCACCCCAGGGCATGCGCGCGGCGACTCAGCGCGAGTGCGACAAATAGCGCCAGAGCGCGTCGACCAGTGGCTTGGCGGAACCGCCCGCAGGTGGCCTTTCGCGATACAGGCGGATCTCCATGGTTTCGGTGTAGGCCGCGCCGGCGCAGGCCAGGCGCCGGGACGCGACCTCCCGGGTGACGGCGCTCTCGGGCAGAAAGGCAACGCCGTGCCCTTCGAGTGCCATGGCCTTCAGGCCTTCGGCCATGTCGGTCTCATACTGTTCGTCGAGCGCAGGCCGGGGCTGGGCCGCCGAAAGAATGAGCTCGGCAATGCGACCCAGGTAGGCGTTGGGCGCGTAGGCGAGGTAAGGCGCCGGCTGCGTCTCGCCCAGCACGTATTGGGGCGTGCCGTCGGGATTGCTGCGCGCATAGGGATAGACTGCCTCGGTGCCAAGCACCAGGACGTCATAGTGGCGCGGATCCAGTTGCACCGGCAGGCTCGGGTGGTAATAGACCATGGCCAGGTCGCTGCCGCCCTGCACCAGGCTCATGGCTGCGTCGTGCACGTTCAGCGCCATCAAGCGCGCGGTGAAGCGGGGCAGCCCTGCTTCGGCGCGAATGCGGCTCAGCCATTGCGGGAAAAAGGTCAGCGACAGGGTATGCGGCACGGCAAAGTCCAGCACCGCCTGGGAAGCCGGCCGCATGCCGCGCAGCATGGCGCGGGTTTCTTCCAGCTTGGCGAGCATGGCGATGGCCTCGGCCCGGAAGGTCTCTCCCGCCGGGGTCAGGCGCGTGGGATACACGGTGCGGTCGACCAGGTCGGTACCCACCCAGGCCTCGAGCGCCTGGATTCGGCGCGAGAAGGCGGGCTGCGTGATGTGCCGGAGTTCCGCGGCCCGCGAAAACGACCGTGTTTCAGCGAGCGCGATGAAGTCCTCGAGCCATTTGGCTTCCATGCTTGCAACCGTGGAGGAACAGAGAAAAATTGTACCGTGGGCCGGATCGCGGCCGACTACACTTGCCCGTTTTGCGGGGCGGCCACGAGCCCAACCGCGTTTTTTCTCCGGAGTCCGACGTGACCACTTCTCTTCCGTATCCTCCCCCTGCCCCCGGTTCCCTGCCTGAAGGCCAGATGCCCGTGCTGCGCGTCATCCCGATGCCGGCCGACGCCAACCCCTCGGGTGACGTATTCGGCGGGTGGATCATGGCCCAGGTGGACCTGGCCGGGTCCGTGCCCGCGCAGGGCCGCGCGAACGGCCGGGTCGCCACCGTCGCGGTGACCTCCTTCGTCTTCAAACAACCCGTCTTCGTCGGCGATCTGCTGAGTTTTTACGCCCACATCGTCAAGACCGGGCGCACGTCCATCACGGTCGCGGTAGAGGTCTATGCCGAGCGCATACGCCTGAACTCAGAGGTCGTGAAGGTGACGGAAGCGACGCTCGTGTACGTGGCAACCGACGCGCAGCGGCGCCCCAGGCCCCTGCCGGACCTGCGGGCCGGGTGATTGCGCGTCGCGCCGCCGGCGGCGGGCGGCCATGCGTCGCCTCTGTGCGGGCAAGGGGCAGACTGGACAACTCTGGGCGTTCGGTGGCACATTGACCACAGGGCGCCTCGCCCAGGCCAAGCCGGCTCAGACCGGCCTGCTCACCCGGCGGCATGCCCGCCCATACGGCGAAGGAGACACATCATGGAACTATCTGGTTCGCGCCTGATTCCTGCGTCTCAAGAGCGCACCTGGCAAAAGCTCATCGCCCCCGAGACCCTCAAGGTCTGCATCAGCGGATGCGAGAAGGTCGAGCGGATTTCCGAGCATGAATACCGCGTGAACCTGCGTGCCGACGTCGGCCCCGTCTCTGCCCGCTTCGAAGCCTTCCTGGAGCTCTCTGACATCCGTCCCCCGCACGCCTATCACTTGCGCTTCGAAGGAACGGGCGGCGCGGCCGGTTCGGCCAAGGGCTACGCCGACATCCGGCTTGCGCCGGAGGCTGGCGGCACGCGGCTTTCCTATGCTGCGCACGCCGACCTGGAAGGCGGGCTGAGCCAGCTGCGGCCCGACCAAGCGGAGAAAATCGCGCGCAAGATGATGGACAACTTCTTCGCGCTGTTCTCCGTATGCGCCTCGCCGGCGCTCGATCGCCCGGCCCCCCGGCGGCCGCGCAACGCCCGCCCGGCCGCCGCGGCCCCAAGCCATGCCTTGCACATGCCCGCGCAATGGCTCAACCGGCTATCGTGGCTGCTCGTGCTTTGCGTGATCGGCGGGCTGGTGGCTTACCACACCTTCATGCGCTGAAGCGTGGCGGCGCTCAGCGCCGCACGTTCTTCATCTTGATGCGCAGCGAAAGCGCCATCATGGCGGCGCAGAGGACGACCGCCGTGACCAGGCCCGCCTTGATGCCGGTGACCACGGAAGTGCGCGCGATGACGATGCCCACGAGCGCCGTTCCCACGGCGCTGCCGAGCATGCGCGTCGTCTGGATCAACGCAGAGGCGACGCCGACGTCGCGGCGCTCGGCGATCATCTGCATGAACAGCGTCAGGTTGGGGATGATGAACCCCAGCCCGACACCTGAAATACAGAAGGCCGAAACGGCAAAGGCCATCGAGGCGCCGCGCTCGAGCAACGTGACCCCCACGCATCCCACCGCGAGTAGCACTGCGCCGAACACCATCAGGCGCTGGGGCTGGGTCTGGGTGGGAAACATCCTGCCGTTGATGACGCTACCCACCGGGATGCCGGCCACGAGCGGCGCGAGGATCATCCCGGCCTCGGTCGGCGACAGGCCGATCTCGGTCTGCAGCAGCAGGGGCCCGTAATAGATCAGGACGAACATCACGGCGCCCGTCATCACGCCGACGACATTCAAGAGCTGTGACTCCCGCGGCTCGAGCACGCGCAGCGGAAACATGGGCTGCTCGGGCTTGCGTTCGTACCACACCAGCAACGCGACCGACAGGGCCGCCAACCCCATGAATGCCAGGCCCAGCACGGGACGCGCGGGCGCCGAAAAGCCGAGCTCCAGCGCCGCCATGGGCATGCCCACGGCCAATGCCAGCAAGACACCGCCGAGCCAGTCTATGCGCGGCGCACGCAGGAGCTTGGGCTTGAGCAGGGGGAAATACAAGAACAGCATCACGAAGGCGACGACGCCCATCAGCGGGCTGACGAAGAAAGCCGCCCGCCAGCCTAGGTGCTCCGTGACTACGCCGCCCAGCATCGGTCCGACGCCGCTGGCGATGGCGAATGCCGTCGAAAGCACGGCCTGCCAACGGACCCGGCTCAAGGCATCCGGAAACAGGTCCGCCGGCGCCGCGAAGGCGGTAGCGATCATCATGCCGCCGCCTATGCCCTGCAGCGTGCGGGCGGCGATGAGATGCGGCATCGACATGCTCAGGCCGCATAGCGCCGAACCGAGGACCACGAGGGCGATGGAGACGAGGATGAAATACTTGCGGCCGAACAGGTCGCCGAGCCTGCCGAAAATCGGAATCACCACGGCCGAAGCCAGCAAATAGCCCGTGCCTACCCAGGCATAAAGCGACATGCCGCCGAGCTCGCCCACCACGCGCGGAAGAATCGTGCCAACGATGGTGGAGTCGAGCGCCACCAGCATGACGACCGCGCACAGCCCTGCCAGGGCCAGCATCAACTGGCGCCGGTCCTTGACCGGCGACTCCAGTTCTGGCGGCCGCGACAGAACCTCGCCGCCCGCTTCGGGGGGGCTAGGGAAGGAAGTAGATGGGTCTGACATTGTGTCCAATGATACCCGTTTAGGGTAATCCCGAACACCCTCGACCGCCCCGTTTCCGGGCACGGAGGTTGCTGCCCGTCCGGTTCGAGCACGTGCTCTATCCCCACCGGAGACGATTCATGGAAAAGGCGTTGCGAGGATTGAGCGTCGCCATCTTGGCGACCGACAACTTCGAACAAGTGGAGCTGACGAGCCCCAAGGAGGCCCTGGAGCAAGCCGGCGCGACGGTGCGCATCCTGTCGGCCGAGGCGGGCCGCATACGCGGCATGAAACACGACGAAAAGGCGGATAGCTTCAAGGTGGACCTCAGCTGGAACGACGCCGAGCCGGGGGATTTCGCCGGCGCCGTGGTACCCGGCGGGGTATTCAATGCCGACGTCATCCGGATGGAAGAAGGCGCCCGCCGTTTCGTGCAGGCCATCCACAACCAGGGCAAGCCGGTAGCGGTCATCTGCCACGGCGCATGGCTGCTGATCTCGGCCGGCCTGGTCGACGGCAGGCAGTTGACGAGCTGGCCTTCTTTGCAGGACGACATCCGCAACGCAGGTGGCGAATGGGTGGACGAGGAAGTGGTGCTCGACGGCAACCTGATCACCAGCCGCAAGCCGGCGGACCTGCCCGCATTCAATGAAAAGCTGATCGCGGCCCTTGCCACGGTGGAGAAATCGGACGCCCCCGCCGGCGCCCAGCCGACCTAGCCTGCCCCGGGCCGTGAAAAACCCGCGGAAATCTGCAAGAATCGGCGCTCCACCATCGTGGCCGCCGCGCCGCCCTTGCCCTAGCGAGCTCCATGGCCTACATGCTCCTCGTCGTCGAACCCATCGGCCAGCGTGCCGAACGCACCGAACAGGCAGGCCGCGATCTCTACGATCGCATGCTTGCATTCCGGGACGATCTCCAAGCCCGTGGGCAGCTGATCGCCGCGGAGTCCCTGGCCTCGCAGGCCCATGCCGTCCGCGTCCGGAAGCAGGACGGCCGCGTGCGCCTGGTCGATGGCCCGTTTGCCGAGGCCAAGGAGATGATAGGGGGCTTCTTCCTGCTGAACTGCGCGACCCGCGAGGAGGCCCTGGCGATCGCCCAAGCCTGCCCGGCGGCGGAATGGTGCACGATCGAAGTCCGGGAAGTCGCCCCCTGCTACCGCTAGCCCCGTCGCGACAGGATCCCGGCTAGGTATTTTCCCGGAAGAACGCCCATGCGGTGTCGATCCGCCCCACGCTCGATCGTCGTCCGGACGAGAGCCTGGGAAAGGCTTGCACCCCACCGGAGATACCGCCATGCGATTCATGATCATCGTCCGGGCCACGCCCGGCACCGAAGCGGGCGTCATGCCCGAAGAATCCCTGCTGAACGCGATGACGACCTACCACGAGGAGTTGGCACGCGCCGGCGTGCTCCTGGACGCCAGCGGCCTGAAGCCGTCCTCCCACGGTTGGCGCATCCAATACCGGAACGGCAAGCGCACGGTCATCGACGGCCCGTTTGCCGAAACCAAGGAGCTGATCGCAGGATACACACTGATCGAGGTACGTTCCCGCGAAGAGGCGAGGGAATGGGCCAGCCGCTTTCCGGCCCCCATGGGCGAAACCGCCGACGGCGAGATCGAAGTGCGCGAACTCTACGAGCTCCAGGATTTCGAGCATAGCGAGGCGATCGACCGTTTCCGCCGCATCGAAACCGGGCGCCGCTGAGCGGACGCCCTCGCCACGAACGAGAAAAGGAGAGTACCCATGCGCAATCAAATTTTCGTGAACCTGCCGGTGGCGGACCTGCCCCGCTCCATGGATTTTTTCGGCAAGCTGGGCTTTACCTTCAATCCCCAGTTCACCAACGACAAGGCGGCATGCATGATCATCTGCGAAAACATTTACGCCATGCTGCTGACGAAAGATTTTTTCCAGTCCTTCATCGACAAGGAAATTAGCGACGCTACGCGCAGCACGGAGGTGCTGCTCGCGCTCAGTTGCGACAACCGGGAGGAAGTCGACGAGCTGGTCGCCAAGGCGGTGTCGGCCGGGGGCAAGGCGACGCGCCCGGCCCAGGACCATGGGTTCATGTATTCGCGCAGCTTCGACGATCCCGATGGCCACATCTGGGAGGTCTTCTACATGGACCCTGACACCGTCCAGCAAGGGTGAACGTGACGAACGCGGCGACCCACCAAGCCATCGAGGCCGTATGGCGCATCGAGTCGGCCAAGATCATCGCCGGCGTCGCACGCATGGTGCGCGACGTGGGCCTGGCCGAGGAACTGGCTCACGATGCCCTGGTCACCGCGCTCGAACGCTGGCCGGTCGATGGCATCCCCGACAATCCCGGAGCCTGGCTCATGACAACGGCGAAAAACCGGGCGCTCGACCGGTTGCGGCAGGCGAGCCTGCATGCGCGCCGGCAGGAGGAGTTCGGCCATGAGGCAGCCGTGCTGCGCGAGCAATACGCGCCGGATCCGGCCGACCGCCTGGAAGCCGCCCGGGAAGACGACGTAGGCGACGATTTGCTGCGCCTCATCTTCACGGCCTGCCATCCCGTGCTGTCCGCCGACGCGCGGGTCGCGCTCACGCTGCGCCTGCTGGGCGGATTGACGACCCAGGAAATCGCCCGCGCCTATCTCGTTTCGGAGCCGACCATCGCGCAGCGCATCGTGCGCGCCAAACGCACGCTGGCCGCGGCCAAAGTCCCGTTCGAAGTTCCCCGCGGACCAGACCGCGCGGCCCGGCTCACATCCGTGCTCGAAGTGATTTACCTCATCTTCAACGAAGGGTATTCCGCCACCGCAGGCGACGACTGGATGCGCCCTGCGCTGTGCCACGAAGCGCTGCGGCTGGCGCGCATACTCGCCGAACTGTCGCCCGATGACAGCGAAGTCCACGGCTTGTGCGCGCTGCTGGAGCTGCAGGCCTCGCGCATCCCCGCTCGCATCGGAGCCGACGGCCGTCCCGTGCTGCTGCTGGAGCAGGACCGCACGCGCTGGGATCCGCTGCTGATACGGCGCGGACTCACCGCCCTCGCCCGCTCGGAGGCGCTGGGTGGCGCGCGTGGCCCCTACGCGCTGCAAGCAGCGCTGGCGGCCTGCCATGCCCGCGCACGCCGTCCCGAGGAGACAGATTGGGAAGAGATCGTCGCGCTCTACGACGCTTTGGCCGAAGTGGCGCCCTCGCCGGTGGTGGAACTGAACCGGGCAGTGGCCCTCGGCATGGCCTTCGGTCCGCAAGCGGGCCTCGAACGCGTGGACGCGCTGCGCAACGATCCGGCCCTGGCGAACTATCATTGGCTACCGAGCGTACGCGGCGACCTGCTGTTCAAGCTCGGCCGCCGCGAAGAAGCCCGCGAGGAGTTCCTTCGCGCGGCAGCCATGACGCGCAACGCCAAGGAACAGGAACTCCTCTTGGCGCGCGCAGCCGAAGCCCTGGTGCCAGGCGGAAAGCTGGATGGCGGCTCCGCATGAAGCCTGCCGCGCCCCCTGGCATCGCTCACCCGCATCTTTGATTCATGACCTCTGTTTCCCTCGCAAAAGCGACTCGCAAAGAATGGATAGGCCTCGCGGTCATCGCCTTGCCCTGCCTGGTGTATGCCATGGACCTGACCGTGCTGAACCTCGCAGTGCCGGCCATCAGCGCGCAGCTGCATCCCACCAGCTCTCAATTGCTGTGGATCATCGATATCTATGGTTTCCTCGTGGCGGGCCTGCTGATCACCATGGGCACGCTGGGCGACCGGATCGGGCGCCGCAAGCTCTTGCTGCTCGGCGCGGCGGCCTTCGGCGTTGCTTCCACGATCGCGGCTTTCTCCGACAGCGCCGGGATGCTGATCGTCATGCGAGCACTGCTTGGCCTGGCCGGCGCCACGCTGGCCCCGTCCACGCTGTCCTTGATCCGCAACATGTTCCACGACGAGCATGAAAGGCAATTCGCCATCGGCGTCTGGATGGCCAGCTTCTCGGTCGGCGGCGCGATCGGGCCGCTGGTGGGCGGGGTGCTGCTGGAGTTTTTCTGGTGGGGATCGGTCTTCCTGGTCGCCGTGCCGGTGATGCTGCTCCTGCTGGCGCTGGGCCCGATATTGCTGCCCGAGTATCGCGACCCGCAGGCCGGCCGCGTCGATGCGCTGAGCGTCGCGTGCTCGCTCGCTTCAGTGCTGGCCACGATCTACGGGCTCAAGCAAATCGCGCAACACGGCTGGAACTGGACCGCGGCGGCAGCCATTGCGGCGGGCCTGGCGATAGGCACGGCCTTCGTCCGCCGGCAGCGCCACCTGGCCTATCCGCTGCTCGATACCAGCCTGTTCCGGCGGCCTGCCTTTTGCGCGGCCATCGCCAGCTATTCCTTGTCCGGCCTGGCGATGTTCGGGGTTTACATCTTCATCACCCAATACCTGCAATTGGTGCTGGGCCTCGACCCTTTGCGCGCCGGACTGGCCACCGTTCCCTGGGCGCTCGGGTTCGTGGCTGGATCGCTGCTCGGGCCGCGCCTGGCAAGACACATGTCGCCGCTGCGCATCGTGATGGGTGGGCTGTCGATGGCGACAGTGGGCTTCGTATTGCTCCTGGGCGCGGACGGTGCCTATGGGCTCGAAGCGATCATTGCCGGCATGGTCGTCATAAGCCTGGGCATGGCGCCCGTCTTCACCATCGGCAATGAGATCATTCTCTCCTCCGCGCCGCCCGAGCGCGCCGGTGCCGCCTCGGCGATTTCGGAGACCGGCGCCGAATTCAGCGGCGCGCTCGGCATCGCCCTGCTCGGCAGCCTCGGCACCGTGATTTACCGGCATGGCTTGGCAAAGGCCATGCCAGCCGAGCTGCCGACGGACCTGGCCACCGCGGCGGCATCGACCCTGGGGGGTGCGGTGGCCGTGGCCAGCTCCCTGTCCGGCCCCAACGCGGACGCCGTGCTGGCGGCCGCCCGCGCCGCGTTCACGGACGCACTGCAGTTCACCGCAGCCATCGGCGCCGTGCTCATGGCATGCACGACGGTCGTCGCGGCGCGCCTGCTGCGCGATGCGCCGCCCCGCCGCCCGCTGGTGCCGGACGATGCGGCGTGAAGTTCATCCGCCCAGGGCCACGACCAGCGCATGCAGCGCCACGCCAATCAGGCCTCCGACCAAGGTGCCGTTATAGCGGATGTACTGCAGATCGCGGCCTACGCTCAGCTCCAGCTCGTCGACCAATCGCCGTTCATCCCAGTCCTTGACGGTCTGGGCGATGTGTTCCGTGACACCTGCGCGCAACCGGTCCGCAAGGCTGCGCGCGCCGGCCATGACGTGCTCATTGATCGCCGCGCGCAAGCCGGGATTGGCCGCCAGGTGGCCACCCAATTTGAGCAGGCTTTGCTCCAGGTGCCGCGCGAGCGGCGAATCCTCGCTCTCGAGGTTGCGGCGCAAGGACGCGTGGATCTCGTCCCATAAGCCTTGCACGTAATCACGCACGGTCGGCTGGTCGATCAGTCGCGACTTGATCTGGTCGATCTGCGCGCGCAGGGCTTGGTCATCCCGCAAGCGGGCGATGTATGCCTCGACCCAGGCTTCGTAGTCCCGGCGCATCGGGTGGTCCGGACGCGACAGGACCTCATGCAATTCGTCCATCATGGCGCGCGCGAGCTTGTCGGCCAGGCTGTCGGCGATGCCATCCACCGGCTTGACCAGGTCCAGGGTTCGCACGATGCGGGGCCACTCCTTGCGCGCATACTTCACCATGAGCGCAGAAACCCGCGCCTTGACCCCTTCTTCGTCCAGGTATCCGGCCAGGCGGCGCAGCGCTTCGTCCAATAGCTGGTGATGCCGTCCGTCGCGCGTCAGCAACCCCATCACTTCGCCCGCGGTGGCACCGGCGTCCCAAGCACGCAGCCGGGCCACCACGAACTCCTGCATCGCCGTCCGCACGGCGCGCTCGTCGAGCAGGTCGAGGGCCTGCGCCAACCAAGTGCGCGCCATGCCCGCCACTGCGCGCGCCTGGGCGGGCTCGCCCAGCCACGCTGCGAGCCGGCTCGCCGGGTCAAAGACCTGCAGCCTTTGGAGGAGCGCATCGGGATCGAGGAAGTGGTCCCGCACGAAAACGGCCAGGTTGTCGGCCAGGCGAGCCTTGTTGCTGGGAATGATGGCCGTGTGCGGAATGGGCAGGCCAAGCGGCCGCTTGAAGAGTGCGACCACTGCAAACCAGTCCGCCAATGCGCCAACGACCGCCGCCTCGCAGAACGCGCGCACCCAGGCCCACGGGCCCTGGCCGCCCATTGCATGGCTGAGCGCGAACCCAGCCAGCGCCGCGGCAAGCAGGCCGAGCGCGCCGAGTTTCATGCGACGCAATCGAATCAGGCGGGGGTCAGGCAAAGTGCGCGGACTCAAGACGACCGAAAACCGGTACATCGTAAAGGATTGTCTGCACTATACCCGTGCGGCATCTCCCGTCGGGTGCCGGCCCGGATCCGGCTCGCGCCGGTGGCAGGGGGCGGATTCCCGTATGTTTTAATTTGGCGCAGGCGCGGGCCTCTCGTCTCATGTCGCCGGCCCATCTATAGGAAGCGAACCGCATGGCCTCCCAGATCCGCATCATTTGCTCGATCGCAACCAAACAGTTGCTTGCCGACCTCGTCTCCAAGTACCGGCAATCGCATGACCAGGAAATCATCGTCGAAGCTGTCGGCGGCGTGGACGCTGCCAAGCGCGTGCGCGAAGGCGAAGCGTTCGACGCCGTCGTGCTGGCCGCCAATGTCATCGACCAGCTGACCGAGGCCGGCCGGATCCTTGCCGGCAGCCGGACCGACCTGGTGCAATCCGGCGTCTATGTGGCCGTGCGGGCCGGCGCGCCGCGGGTGGACATCAGCTCGGAAGCGGCAGTCCGGCAGGCGGTGCTCGATGCTGCATCCGTCGGCTACTCCACGGGCCCGAGCGGCGTTTACCTGACCAAGTTGTTCGAACGCTGGGGAATCGCCGATCAAATCAAAGATCGCGCGATCCAGTCCAAGCCCGGCATTCCCGTCGGCACGCTCATCGCAAAAGGCGAGGTGGCGCTCGGCTTCCAGCAGCGAAGCGAACTCCTGAACATCCCCGGCATCGAGATCCTCGGCCCGCTGCCGCCCGAGCTCCAGATCCTGACCACGTTCTCGGCCGGCATCACCACGGCGTCAGAACAGCCCGACGCCGTCCGCGCCCTGCTCGACTTCATGACCAGCCCGGATACCGCCGAAATCAAGCGCCAGAACGGCATGGAGCCGATCTGACACTCGCCGCAAGCCGCCACGCGATGCGGCGCGGCCACGTGCGGCAATCGCCTGCCGCCTCCGGCCGCCGCTAGACGCGCTCGAAGATGCCGGCAGCGCCCATGCCCGTCCCGACGCACATCGTGACCATGCCGTACTTCAAGTTGCGGCGTCGCAATGCATGGACCACGGTGGCCGCACGTATGGCGCCCGTTGCACCCAGCGGGTGCCCCAATGCAATGGCGCCGCCCATGGGGTTGACCTTGGCCGGGTCCAGGCCGAGGTCCCGGATCACCGCCAACGACTGCGCGGCAAAAGCTTCGTTGAGCTCGATCCAGTCGATGTCGCCCAGCGACAGCCCGGCCTGCTTGAGCGCAGCCGGCACCGCCTCTTTGGGGCCGATGCCCATGATCTCCGGCGGCACGCCGCGCACCGCCGACGTGACGAAGCGCGCCAGCGGCGTGAGGTTGAATTCTTCCAGGATACGCTCGGACACCAGTACCAACGCGCCGGCGCCGTCCGAGGTCTGCGAACTGTTGCCCGCCGTCACGCTTCCCCGAGCCGCGAACACGGGCTTTAGCCGGGCGAGCGCCTCGGCGCTGGTGTCGGCGCGCGGGCCTTCGTCGAGCGATACGGTGCGCTTGCGGGTGACGACCTGCTGCGCGTCGAGATCGGGACTATGCGTCTCGACCGCGATCGGCGCGATCTCGTCCTTGAACTCCCCGGCCTGCTGCGCAGCCAGCGCCTTCTGATGCGATGCCAGGGCGAAGGCGTCCTGGTCCTCGCGCGAGACCATCCACTGGGCGGCGACTCTCTCGGCCGTCAGGCCCATGCCGTAGGCAATGCCGATGTTTTCATCGCCCTCGAACACGCGCGGATTGACCGAGGGGTTGAACCCCATCATGGGCACCATGCTCATGGACTCCGTGCCGCCGGCGATCATCACGTCCGCCTCGCCCACGCGTATGCGGTCTGCGGCCATGGCAACGGCGGTCAGCCCCGAGGCGCAGAACCGGTTCACCGTCACGCCGCCCACGCTTTGCGGAAGCCCCGCCAGCAAGGAAGCAATCCGCGCGACGTTCAAGCCTTGCGCGCCCTCGGGCATGGCGCAGCCGACGATGACGTCCTGGATGCGCTGCGGGTCCAGCCCCGGCACCTGCGCCAGCGCCGCCCGGATCGCGTGCACCAGCAAGTCGTCGGGCCGCACCGTCCTGAGCGCGCCGCGCGGCGCCTTGCCGATCGGCGTGCGCGCGGCGGCGACGACGTAAGCATCCTGCAATTGTCGAGACATCCCATTCTCCTTCGGTCTGTTCTTCATTGGCGCCGGGACGCGGCGCGGCGCCTCAACCTATCTCGCGATGGCCCGCGGCCGCCGCGGTAACGAGCCAAGGACGGCGTCGAGACCGCGCGCCGGGGCACGGGCGCGGTCAATTCCTGACGGGCTTGCCAGTCTGCATCATGCCGGTGATGCGCTCTTGCGTCTTGGGTTCGTTCAGCAGCGCCATGAAGGTCCGGCGCTCGAGCGCCATGATCCACTGTTCATCTACCAGCGAACCCGCCTCGATATCGCCGCCGCACAGGATCTCGGCAATGGCGCGGCCCAGGTGATAGTCGTACTCGGAAATGAATCCGCCGTCGCGCATGTTGACGAGCTGCGAAGCCAGCGTCGCGATGCCCTCGCTGCCTGCCACCGCAAACGGCTCTTTCCAGGGCGCCCGCCAACCGGCTTCGTGCAAGGCCTGCGCCTGCCGGATTGCCACGTACAGCACCTCATGCACGTTGAAGACGATAGGATCATCTTCCAGCAGATACCCCATGCGCCGGGCTTCGATGGCGGACTTGGATACCTGCGCCGTGGCAGCCTGGATCGCGTATTTCTTCAGGAAATGCAACAGCGATGTGTCGGGCGCCGACGCGTGCTCCTGGGCCGCACGCCGCGCAAGATACGTCAGGCCGCCTCCGCCGGGAATGAGCCCCACGCCCACCTCGACCAGGCCGAGATAGGTCTCGAAATGGGCGACGCGGCGCGCGCAATAAACCGACAGTTCGCAACCGCCGCCCAAGGCCATGCCTGCCAGCCCGGCCACGGTGGGGACCTGTGCGTAGCGCAGGCGGAGCATCAATTGCTGCAACCGCTCCTGTTCGGGAGCGATGGCCTGCACGCCGCCGCTCATGAACAAGGGCATCATGGCCTGCAGGTCGGCACCCGCCGAGAACGGCTCGCCCGGGTTCCAGATCACCAGGCCGCGGTAGCTTTCCTCGGCCAGGTCGACGGCACGCAGCAAGCCCAGGGTGACCGCCGAGCTGATGGTGTGCATCTTGGTCTTGAACGAGGCGATGAGCACATCGTCGAGTCCGGCGCGATCCAGCGTCCACAACCGAATGGCCTCGTCCTCGAAAACGGTGCGGCCGGACGCGAGCGGCTGGATGCCCTCGCCCGCGAGGGCGGCACGGAACACCTGGCGCTGGTAGACGGGCAGGCCCGAACGCGCCTCGAAGCGGCGCGCCGCCGGGTTCCACGACCCCTCCGGCACGTGCACGCCGCCGCGCTCGACCACCGGTCCGCTCGTGACCCAGGCGGGCAGCGGCGCGCTCGACAGCGACTTGCCGGCGGCGACGTCGGCCGCAACCCATTCCGCAACCTGCAGCCAGCCTGCCTGCTGCCACAGTTCGAACGGCCCGATGCCATGGCCGAAGCCCCATCGCATCGCGAAGTCCACGTCGCGCGCCGTGTCGGCGATGTCGGCCAGGTGCACGGCGATGTAGTGGAAGGTGTCGCGCAGGAGCGCCCATACGAACTGGGCCTGGGGATGATCGCTCTCGCGCAGCGCGCGCAGCCGCTGCGCGGCGTCGGGATTCTTGAGGATGCGCGCAACGGCGTCATCGGTCTTGCCGTCGGCCGGGACGTATTGGCCGGCGGCAGGATCCAGGCGCAGAATGGCCTTGCCTTCCTTGCGGAAGAACCCCGCGCCGGTCTTCTGCCCGAGCGCGCCTTCCTTGATCAGCCTTGCCAGCACTGGCGGCGTGCCGTAATGGGCGGCGAAAGGATCGCCAGGAAGATAGTCTTCCATGGTCTTGATGACGTGCGCCAGCGTGTCGAGGCCAACCACGTCACCGGTGCGGAAGGTACCCGACTTGGCGCGTCCAAGCTTGGCGCCCGTCAAATCGTCCACGACATCGTAGGTCAGGCCGAATTTCTCTGCCTCGATCATCGCGGCGAGCAGGCCGAACACGCCGACCCGGTTGCCGATGAAGTTGGGCGTATCCTTGGCGCGCACCACGCCCTTGCCGAGCACCGTGGTCAGGAAAGCCTCGAGCCGGTCGAGGATGGAGGGGTCGGTAAGCGGCGTCGGGATCAGCTCCACCAAGTGCATGTACCGCGGCGGATTAAAGAAATGCACGCCGCAGAAACGCGATCGCAAGCCCTCGTCCATTCCCTCGGAGAGCGCTGAAATCGACAGGCCGGAGGTATTGGTGGCGAAGATGGCGTCCGGCCCGATGGCGGGCGCAACCTTGGCGTACAGATCGTGCTTCCAATCCATGCGCTCGGCGATGGCCTCGATCACCAGGTCGCATTCCCGGAGCTTGGAGAGATCCTCCTCATAGTTGGCGGGCTCGATGAGCGTGGCGAGATCGGGCGCGCCCAGCGGCGCCGGGCTGAGCTTGCGCAAGTTTTCGATCGCCTTGAGTACGATGCCGTTCTTGGGACCTTCCTTGGCAGGCAGATCGAACAAGACCACTGGCACCTTGGCATTGACGCAGTGGGCCGCAATCTGCGCGCCCATGACGCCGGCTCCGAGCACGGCGACTTTGCGAACGATGAAATTCGACATGGTTTTCCTGGCGGTAAGGCGGGTCGGCCTGGCCGACCCATCTCGGTCAATGGAGGCATGCGCCGCCTGGGGGCGCACGGGCAAAGTCGGAACGACGCGGCTCGCACAGCCGCCCGACGAGCGGCTGCTCACAACGGATAGTCTACCGTCCCGTCCCCGCTTCGTCAGGCCGGCCAAGGCCTCGCCCGACGCTAGAACATGCCGAGCAAAGCCGCGATGCCCAAACAGGCGAATATCAGGGCAGCTACGCCATGCACGAGCTTGACCGGCAGGCGATGCGCCAGCTTGTCGCCCAGCACGACGGCGGGCACATTGGCAATCATCATGCCCAGGGTCGTGCCGGCAACCACGGCCGAGTACGCCTGGAACTGCGCCACCAGCGCAACGGTGGCGAATTGCGTCTTGTCGCCCATCTCGGCCAAGAAGAAGGCCACGACCGTAGTGCCGAACACCCCGAGCCGCAAGCGACCAGCGTCCGCTTCATCGAGCTTGTCCGGTATCAGCATCCAGACTGCCATGCCGAGGAATGACACCCCAAGAATCCAACGCAGCGCTTCCGGCCCGACGATGCGCGTGAGCCAGGCTCCGACGGCGCCTGCCAGGGCGTGGTTGACGATGGTCGCGGTGAAGATGCCTAGGATGATGGGCCAGGGCCGCCGCCAGCGGGCGGCCAGGCAGAGGGCGAGAAGTTGGGTTTTGTCACCGATCTCGGCCAGGGCCACGATGCCGGTCGAGACGAGGAAGGCTTCCATGTTGCAATGCGCTCCGGGCCGGCGGTTGACCGCATGACCGCGCAACAGCCCCGGCCCCCCGGTCGATGCGCGATCAAAGGTCTTGCCAAGTCCAGGACCGTCTGCGCCATGCCGTGAGGCAAGCATGTTGACGCAGACCCTTGCACGCACGCGCAAGGCGGCTACTCCCCAATGACGGGCGGCAGTATACCGCATGTGACGTATCGCCCGCGGCGATGCCCGCGCCGCATAATATGCGCTGCGTGATCCCATGGAATTTGCATGAAAAACCGGCCCCATGCACAGGAACCCCGCCAGCAAGCCCGCGAAGGCGGCCACGCGCTGGCCCAGGCCACGGGCGCCTGCCTTGCCGCCGCGGCCCTGCTGGCACCGGCCGCGCAGGCCGCCGACGAACCGGCCGCCATGCCCGTCGGGTTCGTGCACCTGACCGACGTGGCACAGACCGTACGACTAGACATCCGCTATCACGGCAGCGCGAATTTCCTCGGCCGCCCGGTGGCGGGCTACGACGCTCCCACCTGCATCCTGACCGAACCTGCCGCGCGCAAGCTGCTTGGCGTCCAGCGCGAACTGCTTGCGCAGGGCCTGACGCTCAAGGTGTTCGACTGCTATCGGCCACAACGCGCCGTCAATGATTTCGTGGCCTGGACACGCGATGGCTCGCACCAGCCTACCAAGGCCGAGTATTTCCCCCACGTGGCCAAGGAGTCGCTGCTAGACCTCGGCTACATCGCCGAACGTTCCGGCCACAGCCGTGGCAGCACCGTCGACCTGACCCTCGCCGCCATCGATCCGTCGCGCGCGGACGCCTTGCCCACGAAAGGCCCGCTGCTGCCCAATGGAGAGGTGGACATGGGCACTCCGTTCGATCTTTTTGATGTAAAGTCGCATACTGACCATCCGGATTTACCCGAGGTTGTCCGACACAATCGCCAGTTCCTCAAGGACTTGATGGCCAAACACGGCTTCCGCAATCTGCCTGAGGAGTGGTGGCACTACACCCTGGACGACGAACCGTATCCGGACACCTATTTCAACTTCCCCGTGCGCTGACCTGCCGCTCGCCCGGCTGCGCGGTGGGCGTACGCATAAGAAGAACATGCACTTCCTGGACGGACTTCCCCCGCCGCGCAAGTATTGGGCCTTGGCAGCGACGATGCTGGCCATGACGATGACGGTCCTGGAGACCACCATCACCAACGTCGCGCTGCCTTCCATTGCCCGGGACCTCGGCATTTCCCCGGCGCAGGCGGTGTGGATCGTCAATACCTATCAGCTGGCCATCGTCGTTGCGCTGCTGCCGTTTTCATCGCTCGGAGAAATCCTCGGCTATCGCCGGATATTCACCGCGGGCCTGGCCGCGTTCACCGTCGCCTCGGCGGGCTGTGCGATGTCTGGCTCGTTCGGCGTGTTGATCTCGTTCCGGGTGCTGCAGGGCCTGGGCGCGGCCGCGGTCATGAGCGTCACTCCCGCACTGCTGCGTTTCATCTACTCCCAGAAACAGTTCGGGCGCGCGATCGGCTACAACGCGCTGGTCGTGGCGACCTCATCGGCTGCAGGCCCCATGCTGGGCTCGCTGATCCTCTCGATCGCCTCATGGCCCTGGCTGTTCGCGGTCAGCATCCCCATCGGCCTGTTCATCCTCTCGATAGGCAGCCGCATGCTGCCCGAGACCGAACTGGCCAAGCGGCCTTTCGACGCGCTCAGCGCCGTGTTGAGCGGCTCGACCTTCGGGCTGCTGGTAGTGGGCATCGACCGCCTGCTGGCGGACATCAAGACTGCAGCGGTCCTGCTCTGCCTCGCCGCCCTGGCGGGCGTGGCCCTGGTGCGCCGCGAACTCACGCAAGCCACGCCGCTGCTGCCGCTCGACCTGCTGCGCATCCGCCAATTCGCGTTCTCGATCGGCGCTTCGGTGTGCGCCTTTTCCGGGCAGACCATCTCGTATATCTCGCTGCCCTTCTACTTCCACCAGGCATTGGGGCGCAGCCAGATCGAAATCGGCATGTTGATGGTCCCATGGCCCCTGGCCGTCGCCATTGCCGCGCCGATCGCGGGACGCATGGCCGAAAGCATTGCGCCGGCCATCCTGTGCTCGGTCGGCGCCGGCCTGGTGGCTTTCGGATTGCTCGTCATCGCCCTGCTTCCGGCCGGCACGCCCAATGGCTGGGTCATGGCCTTCATGGCGCTTTCCGGGGTCGGTTTCGGCATGTTCCAGACGCCCAACAACCGGGCCATGCTGACCGCCGCACCGCGACACCGCAGCGGGGGTGCAGGCGGCCTGCAGGCAACTGCCCGGCAGTTCGGCATGGCACTGGGGGCAGCGCTGGCCGCCCTGGCCTTCACGGCGATCCCGTCGCACGGCCCCACCTCGGGCCTTATCCTGGCTGCGGTGTTCCTGGCAGCCGCCTCCGGCGTCAGCGCCGCCCGGCCAGGGACGCGCGTCTCAGGGTAATTCCAGCTCCGCGAGCAACGGCGCGTGGTCCGACAGCCGTGACCACGGGCGCCCGTACAGCACGCTCGCCTGCCGCACGGAAAAACCGCGCTGGTATATCCGGTCCAGCCTCAGCCACGGGAAAAAAGCCGGGAAAGTACGCGGCGGGCGAGGCGTGATCAGTTCGTTGCCCATGCCGAGCCGAGGCGGGGAAGCCATGCCGGCGCGCCATTGCCAAGGCGAGACCTCGCCGCCGCGCAGCAATTGCCCAAGCATGCGCACGGAGTCCCGTAGCCTGGGCAACTCGACATTGTTGCCGCGTGGCGCCGTCGCGAATACCTCATGCACCTCCAGGCGCCGCACCAGGAAGTCCGATAGCGTGTTGGTCCAATCGTTGAAATCGCCGGCGATCAAAATGGGCGCGCCCGAAGGCACCGCTTCTTCGATGCGGGAAACCAGCGCGCCAACCTGCCGCGTGCGGCTGCCGGCGAACAGCCCCAGGTGCACGACAAAGCAATGCACCTCGTGCCGGCCGATCGCCACGCGTGCGTGCAGCAGCCCCCGCTGCTCCAGCCGGTGATCGGAAATGTCCTGGTTCTGGTGCGAAAGAATGGGGAACCGCGACAACAGCGCATTGCCATGGTCGGTGTGGCGGTACACCGCGTTTCGTCCATAGGCAGCTTCCAAGCGCAGCGCCGCGGCCAGCATCTGATGCTGTTCGTGCAGCGTCCCGGATCGCTCGTTGCGCCCCTGGACCTCCTGTAGAAAGGCCAGGTCGGCGCGCAAGCCGTGCAGGCCGAGGCGCAGCTCCTGCACGGACTCGCGCTTGCCCAGGGCCGAAAGCCCTTTGTGGATGTTATAGCTGACGACACGGACGACGGACATCGTGCTTGAGGAAAACCGGAAGAGGCCTTAAATATGCGGCCATGGATGAGCAGATACAAGATGCCATCTTCCCGCCCCGGCGCCGCCGCTGCGTTATCATGGGCCGGCAAAGCTCGCGCCGGAGCCCGGCCGCGCCCTGCACGGGGAGGCCTTGGCTTGGTCGCGCCCTCTATTTCGACATCCAGATCCGGGAATCTCCATGAGTACCATCAAGATCGGCATGATCGTAGGCAGCCTGCGCAAAGACTCCATCAACCGCCAGCTGGCCAAGGCCGTCGCCAAGCGCCTGCCCGCACACATGCAGACCGAAGACATCCCCATCGGCGAGCTGCCCCTGTACAACCAAGACCTCGACGCCGCCATGCCGGCGCCCGTGCTCGCGTTCAAGCAGCGGGTCGAGTCCGTCCAGGCCCTGCTATTCTTCACGCCGGAATACAACCGCTCCTACTCCGGCGTACTGAAGAACGCCATCGACTGGGCCTCGCGCCCCTCCGGCAAGAACTCCTGGGCGCGCAAGCCTGCCGGCATCCTGGGCACCTCGCCCAGCCAGATCGGCACCGCGCTCGCACAGGAACACTTGCGCATGGTGCTGTCCGCGCTGGACGTTGCCGTGCTGCCCCAGCCGAGCATCTTCGTCCAGTACACCGAAGGATTGATCGACGCTGAAGGCCGCATCACGAACGAGATCACGGCCAAGTTCATCCAAGGGTTCGTGGATCGCTACGTGGCGTGGGTGGAGAAACTCGCGCCTGCGGCCAGCTAAAGCCCCCCACCCGGCGGGCCTTGCCGCGGCGCAGGCCCGCTTGCGCCGCGCCCGCTCGCCAGCGCGATCAGCGTTCGGGAACGAGTGCGGCTACAGCCACCCCGAGCCATCCTACGATCATCGCCCCGCCTCCGAAAGGGGCCGTGCCCCAGAGCAATTTCATTCCCGCCAGCTGGCGCAATGCCAAATCGACGGAGAACAGCAGCGTGCCGGCGATGATGAGTCCGGTGGCACCGACCAGCACGGCACGCCCGCGCTGGAACTGCGGCACCATGGCCGCCAGCCCGGCGACCGCTGCGGCATGCAACAGCAGGAACAAGGCGGCGGTCGACAACAACGCTCCGCCCGCGAGATGGGTGGCCATGGCGGCCAGCATCACGCCCGCCGCGCCCATCGGTGCGGCACAGCCCAGCAAGACCCGAGAAGATAACAACATGCAGCGCTTCCTTGAAAAACGCCTGCCCGGTTGCGCGCTGCCCGGACGGGCTATTTCGCGAACACCTGGTTGAGGTCGGCAAAAGCCTTGAACTCGAGCGCGTTGCCCGACGGATCGAGGAAGAACATCGTCGCTTGTTCGCCGACTTCGCCCTTGAACCGGACGTGAGGCTCGATCACGAACTTGACGCCGGCCCGCCGCAGCTTCTCGGCCAGCGCCTCCCATTCAGGCATGGGGAGAATCGCGCCGAAATGCCTGACCGGTACGTCGTCTCCATCCACGGCACTCGTGTTGCGGTGTCCCGCCTCGCCGGGCGACAAGTGAGCGACGATCTGGTGGCCGTAGAAATTGAAGTCCACCCAGCTATCGGAGCTGCGACCTTCCGGGCAACCCAGCAGGCCGCCATAGAAAGCGCGCGCCTCGGCCAGGTCGTCGACGGGAAAAGCCAAATGAAAGAGGGGAATGCCAGCCATGAGCGTGCTCCGGAACCAGCCCGCGAGCGCGGGCCAAACTTCGATTGTATTCAAGGCACGCCCATATTCAACGAACCATCCCCCCGCGCGCGCTCCCGGCAGGGCCGGGCGGGCCGGTCCGCGCGCGGGTCCATGCCTGGCAACACCCCGCCAAGACGTAACGATTGCGCGGTTGTTCCCCCCTGGCGAGGCATGCTACGGTCTTGGCGAGACCCTTCTTCGCGCGGAGGCCCCCATGGGGAAATCGACGATCATTCCGTGCCTGGTATACCGCGATGCCCCGGCTGCGATCGAATGGTTGTGCCGGGCATTCGGCTTTGCCAAACACCTGGTGGTGCCCGATGCCTCCGGCGCAATCGCCCATGCCGAACTGACTTTCGGCAACGGCATGGTCATGCTCGGCTCGGGCAAGGGCGAGCTCATGCGCAAGATCACCGCCCAGCCCTCGGAGATCGGAGGCCGCCAGACCCAGACGCCTTACGTCATCGTGGCCGACCCCGACGCCCATTACGCAACCGCCGTCAACGCCGGCGCCATGGTGGTCCGGCCCATCCAGGAGGAAAGCTACGGCGGCAAAGGGTACACCCTGCAGGACCCAGAAGGCTACGTCTGGCACTTCGGTAGCTACGACCCATGGCAGGAGTCGGAGTTGAACCCGCCGTAGCACTAGGCGGCCTGGATAGGAACCGCCGCCCCGCGGCGCAGGCATGAAGGCGGCGGGTTGAAAAAAACCCCGCTTCGTCGAAGCGGGGTCCGTGGCAGGCAAGCCAGGCAACGGTTACTGGACCGTCTTGGCCTCCGTCCCGCGCAAGCGGATGTGCAGCTCGCGCAGTTGCTTCTCGTCCACGTCCGACGGCGCGCCCGTCAGCAGGCACTGGGCCCGCTGGGTCTTGGGGAATGCGATCACGTCGCGAATCGATTCGGCGCCGGTCAGCATGGTCACGATGCGGTCCAGGCCGAAAGCGATGCCGCCATGGGGCGGCGCACCGTATTGCAGGGCATCCAACAGGAAGCCGAACTTGGCGCGGGCTTCTTCGGCGCCGATCTTGAGCGCACGGAATACTTTGCTCTGCACCTCTTCACGGTGGATACGCACCGAGCCACCCCCGATTTCCCAGCCGTTCAGCACCATATCGTAGGCCTTGGCCAGGCAGGCTGCGGGATCGGACTCGAGGAGATCTTCGTGGCCGTCCTTGGGCGACGTGAACGGATGATGGGCGGCCGTGTAACGCTGGGCTTCCTCGTCGTACTCGAACATGGGGAAATCGACCACCCACAGCGGCATCCATTCGCCCTCGACCAAGCCTTGCTTGCGGCCAAACTCGCTGTGGCCGATCTTGACGCGCAAAGCGCCCATGGCGTCATTGACGATGCGGGCCTTGTCCGCGCCGAAGAACAGGATGTCGCCGTTCTGCGCACCACTGCGGCGCAGCAGCTCCCGCAGCGCGGCGTCATGGATGTTCTTGACGATGGGCGACTGCAGGCCGTCGCGTCCCTTGGCCACGTCGTTGACCTTGATCCACGCCAGGCCGCGCGCGCCGTAAATGGCGACGAACTGGGTGTAGGCATCGATTTCGCTGCGGCTGAGCTCGCCGCCGCCCGGCACGCGCAGCGCGACCACACGGCCGCCCACGCTGTTGGCCGCACTCGAGAAGACCTTGAAGTCCACGTCCTTCATGACGTCGGTCAACTCGGTGAACTCGAGCTTGACGCGCAGGTCGGGCTTGTCGGAGCCGAAGCGCTCCATGGCTTCGCGCCAAGGCATCACGGGGAACGGGTTGGGCAGCTCGACGCCCTTGACCGCCTTGAACACGTGGCGGATCATGTTCTCGAAAATCTCGCGGATCTCGTGTTCATCGAGGAACGAGGTCTCGCAATCGATCTGGGTGAACTCGGGCTGGCGGTCGGCGCGCAAGTCCTCGTCGCGGAAGCACTTGACGATCTGGTAATAGCGATCGAACCCCGAGACCATCAGCAGCTGCTTGAACAACTGCGGCGACTGCGGCAGCGCGAAGAAGTGGCCGGGGTTGACCCGCGACGGAACGAGATAGTCGCGCGCGCCCTCCGGTGTGCTACGGGTGAGCATCGGCGTTTCGATGTCGATGAAGCCGAGCTGGTCGAGATACTTGCGCACCTCGATCGCCACGCGGTAGCGCAGCATCAGGTTCTGCTGCATCTGCGGGCGACGCAGGTCCAGCACGCGATGCGTGAGCCGCGTGGTTTCCGAGAGGTTCTCATCGTCGAGCTGGAACGGCGGCGTGACGGAGGCATTGAGGATCTCGATCTCGTGCGCCAGTACCTCGACCTCGCCCGACTTCAGCGCCGGATTGGTGGTGCCCTCGGGACGCTTGCGTACCAGGCCGGTCACGCGCACGCAAAATTCGTTGCGCAGGCGCTCGGCGATCTGGAAGGTATCGGCCCGGTCCGGATCGCAGACGACCTGGGCCAGGCCCTCGCGGTCGCGCAGGTCGATGAAAATGACGCCGCCGTGGTCGCGGCGACGATGCACCCAGCCGAACAAGGTCACGATTTGTCCCAGGTGCTCCGTCGAGACCTGGCCGGTATAGCAGGTACGCATGAATTCTCCGTCTAAATTGGTGTGTATCGATGCAAGCGGGGCGCGCGTGCGCGCGTTGCCTCCACGGGCCGTCAATTGCCCCGCGCCGGAGTACCCGGCGCCACCACCCCCATCGATACGATGTATTTCAAGGCCGCATCCACCGTCATGCCGAGCTCGACAATGTCGGCGCGCCGCATCATCAAAAAGAAGCCGGACGTCGGGTTCGGCGTCGTCGGCACATATACGCTTACGCAGTCGGGAGGCAGGTGGTCGGCAACTTCACCGCCCGGCACTCCGGTCAGGAACGCGAGCGTCCATACGCCCTCGCGGGGATACTGCACCAACACCGCTTTGCGGAACGCCTGGCCGTTAGGCGCCAGGACCGTGTCGCTGACCTGCTTGACCGAGTTATAGATCGAGCGCACCAGCGGAATGCGCTGGAGCAGCCCTTCCCACATCTGCAGCAGTTTGCGGCCGATGAAATTGGCCGCACCCATGCCCGTGAGCAACACCACTACGATCACCACCGCGAGGCTGAAGCCCGGGATGTGCGTGCCGAACAGCGACTCGGAGCTCAGCACCGACGGCACCACGGCTTCGAGCGTGGACACGACCAGGCCCAGGACCCACAGCGTGATGACCAGCGGGACCCAAATCAGCAATCCAGTGACGAAGTAGCGTTTGAACACGAAGGTTCCAAATCAGAAACTGGCGGCGCCCCGCAGGCGCCGCATGAAACTCAGGCCGAAGCCGTCGCGCTCGAAGACTCCGAGGAGGACGAGCCAGGCGAACCGGAATCGGATCCGGCGCTCGACGACTTCGACGAACCGCCGGACTTGGACGAACCGTTGTTGCGGAAGTCGGTCACGTACCACCCGCTACCCTTGAGCTGGAATCCCGCAGCCGTCACTTGCTTGGAGAACGTGGGCTTCCCGCACTCGGGACAGTCGGTGAGGGGAGCGTCGGACATCTTCTGCAGGACGTCCTTCTCATGTCCGCAAGAACTGCATTTGTAGGCGTAAATAGGCATCGCCAAGACTCCTCAGGCATACCTCGGCACGAAAACCCGGCCTGGCATTGCCACAGGCGACCGGCGGCCGGATTTCCGGAAATTGATCAAAGCCTTGAATTTTAGCGACTTTTTGGGTACTTAGTACGTACGCTGCCAAAACTGCGCCGCCATGGCGCCCGGCGCGGCAGGGCGAGCCTACGAGCCGAGCGCAAGCGCCCCGCTACGTCCGCTACGCGGGCAGGAGGAAAAAGAACGCGGCAACGGCCGTCGGCAACGCTGCCCCCAAGAGCAGCGCCAAGGGCGTAATCGTTCCACTGGGGAAAGAACTCTTTAGCACCGCGAAACCGGCGGGGTTGGGCGCGTTGGCGATCACGGTGAGCCCGCCCCCCGTCACGGCACCGGCCACGAGCATATAGCGCCATGCCTCGGAAGTTCCCTCCACCAACGAACCAAGGTAGGTCAGCGCCGCGTTGTCCGTCACCGCCGTGAGCGCGGCTGCGCCCCAATACAGCACCAAGGGAGGCATATCCGCCAGCAGCTCCTGCAGCCACCATTTCTGCAGCCCACCCAGGACCACCAAGCCTGCGAGGAAGAACCCCACCATCAGGCCTTCCTTGATCAAGAGCGGACGCTGATGCTCTTTGTACGCTTCGGTATAGCCGATGAACAGCATCAGCAACCCCATGAAGACGGCAGGATGGTGGGCAAAAAGCACCACTCCGGCTAGGAAGGCCACGTGCACTGCCGTCACGCTGAGCGGCACCTCGCGGCGAGCGCGCGCCTGCGGCGCGCCGGCGCTCGCCCGGATCAGCAGGCGCCGGAAGCACAGCGTCACGATCAAGGCGTTCAACACCACGGCGCACGCGGCGCGCCAGCCGAAATGGGCCAGCATGTACGCCGTATCCCAACCGAAGGCCGATGCCACCATCAACACCGGCGGCGCAGCGTAAGAGGTCAACACGCCGCCTATCGAGACGTTGACGAACAGGACGCCCAGGGTGAAGTACTTGAAGCGCGCGCTCTCGATCTGCCGGAAGCACGTGTCGCGCAGCATCACCGCCGCCAAGGTCATGGCCGCCGGCTCGGTAATGAAGGAGCCGAGCAGCGGCACCAGGGCAAGGGTCACGAAAAACACCGCCACCGAACGGTTGCCGGGAATCGCCGAAGCCAGCACGGCCACGAGGTAGGTAACGAGATCCAAGATGGGCCGGCTCGCCGCGATGACCATGATGGCGAACACGAACAGCGGCTCGGTAAAGTTGCGCGTGTCCATGTACTCGATGGCCGCGTGCGTGCCGGCAAGGGCAGCCATGGCCAGGAGCAGCACCGAGGCCCAGAACCCGAACACGGCCTCGACCTCCGACAACATGTGCCATAACCCTGCGTGCCTTCCGCCCTTGTGGGCGAGATTGGCAAAGACCGGCACGGAAAAGGTGTGGAGAATGGCGATCGCAAATAGGACCGTGGCGAGCAGCTCGACTGCGCTGAAAGATAGGCTCATAGGATCGTGCATACCGGTAATGGCGACTGGCCCCGGCGAGTTTACCGCCCCCGGCCCGCGCCGCGCACGCCGCCGCGGGGACTTCATAACCCAATTGGGATATGAAAAGCGCAGACCCACTCATTTAACTACATAAGCTTCTTTTGACGGCGCTTTGCGCAGTCGCCCTGGCGGCATGTGGCGGCGGTGGATCGGATGGCGGCAGCAGCGGTGGCGGCGGCAGTGGTGGTGGCGGTGGCAATGGCGGCGGTGGTAGTGGCGGCGGCGGTGGAGGCGGTGGCGGCACCCCCTCGGCCGAAGCGACCCATCCCTATTTCAGCGTCGACTTCGAAGACGCCCTGAAGACCCGCTCGGTCACGATCGACTACACGAAGAACACCGGCACCATCACGCTGGGCTCCGACACCATCAGCTACACCGCGAACGATGGCCAGGTCACGGCGCCCGGCTACACCATCATCGGTGAAATGGAAGGCCCGCAAAACGGTGCCATGGTGTGCAAGAACTACAGCAGCACGGTCAAGGCATCCCGCCACTTCATCCTGCCGGCCAACGCCCAGCGCGTGACGGACCTCAGCGTGCTCAAGGGCATGGAATTCGAGCGCTTCGAAGACTGCGACCAAGTCGGCGCCTACAGCTTCGGCAGCGACCTGTCGGTGACGTGGACGGACTACTACGGTGACGGCGACGAGTCCGGCACGGAAAACCAGGACACCGTCCTGAAGTGGTTCTCGGATGACGGCCTGGCCTGGGAAGACGAGGACGGATCCGGCCACGACTACGCACGGCTCTACTACGACGAGCTGAGCGAAACCTTCTACATCGTCGAACTGATGAAGACCGATTCGGGTACGGCTTTGGCCGTCGCGGTCTCGGTCGGAGAAGACTGATCAGCGATCCTCACGGCGGCCGGCCCTCGCCCTGCGGGCGCCGGCGCGCCGTTCCCGTTTCCTGCTTTACCGGGCCCGGCCTTACAGCCGGGCCAACTTTCCTACAAGCTCGGCCTGCCTGCGCACGCCGAGCTTGCTCATCGCGGCCTTGAGCTGCATCCGGACGGTGCCGAGCGCCGATTGGCGAGCCTCGGCAATTTCGGTGGGCGTCTCGCCCAAGGAAATACGGACGGCCACGTCCGCTTCCGCTTCCGTCAGCCCATAAGCCTTGCGCGCTACCCTGGCAAGGCGTCCCGATCCATTGTCGTCCAGCCCGCGCGCCACGACCAGCACCCGCGGATCGAAAGAAAATTCGTGCTCGGCGTTCACCACGCGGATCACCTCCAGCACCATGGCCGAGCCCGCCGAGGCGTCTTTCAGGACGATAGTAGACATGGCGGGCGTGCCGAGGCCGGAAACACTCCGGGCGGCCGCGGCGATGGCATCGGAAAGCACCCTGCCGCCGTCTCCCCGGCTCGCATACGCATACAGTACGCCATCCCGCAATCCGAGCAGGCCGCCCGGCCTCACCAGGGTTTCCGCCGCCGGGGTCATCGTCCGGACGCGGCCGTGGCGGTCGCAGACGAACACGCCCATGGAAAGCCCGTCGAAGGCAGCTTTCAGGATGCTCTCGCCGTTGTTCTCGAGCGCGATCTGGGTCTGGACCGCCGCGCGCACGTGGGGCGCCACGGCGGCAAACACGGCGCGCTGCTCAGGCGTCACCGGCCCTTCCCGCCGGTTGCGAACGACGGCCAGCCCGATCACCATGCCGGGCTGCCGTGCGACTGTACACAGGCAAGCGTGGGGAACGTCGCGCTTCAGCGCGAACTCCTGGTACCAGGTGTTGCGCTTGTAATCGTCGGGGGTCATGCAGTCGTAGTCCGCCAGCACCTCCAGCACGGGCGCGGCCATGCCTGCACGAACGAAGGGATTCCGCGCCGGGTCGCCGCCCCCGCTCGCCACGAACTCGTCTTTGAAATCGGCATCCACGTTGGTCATGATATTGAACGGCACGGCCGCATCCGACCCGACGCCGATCAATTCACCGCTTTGCGATCCCGTGGCCTGCGCCAGGGCATCCAGCGCGGCATACCAGCCCTTTCCGACCAGGCCCGCCCCCTGGAAACCCTCGGCGATGGCCTGGACGCGTTCATCCGATACTCCCATTTTCCCCCCGCAACTATAGGCGCTCCGCCCCTTCGCGCCTGCCGGCATCTAGCGGAACGCCGCCGGGAATTGTATCGGCATGTTGCGCCGGACCGAAAAACGGGAGCTGCCCTTGCGCCTTCCCCCCTTAGGTACGCAGGGTACGTATGGTTTCTTCCAGGATGCGCGCCTGGTTCTGCAAGGACTCTGCCGAGGCCAGCGACTGCTGGACCGCCGCCGCGGACTCTTCCGAGTACTGCGCGATCTGTTCGACGCGGCTGGCGATCTGTTCGGAGGCGGATTTCTGCTCCATCGCGGCGCTGGAAATGTCGGCAATGACCTCCGCGGTGCGGCCGGCCGCCTCGCGGATGCGCGCCAGCACGTCGCCTGCCTGGCGGGCGCCTTCGGCCGAACGCTGCATGTCGGCGTTGACCTGGCGCATGGCTTCGGCCGCCAGCGCAGTCTGCTTCTGCACCGCGGCGATGACTTCGGCGATCTGGGAAGTGGAGGCTTTCGTGCGCTCCGCCAGGCCCCGCACCTCGTCGGCCACCACCGAGAAGCCGCGCCCTTCTTCGCCGGCGCGGGCTGCCTCGATGGCCGCGTTCAGCGCCAGGAGGTTGGTCTGCTCGGCAATCTCTTGGATCGTCTTGACCACGGCAGAAATCTGGCGCGACGACGCCTCGAGCTCCTGCACCACCTCGGCCGAGCTGGCCACCTGCGAGGCCATCTTCTCGATTTCCGAGACGGTCTGCGTGACCACGGCGGCGCCTTCGTCTGCGGCCGAGCTCGACGCCTTGGAGAAGTTGTTGGCTTCGCGGGTATTGTCGGCGATCTGCGAGATGGAGACCGTCAGCTCCTCGACCGCAGCGGCCACACCGCTTGCCGCCTCGGACTGCACCTCGGTTGCCTTGCCGATCTGGTTCAGGGCCTGCACCGTCTGCGTGGTGGCGGCCGAGACTTCCGACCCGGCGGCGCTCATCTGCTGGGCGAGCTGGGCGATGCGGGCACGCGTCGCGTTAATGCGGTCGGCCGTGATGTGGACCTCGTTGCGGGAGCCCGGCGGGCCGGCAGGCACGTCGCGCGTGAGGTCGCCGTCCCCGAGCCGGACGATGCCGGCGACCATGTCGCGCACGGGACGAAGCGCGGCCGACATCTGGAAATAAATGAGCAAGCCGATGACCGCCCCGCCGAGCAAGAGTGCCCCGACCATGAGGAGTATCTGGCGATACTGCGCCGCCATGAAATCGGACTTGGGCCCGACCGCTACCAGGGTCCAGCCCCAGTTCGGCACGGTCTGGAACGCGACCATCATCTCGGACTCGTCGGTGGACCGCTTGACGTCCAGTACCCCCTGGCCCTCGTCCACCAGCTTGTAATAAAACGGGCGATCTTCCTCGGGCGTTTGCTCGACGGTTTCTCCCTTGTACAGCGGATGCACCAGGAATTCGGACGTGCCATTCACCTTGGGCGTCATCGCGAACATCCGGCCATGGCCGGCAACGCTGGTTTTTTCGATGAAGTCGAGGACGCCGGCCACGTCGTCGGTCAAATCGACCTGCAAGGTCAGGCCACCGAAGATTTTTCCGTTGTCGTCCTTGAGGGGACGGACGTGGAGCGCGTACCAGCGGCCGTTGCGATAAACGATGTCGGTGGCGGACTGCTCGGAATCCATGGTGGTGGCAACGAAATCGTTTGCCGGAACGGGATGGCCTGTGAGAGGAACGCCGTCCGGGTTGCGCTGCAGCGTGGCGGCGCGTATCCAGCGGTTGTTGTGGCGCACCACGAGCTCGGGCTCGGCACCGGTATAGCTGCGCATGCGCTGCAGGATGGCGGAATTGCCGTTGAGGACGGTTTCGCCGGCGCGCACGGTCATGATTTCGCCGGCCACGCCAGTCTCGGTAAGGGTGCCGTCGGGCGAGGGTAGTTCGCCGAGCATCCGCTGGAACACCAGCAACTGCCGTTCGACGCGGTCTCGCGACGAGGTAAAGGTGGAGACCAGGCTCGCGTTGATGGAGCCGAGGGCGTCGGTCATTTCGCGCTCGACCGCGAGCCGGCCGGCGCGCAGGCCTTGCCAGGCCACCACCGCGGAGACCAGCACCGACACCAAGGCGCTCACGGACAGCGCCAAGACCAAGACCTGCTTAGCCAGCGAACGCTGGCTCAAGCCCAAAGAAACTCCCATTCCTTTACCCCAAACCGTTGTTGCCGGCTGCGCGCCGGTCGTTTCGAGTGCACGCTCTCCCCCCACACAGGCAGGCGTGTATGGGTTTACGGCAGGGATGAACAGGAATTGAGCGTTTTTTTGGCGGGCGCTTCCCGGAACCGCCCCGCCCAGGCGCCAGCGGCCCTGCAAACGGCGCGGCGCGGGGCGGGGGGGCGGGCATGCTTCGTGCGGATGGGAGGACTCGTTCATCAAGGAGATCTCCATGTTCGCGCACAATAAACGCCTGCAGGAATGCAATCCGGGCCTTGCCAACCTGATGCTGGAGCAGTTCGGCGGGCCCCAGGGAGAGCTGGCGGCCGCATGTCGGTACTTCACCCAAGCGCTGGCCGAAGATGACCCCGGCCGGAAAGACATGTTGATGGACATTGCCACGGAAGAGCTCAGCCACCTCGAGGTAATCGGCACCATCGTCGCCATGCTCAACAAAGGAGCCAAAGGCACCTTGGCAGAAGCTACCGAAGAAGCCGCCGAGCTCTACCGGTCCATCACGGGGGCGGGGAACGACTCGCACCTGACCCAGGTCCTCTACGGCGGCGGCCCCGCGCTGATCAACTCGGGCGGAGCACTATGGAATGCCGGATACATCGATTCCATCGGCGACCCGTCGGCCGACCTGCGATCCAATATTGCGGCAGAAGCACGCGCGAAAATCGTCTATGAGCGCCTCATCAATTTGACGGATGACCCCGGGGTCAAGAGCGCCTTGCAATTCCTGATGACACGGGAAATCGCGCACCAGCAGTCCTTCGAAAAAGCGCTGTACTCGATGACGCCCAACTTCCCCCCGGGCAAGCTGCCCGGCGACCCGCACTTCGCCAACGTTTATTTCAATATGTCCCAGGGCGAGGGCGACATGCGCGGGTCCTGGAACAGCGACGAGAATTTCACTTATGTGACGGATCGCGACGAGCAATGCGCGGTGGACGGCGGGGACGGCTACGCGGAAGTGGGCCTGACCGCCGAGGAGCAAGCCGCGGTAGAAGACCTGGCGGCCCGCACCGTGTCCGACCCGGACATCGATCCCACCACGGGAGTAGAACTCGGTTCGGGAGAAGTACGCTGACGTCCGCTGGACCAGAGCCGGCTATCGCAACTGGATCCCGGGCGTGCGGATAATCCACGTGCCGGCCGGCCCCCCCGCCCTATTCCCAAGGAAATGCTGCTTCCCTACATGAAGGCATTCGGCGAGTTCCTCACCGATTACTTCCGGAGCCATTGGCCCGGCTACGACGTGGTCCACGCCAACTTCTTCATGTCCGGCCTGGCCTGCCTGCCCGCAACGCGCGAATGCGGCATGCCGCTGGTCGTGACCTTTCATGCGCTGGATCGGGTGCGCGCCAGCACCAGGGCGGGGCGGACCAATTTCCTGCGGCACGCTATGGCATCGAGCTGGGCCTGGTGCGACATGCCGACAGGCTCATCGCCGAATGCCCGCAAGACCTGGACGACCTGATCGGACACTATGGCGCCGATCCCGCCAAGATCGCCATCGTTCCTTGCGGCTTCGACGCGCGTGAACTCTCGCCCATGGACAAGTTCGCGGCGCGGCTGGCACTGAGATGGGAGCGCGGGCGCTTTTCCATCCTGCAGCTCGGCCGCATGGTGCCCCGCAAGGGCGTGGATAACGTCATCCGCGCACTGGGCCTGCTGCAGGCACGATACGGCGTACCCGCCAAGCTTTACGTGGTCGGCGGCGACGCACAGAATCCGGGGGACCTATCTACGCCCGAGCTTCTTCGCTTGCACGACGTGGCCGAAGCAGCCGGCGTGGCGGACGCCGTCGAGTTCTGCGGACGGCGCGATCGCGCCCAGCTCGCGCTGTTCTACGGTGCCTGCGACGTCTTCGTCACCACACCTTGGTACGAGCCCTTCGGCATCACGCCCGTCGAAGCCATGGCATGCGCCCGGCCCGTCGTCGGCTCCGCCGTGGGAGGCATCCGGTCCACGGTCGTGGATGGAAAAACCGGCTTTCTGGTTCCTCCCCGCGACCCCGAGGCCCTCGCCGGCCGCCTCGCATACCTGGCCGCGCATCCGTCCACGGCACAGCGGTTCGGACGCAACGGGCGGCGCCGTGCGCAACAAATGTTCACCTGGGGGCGCGTTGCCGCAGAGGTAGACCGGATTTACGCCGACGCCTGCCGAGCGAGAGATGCCGGCCGGACCGATGCAGTGGCGAACCCGGGCGACGAAGCACTGGTCGCGAAATAGCACACGAAGGAGAAACGCATGGCGGTCGACGCACCTACGAGCGTGGCGGGAAGGGCAATACTGGTCACAGGCGGCGGCAGGGGGCTGGGTGCCGCGATATGCGAGGCACTGGCGGCAGACGGTGCGCACGTGCTGGCAGGCGACATCGACGTGCAGGCTGCCCGTGCCACGGCGATGCGCCTAGGCGCAGAATGCGAGGCGGTGCGCCTGGACGTCGGCGACGAAAGCAGTGTGCGCGAGGCCGTGGCGCACGCCGTCTCGCGCTTCGGCTCGCTCGACGCAGTGATCAACAACGCAGCCATCGACCTGACCGTTCCCATCGAGGAATTGGACGCGGCCGACTGGGAACGCATTGTTCGAACCAACCTGACCGGCCCTTTCCTCGTCTCCAAATATGCCTGCGAGCACATGCGGGCACGCGGGCAAGGCCACATCGTCAACATCGCTTCAACGGCGTCCAAGCGCGCCTGGCCCAATGCGGCGGTTTATCACGCGACCAAATGGGGCCTGCTGGGACTGTCGCACGCACTGCATGCGGAGCTGCGCAGCCATGGAATCAAGGTAACGGCCGTGATCGCGGGCGGCATGCGAACGCCTTTCCTGCTCGATCGCTTCCCCGACATCGACGTCGGTACCCTGCAAGATCCCGCCGCCGTTGCGCGGACGGTGCGCTTCGTGCTGATGCAGCCCGACGAAACCGTGATCCCCGAAATCATGGCACTGCCGATGCGGGAAACGTCATGGCCCTGAGACCTGCCATATTCCTGGACAAAGACGGCACCTTGCTGGTCAACGACGCCTACAACGTCGATCCGGACCGCATGCGACTGGCGCCCGGCGTCGATGCGGGACTGCGGCGCCTAGCCGGTACCGGAGCTCCCATGTTTGTCATCACCAACCAGCCCGGCGTCGCGCTCGGCCTGTTCGACGAAGACGATCTCATCGGCGTGCGCCAGCAGCTGGCGCGGATGTTCGAAGCTTCCCGTGCGCAATTGCATGGCTTCTATTACTGCCCGCACTTGGCCCGTGGTGTGCGGCGTGCCTATGCCCTGCCATGCACCTGCCGCAAGCCGCGCCCCGGCCTGCTGCGCCAAGCGGCGCGCGAACACGGGCTGGACCTCGCGCACTCGTGGTTCATCGGTGACATTCTCGACGACGTCGAAGCCGGAGCTGGAGGAAGGATTGGCTCGAACCCTAGCCTATTTCAGGCACCGTTTCTTCGCGGAAGCATCCGGCGAGGTTGTAACCGACCCGATCACAGGCCAAGCATAAGATCTACAATGCGGCAGAGCGCTGCAGCGCGAAGGTCTGGCGCTTTCCACCGCCCGCGCCGGCGGCGGACCTGCGGCCCGCCTTGCGCGAAGCGCCGATGCGACCGCAGCCGGCGGAGGGGCTATGAGATTGGCCGATTTCATCGAGGCGAATTTGGACGAGCTCATGCGCGACTGGTCGGCCTTCGCGCGCCAGCTCGACCTGCGGCGCACGGCCGTTTCCGAAGACGCGCTGCAAACCTCGGCCCGCGCGTTGTTGCGGCAGCTGGCCGCCGACCTGCGCGCCGACCCGTCCCCCCTTGATAGCCGCGGCGCGTGCGCATCCAACGCCGGCCCGGCGAGCGGCATTGCCCGGCAGGCACGCGTCCACGCCCGCAGCCGCCTGCGCGCCGGCTTCACCCTGAACGAAATGGTGTCCGAATATTGCGCGCTGCGCGCCAACGTGGTGAGCCGATGGGCGCACGCAATGCACGGCGTCAACGAGACCGCTTGCCAGGACTTGGTTCGCTTCAATGAGGCGCTCGACCAGGCCCTGAAAGAATCCATCGCCCGCTACTCCGCAGGCCTGGAACGCGCGCGCGATCTTTTCGTGGGCATTCTTGCGCATGACCTGCGCACGCCGCTGAGCGCCATTTCCATGTCGGCGCAGCTACTGCTGCAGTCGGACGACCTATCCGAAAAAAACCTCAAGGCTGCAGCGCGCATTCACAACAGCAGCGCGCGCATGCAGCGCATGATCGATGATTTGCTCGATTTCGCACGCACCCGTCTCGGCAACATCCTGCCTTTGACGGTCGCGCGCACCGACCTCGCGGATGTCTGTCACCGCGCGGCGGATGAGATCCGGACGGCCCATCCCGAGCGGGAAATCTTGGTTCACTGCACGGGCGAGTTGACCGGGCGGTGGGATGGCAACCGCCTGGCCCAACTGCTAGTCAACCTGCTCAGCAACGCCGTCCACCATGGCTATCCGGACCGCCCCATCACCCTGCGGGCCCGCCGCGAGAACGACGGGGTAACGGTGGAAGTCCACAATGAAGGCGAACCCATCCCGCCGCGCCTGCGCCGGCAAATATTCGACCCGCTGATGCGCGGCCCCCGGCCCGACACGCGCCGTACCGGGCTAGGATTGGGGCTGTACATCGCCCGGCAGATCGCGACCGCCCACCGCGGGACCCTGGGCGTGACCTCGACCGCGGACGGCACGACCTTCCAACTGTGGATGCCGTGCGAACCGCCGTCCCCTTGATCAACTGCGGTTGTCCGTCTCCGGGGCATCCGGCGTCTGCCGTCCCGGGTCGGCCGCGGTTTCCTTATCGACGCCTATAGGCAGGCCCACCCGCGCCGGAATGCTGTTCGGATCTACCGGATGATTGTCAAGGGTGCGCTTGCGCGGTGCATCCTCGTCGGGCGTTGTCCCCGGCGGCAACTCGGTGAGCTCGCTGCCCGGATCTTCGTTCCCGGTTTGCTCGACCGCGGCGTCCTCGAGGTCCTTCGACTGTGCCGGCGCGTCGCGCTTGCCGGGGGAGCTTGGATGAGATGGCATGGCTTCCTCCTATCGAGAAGCCTCTCCAGCAAAGGCCATGCCCGGCCCCGTCGGCAGCCGGTCAGGCCTTGCGCCAGTAAAGCGCCGTCACCAACCCGATACAGGCCGCGAGCACGGCCGCCATCGTGGCGAAGGCGCCGGTCACTGAAAATGCTTCGGAGATTGACCCAACCAGCAGATAACCAAAAGGCATGGTCCCGTTATAAGCCATGCCATAGAGGCCGACCAGCGCGCCGCGCACGGATTCCGGGCAACGCCGCTGGATCGTGGCATTGGTGGACGTGGCGGAAAAGCTCAGGCTGAATCCCAGCGCGACGAACGCCGCGCCACTCAGGGCCACGCTCGACGACACCGAGAGCACGGCCAGCGCGAGGCACGCCGCCCACGGCGCCACAGGCAGTAAACGGGCCGTTCGCGCAGCAATGGCAGAAGACAACACGACCGCGGCGCTGAGTGCACCCATGCCCGCGCAGGCGAAGAAAACGCCGGTGTACTTGGCGGCGTCCTGAAATGCGTGGTCTGCAAGCAGCGGTACCAAGGTCTGGTAGCTGCCGGCGAATAGCCCCATGCAGGCCAGGATCGTCAAGTACTTGGCGGTGAAATGATCGTCGATGACGTATGAAAGCGCATTGCGCAAGCCTTGCCGCCCGCGCGCTGGCGCCTCGGCCTGCCCGGGCCGGCGCGGCATGGAACGCACGCACCATGCCATGAAAACCAGCGCGAACGCGTATGTCAGGAAAGCCGCGACCTGGCCGAGCAGCGGGTAAATGACGGCAGCCAAGCTGGGCCCAACCATCCGGCCGACGTTATAGACCATCGTATTCATGGCGATGGCATTGGGGCGCAAGGCAGGATCCTGCAAGCCCGTGATCAATAGTACCTGCCGCGCCGGAGACTCGATCGCGCTCAAGATGCCCGCGCAAAGCGCCAGCAGCAGGATGACGGGCAGCACCAGCGCATGCAACAGGGACAGCAGCGCGAGCGTGCAGGCCACTGCCATAGAGGTATACAGCACCGACAGTGTCACCCGGCGCGCGTTGCCCATGTTGATGCGCGCACCGGCCACAGGCGGCACCACTAGCAAGGGGCCGTACAGGAGGAAATTAAGCAGCGCCAGCACGGCCGCCGACCCGGACAGGTGGTAGACGACGAGGTTCAGGGTAATGTTCTGCGTCCAGCTGCCGAGCACCGAAACGCCCTGCCCCATGAGGTAGCGCCGCAGCGCCGGCTCGGACAAAGCGGGAAAGACTCGGCGAAGCAAGGACATACGGGGGAGGCGGTGCGGGCAGGAAGGAAGAATGTTAGCGCACGGCCGGACATTCCGGCCGGGTCAATCCACTTCGCGCATGCCCGCCAGCGCGGCGGCACGTAGCAAGGCTTCGCGGCACTGCCACATCAATGCCTGCAGCGTCTCGGCGAAGGGCTCCACTGCGCGGGAAAAGCCGGCTGCCGGCCCGAGCGACAACATGCCTTCCTCGTGAAGACCTTGGGCATAGGCATAATCGCGCGCCCGATATCCTTTGATCAGATCGCCGAAATCCTCGTACGACCGCGCCCCCTGCTGCTCCAGCTGCGCAACGCGTCGGGCGTTCTCGTTGTCGAGCACGCGCCAGGTGTCGCCCAGGCTGGACAACACCGTGCGGGAGCAATGCTCGTCCGCCTCTGCCACGCGCTGCTTGTAGGCCGGATGCGCGGGCGTCTCGGCAGCCGTCGTGAAGCGGCTGCCCATGACGACCGCATCGGCGCCCATGGCCAATGCAGCGGCGATCTGCCGGCCGTGGCCTATGCCCCCGCCCAAGGCCAGGGGAATAGAGAGCCTGTCCAAGGCAAATGCGCCATTCACGAAAGTGGGCAACAGGTTGGAGCCGGGATGCCCGCCTTCCTCCATGCCGACCAGCGTGACGGCATCCACCCCCAAGCGCTCGGCAGCCTGGGCGTGGCGAATGTGTGCGCACTTGTGCATGACGACGGCGCCTGCTTCACGCATGGCGGGAAGCAGCGAAACGGGAGGCAAGCCGGCCGTCTCGAAAAACCGCACCCCTTCCTCCAAGGCGACCTGCAGCATCTGCCCCATGAGATCGTTGGCCCCTTGGCGACGGGAGAGCGTGAGATTGACGCCGAACGGTTTTCCGCCGGTCAGTTCCCGGCACTTGCGCAATTGATCGCGGAATGCGGCCGCATCGGGCGACGAGCGCGCGGTGATGAACCCCATCGCGCCGGCGTTGACGGCTGCGGCGACCAGGGTTGCATCCGACAGCCACATCATGCCGCCCAATAACACCGGGTAGCGGATTCCGAAAAGCCGGGTGATGCGCGTGGCCAAGGCCGGCGCGGGAGAAGGGGGAGAAGAATACGCTTGGTTCATGCGTAGCGCCTGCCTAGCAAGAAGATGGGCTGCAGTTCTGCGGCGAGCTTGACCAGCTCGGGGCCCACTTCGTCCAAGATGAACTCCACCGGCAGCGCCGATGCCGGACCGCCGCAACTGATGACATAGCGGTCATTGCCCTGGACCACGATGGCCGTGGCGACCGTATTGACATGATGCTGGGGCCGGCAATGGATCACGAAGCCGCGCTCATCGTAGAGCGCCATCGCGTCGACGAAGGCCTGCAGGGCCTCCGGCCCCGGAGCCCCCGCTTCCCCTTTGGCGGCATCCCGTTCGCCGGACGCTCCCGAAGCGAGGTACGCCCATCCAATGGCACTGCGATAAAGCGGAATGCGCGACCCCACGCGCAAATTCATCAGCAGCGGCGAATCCCCCTGGCAGCGCGCAAGGTAGACGATGCTGTCGCCGTCGCGCCTGCCCAATGCGACGGCCGCATGGTAACGATCCGCCATTTCCTGCATGCGGGGCCGGGCCAGGTCCAATGACTCTTGCCCCGCCAGGGCCGCCCCGCCCAGCGCGACGGCCGCCGGCCCGAGGCGCAGCTTGTCCGCGCCGGGCACCAAGACCAAGAACCCCAGTTTTTGAAGGGTGTACGACAAGCGCCACACCGTGGGCTGCGGCAGCCCCGTGCGAGCCGCGATCTCGGTCGTGCCCAGCAGCCGATGCTCGGCATCGAAACAACGCAGGATTTCCAAGCCTCGCGCCAGAGCCACCACGAAACGCGGATCTTCGGGCGGATTAGACGTTTTGCCCATGCGGCCTCCTGGCATTGACGCGACAACGTCTCTGCCGATAGACTGAATCCATTGACCGAATTCTCAATTCGTACAATGAATTATAGGGAGACAACTCCATGTGCGCAAGCCCCTCGCCGCCCCCGGCCGACTCCCCCGAGTCTTCGATCTGGTGGCCGGGCCATTGCGGACGCGGCCCAGGCGTGCATGCCTTCATCGCACGGGTGCTGCAAGGCACGCAGCGCATTGCCGTGATCGCCGACCGGCACGTCCAAGGACAAGCCGTCGCGCTCCTTGGACAGGCGGCGAAACAAGCCGGAAGCCGGATCGTCGTGGTCCACGAGGGCATCCCGTCCAACCCGGGACTGGCCGACGTGCGTTCGGCAGCTGCGCGCATCCGTGCCGCTTCATGCGACGCATTGATCGCCGTAGGAGGGGGTAGCGTGATCGATGTCGCCAAGGTGGCCTATGCCTGTGTCTTCGGCACCCATGACGACCCGCTCGCGTGGCTAGAACCGAATGACGCATGGTCGGCCGCCCCACCCTCCGCCTCCGATCCAGTCTTTCTCGCCATTCCCACGACGGCCGGCACCGGCAGCGAAAGCAGTACGGCTGCCCTCATCAAAGACGAAGCAGGTCGCAAGTTGGTGTTCCGTAGCCTGCGCAGCCGGCCTGGCGCGGTCGCCCTCGTTCCCGAGCTCACGCTGGGCCTTCCGCCTGCCGTCACGGCGACAAGCGGCTTCGACGCTTTGCTGCACGCCTTCGGGGCGCTAGTCAACGAGTGCGACGCCCCCGTGGCGGAAGCACTGGCGGCCGCTGCGCTCGCCCGCGCGCTCGATGCTTATCCGCGCGTACTGGCCGAGCCGGACGATCTCCGCGCCCGCGAAGACATGCTCATGGCCAGTTATCTCGCAGGTGTCGCCATCGGCATGAAGCGGGTCGACGCAGTCCACGGCCTTTGCACGCCGCTCGAAGACCGCGTGGCACTCTCCCATGGCCAAGTCCTGGCGGCCATCTTCGACCCCATCGCCGAATTCTCCGTGGCGACCGCGCATCGCCGCTATGCGCGCGCAGCGCGACTCGGCGGGCTGGCAGGGCCCGAAGAAGACGACAGCGCGGCAGCGCGCAAACTGCTCGATGCCGTCCGCCGCATGCGTTCGCTGGGTGGCTTGCCGGATCGCCTCCCGGCCTTGGAGCTCGATACCCCCCAAGCACTGGAGCTGGCCGACCGCGCGTTGCGAAGCCCGTCGACGCGCCTGAATCCGCGCCCGCTCGACAGGGATGCCATCGCCGGCCTCTATCTCGACATCGCTGCGCGAAGCCGCAGCCCCCACGCTTTCCACGGCACCGTCTAGCGCCATGAAGTACGTCAACGACCAACCCTATCGCATGCTGATCGACGGCCGGTGGACGGCCGGAAGTGCAGACACCCTCTTTCCGACCTACAACCCGGCCACGGGCGATGTGCTCGCGCATGTCCACGCTGCCACCGCCCGCGACGTGGACGCCGCCGTACAGGCTGCCCGCCGCGCCTACGACACGCATTGGCGCAACACGACTCCGCGAGAACGGGCCCGTCTGCTGCGGCGCCTGGCGCAACTGTTCGAGCGCGACACGGAGAAATTGGCGTGGATAGAAACGCTCAACGTCGGCAAGCCCATCACGCATTCGCGGGAATCGCTCGCGGCCATGCCTGCCTCGCTGGATTATTTCGCGGGCATCATCCCCGCCGTCCGCGGCGACACCATCCCGCTCCTCAATAGCGCCAGCGTCCTGAACTTCACGTTGCGCGAGCCGCTCGGCGTATGCGCACTGGTCATGCCATGGAACTATCCCATGACGTTGACGCTCCACAAGCTCGCGCCTGCTCTGGCCGCCGGCAATACGGTCGTGATCAAGCCGTCTGAGATCACTCCCCTCTCTACCTTGGCCTTTGCCGAGCTTTTTGCGGAGGCGGGATTTCCGGACGGCGTCATCAACGTGGTCAACGGCCCAGGCCCCGAAGTCGGCGACGCCTTGGTACGCCACCCGGGCGTCGCGCGCGTCTCGTTCACGGGCGGCACCCAGACGGGAGCCGCCATTTCGGCCGCGGCCGCGGCCGATTTCAAGCGCGTCACGCTCGAACTGGGAGGCAAGTCGCCCCTGGTCGTGTTCGAGGATGCCCCCCTCGATGCCGCGGTCGACGTTGCTGCCGGCGACATCATCAAGAACTCCGGACAGGTCTGCATCGCGTGCACGCGACTACTCGTACAGAACGCCGTCCGGGAAGCATTCCTCGCAAAGCTCGAGTCACGGCTCGCCGCGATACGCATGGGAGACCCGTCCGACCCGACGACGCAGATGGGCCCGCTCGTCAGCCGCTCCCATGCCGATCGCGTCCGCCGCTACCTCGACATCGCGCGGCAGGAAGGCGCAGCACCCCGTACTTACGTCGACCCGTCCGCACGTCCCGATACGTCGCGTGGCTTTTTCGTCGGCCCGACGCTACTGCTCGGGGCCACAGCCCACATGCGCACCTCGCAGGAGGAAATCTTCGGGCCGGTGCAATCCTTGATCGGGTTCGAAGATGAAGACGAAGCGGTGCGCATCGCCAATGACACGCGGTACGGGCTGGCAGCCGTCGTGTTCACGCGCGACGGCGGGCGGGCGCTGCGCATGGCTCGCCGCATCGAAGCGGGCAGCATCGCCATCAACACGGGCATACGCACCTCAGTCGATGCCCCGTTCGGCGGCTACAAGGCATCCGGCATCGGAAAGGAACGGGGCCTGGAAGCCATCATCGAGAACACCCAGCTCAAGAACATCAAGTACGACACATCGCTCTGACGCCCATCGCCTGCAGCTCAACTCACTGAAAAAGGAGACATCATGAAGCGCCTGCATCCGATCTTGCTCCTCGGCATCGCCATGACCGCCGCCGCCCCTGCCTTCGCCGAATACCCGGCCAAGCCCGTTCGCGTCGTGATCGGCTTTGCCCCGGGCGGGGCATCCGACATCGCGTTCCGAATGGTCCAAGACGAACTATCCAAGCGCCTGGGCCAGCCCGTCGTGCCCGACTACAAACCCGGCGCGAACGGCAACATCGCCAACGACGCCGTCGCGTCGGCAGCACCCGACGGCTATACCCTGCTGTGGGCCAACGTCGGGCCGCTGGCGGTGAATCAATATCTCTACGCCAACAATAAGCTCGATCCCGCCAAGGCCTTCGCCCCCGTCACGCAATTGACGGACTCGCCGCTGGTCGTCGTGGTGCCAAAGGATTCTCCGTACAAGACCATGGGCGACCTCATCGCTGCAGCCAGGAGCGGAAAGCCGCTGACCTTCGGTTCAGCGGGCAATGGCAGCTCCATGCACATCGCGGGCGCGTCGTTGTCGATCGCGCTCAACGCCTCCATGACGCACGTGCCCTACAAGGGGAGCGGCCCGGCGATCCAAGACCTGCTGGCCGGCCGGCTGGACTTCATGGCGGACAGCCGCTCGACGACGAACCCGCACATCAAGACCGGCGCGTTGCGCGCCTTGGCAGTAACGGGCCCGAAGCGGGTGCCGGACCTGCCTGACGTGCCGACCGTGGCCGAGGCGGGCGTGCCGGGCTTTTCAGTCACTACGTGGCAGGCCGTCGTCGTCCCGGCAGGAACGCCGCGCCCCATCATCGACAAGCTGGCCGCCGCGCTGCAAGACACGCTCAAGGATCCGGTGGTCCAAGAACGTTTCGCATCCATCAGCACGCCATTGGTAGGCAGTTCTCCAGACGATTTCGCCGTGTTCCTCGAGAAAGAACGCAAGGCTGCCCAACAACTCATCGAGCGGGCGAAGATCCGCATCGAATGATTTCCATCCTATCCGACACACTCATTCCCCACTTCTGCTATCAATCATGGATCTCGGACTCAAGGACCGCACTGCGTTCATCACGGGCGGGGCAGGCACGCTGGGGCTGGCCATAGCCCAGCGCCTGGCCCAGGAACATGCCAACGTCGTCATCTGCGACACCAATGACGAGGCGCTATCAGGGGCCCTTGCGGCCCTGGAGGCAGCGGGCGCCCGCGCGCTCGCCTGCCGCGCTGACGTCACGTCGCGCGAAGAAGTCGGCGCTGCGGTCGACCGGGCCCGGGCGCGGTTCGGCCATATTGATATCTTGGTCAATAACGCCGGCTTCGCCCGGGACGCCTACCTCACCAAAATGAAAGAGGAAGACTGGCATGCCGTCCTGGACGTGACGCTGCAGGGCGCCTTCCATTGCTCGCGCGCGGTGCTGCCCGGCATGATGCAGAACAAATTCGGCCGCATCATCAATATCGCGTCGCGGGCCCATCGCGGCAACCCTGGGCAGACCAATTACTCCGCGGCCAAGGCCGGGCTTATCGGCTTTACCCGCTCCCTGGCGCTGGAATCGGGGAAATTCGGCATCACGGCCAACGCCATCGCGCCGGGCGTGATCTCCACGCCCCGCATGCGGCAACGGCCGGACTATCACGAGCTCACGGAACGCGCGAAACAAAATACTCCCGTGGCCCGCCTGGGCGAGCCGGAAGACGTTGCCTCCGCCGTTGCCTTCCTGGCCTCGAGCCTGGCCGGCTTCATCACGGGCGAGACGCTGCACGTCACCGGCGGCCGTTCTTGAGGAAGCTCGCATGGATCTAGAAAGCTATCTGCAAGCCGCGCTCTATTACGAAGACCTGGAGCCGGGCGCCCGTTGGCTCAGCCCTCGCCGCACGGTCACGGAAGCCGACGTCGTCAACTTTGCCGGGCTCTCGGGCGACTACAACTCGCTCCACACTGATGCGGTCTACGCGGCCCAGCACGCCTTCGGCCAACGCGCCGCCCACGGCCTGCTGACGCTCGCCATCGCATCCGGGCTGACCACCCGCATGCCCGTCTACCGGCTCATGGACAAATCGCGCCTGGCCTTGACCGAGCTGTCGTGCCGCTGGCGCAAGCCGGTGTTCATTGGCGATACCCTCCAGGTAGCCTTGTCGATCGGTGAAAAACGATTGTCCCGCGGCAGGCCCGATGCGGGGAAGGTGACGCTGGACCGGACGGTGCTCAACCAACGCGGCGACGTCGTCCTGGAAAGCGCCTGGGTAACCCTGGTCAGACTGCGCGAGGCCCGGCCATGATGCGTTTTGCCGATCTCGACCGCCTGGTGGCTCCTCGCTCCATCATGATCGTCGGCGCCTCGACCACACCGGGGTCGCTCGGCCATACGACCGTCGAAAACGTAATCGAGCATTCGGACTTCGCCGGCGACACTTACCTGGTCAATCCGCGCGGCGGCGAGCACAAGGGACGCCCGCTCTACCCCGATATCGACAGCGTGCCCGGGCGCGACATTGACGTCGCGCTGATATTGGTGCCCGCAGAAAGCGCCCTCGACGCGTTGAGGCGCTGCGCGGACAAAGGCGTCGGCACGGCCGTCGTCTTTACCGGCGGGTTCGCCGAGGCGGGTGCCGAGGGACGTGCCGCCGAACAAGCCATGCGGGAACTCGCACGCACCTCGGGCATGCGCATCTACGGGCCGAATTGCGCCGGGCTCACCAGCCTCAGCCCGCGCCTGGGCCTGACATTCTCCACAGAATTTCGAAACGACGGCGCCGGCGGGCCGCTGGCGCTCGTGACGCAAGGCGGGGGCCTGGGGCGGTCGCTCATGCAAGGCAGCGATCGCGGCGTGCATTTCGGGCGATGGTTCTCGACCGGCAACGAGGTCGACCTGGACAGCGCCGACTTCATGGCATGGCTCGCGGGCCGCGACGACGTGCGAGCCATTTGCGTGGTCGTGGAAGGCATCAAGGACGGGGAGCGCTTCATCGCCGCGGTCCAGGCAGCCCACCGCTCGCGCAAGCCCGTGGTCGTGCTCAAGGTCGGCCGCTCCGCGTTCGGTGCACGGGCGGCGCAATCCCACACCGCGTCCCTGGCCGGGGAAGATGCCGTCAATGAAGCGGTTTTCAAACAATACGGCGTCATCCGCGTCGACGACTTGGACGAGATGCTGGACGTGGCCAGCCTGCTCGCGAGGGCGGGCGGCAAGCCCTTCCGACGCGTTTGCGTGTATTCCTCCTCCGGGGGCGCCGGCGTGTTGGCGGCCGACATGATCGGCGCCGCAGGCCTGGAAATGGCGAGCCTGTCGCCAGGCACCGTCTCGGCCATGGCCAAACACGCACCCTCGTATGCCGCATTGACCAACCCGGTCGACCTCACCACCAAGGCGTTGACGGATACCGCGCTGGCCAAGCGATGCCTGGAGCCTCTGTTCTCGGACCCGGGCATCGACGCCGTCCTCTACCCCATTACTTCCAACTATGCCGCGACGACGGAAGCATCGGTGCGCAACCTGATGGACGTGGCCGGCCGCGCGCCCATTCCCTTCGTCCCGGTCTGGATGAGCAGCCGCCGGGGACCGGCGCACGAGCTCCTCATCGAAGCGGGGTATCCGCCCATCTACAGCCTGCGCAACGCCTTGCGCGCCATGGCGCGTTGCGATGCTTACCACCGCGCCCCGCTGGATGAGCTCGCGCGGGCCCCCATCTCGGCACCTCCAGCACCTCCGGCGCAAGGACCGTGGAATGAGGCCCAGGCCAAGGCGCTATTCGCTCGCCACGGCTTGCGCGTCCCCCGAGAAACCATCGCCACCACGCCGCAGGAAGCGGCCAACGCGGCACGCGAGCTCGGTTTTCCCGTCGTACTCAAGCTGCTCGCCGATGGCGTCCAGCACAAGAGCGACGTGGGCGGCGTCGCGCTGAACCTAAGCGACGAGGCCGAGGTCGCACGTGCGTTCGAGCGCATCATGGGCAATGCTGCGCGGCATGGCATCCATCCCGCCTCGATACGGGGGGTGCTGGTCGGCGAAATGATCCGGGAAGGCATCGAAACGCTCGTCGGCATACACAGGGATCCCGTGTTCGGCCCCATCCTGTCGTTCGGCGCAGGAGGCATCACCGTGGAAATCCTCGCCGACGTCGCCCGGTGCCGCCTGCCCGCGGACCGGCGAACCTTCGAAGCAATCGTGAACGACACCCGGGTCGGCAAGTTGCTCGCCCCGCACCGCGGACGCCCCGGGCACGACCGGGACGCACTCCTCGACGCCATCGAGAAAACGGCGTCCCTATTCCTTTCCCTGGGGGATGGCGTCCAGGCACTCGAAATCAACCCCTTGACGGTTCTCGAACAAGGCAAAGGCGTCGTCGCGCTGGACGGCGTCATTCATTGAGGTATTCGACATGGCACGTAGCGAAATAGGAGGCGGAGACGCCCACCGCATTACGGTTCGAGGCTACGACCTCGTGCATGACCTGTTCGACAAGCGCGACTTCGTCGACGTCATGGCACTGGAACTGCTCGGCAAGTTTCCCGATGCACGCCTCAAGCGCATGCTCAATCTATTCCTGGTGAGCGCCACGGACCATGGGCTCACCCCCAGCGCGCTTTCTGCGCGGCTGACGCTGCACGGCGCGCCAGAAGCCATGCAAGGCGCCCTGGCCGCCGGCCTGCTCGGCGCGGGAACCCGCTTCCTGGGCGTGATCGAATATAGCGCGCGCTTTCTGCGTGACGCGCTGCCGCAGCAAGAAACGTGGACGGACGAACAGCTGCGCGCGGCGGCCGAGAATTGCGTAGAAAAAAATCGCGCGGCGAAACGCAAGATTCCCGGGTTGGGACACCCCATTCACGTGGATGGCGACCCAAGGTGCGAAAAAATGTTCGAAATCGCGCGCGACTGCGGCTACTACGGCACGTACTGCCGCTTCGCCGTGGAACTGGCCAGTGCCGCCAGCCGGGCCACCGGCCGCAAGATCCCGCTCAATGCCACCGGCGCCAAAGGCGCGATCACGCTCGACATGGGCCTGACGCCGGAACAGGGAAAGGCCCTCACCCTGATCGGCCGCACGGCGGGCTTGATGGCGCACATCATCGAAGAACAGCGCCATCCCCTGGGCCAGGAGATATGGGACATGGCAGCGCGGGAGCTGCAGGCGTAAAGGCCGGCCGCGCCCGCTGGCGGATTTCATTGAAACGCCGTTTCCAGGAAACTGCGCAACTTCCTGGAGTGCAGCCGCTCGGGAGGCATCTGGCCCAGGATCTCCAGCGCCCGCAGGCCGATGTCCAGGTGCTGGCCCACTTGCTTGCGATAAAAGGCCGATGCCATCCCGGGGAGCTTGAGCTCCCCGTGCAAGGGTTTGTCGGAAACGCACAAGAGCGTTCCGTACGGGACGCGATACCGGAAGCCGTTCGCGGCGATGGTCGCGGACTCCATGTCGAGCGCGATGGCGCGGGATTGGGAAAACCGCTGCACGGGTTCCATGTGGTCACGCAGCTCCCAGTTGCGGTTGTCGACGGTGGCCACGGTCCCGGTACGCATGATGCGCTTGAGCTCCCAGCCCGAAAGCCCCGCCACTTCGGCCACGGCCTGCTCCAGGGCCACCTGGATTTCCGCCAAGGGCGGAATGGGCACCCACGTCGGCAGGTCTGCATCCAGCACGTGGTCTTCCCGCACGTAGCCGTGCGCCAGCACATAGTCGCCAAGGCGCTGCGATGCGCGCAACCCGGCGCAATGGCCTAGCATGAGCCACGCATGCGGGCGAAGCACGGCGATGTGGTCGGTGATGGTCTTGGCGTTGGAAGGACCGACGCCTATGTTGACGAGCGTGATGCCTGCATGGTGCGGACGAACCAAGTGGTAAGCGGGCATCTGGGGCATTCTCGGCAGCGGCGCAGGGGCCGCGTCGAGGGAGCCGGCGCGCGTAATGCGATTGCCAGGCTCAACCAGCGCCTCGTATTGCCCGCTTGCCACGAGGGACCGCGCGCGGGCACAGAATTCGTCCACGTAGAACTGGTAATTGGTGAACAGGACGAAGTTCTGGAAATACCCCGGCGCGGTGGCCGTGTAATGCTGCAGCCGGTGGAGCGAATAATCGATGCGCGGCGCGGTGAAAAGCGCAAGGGGTTGCGGCTCGCCCGGCTGGCTGGCGCGGGTGCCGTTGACGATGGAATCGTCTGTGACGGACAGGTCCGGCGTATCGAACAAATCGCGCAAGGGCCGCTTCAGCGCCTCGATGTCCTCGCCTTCGACGTAGCTTCCTTCAGGGAACGCGAAATGCAGCGCAATCGGCACGTCGGACTCGCCGATCTCGACGGGCACGCCATGGTTCTTGAGCAAGTGCCCGATCTGCTCCGTCAAATACGATCGAAACAGTTCCGGCTGCGTGACCGTGGTCTGGTAAACGCCCGGTTCGGCAACGTGCCCGTACGAGAGGCGCGTGTCGACTTCGTCGTAGGTTTCCACGCGTATCCGTATATACGGGTAGCAGGCCCGGATGCGCCCGGGCGCCGCGCCCCGCGCTGCGACCACCTCGCGGAAGCTGTCGCAGAGAAACCGGGTATTGCGCGCATAGATATCGATCAAGCGCTGCACGGCCGCTTCCGGCTCGCGAAAGCGTTCGGGCGGCCAAGGCGGCGGCTGGCGGAGCGAAAAGCTGGCAGACGGACTCATGGTGAGATCCCGATGGCAAAGTCCGATGGCGGGTAGCTCGTTACACCTTACATCGAAGCGCTCCGCGCTTGTGGGGCGGAGCGCCTATCTGCCATAGCTTAGCGCCGAATGCTTCGGCGCCAAGCCACCTGGAGCAGCGACGAACCGTCTCACGCTCCAAAGCCAACCAGCACGACCTTGCCTTGCGCCGTGCCGCTTTCGATCAAAGCATGTGCGCGGCGCAGGTTCTCGGCATTGATGAGGCCGAGGCGATGATTGACGGTGCTGCGCAGGCGGCCGGCATCGACCAGCGCCGCCACTTCTGCGAGCAGCCGGCCTTGCTCGCCCATGTCGGGCGTCTCGAACAGGGGCCGGGTGAACATCAACTCCCAATGCAGCGAGATCGATTTGGTCTTGAGCTTCATGGCGTCGAGGCCGACCATGTCGTCGATCACCGCCAGCGCGCCTTGCGGCTTGAGGCTGGCAATGATTTCTTCGTAGTGTTGCTCGGTCTGGGTGAGCGACGCCACGAAGTCCACGTGGCCCACGCCGGCGGCTTGCAGCCCGGCCGACAGCGGCTGGCGATGGTCGATCACGGCATGGGCGCCCAGGTCGAGGCACCACTGGCGCGTCTCGGGCCTGGAGGCCGTCGCGATGATTTCGAGCTGGGTAAGCTGGCGGGCGAGCTGGATCAGAATCGAGCCGACGCCGCCTGCGCCGCCCACGACGAGCAGTTTCCGGCCGGCTCCACCGCCCTTGGCAATGCGCAGGCGGTCGAACAGCAATTCGTAGGCAGTGATGGACGTCAGCGGCAACGCGACGGCTGCTTCGTCGTCAAGCGAGACCGGCGCACGCGCGACAATGCGTTCGTCCACCAGATGCTGTTCGCTGTTGGTACCGGGCCGGTTGATGGCGCCCGCGTAAAAGACGCGGTCCCCGACGCTGAACAGCGAAACAGCGTCACCGATGGCCTCGACGACACCGACCGCGTCCCAACCCAATACTTCCACCGTTCCCTCGGCGGGTTGGCGCGAACGGCGGATTTTGGTGTCGACCGGATTCACGGATACGGCAGACACCCGCACGAGCAGATCACGCGGTCCGGGCGTGGGTGTCGGCAGTTCGACATCTTCGAGCGCCTGCGGGTCAGTGATGGGCAGGCTGCGTCGATATCCAATGGCTTTCATGGCGACTCCTTGAAAAGTGGGTATCACCACTGTAAACATTCAATTTATAATTGATAAGACCATTTATATTTAATTTTTTTCAAATGGCAATTGAAAATATCAGCGACCTGCGCGTCCTGGTCCAGACCGCACGCACCGGCAGCCTCACCGGCGCCGCCCGCGTCCTGGACATCACGCCCGCAGCGGCCAGCGCCACCCTCAAGCGCCTGGAGAACCAACTCGGCGTCAGGCTCTTCGAGCGCTCCACGCGCGCCATGCGGCTGACGCCCCAGGGCCAGACGCTGCTGGACTATGCCAGCCGGGCGCTCGACCTCGTGGAAGAAGGCGAGGCGCAGGCCACTGCCGACCGCGCCGAGCTGGTCGGCCTGATCCGCATCGCGGCGCCGTCCGACCTGGCCCGCACCACCTTGTTGCCCTGGCTGGATGAATTCATGCATGCCCATCCGGGGGTGCGACTCGCCCTGTCCGTCGGCGACCGGCCGCTCGACGTCGTGCGCGATGAAGTCGACCTGGCGATACGCTACGGCCACCTGGTCGACTCCCGGCTCGTAGCGCGAAGACTGATGCATACCGCACCGGTCGTCGTGGCGGCGCCCAGTTACCTCGCGCGTCATCCTGCACCGCAAACGCCGATGGAACTGCGCGATCACAACTGCCTGGCCTACGACAGGGCGGGCAAGCCGCACCGCACGTGGCGATTCACGCGCGACGGCCAGACCGTAGAAGTACACGTCGACGGCGACCGCAGCACCGACGACGCCTCGCTCGCCCGGCAATGGGCGCTCGCCGGGGCGGGCATCCTGCTCAAGACGCCCGTCGAACAACGGCAGGAGATGGCAGACGGCAGGCTGGTACGCCTGCTGGCCCAATGGCAAATCGAAAGCTACCCGCTGAACGCCTTGCTGCCGAGCGGACGGTTCGTCCCGGCCCGCGTGCGCGCGCTGGTCGAATTCCTGGCGCGCAAGTTCGAGGGCGTGGCCGCCGAACTGGCGACCGCTTAACATCTCGCTTTGCCAACGAAAACAATCGCTGCCTCGCAAGGAACCTCGATGCTGCTCGTGATCACCGCCATCGCCGTCGGTGCCGCCGTCGGCGCGCTGTGCCGCTGGGGCCTGGCCGTTGCGCTCAACGCTTTCTTCCCAGCCTTGCCTCCGGGCACGCTGGCCGCCAACCTCATCGGCGCCTACGTGATCGGTGTCGCGCTCGCCTATTTCTCCGCCCACCCCGCACTGGCCCCGCACTGGCGAGTACTCATCATCACCGGGTTCTGCGGCGGGCTCACGACCTTCTCGACCTTCTCGGCGGAGCTGGTGGAACTGGCCGGGCAGCAACGCCTCGGCTGGCTGGCGACCTCTATCCTTGCCCACGTAGGCGGGTCGGTCGCCATGACCCTGCTCGGCATCGCCACCTATGGCGCGCTGCGCCAGGCCTGACCGTCAGCTCCAGCCTTCCAGCACCAGCTTGCCGCGCGACTTGCCTGACTCGATGAGCGCATGCGCGCGCCGGAGGTTCTCGGCATTGATGCTGCTGAGGCATTCGTTCAGCGTGGTGCGGATGTCTCCGGCGTCGACCAGGTCCGCCACGTCCTCGAGCAGCTGGTGCTGGCTGATCATGTCGTCGGTGCCGAATAGCGAACGCGCGAACATGCCTTCCCAATGCACCGACACCACCTTGCGCTTGAAGCGGGTGGCGTCGAGCGCCGGAGGATCGTCGATCAGTCCGAAGCGCCCCAGCGGCGCAACGATTTCCACGATTTCGTCCAGGTGGGCCTGGGTATGCGTCAGGCTGACGACGTAATCCGCATGGGCCAGGCCAATGCGCTTCATCTCTTCGACGAGCGATTTGCCGTGGTCGATGACGTAGTGCGCGCCCAGCTCCTGCACCCAGGCCTGGGTTTCCGGGCGCGATGCCGTGCCGATGACCGTGAACGGCGTCAGGCGTGCGGCAAGCTGGGTCATGATCGATCCCACGCCGCCCGCCGCGCCGATGATGAGCAGGGATTTCTTGGGTTGGTCGCGGTTGCGCAAGATGCCGAACCGGTCGAACAGCAATTCCCACGCCGTGATGGCGGTCAGCGGCAATGCCGCGGCCTGCGCGAAATCGAGCGAGCGGGGAGCCTTGCCGACGATGCGTTCGTCGACCAGGTGCAATTGGCTATTGCATCCTGCACGGCCGACCGAACCGGCATACCAGACGCGGTCGCCCGGCTGGAACAAGGTTACCTCCGGCCCCACGGCCCGGACGATGCCGCTCGCGTCCCAGCCGAGGACCTTATAGCGCTGCCCGGCGTCCGGCACCGCACGCTGGCGCACTTTCGTATCGATGGGATTGACGATTTTCATTTTTATGCTCTTTGAAGGGGGGTGATGTCGACTTGAGTGGGTGCTCGCTCTCCGGCTAACACCGCTGCGGCGTTGGCGCGTACGATTGTGTTAATTGCTTATCCGCTTAACTTACGCATATACCGGAAATTGCTTGCAAGGCTTGGGTGATTTCTTGGCGGCCGTGCACTTAAGCTAAACGAATAATTTGGTTGAGCAAAGCCAATACTTCAGCAAAAGGGGCATCGGCCAAGCGCTGCATGGGGTGGGGTGAGCCGTTGCGCGCGCGCCAATCAAACGACTTGGGCTGATGGCACAACACATAACTTGTGTGGCCTGCTTTTCGACCGCTTGCTGTTCCAATCTCTACAGCGAAGGGTGAATCGCACCGGGGATCGCGGAGGCTTTTTGGTTAAAGTAAAACAGGTTCCACAGTCGGCGCTGCAAGTTGCCGATAGTATCGCGCTTCGGCCTCAGCGGGCGGAATGTCGCCGATGGATTCGA
>Ga0207789_1000098_pt1 | contig 76716 bp, 66 predicted proteins | sample HigsolmetaGSP12D_FD_184840 | JGI IMG/M metagenome (GOLD analysis project Ga0207789, IMG submission 184840) | High solid enriched microbial communities from the Joint BioEnergy Institute, USA - SP1-2-D (SPAdes) | ecosystem: Engineered > Bioreactor > SSF (Solid state fermentation) > Aerobic >...
AACATGGACTGGTCGATCGTAACGAAATCGGGTACACTACTCTTGTAACCCTCTCTTGCGATCTGATCTCCTTTCTGGTGTCGGAACCTTAAGGATACTACAGATTCGCTTGATTGGGTTATTTTGCTATGTGACGATTTTTCGACAAGAACTTTTCACTGTCCAGGAACGAACAGAATGGGGACTTTGAAACGTTGGCTGATCGGTCGGCCCTTGAAAATCGAAGGAGCTCGGGGAGCAAAAGCTGACCAAGGCGAAGGCGCTGGCGATCCTGTCGTCGGACACACCGTTCCGGCCCACGCGCTGGAGCTGGCCGACGAAGTGCGCCTGATCGACGTGACGCCGGAGACGCTGCTGGAGCGCATCTCGGACGGCCGTCTGCAGCGGCACAACCCTGCACTGTTTCAGCGCGGAAACTTGCAGGAGCAAATGAAGGAAGGGAAATTTGTGCGCTGAACAAGGTCGACCAGGCGCTCGCATCCTTCTTCAAGACGGGAAATCTCAGAGATCGCCTCCGTTCTGATCGACATGGCCAATGAGCGGGACGGCACGCAGATGATCGTGGGCCAATCCAAGAGAAGCTTCTGGCAGCGGCTGCTCAAGGGCTCCGTCGTCAAGACGGTGCTACGCCGCGCCAGGCATATGGACGTTCTCGTCGTCGCCGACTACGACCCGAACGTGCGGCCGCCGGAGGACGGACCCGGTTGGAAGCGGCGCTGGCGCTGACGGAGCGCAAGCCCGGACGCCCTTCGGCAGGCGGGAAGCAAGCCGGCCGAAACGATCCGGCCGCCCCGGGATCGGGACGGCCGGATTCGCGTATCGATGGGATCACTCGCTCCAGCGGGAGTGAAGGACGCAATCGCAGAAGCTGGGCCGCTTGTATCCCGGCAGCAGCAGCTCGCAAACGTCGGATTTGATGTTGCCGAACGTCGTTTCGGGCTTGTGCTTGAAGCCTTCCAGGAAGGCGTGCAGGATCTTCCGCTTGAATTGGTTGCGGGGAAAAGCTTCGACGACCTGCTGCCGCGCCTCTTCCGAGATCGCCTCGAAGTGTTCGCCCATCACATCGTAGCCGACGCCGAAATACATCAGCGCCACTTCCGTCTCCTTATGCTCCGCGATTCCCTGCGTCGTATGCAGGGCGATCGTGTCCCAGACCAGCCGGACCGATTCCTCCGGAACGCCGCGGCTTCTGAGGAAATCGCGGGCGGCGTTGGCCCCGTCTACCTCGAAGCGCTTGTCGGGGCTTCTGAATTTCGGGGTGAGTCCGATATCGTGGAACAGAGAGCTGATGTAGAGCAATTCGGCATCGTATTTCGCTTGGGTGCGCTCCCCTTGCAAGGCGGCGAACAGATAAACCCGGTTCGAATGGTTCCAGAGCAGTTCGTCGCCGTATTCGCGCAGCCATTCGGCGGCTTCGGCGGCCAGCTTGCTGTCGGGAATCGGCACGTTCGCAATGAGCTTGGGCATCTTCTCTTACCTCCTGGCGATTGATCGTTGCAGGTTTATTCTAGTTTTCCAAAGATGATAGATCAATACGATTGTTTCTATTATAATGATAGATGAAATAAATGAACCTGCAACAAACCCCGTCGGGAGGCGGCGCCATGGAATTGAGACAGTTGGAATGCTTTAAGACCGTGTGCCGGGAGTTGCACTTTACGAGAGCTTCGGAGGCGTTGGGCATCACGCAGCCGACGTTGAGCTATCAGATCAAGCTGCTGGAAGAGGAGCTCGGCGTTCCGCTGTTCAATCGGATCGGCAAGAAAATTTCCATGACGGCTGCCGGGGAAATTTTGTACAAGCACTGCCAGACCGTATTCGCTTCCTTGGAAGGAGCCCGCCGCGAACTTCGCGAATGGCGGCAGTCGGAGCGCGGCTCGCTTGCGGTGGCGGCTCTCATCGGGGAAATCAACGAGCTTGTCTCCCGCTTGCTGGGGGAGTTTTACCGGACGCACCCGAAGCTGCAATTTACGTTGCGCGGAGCGGAGGATGTGACGGGGCCGCTGATCCGGGAGGAGCTGGATTTCGGAGTGACGATTTTGCCGTCGGAGGAGGACGAGCGGTTCGGGCGGATTCCGCTCTACGAGGAACAGTTCTATTGCGTGACGGGCAAGGACCATCCGCTGGCCGGCCGGGAGACCGTCGAATTCGACGAGCTTTGCCGGCAACCGGTCGTCATGTTTCCGAAGACGCATCGTTGCCGGCAAATGATCGATGCGGTATGCGCCCTCAAAGGTATTCGGCTGAGTCCCCGCATCGAAACGACGACGATCGAATCTTTGCTGCTGCTGGTCGGCTCCGGAGCGGGGGTGTCGATCTTGTCGAAGACGTTGCTGGAATTGTACGATACCCGCGAACTGGCCCCAATTCCGGTCGTTCATCCTTCGCTGCGCCGGACGATCGGGGTCGTGTATTTGAAGGATAAATATATGAGCAAAGCCGCTGCCGAATTTATCGAACTTCTCAAGCAGCGGGCGCAGCCGTTCGGCGGTTCCGCGCCGTCCGGTCAGGTCCGGCAAGCCTGACCGCGTCCGCGCGGGCCGCGGCCTGGCCGGACCGGCGCCGCCCGCGCGCGATCCGGGCGCGGCGCCGCCCGTTGCGGCAGCGGCCTTGCGTCTCAGCGGCCGGGACGGCTGCCGCTGAATGCCGCGGAGGAGAGCGCCGCGATCTCCCGCTGCAGCTCGGCCAGCCGGCTGCGTTCCTCATCGCTCAGCTCCGGCTTCGCCATCAGCGCCGTGCGCTCCCATTCGGCCAGGCGGAGCGCCTCGTCGCGCTCCCGCGCCCGGGTCGTCCGTCCGCGCTCGCTCTGTCCGCCCGCGGCTTCGTATTCGGCATAAGGGACGTCGAACACGGTCCAGCCGCCCCGGCCGTCGAGCGCGAGCACCCGGCTCGCCACCTTCCGCAGGAAATAGCGGTCATGCGAGACGGCGACGATCGCCCCCGGGTAATCGGCCAGCGCTTCCTCCATCCGTTCCCGCGTATCGATGTCGAGGTAGTTGGTGGGTTCGTCCAGCACCAGCAAGTTCGCGCCGCTGAAGTAAAGCTGCAGGAACGCGACCCGGCATTGCTCGCCCATGCTCAGCTCGCCGATTCGCTTGAAGACGGCGTCTCCCGAGAACAGGAAGCAGCCGAGAGCCGTCCGCGCGAGCGTCAGCGTCATGTCCGGCACGCGCAGCAGGCTGTCGAGCACCGTCTCGTCGCGGTTCAAGCGCTCGAGCTGCTGCGAGAAGTATCCGATGCGCACCGCGGGATGGCGGACGACGGTGCCTTGCGTCGGCTCCCGTTCTCCGATGAGCAGCTTGAGCAGCGTCGTCTTGCCGGCGCCGTTCGGTCCGACAACCGCCAGCTTGTCGCGCCGGCGCAACGAAAGCGACAGCCGTTCGAACAGTGGCCGCTCCCGCCCTTCGAAGCGGAACGTCACTTCGCCCGCCCGCAGCAGCGTTTTCGCCTCGAACGTCCCTTCCGGGAACGAGACGCGCAGCTGTTCCGGATCCCGCGGCTTCTCGACGCGGTTGCGCTCGAGCCGTTCGAGCTGCTTCTCCTTGGCGTGGTAGCGCGCCGTATGCTTGTTGGCCCGCGCGGCGTAGTACGGCTTCGCCGCGCCGTCGATCTTGGCCGCGTCGCGGCTCGCCTGCGCGTACCACTGCCGGTACATGCGGATCGCCTCGAGGATGTCCTCGCGTTCCTGCTCCTGCTTGCGGTACAGCGCCGTCTGCGTCTTCCGCTCCCGCTCCTTCTGCTCGCGGAACGCCGTATAGTTCCCCTTGTAGGACGCGGCCCCGTCCGGCGTCAGCTCGACGATCCGCTCCGCCGTCGCGTCGAGGAAGGCGCGATCGTGCGAGACGAGCAGCACCGTCCCCGGATAGCTCTTCACCCACGCCTGCAGCCAGTCGATCGTCTCCGCGTCGAGGTGGTTCGTCGGCTCGTCGAGCGCGATCGCCTTCGGCCTTAGCGCCGCAAGCCTGGCGATGCCCGCGCGCGTCTGCTCGCCTCCGCTGAGCGCGGCGAACGGCTGCTCCCACTTGTCCGCAGGCAGCCCGACCCGCTGCAGCGCGCGCTCCGCCTCCGTCTCCCAAGCGTAGCCGCCGAGCGCCTCGTACGCTTCCAACGCCGCGCCGTATCGGTCCGCCGCCGCCGCAACGGCCGCGTCGTCCCCGGCGGCGGACGCCGCTTGCAGCTCGCGTTCGCGGCGCAGCAGCGCTTCCCGGGCGGCGGCGACGTCCGGCCTGGCGCCGCGCACGTACCCGATCGTCGTCTCTTCCGGGGCGACGACCGGCTGCGGGTCGAGCCAGCCCCAATCCGCTTCGCCGACGCGACGTTGGACGGCGCCGCCATCCGGCTCCACCGTCCCGCGGATGATGCCGAGCAGCGTCGTTTTGCCGGCGCCGTTGCGCCCAAGCAGCGCCAGCCGCTCCCCTTCGCGAACTTCGACCGATACGTGTTGGAAGACGGGATGGCCGTTCCATTCTTTTCTGACTTCCGTCAATTGGACGATGATCATCGGTTGCGTCACTCCTCTCGGATGCGCAAGCGCGCCGGGCGGGCGTCGGAAATGCCGAAAGCCCGACCGCTAAACGCCGGCCGGGCTGCAAGGAATGCGATAGATCGGGTGCGTATGCCAAAAAGGCGGAAACACGGAACGTTCCGGTCAAGGAGTCCGGCCCCGGGCGCACACTGATGCTTCGCTTCCTCCGCCTTCGGCAGAGCGCTTGCCGCACATGGATGGCGTCAAGTGGTAAGCGTCGCGAATCAGTGTCATTGCTCCATCGTGGCGCGGATACCTCCTTCGGATTCATGTATCGGCATCTTACCCGATCTGGCCGCGTTTGTCAACGCAAGGGCACAAGGTGTGATATACTGGGGGACAAACGCCAATGACGATCCGGGAGCGAATGCGCGATGGAATGTCGAATCGGTTGTGCCGCGTGCTGCATCGCGGTTTCCATCTCCTCGCCGATCCCCGGCATGCCCGCAGGCAAGCCGGCGGGCGTTCGCTGCGTGCAGCTGACCGACGACAACCGGTGCCGCCTGTTCGGGCGGCCCGAGCGGCCGGCGGTCTGCGGCAGCCTGCAGCCGTCCGAGGAGATGTGCGGGCGTTCGGACGCGGACGCCTTCCGTTACCTGGAGGCGCTCGAACGGCTGACGTCACCGGGCTGAGCGCCTCGTCGTGCGGAAGAAGCGAAGAGCGGTGCGCTTCGCATGCAACGCCGGTGTTGACTTTCATGGCGAAATGAAGGTATTATAGACTCGTGAAGTCGACGATAGAGGTGCTGCTCCATGAAATATTCGCAGGCTACCGATTATGCGCTGCATGCGATGTTCTATCTGACGGCGACGGCGTCGGACAAGCCGGTGAGCGTGCAGCAGCTGGCCGAGAAACTGGGCGTCTCCCAAACGTACTTGTCCAAAATGCTGACCAAGCTGGTCAAGGCCGGACTCATCCAATCGGTGCCCGGGGTGAACGGCGGCTACCGTCTTCGGCGCAATCGGGAGGACATCTCGTTCCTGGACGTCATCCGCGCGATCGAAGGAACCGCCTCGCTGTTCGAATGCGGGCTGAATCACGGGCCCGAATGCCTGATTCAGCAGGTCGTGGCCGAAGCCGAGAGCAAGATGGAGCAGCATTTGGCGAACAAGAAGATTTGCGAGCTGGCCGGACAATTCAACGGTTTCGGTTGACGAACCGGTTTTTTTGCCAATATTGCGGATATTATATATCTATAATATCAATAAAAACACCCTGAAGGGGAGGAGATTCGAACATGAACGTATACGATTGTGTCATTATCGGCGGCGGACCGGCCGGACTGAACGCGGCGCTGGTGCTCGGCCGGGCGCGCAGAAGCGTGGTGCTGTTCGACGACAACCGGCCTCGCAACCGGGTGACGCACGCCTCGCACGGGTATTTGACCCGCGACGGAACGGCCCCGGGCGAGTTCCGGCGGATTGCGTACGCTGAGGTGCTGCGCTACCCTTCGGTGGAACGGCGCTCCGCGAGCGTGACGGACGCCCGCCGGCTTGACGGCCTCTTCGCGGTCACCGCGGAAGGAGGCGAAACGGTCCGGTCGCGCAAGCTGCTGATCGCCGCCGGCTTGAAGGAGGAACTGCCGCCGATTCCAGGCTTGCAAGAGGTTTACGGCAAGAGCGTGTTCCATTGTCCGTATTGCGACGGCTGGGAGCTGCGGGATCGGCCTTTGATCGTGGTAGGGGACGATCCGCGCGTGTTCCATCTGGGCAAACTGCTCTATCAATGGAGCCGCGACCTCGTCGTCTGCACCAACGGGCAAGCCGTGCTGACCGACGAACAGAAGCGGAAGTTCGCTTCTTGCGGCATCGTCGTGACCGAGCAAGCGATCGCCGCCTTCCACGGCAGCGATGGCCGGTTGCAGCAGGTGGAGTTTGCCGACGGCTCGCGAATCGAGCGGACGGGAGGCTTCGTCGGTCCGCGTTGGCAGCCGTACGTGTCGTTCCGCGACGAGCTCGGCTACTTGGCGACGGAGTCGGGCGGCGTCCGCACCGATTCGCTGGGCAAGAGCTCGGTTCCCGGCCTGTATGCCGCCGGGGAAGCCGCAACCGGCAATCCCGGGCAGCTCATTGTGGCGGCGGCGTCCGGTTTCATGGCCGGTGCGGGCATCAACGCGGAGTTGACGGAGGAAACTTTTGCTTCCTAGAACAGCGAAAGCCCAGCCGAAAGGCCGCAATTCGCAAGGCGGCTTCCAATGCAATAGCGGCTGCCCGAAAGGCAGCCGCCATGGTTATCCTTTGACCGCGCCGGCCGTCAGGCCGCCGACGATGTACTTCTGGGCGAACAGATACAGGATGAAGACGGGCAGCGAAGTGAGCACCAGATCGGCGAAGATCAGGTTCCAGTCCCGGCTGTACTTGCCGTAGAAGTTGTACACGGACAGCGGCATCGTCCAATGGGAGCTGTCGGTCAGGAAGTAGAGCGGAATCGTGATGTCGTTCCAGACCGACATGAACACCATGATCGCCACCGTCGCGTTGACGGGCACGATGAGCGGAACGATGATTCGGAAGAAGACGTTGAACATGCCAGCGCCTTCGAGGAACGCGACTTCGTCGAGCGATTTCGGAACCGACCTGATGAACCCGCTGTACAGAAAGACGCTGAAGGCGGTGTTGAGCGCCGCATAGATGAAGATGACGCTCGTGATGCTGCCGTAGAAGCCGAGCCACTGCACGATGCGGATCGTCGTGATGGTGGACATCGGGGCGATCAGCCCCATGAAGAAGAACAGGTACAGCAAGTTCGACCAGCGCGTCTCCCGGCGGACGATGACGAACGAGGCGGCCGACGTGGTGACGATGTTGACGATCGCGGACACGCCGGTGATGAGAATCCCGTTGAGGAACGCCCGCATCAAATTGCCCTCTTCGAACACTACCTTGTAGTTGCTGAACAGCCACTTCTTCGGAAGCGAGAGCGAGAAGTCGAGCACTTCGGCGCTCGTCTTGAACGACCCCAGAATCATGATCAGAATGGGGAGCAGAATGAGCAGGGAGGCGAGCAGCATGATCGCTTCCACGAGATAGAGGCGCCAGGCTTTTCTTTTCGTCCAATCCATTTATTCCGCGACCTCCCTTCGCCGCATGTACAGCAGCAGAGGAATGGAGATGACCGTGACCGCCGCGAACAGCAGCGTATTGACGGCCGTGCCGAGCCCCCAACTGCCTTCCCCGAACGAGCGCAGGATGATCGTGCCGACGACTTGTGACGCGTTCCCCGGACCGCCGCCGGTCAGGACGAACACTTCGGAAAAGACTTTCAGACCGCCGATCAAGGTGAGCATGACGTTGATGTTGATGGCGGGAAGTAGGAGCGGAAGCGTTATATTCAAGAAGCTCTTCCACGCGCCGGCGCCGTCGATGGTGGCGGCTTCGTAATATTCCTTGGATATGGATTGCAGTCCGGCCAGGTAAATCGCCATTTGGAAGCCGGCCGACTGCCAGATGGAGATGGCGCAGATCGTCAGAATGACAATCTTGGGATCGGTCAGCCAGGCATGGCTAAGCGAATGAAGGCCGATCGCGTCGAGCACCTTGTTGATCGTGCCGTCGCCCCTGAGCATGGGCGTGAAGACGATGCTGATGACCATGATGCTCAGGATGGACGGCGAGTAGAAGATGGCCCTCAGGCCGTTGCGCGTCTTCAGCTTCATGTTCAAAGCAACCGCGAGCGCGATGCCGAGCACATTTTTGCCGACGACCGTGACGACGGCGAAGATCAGCGTATTTTTCAGCGCGAGCAGCAAGGTTTCGTCCGAGAAGATCGTCCGGAAGTTGTCCCATCCGTTGAAGTGCAGCGTGTCGCGGTCGAGCCGCCAGTCGGTAAAGGAGTAGAAGAGGCCGATCACGGCCGGCACGACGAAGAAAATACAGTAAATCAGGAGCGCAGGCCAGACCATGTAATAGGAGTACAGCCGCTTGGTGATCTTCATGTTCCACTCTCCACAGCGGAAGGGGACAGAACGAAGCGCACCAGGCTTCGCCCTGTCCGAATCCGCTTATGATGTTGGCCCGCAAAGTACTCGGAATGAACTGCGAAGCTTGGCTTGACTTTGCGGGGGCCTTTTTTAAAATCCGGCGATGCCCTTGTCTTTCATCAACTGGCTGAACTTCTTGTCCCAGGCGGCGATGGCGTCCTTGGCGGTCTTGCCTCCGACGTAGATGTCCTGATAGTCGCGGTACAGATCGCTGTAGTCGACCAGCATGTAGCCTTCCATCGTCGTCACCGTCTTCTTCGGCGTGATGTACTGATCGACGATCTCCTGCTTGTACGCGGGCAGTTCCGGCGTCTGAACGTCGCTGAAGTTCGAGACGTACTTCTGCTCGTTGACGATCTGCTGAGCGATGTCCTTCGAGGCGAGGAAGTCGAAGAACTGCTCCGCTTCCTTGATATGCTTGGACTTCTTCGGGATGAACAGCTGGCCGCCCATCGGGCTGGCGCCCATCTTGACGTCGTCGGCGTACGGAATCGGGAACAGGCCGAGGTTCATGTTCGGGTCCTTGTTGACGACGTCCTGGATGAGCCAGTCGCCCATGAACATCATCGCGACTTCCTTGTTCAGGAACTTGCCGACCGCCATGTCGTAGCTGTCGCTGAGAACGTCGGCGTTCGTGTACCCTTTCTTGAACAGGTCGTATTGCTGGTTCACGAGCGTTTCCATCTCCGGAATGTCGGTCCATTTCCGCTTGCCGGAGTTCAGGTCGGACCACAGGTTCGGGTCGTTTTTGCTGGCCCAATCGGCGAGGGCGGCCGACACCCAGATGTTCGCGGCCCAGGCGTCCTTGAACGGCATGAAGATCGGGGTGATGCCCGCCGCTTTGATCTTCTCGCAGACCGCCAGAAATTCTTCGTAATTTTTCGGAACGGAAAGCCCGAGCTGCTGGAAGATGTCCTTGTTGTAGACGACGCCCTGCATGCCGGTGTCCTGGCTGACGTGGAAGCTGTAGACATGTCCGTTGGCGGACAAGACATCCTTGTTCAGCAGCCGGCTGACCCACGGCTGGTCATCGAGCGTCAGGAAGTTGCGGGACAAGTTCAGGTCGGAATCCGCGCCGGCCAGGTTGTACTGAATGATATCGGGCGTGTCGCCGACGGCCAGCTTCGTCTGCAGCACGGTCGTCGTCTGCTCCGAAGGAAGCAACTGGAGATTGACGTGAATGCCGGTCTGATCTTCGAACTTCTTCAGCAGGTCGGGATCGACGAACGCCGAATCCTGCGAGCTCTTGGAGATCGCCAGCTCGATCGTCGCCTTGCTTCCGGAATTGGACTCGCCCGAAGCGGACGCGCCGCCCCCGGCGTTCGACGCGGTGTTCGAGCCCGAGTTCGAGCCGCATGCGGCGAGCGATACGGCCATGACCGACGCCAGCAACACGGCGGAAGTGCGTTTGATGCTCTGCTTCATTTCCTTTTCCCCCTGTAACGCGATAGTTGTTTGTTGCGGTGGATACGATTACAATAACGATTATAAATTTCGGTCCTTTATCCGGTACATGTTCATGGTTTACTCTTCAGGTGTAATATTCTGAACTTCAGGCGGAGAGGAGGAGGGGCCGTTGCTAAAATGGCTGCGGAAAATGTTCCACGGTCCGGGTTTGCAGGCCAGGCTGATCTTGACGTTTTTCCCGCTGCTGGCGCTCATTCTGGGCGTTTTGCTCGCGTATGTGAACGGGTTCGTGCTCGGACCGCTGAAGGAGAAGACCGTTAGCGAAACGCTGCTTACCGCCACCAAATTGTCGAGCCAGCTCGACGACTACATCGGCTTGCAGGACCAGCTTTCGCAGCGGGTGTTGTCCAACCAGACGACGTTCGATACGCTTTCGGCGGGCTCTTCCCTCGACCCGCTGACCCGCGTCCGGAGGCTCAAGGATATTATGTTCCAGGCGCTCGGACCGAGTCTGGACGTTCGGGATATGGCGATATACGATCTGGAGGGCAATGCGGCCGCCGCCTACATCGGGCTGAACCAGCCCCGTTCGCTTAGGCCGGTTATCGAGAACGCGGCATACGCGGACAAGCTGACCAACAGCAGCTATATTTTGTACGCCGAGCCTTCGGACGAGCCGGCGTTCATCCGCACGATCAACGACAAGGACGGCAAAATCTTCGGCTATTTGTACATCGCGCTCGACCCGGCCTATCTGCAGAAGGTCGCGGACGGGGCCGTCGGAGCGAACGTGTACGTCGTCGATTCGGAAGGGAAGCTGATCGTGAAGTCGAACGGCGCGCCCGGCGACATCGGCGCCAGCTTGCTGAAGAGGACGGTGCAAGACCGCGGCCTGTTCACCGCCACCCGCCAATATATCGCCTATCAGAACTCGGCAAGCAGCGGCTGGACGACAGTCGTCGTGACGAACAAGGCGGCAGTGCTCGGCTCGGTCAATTCGGTCAAGAACGTGTCGATCGTGCTCATCGTTTCGCTCGCCCTGTTTTCGCTGCTGTACGTCTATTTCTCGGCCCGCAACTTCGTGCTGCCCATTCGCCGGCTGCGCAGCCAGATCATGCGGATGAACTACAGCAACCTGAACCTGCAGACGGACAGCCGGCTGCAAAACAACGACTTGCAGCTTCTGAACGAAGCGTTCGGGGAGCTGCTGGACCGGCTGCAGACGTCGATCGAGCGGGAGAAGCTGGCCGTGCACGAGGAAGTGATGGCCCGCAACACCGCGCTGCAGGCGCAGATCGGCCCGCATTTTCTGCACAACACGCTCTATTTGATCAGCATTGCGGCGCAGGAAGGCAAGAACGAGGCGGTGTCGGAGATGTGCCGGCTGCTGTCCGAGAGCTTGCGGTATATCGTATCTTCCCCTTACCAGCATGCGAGTATGAAAGAGGAAATCGAGCATGCGCGACGGTACTTGGCGCTCGTGCAGCGCAATTACGAGGACGATCTGACGTGGGAGATTGTGACCGATCCGGCGGCCGACACGATCGAACTGCCGAGGCTCGTCATTCAGCCGTTCGTGGAAAACTGCATCGAGCACGCCTTCGAGAACGCGGACCCGCCCTGGCATATCCGGATCGAGAACAGGCTGTTCAACGGAATGTGGGCGATCGAGATCAGCGACAACGGCCAGGGCATCGACCGGGAGAAGATCCGGGAAATCTTGCGCCGGATCGAGCAATCCGACCACGGCGTGCAGGAGCTCAAGCGAAGCTCGCTCGGCATCGGCAACATGGGCATCATCAACACGGTGAACCGGCTCAAGCTGATGTACAAAAACCGGCTGATCTTCAACGTGTTCAACAACGCCGAGAGCGGGACGACGATTCAGATCATCGCTTCTCTCCACAAAGATTTTTACTGAAGAAAAGGAGGTCGGATGCGCGATGTACAACGTGCTGATCGCCGAGGACAGCAAGCCGATCCTGCGCAACATCAGAGGACTGATCGAAGCTTCCGGTCTGCCGGTGCGGGTCGTCGCGACGGCCGCCAACGGCGAGGAAGCGCTGCGCGCGTTCGAACGCGAGCCGATCGACATTCTGCTGACGGACATCCGGATGCCGAAGATGGACGGGCTTACGCTCATCGAGCAGGCGAAGCGGCTGCGCCCGAAGCTCAAGGCAGTGCTGATCAGCGGCTATAGCGACTTCGAGTATGCGCGCAAGGCGATCAACCTGCAGGTGAGCGATTACCTGATGAAGCCGGTCGGGAAGGAACAGCTGCTGGAGGTCATGGGCAACGTGCTCGCGCAGCTGCGGGACGCGGAAGCGGACGAACTGGCCGCGTTTCGTTCGATCGTGCCTTCGGACTGCTGGGAGGAGTGGCGGCGAAGCGTACAATGGGATCAACATCCCAAAATATTCCTGATTATCCACAAACAGCCTTTTTCCGGTTCGTCCGGACAGCGGGCGATCGGCGAAGCTTACGCCGCCGCCTGCCCGATCGTTCCCGTCCCGTCCTGGGCCGTGCCGACCGTGGCCGACGAGCAGCTGTTGCTCGTGGCGGACGCTTCGTGGGCGGACCGCTTCGCAGGCGGCGCCCGGCTGCTCGAAGACTTCCGCTCGCATCTGGAAGCCGGCGGTCTCACGTGTTCGGTGCTCGGCTGGCTTGCGCCGACGGAGTGGAGACGGATTCCCGATCAGTTCCGCGAGGCGTCGCGACTGCTGGAGGACCGGCTGCTCGCCCTGAAGCCGTTCGCGCTTGATTTCGAACAGCTGAAGAGCCAGCCCGAACCGGGGTTCGAGGACGTCGACCGCATCGCCGGCCCGTTCACGGCTCTGATCGAGCAGCTGAGCAAGGAGCGGTTCGCGCTGTTGCTGGCCGACCAGTTGGAGAAGTGGCGGCGGGGGCACGTGCGGGCGGCCGAGCTGAAGCGGTTCGTCGCCCAGCTGGCGGGCGCGTTCGCGGCGCTGCTGGAGGAGGACCCGGCCGACGCGGGTTGGCTGTTCGAACAGAGGGACCGGCTGCTCGCGCTGCCGGATTACGACCGCTTCGGCGCGGAGCTGCTCGCCTGGGCGGAACAATGCTTCCAGCAGGCGAAGACGCTCAACCGCAAAAGCGGCGACGAGCTGTTCGGGCAGATGGTCGCCTATTTGAACGCGAACGTGTATTCGAACGTCTCGATCCAGCAGCTGGCGCACCATTTTCACATCAGCCCGTCCTACGTCAGCCGGATCATGAAGCGGTTCTCCGGCCAGACGTTCGTGACTTACTACACGGAGCTGCGCATCAAGGAAGCGTGCCGGCTCATGGACACCCGCCCGGAGATGAAGGTGAAGGACATTTCCGACGCGCTCGGCTTCGGCGATCCGCATTATTTCTCCAAAGTGTTCAAGGAGCGGGTCGGGGCTAGCCCGATGGAATACCGGCTTCGGGAGCGGGAAGCGGAAGGCGATTGATTTTTGGCCTGCGGCGGGTGTAAGGTGGGAAGGGAAAATCGTTAATTGAGAAAAGGAGAGATTTCCGTTGAGCCGAACGGGGTACACGGTTTTGTTCCAGGGGGACTCGATTACGGACGGGGCGCGGGGCCGAAGCGACGATCTCAACCACATTCTCGGGCATGGCTACGCGTATCTCATCGCCGCCCGGCTGGGCGAGCGGCTGGCGGCGCGCCGTCCGCGCTTCATCAACCGCGGGATCAGCGGCAACCGCGTATCGGATTTGTATGCGAGGTGGAACGAGGACGCGATTGCGCTGCGTCCGGATCTCATCAGCATTCTGATCGGCGTGAACGATCTGTGGCGCACGATGAACGGGGAGCCGAGCGGGGTGACGGACCGGTTCGAGCGCGCGTACCGGCACCTGCTCGAGGAGACGAGGGAAGTGCTGCCGCAAACCCGGCTCGTGCTGTGCGAGCCGTTCCTGCTGCAAGCGGGCGCGACCGTGGAGCGCTGGGACGAATGGCGCAGCCGGATGGCGCGCTACCAGGCGACGGTCCGGGAGCTGGCGGAACGGTACGGCGCGCTGTTCGTGCCGCTGCAGGACGCGTTCGACCGGGCGGCGGAAACGGCCGAGCCGGCGTACTGGATCTGGGACGGCGTTCATCCGACCGCGGCCGGCCACCAGGTGATCGCCGACCGGTGGCTGAGCGTCGTCTTGGAACAGGTGGCGGAACTGAAGTAGCTTAGCGTACGGAACGTCGCAGGGAGAGCTTGCGACGGAGTTGAGGCGTTAGAATCGGTCCGAAAACCCCTGCCCCTGCTGATCGAACCCCAACTTCATCGCAGACGACAGGGAGCGTGGTTTCGTCGTCCCCCATTCTTTTTCCAACGAAGGAGCAAGCGGCGAAACCCGTTCATCCCGCATTGAGTTCGTTCGCCGTCCTAGTGCTTAGCGTTCCGTAAGGCCGGGCTTCCGCTGCCGCTCCAGACGCCGTGGATGAACAAGCAGCGATTTAGCCATGCCCGCCATCAAACCGGTACGTACATCGTCGGGCGCCACCTTTGTCGAGACTTCCCAAACTGCCTCCGAACAACCCGTACGTCCTTGAGGCATCCGGACGAGGCCGAAATTCCCGTGCGCCGGGCGATGCCGCGGCGGCAAACTCGAACCGGCGCCGGAAGCAAAGCGGTCCTCCGGGACCTGAGCACCAGCGCTATAAACAGCCTGAAAGCCCTGACCTCCGGGGCTTTCTTCTCGTATCGCCGGGACTTTTCGCCCAGCTTGCATTCCGGTGGCCGAGCTGGGCTAAAGTCCGCCCGGGCCCGGAGCGCGCGCGGCTTGACAACGCAAGCTTCGATCAACTATGATTCACGTGATCGAAGCGGGGGAATCGAGTTGTTGAGGATGAGGAGTGACCGGCTGTGGCGAAAATTCACAAGCAACTGATGCACGAACTGGTGTCCCAGGAAATTCAGAAATACATCGAAGAAAAAAATTTGCAGGAAGGCGACAAGCTTCCTTCGGTCGAAGCGATGACGAAGATGTTCGGCGTCGGCCGGTCTTCGCTGCGGGAAGCGCTGCGGTATCTGGAAGCGATCGAGGTCATTACCGTCATCAACGGCAAAGGCATTTTCGTGCGCGAAGTCGGCACGTATCGTTTCGCGGGCAAGGTGAAGGTGGAGAACGAGAAGCGCTTCCTGCTGTCGATTCTGGACGTGCGGCGGGCGCTCGAAGGCAAGGCGGTGGAACTGGCGTCAAGGCGCATCACCCCGGCTCAGGTCGCCGAGCTGGAAGAAATCTTGAGCGAGTACGACAGGCAAAAGCAGGCGGACCGGGACACGTCCCAGATCGATCTGGCGTTCCACCGCAGCGTCATGCGGGCCGCGGCCAACCCGATTCTGTTCAGCGTGCTCGAATCGATCTCCGGCATGTACGAGAAGTTCTTCAACGAGCCGCTCGGCGACAAGCGGCTGTTCGACGAGACGTACCCGTATCACCGCACGATGTTCGAAGGCATCGCCGCCCGCGATCCGCAGCTGGCGCTGGCCGAATTCGACAAGATGATGAACCGGATCGAGGAAATTATCAAAGCTTATTAACCCCCCGCAGCCGGAGAGAGGCACGATTCAGCAAGGATCGACAAAAAGCAAAAATGCGTCTTGACGTCTTGAAGGCGTTTCCTTTACACTTATACCTGTCAGACAGGATGACTGTCAGATTGTATTACCACGAGGTCGACAGAAAAAATCCGACAACCGATCCACCGCCTGCGGCTTGCCCACAGCCGATCAACCAGCGTGCGGCTGGCGTAACGGTTGCGGCGGGGACGGTTGCGGAGAGGAGGCAGAAAAGGGATGGCGGAAAAGAGAACAGCAAGGTTGTTGTCTGGCGCGGTTGCGGGCGCGCTGCTGCTGGGCGCGTTGGCCGGCTGCGGCGGCGGCAAATCGGATTCGGTTGCAAGCCCCGAAGCGAGCGGCAGCGCCGGCGGCAGCGCGAGCAGCGGCGACGCCGGGAAGCAAGTGAAGCTGCGGATGATCGAGAGCTTGACCAGTCCGGACCGCACGGCGTACCTGAAAGACATGATTTCGAGATTCGAGTCGCAAAACCCGAATATCCAAGTCGAGTTGATCTCTCCTCCGTTCGACCAGGCCGACAACAAGATCAAGACGATGCTGGCCGCGGGGCAGGACCTCGACGTGCTCGAAGTGCGGGACTTGACCGTGTCCGAGTTCGTCAACAACAACTACATCGAGCCGCTGAACGATTACGTGGCGAATTGGTCCGACTACGGCACGGTCGCCGATGTGGCCAAATCGGTCGGCTCGCTGAACGGCAAGCTGTACTTCGTTCCGAACGGGATGTACGAGCGCCAGCTGTTCTACCGCGCCGATTGGTTCAAGGAAGCGGGGCTGAACCCGCCGACGAACTACGAGGAGCTCGTCGAGGACGCGATCAAGCTGACCGACCCGAGCAAGAACCGCTACGGCTTCTCGTTCCGCGGAGGCCCGGGCGCCAACTCCGTTCCGGACGCGATGATTCTGAACTACAACTTCGACCAGATCGATCCGGAAGATTCGATGTTTCTCAAGGACGGCAAGACGATGTACTCGACGCCGGAAGCGAAGCAGGCGCTGGAGCTGTACGTCAAGCTGTTCAAGCAAGGATCGCCGAAAGACTCGATCAACTGGGGATTCTCCGAACAGGTGCAAGCGTTCACTTCCGGCGTCACCGCCATGCTGCTGCAGGACCCGGACACGATTCCGTCGCTTAAGGAGAAGATGGACGCGAGCACAGTCGGCACCGCGCCGATGCCGAAGGGGCCGAACGGCAAGGCGTATATTTTCGCCGGCGGCGCCGGCTGGGGCATCACCCGGTATTCACAGAACAAGGATGCGGCGTTCAAGCTGATCGAGTTCCTGTCCAGTCCGACGGAAAACACGGGCTTCGCCAAAGCGACCGGCCTCATTCCGATTCATTCGAGCGCAAGTCAGGATCCGTTCTTCCAGGATACGATGTACAAGTCGCTGCTGGAGATGGCCGACAAGCCGGACGAGTTCGTCAGCATCAAGGCGAACACGAAATATCCGGGCACCGGCCAGTGGGGGCAAGTGGCGATGGAGACCGGCCAGGCGATGTTGCTCGGCAACGCTTCCATCGAAGACACGCTCAAGAAGTGGGACGAATATTGGGCGAAGGAAAGAGCGAACTACAAGGCGAAATAAGCGGTTCGACGGGCGATGGGCGGCTGCGGCCGCCCATCGCTACCTTTCTCGAAAAAGGTGGTGCGCTTCATGAACGATCGGCAAGCGTCCGCGCCGGGTCCGAGACCGACCGGCTCGCGCCATTCGCCCCGCAGGTTCATCGCTCTGAGTCTGCTGCCGGCGGTGCTGCTGGTGCTCGTCTTCACGTACTACCCGTTCGCGCGCGGGATCGTGATGGCTTTTCAGAACTATCAACTGTTCGACTTGACGAACGTTCACTTCATCGGCTTCGACAACTTCAAGGGCATCTTCGACGACCCCAAATTCGGGAGCGCCCTGGCGAACAGCGCGTACTGGGTGTTCTTCTCGCTTATCTCGCAGTTCGTCATCGGGCTTGCGATCGCCTTGATGCTGAACAAGCGGTTTCGCGGGCGCGGCTTGTTCCAGGGGTTCGTGTTTTACCCGTGGGCGCTGTCCGGCTTTCTGATCGGCCTTATCTGGAAATGGCTGTTCAACTCGCAAATCGGCGTCATCAACGACTTGCTGCTGCGGGTCGGGCTCATCGACGAGCGAATCGGCTTCCTGTCGGAACCGAAGTGGGCGATGTTCTCCGTCATTATTGCCAACGTCTGGTACGGCATCGCCTTCTTCGCGATCATGCTGCTGGCCGCGCTGCAGTCGGTGCCTTCCGAGCTGTATGAAGCGGGCAGCATGGACGGCGCCGGCGCCGCGCGCAAACTGTTCAGCATCACGCTTCCGTACATCATGCCGACGGTGCTGACGACGACGCTGCTGAGGGCGATCTGGATTTTCAACGATCCGTCGATCATTTACGGCTTGACGAACGGCGGACCGGCGGGCTCGACCCATATTCTGTCCTCGCTCATGCTCGATCGGATCATGTATGCCGGCGACTACGGCGCGGCTTCGGCGATCGGCCTCGTCATGATCGGCATGCTGCTCTTGTATACGATGTTCTATTTGACGGTGACGAGAGCCGGGAAATTGGGGGATTTCTAGCATGAAACGATATTCGCTCCAAGGACTCAAGATCGTTTCCCTGGCCGTATATTTCGTGCTGATGGTGTTTCCGCTGTATTGGATCGCCGTAACGTCGCTCAAGCCGCAGAAGGAAATTTTCACGTATCCGATCCGATATTGGCCCGACCATCTGACTTGGCAAAATTACCGGGACATCATCCGCGTATCAAAGTTTCATGTGTACATCGGCAACAGCTTGTTCGTGTCGCTGTCGGCTGCGCTGATCGTCTCCGCCATCTCGGTGCTCAGCGCCTACGTGATGGCGCGGTTCACGTTCCGTGGGCACGGCCAGGTGATGCTCGGCTTCTTCATGACCCAGATGCTGCCCGGCTTCGTCTCGCTGGGGCCGCTGTACCTGATGATGACGCAGATGGACCTCATCAACACCCGCCTGTCGCTCATTCTGATGTACACGGTCGGGCTGATTCCGTTCTCGACCATTTTGCTGAAGGGATTTTTCGAGCGCATTCCAAGAAGCCTTGAAGAAGCGGCGATGATCGACGGCTGCTCGCGGCTGTCGGCGCTCGTGCGCGTCATCCTGCCGGTGATGGGCAGCGGCATCGCGGCGACGTTCATCTTCGCGTTCGTCCAGAACTGGAACGAGCTGTTCATGGCCGTCATGTTCATCGATGCGGAATCGCTGAAGACGCTGCCAGTGGCGATGAACTCGTTCGTCATGAAGTTCGACATCGACTGGGGCGCGATGTCGGCCGGCACGATGCTGTCGGTTATTCCGACGGTTGTGCTGTTCGCGGTCGCGCAGCGCTTCATCGTCGAAGGGCTGACGCAGGGGGCCGTCAAAGGTTGACGGCGATGAACAACGAACTGGCGGCGCCCGGGGCGGATGGCCTAGCGGGACCGCCTCCCTAATCGTCGCCGCGTCGCTTCGCCGTTCCTTCAAAAAATCGGCAGCAATGAAAGAGGTATGTGAATGAACGCCAAGGACAGCGGCCGCGAGCGGCTGTACACGACGGTCGCCCACGATCCGTTCGACAGCCGGCATCACGGCTCGATTCATATTCCGATTTATCAGACGAGCTTATTCTCGTTCGATTCGTACGACCGGTTCGTGGAGGCTCACTCGGACGAACAGCAGCAGCATGTCTACTCCCGGGGGAACAACCCGACCGTTCGCTATCTCGAGAACAAGCTGGCGGAGCTGGAAGGCGCGGAAATGTCCAAATGCTTCGCGTCCGGCATGGCGGCGATCTCGGCGGCGATTCTGTCGAACGTGCGGGCGGGCGATCACGTCGTCTGCATCGACCAGGCGTACGGGCCGACGCGGCAGTTTTTGCAGCAGTACGTCTCGAGGTTCGGGGTAGAGACGACGTTCGCGGACGGCAGCTCGATCGAGGCGATCGCCGCCGCGCTGCGCCCGAACACGAAGCTGCTCTATTTGGAGAGCCCGTCGACGATGCTGTTCCGGCTGCAGGATTTGGCCGCCTGCGCCGCGCTCGCCCGCAGCCGCGGCATCGTCACCGTCATCGACAGCACGTGGGCGACCCCGGTGTTCCAGCAACCGCTCCGCTTCGGGATCGATCTGGTCGTGCATTCGATCACGAAGTACATTTCCGGCCAGAGCGACAGCCTGGGCGGAGTCGTCAGCGGCTCGAAGGAGCTCGTCGGCCGGATCGCGGCGGACGAGTATATGCTGCTCGGCGGCATCATGACGGCGCATACAGCCGCCCAGGTGGCGCGCGGCCTGCGCACGCTGCCGCTTCGGCTCGAACGCCACGAGCGCAGCGCGCTGGCGGTCGCCGACCACTTGAGCCGGCAGCCCTACGTCGTGCGGGTCAACCATCCGGGCTTGCCGTCGCATCCGCAGTACGAGCTGGCCAAGCGCCAGATGAGCGGCACAAGCGGCCTGTTCTCGTTCGAGTCGGCCGAATCGCCGGAGACGATGCGGGCGTGGGCCGAACGGCTGAAATACTTCAAGATCGGGGTGAGCTGGGGCGGCTTCGAGTCGCTCGTCACCGCCGGTCCGGCGCCGGCCCCTTACGCCGCGCCGGGCGCGCGCAGTCTCGTGCGGCTCCACGTCGGCCTGGAGAGCGCGGACGATCTGATCCGCGATCTCGAAGAAGCGTGGGCGCAAGTGGCCGCCGAGACGAAACGGTGAACGGCCGCTCCTTGGCCGCCCCGCCGACGCTCCAGCAGCGAGCGGCTGCTCCGGCGCCCCGTCGGCGAACACGCTCCCGGTCGCCCCGCTGACGAACCGCGGCTCTTCGGCGCTCCCGGGGCGGGCCGCTTGCGTTGCGGCTTTGCGCACGGATTGCCGCAGCGCGTTCGGATTGACCGGCTTCGGGAGATAGCCCCGGCGTCCGCGCTCCAGCCTTTCGCTTGAGCCTCGACATTACCCCTATTTTGTTTTCGGTTCCGGTCGATTTTCCGATAGGCCTTGTTCGCGAGCCGAATTGCCGCCGTCGCCGGGAAACGTCGCCCGGCGGAATGCGGCCGGAGGCAGGCCGTAGCGGTCGGAGAAGACGCGCGTGAAGTAGTGGACCGACTGGAAGCCCGTCAGGTCCGCGATCTCCTTGACGCTGTGAATCGTCGTCTTGAGCAGCTTCTCCGCCTCGCGCATGCGCTCCCGGGTGACGAAGTCGACGAACGAGTGCCCGGCTTCTTCCTTGAACATGCGCGACAAATGGCGGACGGAGACGTTCAGGCAGGCGGCGACGTCTTCGAGGCGAAGCGGCTGCGACAAGTTGTCGCGAATGAACCGCTTGGCGAGTTGGATGAGATGGGAGCGCGAACGGGAAGATGCCGCCTTCGGCCTCGCCGCGGCCGCCTCATCGCGCAGGCCGAACGTTTCGGGGAAGGAGCGGAGCAGCATGGCGCACAGCGCGTTCGTCCGCTCTTCGCCGGTCCCTTGGCTCTGCAGGACGTGCCGGAACAGCGCGCGCCACAGCAGCGCCGAGACCCCTTCCGGCTCGTTCGCGACGGGGGAAGGGGCGGCGAGCAGCTCGTCCTCGTATCGCCGCGCTGCCGGTAAGGCAGATCCGCCTGCGACTTCGAAGGCGACGAACAGCAGCCTAAGCCCCGTCCTGCTGCGAATTTGGTGCCAATGGCCGGGAAGGGACGCGAACAGAACGCCGTCTTCCAGCCGGTAAGTGACTTCCTCGTCCTCGTATTCGCCTTCTCCTTCCAACACATAGCAGATCTCATAGAACGAATGCCGGTGAACCGGATTGTCGTAGTGCTTCCAGGTCAACCCCCAGTTGAAAATGTGAAACAGAATCTCGCCGTCTCCGCAACTTCGGTTGTTCGCATTGAGCACCTGCTCGACGTAACGGAATTGTTCCGCCGACATCGTCATCACCTCTTGGCGCGATTGTGCAAATGGAGGTCGCGCTTGTGCAAATACAAGCGATTCCATCCTTCCTATACTTATCGTATCAAAAGCGCTTGCAGCGCAGGAGGGATTCTTCCATGGATAAGCTGATTACAGCAGATGACGTACAATTTTACAAGGATCAAGGCTACTTGCTCGTTCGCGGCGTCTTCTCGCCGGAGGAGGTGGAGGAGATGCGCAAGGCGATCGACGGCATCATCGACCGCGCCGCCAAGACGAAATTCGACCGCAACGCCACGTGGCAAGGAGACTATCTTCCGCCCGAGGAGCTGAAGAAGCTCGTGCTCAAAGGCTTCCACGACGTGCACTACCATGACGCCTCGTTCACGCGGGCGGCCATTCATCCGAATATGGTCGCCGTTCTCTCGCAACTGATCGGGCCCAACGTGCAGCTTCACCACAGCAAGATGCTCGTCAAGCCGCCGGAGAAGGGAGCCGCCTTCCCGCTGCATCAGGACGCGCCTTATTTTCCGCACGCCCGCCATACGATGCTTGCCGCCAGCGTCCATCTCGACGATGCGGATATGGAGAACGGCTGTCTGTGCGTCATTCCCGGCTCGCACAAGCAAGGGCCGCTGCCTCACGTCGGCCGATACTATCTGGATCATCGGCAATATCCGCTCTCCGCGGCGACGCCCTGCCCGGCCAGGGCCGGCGACGTGCTGTTCTTCAACTACTTGACCATTCACGGCTCCGACGTCAACCGCAGCCAGCGCCCCCGGCGCAACGTGCTGTTCCAATATCGCGACCCGACGGACCCGCCGACCGAGGACGTCCATGTGAACTGGGGACAAGGGCTGATGATCTGCGGGGAAAATCCGGTCTACAAAGCGTACCAGCCGGAATACCGGTTGATGTGACGGGGGTTGGAACCGGGCGCAAGGAACGAAACCGGGCACGGCGGCGCCCGGTCTTTGTATTTCCTGTACGTGCTGTGTGCGCGCAAGGCCGGATAGGCGGCGCGGGGCGCACCTGATGTCCGTCGCTTCCGGAGCGGACGCCTGCGGCATCCATCTTTTTCCGTTCCCGTCTATCAAATATTTGACCTTCAGGTATATAATGGGATCGGCAGTCCTCAAGCCGGCAGCAAAGAGAAGATGGGAAAAAGGAGAGATGCGGAATGGAACAAGCGGACAAGTGGGACCAGGTCGACCGGTACTTGACGGACCGTCTCGTTCCGCGTGACGAAGTGCTGGATCGGGTGCTGGAGACCAACCGGCAAGCGGGGCTTCCGCCGATCGACGTGACGCCGACGCAAGGGAAGCTGCTGAACATCTGGGCCCGGATGCAGCGGGCCGAGCGGATATTGGAGATCGGCACCTTGGGAGGATACAGCACGATCTGGCTGGCCCGGGCGCTGCCCGCAAGCGGGCGCCTGATTACGCTGGAATTGGAGCCCAAACATGCCGAGGTGGCCAGAGCCAACCTTGCACTGGCTGGTCTGGCGGACAAGGTGGAAGTCCGGGTGGGAGCGGCGCTGGACCTGCTGGCCGCGCTGGAAGCCGAGCGGGTGGAGCCGTTCGACTTCATCTTCATCGACGCGGATAAGCCGAACAATCCCGGCTATCTGCGCGGGGCGCTCAAGCTCTCGCGTCCGGGCACGGTCATCGTTGCGGACAACGTCGTTCGCAACGGGGAGATCGTCGATTCGGACAGCTCCGATCCGCGGGTGCAAGGGACGCGGAAGTTTTACGACCTGCTGGCCGCGGAACCGGGCGTCACCGCCACCGCCATCCAGACGGTCGGCAGCAAAGGGTACGACGGCTTCGCCATCGGCATCGTCGACTGACCTCATTCCGCTGGGCCGGTCCCCGTCCGCAAGCGCCGACATCGCGGCGAAGCGGCCGTCGATCCGGAAGGCGGCGCCCTTGCTGCGATTTTTTTTCCGGCGACTTCGGGGTTCGTGCCGTTCGCCGTCCCCAGCAGCACATTCGGATCGATAGGGGGACGATTACCGCCGCCGCTCGCCCCGCTTCCAGGGCGAGAACTTCCGCAAAAACTTGGATCTGGTCGAAATCGCCGGGGAGAAAGGCCGAAAGGGGCAGCCTTCGGGGAACGCTATGCGGCGCCCGGCATGCAGACGATCAACCTGTAAACGCGAAAATAAAGGGACAGCCCCCAAGACCGAGCGGTCCGCTTGGTCTTGGGGGCTGTCCCTTCGCTGTCGGCGCCTTCATTAGACACCCGAGTAAGCCATAAACCCGCCGTCAACCGGAACGACCGTGCCGGTGACGAAGCCCGACGTTTCGTTGTCGGCCAGCCACAGCAGCGTTCCGAGCAAATCTTCCGGCACGCCGAACCGGCGCATCGGCGTATGCGAGATGATCTTGTGCGAGCGCTCCGTCAACGTGCCGTCTTCGTTTTTGAGCAGGGTGCGGTTTTGCTCCGTCTCGAAGAAGCCGGGCGCGATCGCGTTGACGCGAATGTTCGACTCCGCCAGGTGGACGGCCAGCCATTGCGTCCAGTTGTTGATCGCCGCCTTGGCCGCGCTGTAGGCGGGCACCTTCGTCATCGGCGACGGCGCGCTCATCGACGAGACGTTGATGACGACGCCGCCGCGGCCGATCATCTGCAGCGCGAACGCCTGGGTCGGAATGAGCGTGCCGACCAGGTTCAGATCGAGCACGTTGCGGAAGCCCTGAATGCCGAGGTTGAAGAAGGTGGTGACGCCTTCCTTGTTCAGGTCCTCAAGCCGGAAAATTTCGTTGGTCGTATTGGCGCTCGGATGGTTGCCGCCCGCGCCGTTCACGAGAATGTCGCACGGCCCGAGCTTCTCCTGCACGAGCTCGGCGGCCTCGCGGACGCTCGCTTCGTTCGTCACGTCGCAAGAGAGGGCGATCGCCTCCTCGCCGAAAGCGGCGATCTCTTCGGCGACGCGCCGGCCTTTCTCCTTCGTGCGGCTCAGAATGGCGATCTTGGCTCCCTGCCGGCCGAGTTCCAGCGCCATGACGCGGCACAACACGCCGGAGCCGCCGGTGACGACGACCGTCTTGCCGCGCAGGGAAGGGTGAATGGGCAGTCCGTTACGCTCACTCATCTGACGACGACCTTCTTTCCTTGAATTTCGGCTTCGCGACGATACGCGTCCCAAAGTCCCCACAGATACATGATGCCGAGCGCCCGGTCGTACAGGCCGTAGCCCGGACGGCATTGCTCGTCCCAGATGTGCCGGCCGTGGTCCGGGCGGGCGTAGCCCTCGTAGCCGATCTCGTGGTAAGCCCGGACGATGCCGGCGATGTCGACCGTTCCGTCCTCGGTGCGGTGCGACGTCTCGATGAAGTCGCCGTTCTCGAACACCTTGACGTTGCGGATGTGCGCGAACGGAATCCGGTCCGCAAATTCATGGATCATCGCGACGATGTCGTTGTCCGGATTGGCCCCGAGCGAGCCGCTGCACAGCGTGATGCCGTTGTAGGGGCTGTCGTGGAGCTTAAGGAACCGACGCAGATTGGCCTGGCTCGTGATGATGCGCGGCAGCCCGAATACCGGCCACGGCGGATCGTCCGGATGGATCGCCATCTGGATGCCGCAGCGGGCGGCCACGGGGATGATCTCGTCCAGGAAATAGCGAAGATGTTCCCACAAGTGCTCCTCGGTCATGCCGCGGTACGCCTCGAACAGGGCGGCCAGATGGGCGAGGCGCTCCGGCTCCCACCCCGGCATCGTCAAAGCCGAGTTCTCGTTGATTTTGCGCACCAGCTCGAACGGATCGATGTCGTCGATTTTGCTTTTCTCGTAAAACAGCGCCGTCGAACCGTCCTCCATCTCCTTGAACAGATCGGTCCGCAGCCAGTCGAACACCGGCATGAAGTTGTAGCAGATCACCTTGACGCCGACATGCGCCAGCTTCTCGATCGTCTTCTTGTAGTTGTCGATGTAGCGGTCCCGGCTCGGCAGGCCCAGCTTGATGTCCTCGTGAACGTTGACGCTCTCCACGACGTCGATGTTCAACCCCGCCGCCGCCGCTTGACTGCGGACTTCCTCGATCCGCTCCATCGGCCATTCTTCTCCGGCCGGCACGTCGTGCAGCGCCCAGACGATCCCGCTGACGCCGGGAATTTGCCGAATTTGCTTCAGCGTAACGGTGTCGTTCCCTTCCCCGAACCAGCGAAAACCCATTTTCATGCCGCGCAGTTCACTCTCCCGATTTGAAATAGTGGGGCAACGATTCCTTCAGCTCCGCGAGGTCCGCGATGCCCAGCCGCAGATGTTCGCGCATCGTGCGCTCCGCTTCCGCGGCGTTGCGTTCGCGCACCGACCGCGCGATTCGCTCGTGCTGCTCGCACAAGTGGTTCCATTCGTGCGCCGTCTTGAGCCGCAGCAGCCGGCTCCGGTTCAGATGCAGGTTCATCTGCTGGATGGCCAGCCACGTGTTCCGCTTGCCGCAGCCTTCGAACAGAATGCGGTGGAACGTTTCGTCAAGCTCGAACAGCTTGCGGTCGTCCCGCTGCGCCATGCTCTCGCGCTGCTCGCGGACGTTGGCGTCGAGCGCGTCCAGCGCCTCCTTGGGAAAACGTTCGCACGCCAGCCGGACGACCGCCGCCTCGAGCTGCTCCCGCATGAAGCGGGCTTCTTCCACGAGCTCCGTGTCGATCAGCGAGACGAACGTGCCCCGCTGCGGCAACACCTCCACGAGCCCTTCCTGCGCCAGGCGCATGAAGCTTTCCCGCACCGGCGTGCGGCTCACTTTGAAGGCGAGGGCCGATTCCTGCTCGGACAGCGCGGTGCCGGGCGGCAGCTCCAGGTTCAAGATTTGTTCCCTCAGCTTTGCATAGACGATGTCGCGGGCGGACCGGCGCGGCGGTTGCTGCGGATGTACGGAAAAGTTCAACGTGTTGCTCCTCCTTTCTTCCATACTACCATACAAGTACGGATAGCGAAAGCGGTTTACGACGATTCCGTCCGCAAAATCCGATTTCGATAGTCCGAAGGAGCCATGCCGGTCCAGCGCTTGAACTGGCGGCTGAAGTGTGCGATGTCCCGGTAGCCGAGCAGCGAGGACACCGCTTGCACCGAATGGCGCGGATCGGCCAGCAGCCGCCGGGCTTCGTCCAGCACCAGTTCCGACCAGTAGGCGCGCGGTGACAATCCGTACACTTCCCGGAACACCCGATTGCAATAGGAGACGCTGATGCCGAAGCCGGCGGCCAGCTCGCGGATGCCGTTCGGTTCCTCGGCAGCTTGCCTCCGGCGGAAAGACTCGGCAGCGAGTCCCTGCAGGCGTCCGGCGATCTGATGCGCCAGTTCCACCTTGCCGTAAGCTTGCGGAGAGAGGTGCTGCGTCTCGGCGGACACCGCTTCCCACAGCTGCGCCAGCAGTTCGAACACAACCGCCTGCAGTCGCATCCGGCCGGCTACGGATCGGGCGTCGGCGGCGGAATGGGGCTCGAGCATCTTGCGCAGCGCCGGGCGCAGTTTCCGCGCAATCGGGCTTGCGGCGGGGAACAGTACCTGATCCATTCGCGCCAGCAGCGACAGGAACAGCCGGTCGTCAAGGTCGAAGTGCAGGCAGAAATATTCGAACGGCCGGCCGTCTCCGCTGCGGCTGGAATGGACGTCCCCCGGGCGCAGGAGCAACAGATCGCCCGCCCGCTGATCGAAGTCGACGCCGTTGACCTTCATGGCCTGCCGCCCCTTGAGTACATAATTAATTTCATATTGGGGATGCTCGTGAGGTGGGTAAGACCAATCTCCCGCCACCTTCCTCCGGTGAATGCCGAACAGATTCAGCGTCGTCCGGACGTCGGGAAACATTTCTTCTTCTTCGTAAGTGCCGGTCCCGTGCAAAAAAGGCGAAGCGGCCACCTTGGGATCGTCGCCTCCTTCGGTTGTGATGCCCTCAGTATAAACGATCCGGGGCCGTTTGGGTACGTTGCCGGGCGGCAGCAAGACGAAAGAGGCTGCCCTCAAGATCGGGCAGCCCCTTCGGCGTTCCTATCGGCCGGCGCCGGTGCGGGCGGCACTGCTATTCGTCGCGCCGGCGGTCGACTGCGAAGCTTTCTTCAAAATATAGCTCAAATCTTTCGCCAGCGCGTCCGACTTCGCATGCAGCATCGAAGGAGAAGACAGCGTCCGGTTAACCCGGTCGATCGCTTCCACCGCTTTCCGGTCGGTAACGCGAAGGACCCGGAAGGTCGTTCCGGTTTGGCCTGTCATCGAAGCAAAGCTGCCGCTTCGCGACGCGCTCATTCCGGACACTCCGCCGACGTTGGACGTACGGCTCGTTCCGTCGGCACGGTTCACCCCGTTCCGCGAACCGACAATCGTTAGATTGCCCAGTTGCAGAACGTGTTGATTCGTGACGCTCAAACCGTGCACCCGGTTGCTTGGGCTGCTCGTTCCGACAGTCCCGCTACCGCCGGGCGCCACGGAGCCGAAGCCGGCCGAACCCGGAGTAGGGGAAGTCGTTCCGAAACCGTTCGTTCCGCTGGTGCCGAACCAACCGTCTCTGTTCGTACCGGTGCGGTTCGTCCCGAACCAGCCGTCGCCGTTCGTACCAGTCGTCCCGTTCCCGCCGAACAGGCCGGTGCCGAACAGGCCGGTTCCGTTCGTCCCGTTCCCTGTCGAGCCGAGACCCGTCGCATCCCTCATCCCGTACCCGGGCGTTGCCGTGGGCCCGTTGAAGCGAGTCACTCCGTCCGTGCCGTAAAGGCTGTTCGTACGGTAGCCGCTCGCTCCGAAGTAATTCGAACGGTTGTACCCCGGCGCCCTCAGCGGGCCGGTCCGATCCGCGCTTTGGGTTCGGTCATTCCCGTCCATCATCCGTGCGGGGTTGGCGTTCTTCGTCGTCATCCCGTTGTTGGTGCACCCGGCAAACAGAAAGGTGGACAAGCCCAAAACGCAAGCGAGCGACAGCCTACCAAGCTTCAAGCTGATTCCTCCCGTCAACGTTGTGACCCTTCCTCCGTGGGTCCGACCTTATTTTCTGCACCGGGATCGGACCTAATCGTGAGAACTGCTGCATAAGTTGGCCGTTCGGCTGGTTTCGATCCGATTCTTGGCTAAAAAATCATTTGACAAAACGGTCGGGTGGGTGATAAATTATGTTTTACTGACATCGCACATTGTTTATGTGCGCTTCACATGCGGTCGTGGCGGAATTGGCAGACGCGCTAGATTCAGGTTCTAGTGGTGTAACAGCCGTGGAGGTTCGAGTCCTCTCGACCGCACCATACTTGCCATCAAACTCTTCTTCGGAAGGGTTTTTCTTTTTTTCTTATACAACCTTCACCGTTCAGGATCAGGAACAGATGTTCTGGCCCGCGGTCGGTTTGCCGGCGAAGGCTTGATGATGTGCGATTGGATAATGCGCGAGGATTGGGACGGATGGCTGGGCATATTATGGCAACAGCCTTGGAGCATGGCTGTAAATGGTTTCCAGGGATCGGAATTGCGGTTTGCTCAAGATGAATATCTGGTGGTGTTGGTTTTGGCGCCTGGGAATATTCATGAAACCGCAGGAAGGGGAGAATAACCTCCCCGTATGGCCCCGCTATTCCTGTTACGCTTCTTTTGGCTTGCGGTTCTCGGCGATCAGCTCGCCCATCGGCGTCCACGGCGGTGTATCCGGCCGTTGCGGATACGTGACGGGCAACCGCGGGAACAGCAGCTCGGCGATCCGGTAAGCTTCCTCCAAGTGCGGATATCCGGACAGGATAAACGTATCGACGCCCAAAGCCGCGTACTCCTTGAGCCTTTCCGCGACCTCGTCGGGATCGCCCACAAGCGCCGTGCCGACGCCGCCCCGCACCTGGCCGATGCCCGCCCACAGGTTCGGGCTGATCTCGAGACGGCCTCGGTGTTCCCTCACCAACTGCGTCATGCGCCGCTGCCCGACGGAATCGAAGCGGTCAAGCAGGGACTGGGCTTCGCGGATGTCGTCTTCGGACACGTATTGAACCAATTGCCTGGCCGCCTCCCAGGCTTCCTCTGAAGATTCGCGCACGATTATCTGGACTCTCAGGCCGACTTTGATCCGCCGGCCCAACGCTTGCGCGCGAGCCCTGACATCGGCAATCTTCTCGGCGACCATGGACGGCGTCTCGGCCCAGGTCAGATACGTGTCGATATGCTTGGCGGCCACTTGATGGCCCGCCTCCGAGGAAGCGCCGATAAACAGCGGCGGGGACTGCCGATCGAACGGCACATACTGCAAACGGGCGTTCTCGACGCGAATATGCTTGCCGTGGAAGGTGACCGTTTCTCCCGTCATCAGCCGCTTCCACACTTCGAGGAATTCGTCGGTCGCTTCGTATCGTTCGTCATGAGAGAGGAAGATGCCGTCCCCTTTCATTTCGTAAGGGTCGCCGCCGGTGACGACGTTGATCAGCAGCCGGCCGGAAGACAGCCGGTCGAACGAAGCGGCCATTCGAGCGGCGATGCTGACCGAGATGCCGCCGGGCCGTACCGCGACCAGAAATTTGAGCGTCTCCGTCGCCTGAATAAGCGCCGAGGCGACGACCCAGCCGTCTTCGCAAGCATGGCCGGTCGGGACGAGCATCCCCGTGAAGCCGAGCCGGTCCACGGCCTGCGCGATTTGGCGAAAATAATGCAAATCCGTCACTTTGGCGCCCTTGGTCGTACCGAGATAACGCCCGTCGCCCATCGTGGGCAAGTACCAAAACATCTCCATGCGGGTTCCTCCTCAAGTCCTTGCTCTTTCGCCGTCGCTAGACTGCAACAAGTTTTTATTGTGTGTAGAGATCGTTGCGGATCGCTTGCTGGAAGACGGAGACGTCCGGCGCGCTCTTGATCGATTGCTGCTCGACCAGGAAATCGGCCGTCGCTTTCAGCAGGGAGCCGAACGCGCCGGGCTTGTCGGGCGTTCCCATATACTTCTCGTCCGTTTGCTGGGAAGCGTCGAGCACGATAATTTCGTTCATCGCTTTGAGCGTCTCTTCCGGCGTGAGACCCAGTTCCTTGGACAACGCCTCGGAAGCTTCCTGCGGATGGTCGCGATAGTACTTGGTTCCCTCGTCGAGCACTTCGATGTACTGTTTTACCGCATCCGGGTATTTCGCAAGGAACTCGTTCCGAACGACACCGAATTCGCCGGTCAGCGCGCCCTTGTCGGCCACTTCCTTGGACGTGATGATGACCTTGCCGCCCAGGGCGAGCAGTTTGGATTGGACGGGCTGCCACGTATAGGCGCCGTCGATGTCCCCGCGCTGCCAAGCAGCCGCCAAGTCCGGCGCCTGCATGTCGATGATCTTGATCGCCTGCGGATCGAGATTCGCCTGCTTCAGAGCCGCCATCAAACTGAAATGGGACGTGGAGCCGAAGGTCGTGGCGATTGTCTTGCCCTTCAGATCTTCGAGGCCGGCAATTCCGGAATGGCTCTGGACGACGAGAGCCTCGCTGTCCCCGATGACGTCGTGAATGTAATAGATTTGATACGGCAGGCCCTGTGCGATTCCGGAAGCGCCCGGCGGCGTGCCGACCAGCCCGAAGTCGATGCTTCCGCTGGCAATCGCCGTATTGACGTCCCGGCCGGAGTCGAATTTCAGCCAGGAAATTTTGACTCCTGGAAATTTTTTCTCGGCAAGACCAAGAGCCTTGGCCATCAGCTCGCCGTTCGGGGATACCTGATAGCCGATCCGAATCTCCTTCGGGAGCTGCCCGGATGCCGCTTGCGACGACGGCGCCGACGCAGAGGCGGCTTCGCTAGATTTGCCGGAATCTTCGCCTGCGCCGCAGGCAGCTGTGACCAAGATCAGCACGGCGGCCAGAGATAATGCGAGCAAGCGGACAAGCTTGCGGTTCGTTCGGTTCATCGTTCGGTTCATATCGGATCTCTCCTCGTAACGGTCGTTTCGATCAATGCTCGATCCAGGGCGATACCCGGCGAATGAGCAGCCGGATGGCCGAGTCGATCACAATGGCGATGATGCCCATAATGATAATGACGGCGTAAACGATGTCGCTTCGCAAATATTTGCTGGCGTCCAGTGCCATCCAGCCGATTCCCGATAGTGCTGCGACCATCTCCGCGGCAACCAGCGTGGCGTACGTGACGCCGACCGACGTCCGTAAGCCGGTGAGCAGATCGGGAAGACAGGAGGGGAAAATGACGAATGCGTAAAGTTTGAATCCGTTCGCCCCAAGCGTTCTGGCGCCGTTGATCCGGTCGGCGGGAATGCGGCTCGCGCTGTATACGGCGGCGATAAACATCGGCGCGAAACCGCTCAGGAACAGCAAGACGACTTTGGACGTGTCCCCGATGCCGAACCAGAGAACGAGCAGCGAGTAGTAGGCGAGGGGCGGAAGCGGCCGGTAAAATTCGATGATCGGATCGAAGACGGCCCGAACGAAGCGGCTTCTTCCGCACAAGATCCCCAAGGGAACGGCGGTGACGAATACGAGAGCCATGGCAATCGCGATTCGCCGCAGGCTGGCTGCGATATGTGCCGGCAAGGTGCTGCCCTTGTAGCCTTCACGCGCGATGTCCGCGAATGCCGACCACACTTCGGCCGGCGAAGGCAAGAACAGGCGATTCACCCATTGGTAACGGCTTGCGATCCACCAAAGCGCGACAATGACGAGGACCGTACAGCCGGAAACGGCGAGATACGGGGCATGGCCCTTGCCGTACAATCGGGTGACTTTCGGGGGTCGAGGTTGCGGCACGGCCAATCCATCACTTCCTTTGCCTTATACTAATTAAATACATTGATATAGTTGGTTTTAGGGCGTGAAATCAGGAAGTGATCCGAAGTCCGATCACGCCGGCCACGATCAGAGCCAGACAAGCCGATTTCCGCCAATCGTACGTTTCCTTGAATAGAAGGATGCCGGCGGCGACCGAGCCGACGGAGCCGATTCCGGTCCAGACGGCGTATGCCGTACCGATCGGAATCGATCGCGCCGCCAGAGCGAGCAGGTAGAGACTCGTTCCGATCGCGCCCGCCAGCGCCAGCATGGTGCCGATCGTCTTCCTTCGGATTCGCGTCTCGCCGAGGCGCCAACGTGCCGCTTGCTCCGTCAGTTTTTTCAACAGGATCGATCCGGCCACTTCCAGAACGCCCGCTCCGCACAAATAGAACCAATCCATATCAATGTTCTCTCCCGTGGTCAGGTCGAACGGTGCACCGATGACTTAGGGCCTTTCCGTCCGTCAGCTTCAAGCCGAAGATGCCGAGCAGGAGCAGCAGGACGAAAAACAAGCGGAGCCAGTCGGCAGGTTCCCCGAGGAACAGCATCTCCCAGACGACGGTGCCGGCCGCGCCGATTCCGACGAAGACGGAGTAAGCCGACCCGAGCGGCAGATGTCGCACGGACAGGGCGTAAAGACCGTAACTCACCCCGATGAGAAGGAGCGAGAGGAAGCCGGGAAGAGGCTCCCGGAAGCCGTCCGAAGTTCTCAAGGCAACCGCCCAACCGACGTCCGCAAGTCCCCCCGCCACGACCCATAGCCAGCCGTTAATCGTTCTGGTCACGGCTCTTCACCATCGTCATCAAGTAGGCCAGAACCTTGGAGCGCAATTCCGGATCGAGCGGGGCGAATCCGAACAATTCGCAGAAAAACAGCCCGTCCGCGGCCAGCCGGGCGACCGTCGCTTCGACCGGATCCCGGCATTCCGCCGTCATTCGGCTCTGCCAGAGCACGTAACGCTCGCGCATCGGATCCAGCAGCGCCGGTTGATTCGACGCGGCGGCCAGAATACCGAAGCTCATCTCAAGGTCTTCCTTGTCGATCTCGAACGTCTTGATCAGATAGGCTTGGGCCCAGCGGTTGTCGAGGGTCGGATTGCGCGAAGCTTCGGCGTCCGTCTCGGAATCGAAACGGTCCAGGAAATCGTCCAGCGCCGCCTGGATCAACGATTCCTTGGTCGGGAAGTGGTACAGCAGGCCGCCCTTGCTAACCCCCGCTTCTTTGGCAACGGCATCGAGAGTCAGATGGGACGCCCCGTGCCGCCTAACCAGCCGGCAGGCGACCTTGAGAATCTCGGCGCGCTTCGAATTCCGGTTCATGGTGCACCTCCGAAATTTACTATACTGTCTGGACGGTACAGTCGTCAACCATACGCATGGCGAATTTTTCAATCGGCCGAATGGTCGTTGCCAATGTCAAATAGGAGAAGCGCCCTGTTCTATGACGACTTGATAAGGCTGGCGCCGACACAGGATCAAAAAAAGAAGACAAGTCGATCGAGTGTACGAATGATCGGATGCTCGACGGCGCTTCATGTTTCCCGCGGTCTTGTCAAATTGACGAGTGTTCCCCCATAGATTACATTATGTTTAAACGAGATGCAGGGAGATTGGAATTGTGAGAAAAGGGAACTTGGAGCTTCTGAAGAAAATAAACCGGGATCTCGTACTGGAAACGATACGTTCCCAGCAGCCGATCAGCCGCGCGAAAGTCGCGCAGCGCCTGAACTTCAGCCGTTCGACCGTCTCGGCCATTGTCGACGAACTGATCGCCAAGAAGTTCGTTGTGGAGATGGGACTCAGTTCTTCGACCAAGGAAGGTGGCAGAAGGGCGATCGAGCTCGGCTTCAATCCGCGGTCCGGCTTCGGCGTCGGCGTCGAGCTGACGGCGCACGGGTTGCTTGTCTGCATCACGGATCTGGACGGAAACATCGTATGGAAGGAACGTATGGACGCCGGCAACGACTTCCGGACGATCTACGAGTGCATCGTGGCAAGCCTCGATCGAGCGTCGATCCCGATGGAGGCCGTGATCGCAATCGGATTCTGCATTCCCGGTCTCACGGACAGCAAGAAGGGGATCGTCGTGGATGCGCCGGAGTTCGGCTGGAAGGACGTCCCGTTCGTCGACGAGATGAAGAAATACTTGGACAAGCCGATCTACGCGAACAACGATGTCAACTGCGCGGCATTGGGCGAGCGTTGGGTCGGCGGAGCCAAGGATCTCGACGATTTCGTTTACATCTACATCGGACTGGGTTCCGGCGTCGGAAGCGCGATCGTTGCCAATGGGAACCTGGTGCACGGGAAAGATTTCATGGCCGGAGAAATCGCGTATCTGATACAGGAGGAAGACGTTTCCCGTAATCTAGTGAACGTGGCCGGACAATTTGGAGTGTTCGAGAAGAAAGTGTCGGGCAAGTCGCTCGCCGAGAATAAGGGCTCGGTACAAGCGCTTTTTCAGAGCTACACGCAGAACGAGCCGCTTTCCGTCCAGACGGTGAACCGCTTCGCGACCCACTTGTCTATCGGAATCGCCAACATGGTCAGTCTGCTCAATCCCGAGAAGGTGATCCTCGGCGGCGAGGTGGCCGGCTATCTCCACCCCGTGCTTGACGAGGTCCGAGCCAATGTCGCCCGAATGACCCCGATCCGAACGACGGTGGAAATTTCGCAAATGGGGGCGGAAGCCGGTGTTCTCGGGGTGATCGCTTTCGCCTTCGATCAGGAGCAAAACGTCATATAGTAAACTTGGATCGCTTAATCGCCCGATTCGCGGCGCGGAAGGTTCGTAAGCCTCATATGAACCTTTCGCGTATTTTATTGACATGGCATTGAATTCAGTTTATGATTCGATTTAGTTAGTACGTACTTCGAACAAACTAACTTTACATTGCAGAAATTGGGGTGCCGACAGAGTGATGTTACGTTGAGAAGAAACGATGCGCAGCCGTCTCAGACGGAGCCGATGTACGGAGTGGGAGTCGATATCGGCGGAACGAAGATCATGATTCTGATTGCCGACCAAGCTGGCGAAATCGTTTACCGCAAGAAGTGGAGCACCTCTGGCGATATCGGCGTCATTTCCGGATACATCGCGGACAGTCTGCGTGCCGCCGCCATCTCCATGGAACAAGTGGCCGCCATGGGCTTCGGCGTTCCGGGCATCGCCAACAGCGAAGAAGGCACCGTGATCGATGCGCCTGCGCTCCAATGGAACCACGTTCCATTCCGGGAACGGATGAGACGGTACTTTGACAAGCCGATCTTCGTAGACAACGATGTCAATTGTGCGGCTCTGGGCGAGAGGTGGGTCGGTTCCGCGCAAAACGCAAGCGACTTCGTCGTCGTGGCTATCGGAACAGGCGTTGGAAGCGCCATCATGGCGAACGGTTCGCTCGTGAAGGGCAACGATTTCATGGCGGGAGAAGTGGCCTATCTGGTTGTGGAGCAGGACGTTCTCCGCGACCGTTCCAACGCTTTTGGCGACTTCGGGCTGTTCGAGAGAAAAATTTCGGGATTGGCCTTGTCTCAGCACGGCGCGCCACCTCAAGAGTTATTTGAGCTTTACGCCCGCGGGGACGAGAAGGCAATGCCGATCGTTCGTCAATTCGTGGCGGACTTGTCGATCGGCATTGCCAACATGGTTAGTCTGTTGAATCCCCAGAAGGTCATCCTTTGCGGCGGAGTCGCGCAATCGTTGTCGACGGTCTTGGCGCTCATTCGCTCGACCGTTGCGAGCTTGACGCCGATTCCGACAACGATCGAACTGACTTCCATTGGGGAGGAAGCGGGGGCGATCGGCGCTATCGCGCTTGCGTTCGAGAACGTAGGCATGATCCCAAAAGGAGGGCGGACATGAACACGTATATTGCCATCGATTACGGCGAAATGTCTCGGCGAGCGGCCGATCTGATCATCGAGCGCATCAAGCAGAAGCCCGATTCCCTCGTCTGCCTTGCCGCCGGCAATACGCCGCTCGGAACGTTCTCCTGTCTGAAGGAAGCGGTGCGGGAAGGGAGGGTGAGCTTTGAGCAATGCCGCTTCGTCAGTCTGGACGAATGGGTTGGTCTGGGCCCATTGGACGAAGGCAGCTGCAGAGAGACGCTGAACCGGCATTTTTTCGAACCGTGCGGAATCCCGGAGCGGCACATTCATTTCTTCAACGGGATGGCCCAAGACCTGAACGCGGAATGCAAGGCGATGGACGACTTCATTCGGGCCCGCGGACAGCTTGACCTGTTGCTGCTGGGCGTCGGAATGAACGGTCATTTGGGCTTCAACGAGCCCGGCGTCGACTTCGAGTTGTATTCGCACGTGACGGATCTTGATTCGGTTACGAAGCAAGTTTCTGTCAAATACTTTTCCGAACGGAAGAACGTGCAGAAGGGAATTACGCTCGGGATCAGGCATCTGATGGAAGCGGATACGGTCATTCTGATCGCGTCCGGGGACATGAAAGCGGAGATCATGATGAAGGCGCTGCGGCACGAAGTGACTGAAGAAGTGCCTGTTACGGTCCTCAGGCGGCATCCGAACGTTCATGTCTGCATGGACGAAGCGGCGGCGGCGTTCGTCCGCTGAAGCGGAATCGCTGGGGCCGCGCATCGAACATCACGAAACCGAGATCAACTAAATTCAAGAAGAAAAGGGGATACTACCATGTCCAAAGCGAAATTTGGTTTTCTGGTTGGCGGTTTGTCCGTCATGCTCGTCAGCCTTGTCGGTTGCAGTTCCAATAACGCGGACAACGCGGGCGCTTCGTCCGGAGCTTCTGCCAGCGCCTCGACCGGTTCCGGCAGCATCACGCTGACTGTCACTTCCTCCATGACCGATGAAGCCCGCGTCAACATTATGAATGAGACGATCAAGATCTTCAATCAGACTCATCCCAACGTGAAGATCGAGTATAGCCCAAGCCCGTGGTCGGACTACGCCCAAAACTTGAAGCTGTCATTCAATTCCGGAGCGGGACAGGACATCGTCTACGTGGACGATACGATGCAGCAGATGCTGCAGAAGAACAACTACTTGATGGACATTACCGAAGACGTGAAAAGCCGGGGCTGGATCGACAAGGAGCTGGACGGCGCGATCGATTTCCAGAACGCCAGAACGCCAGGCAAGTACTTTAGCGTGCCGTATATGACGGCGCCCGTCGTCGTGTATTACAACAAGGACATCTTCTCCAAGCTGAATCTGACGCCGCCGAAGACGATGGACGAATTCAACGCGATTCTGGCCAAGGCCAAGGAAGCCGGCTACGTGCCGATGGAGAACGGCGGCATGTCCAATACGCCGAAGATGTGGTCCGTGTTCCACATGCTGTACAATCAGGTGCCGATGGAAGACATCAGGAAGTTCTACTTCCAGCAAGGGATTACGCCCGAATTCGAAAAGGCGTTTGTGGCCGCTCTGAATCAGGTCGACGAGTGGCAAAAAAGCGGATACTATCGGAAGGAAGACGCCTCGATCGACGGCAGCGCGGTGCCGACCTATTATGCGAAGGGCCAGTCCGCGATGGTGCTCGGCGGCAACTGGGACATCCCGACGTACGAAGGCACGAACGTGCCGACCGGCGCGTTCCCGTTCCCGCAGCAGGATGCGAACAGCCAGACGCACGCGATCGTCAACGCGACGGACGGCGGTTGGGCGCTGAACGCGAAGCTGAGCGACGAGAAGAAGCAAGCGGCGCTGGACTTTATCGATACGTTCATGAATCCGGACGTCGTCAAGCTCTGGTATGAAGGCGGTTCTACGCCGACGATCAAGGCCGACATGTCGGGAGCCCAAGCTTCGGAGTTGAAGAAGGAAGTAGATCAGGCCATTCAAGGCACGCAGATGGGCTTCTTCCTCGACAATGCCGTTCCGGGGCTCGGGGACGTCCTGAACAAGCAGCTGCAGATGATGTCCTTCGGGAAGGCCACGCCCGAACAGGCCTGGCAGGGAATCAAGCAGGAATACGAGAAGCTGATTGCGGCAGCCCAAGGTCAGTAACCGCCGAACCAGTAGTGCGACCAGATGATCCTCGGCCTTCCTTGCGGGGGCCGCAGGACATCCATCCTGTATGACGAGGCGATCCCTGTGAAACAAGCAGCCGTATCCCCGCTTAGGCGCGCGTTCAAACGAAGGGGCGGGGAGAAGACCAATCCGCTCGCCTATCTGTTCCTCCTTCCCGCGTTTGCGATGGTGGCCTACTTCATGGTCTGGCCGGCATTGCAAACGTTCTATATCAGCATGACGAACTGGGACGGGATCAGCCCGAAGAAGTTTGTCGGGTTGCAGAACTACCTTCACCTGTTCACCGACGAGCCGATGTTTCTGCAGGCGATCAAGAACACGTTGCTCTGGGTCGTCGGCGGAGCGACAATCCCCGTGTGGCTGGGCCTCATCTTCGCAAACTTCCTGGTCCGCGGCAACATCCGGTTCACCAAGTGGTTCCAGATGGGGTTCTTCTTCCCGCAAATCATCTCATCCGTCATCGCCGCCGTCATCTGGAAGTGGATTTACGACCCGACCTTCGGGCCGCTGTCCGCGCTTCTCGACGGGCTGGGCATCGCGCGGCCGGCTGCGGGCTGGCTCGGCAATCCCGATCTCGTCATGTATGCATTGTTCGTCATCTTCGTATGGGGCAGCTTCGGCTATACGACGATGATCTTCACCGCGGCGCTGCAAAGCGTCGACTCGCAGCTGTACGATGCCGCCAACATCGACGGCTGCAGTGCGTGGGGCCAATTCCGCCACGTATCGATTCCCGGCCTGCGGCAAACGATCACGACGGTCGTCATCCTCATGACGATCGGTTCGTTCAGCGTGTTCGATATCGTTATGGCCACGACGAAGGGTGGTCCAGGGTATAGTTCGTACGTCATCTCGTATTACGTGTACACGCAAGGCTTCATCGTCAACAGGCTCGGCTTCGCTGCGGCGGCGTCGATCGTGCTGACGCTGTTCGTTCTCGTCGTTTCGAGAACCATCATCTGGATCAGGGAAAGGGATCAATAGCGATGACCATGACCCGATCTTTGCTCGTCCGGCGCACGCTCGTTTATGCCATCATGATCTGTACGGCGTTGCTGACCGTCTCTCCGTTCCTGCTCGTCATCAGCACGTCGCTGAAAACGACGAACGAGATCAACATCAACGGCCCGCTTGCGCTGCCGGAAATTTTCCATTGGGAAAATTATTCGCGCATTTGGGAAGTCGGCAATTTCGTGATTTACTATAAGAACAGCTTGATCGTCACCTTCGTCGTCGTCGCGTTCGTCGTCCTGATGTCGCTGCTCGGCGCTTATCCGTTCGCGTATATGAAGTTCAAGGGCAGAGGGGTCTTATTCCTCGTCGTGCTGTGGGGACTGACGGTTCCGCTGGACCTGATCATCATTCCGCTGTTCAACAACTTGAAATCGTTGGGCTTGCTCAACACAATCTGGTCGCTCATCCTGCCGCAAATCGCGATGAATATTCCGTTCTCGATCTTTCTGTTGAGGGGATTCATGAAGGATATTCCGTACGCGCTGCTGGAATCGGCACGGATCGACGGCTCGACCGAAGCGAAGAACTTGTACTACATCATCATGCCGATGCTGTACCCGCCTCTCGTGTCGCTGATCATCTTCACGGCGATCGGCACCTGGAACAACTTTATGCTGCCGACGATTCTGATTCAAAACGATCAATTGCGGACGCTGCCGGTCGGGTTGAACTATTTTCAAACGAAATTTACGATGGATTATCCGATGATCGCCACAGCGGCCGTCGTTTCGGCGCTACCGACCGCCCTCGCGTATATCGTCTTTCAGCGGAACATCTTGTCCGGCGTCATGGTAGGGGCCTTGAAGGAATAGCAATCCGTGCAAAGGAGTTCGTTAGCGATGAAAAAGATGAAGATTGCGTTAATCGGAGCGGGCAGCGTGTCGTTCGCCCTGGGCGCCTTGCAGGACATTGTACTGTCCCCGCGGCTCAGAACCGAAGTCGAGCTTGAAATCGCGCTCATGGACATCAGCGAAGACAACCTCAACCGCACTTATCGTTACGCGAAGGAAATGTTCGATTCGTTCTCGCATCCCGCCGCCATTAAGCAGACGAAGAACCTGGAGCAGGCGCTGCAAGGCGCCGACTTCGCCATCGTCGCAATCGAGGTCGACCGGTACTTTTACTGGTCGCAGGATTTCCACATTCCGCGCCGCTATGGCAGCAAGCAGATTTACGGGGAGAACGGCGGGCCGGGCTCGATGTTCCACACGCTCCGCAACCTCGGTCCCATGCTTGAGATCGCCCGCACGATGGAGAAGGTGTGTCCGGACGCCTGGTTCATCAACTACACGAACCCCGAAGCGAAGCTTGTCGAAGCCGTGTCCAAGCTGACCCCGATCAAGATCGTGGGCCTCTGCCACGGCTTGGATATGGGCATTCACCAGTTGAGCGAATTTCTGGAACGGAAGCCGGAAGAGATCGGCGTCGAAGGCGGCGGCTTGAACCACTTCGGCTTCTTCACGAAGATTTGGGACAAGAAGACCGGCGAGGACTTGTATCCGCTGTTCCGTGAGAAGGAGAGCAAGGCCAACCAGCTGGCCCAGTTCGACCATATCGGACTGTCACGGGCGATGTACCACATCTACGGCTATTATCCGTATCCGGGAACGAATCACTGCGGAGAGTACGTTTCGTATGCGGACGATTTTTACGCAGGGTTGTCGTTGCAATACCGCTACAACCCCATTCGGGAGCAGCTGTGGAAAAAAGGCTCGCGAACGCCGGACTTCGTCTATTGCGCGAGCGGCAACAATCTGGACAAAGGGCTGTTCGACGCCGTGCAGACGCAGGAGAGTTGGGTGGAGCAGGCGTATACGTACGACAAGGCGAAGGTGTGTCCGAGCCAAGAATACGCCGTACCGATCATCGAGGCGATCTTCTTTGACGACGAAGTGCAGGTGAACGCGGTCAACCTGCCGAACCGCGGCGCCATCCGCGGGCTTCCCGACGATATGGTGGTGGAGACGCAGGCGATCGTGAACGGGCGGGGCATCGCGTTGAAGCCGATGACCGTCGACCTGCCGACGGCGGTGATCGGCACCATCCATATTCAGGGGACGATTCACCAACTGCTGATCGAAGCGTTCGTCGAGAAGTCGAAGACGAAGCTGCTGCAAGCGATTCTGCTCGACCCCGGCGCACCGACGTACTATCAGGCTTGCGCGATGATCGACGAGATGTGCGAACTGCAGAAGGACGTTCTGCCTGCCCTCGAGTGGGTTTGATTCGGCTGCGGCGCGCGGATTGCGAGGCTTGACGATGGATAACCGTCAACTGGAAGATTTGCTGGCGTCGATGACGCTGAAGGAGAAGTTCGGACAGCTCACGCAAATTACGGGCGAGCTCTACGTAGGCAAAATCGACGACGAAATGGTCGAGACCGGCCCCTTGTACCCGCGACACGTCCTGGACGAGGAGACGCTCTATACGATCGGCAGCGTCATCGGCGTTTCCGGCGCCAGGACCGCCAACCGAATTCAGGAGGCGTACCTCAAGCGGTCTCGGTTGAAAATTCCCTTGCTGTTCATGCATGACGCGATCCACGGCTACCGGACGATTTTCCCGATTCCGTTGGGGCTCTCTTGCAGTTGGGACGAACGGCTCGTGCAGCGCGTGGCGGAGGCGACGGCATCCGAACTGCGGGCGGCCGGCATTCACGTCAACTTTTCGCCGATGACGGATCTGGTGCGGGACGCGCGCTGGGGCCGGGTCATGGAATCGTTCGGCGAGGACCCGCTGCTGTCCGGCAACCTGGGCAGGGCGATGATCCGGGGGTACCAGAAGACGCAACGGGACGGACGGATCGCGCCGGACGGCGTGGCGGCTTGTCTGAAACATTTCGCGGCTTACGGAGCGGGAATCGCAGGGAAGGATTACAACGCCGTCGACATGTCGATGCGCGAGTTTTTCGAGTATTACGGCAAACCGTATGAGATCGCGCTGCGGGAACGGCCGAAGTTCGTCATGAGCGCGTTCCACTCCTTCAACGGGGTGCCGGTTACGGCTAGCCCGGCGATGCTCAAAGAGATTCTGAGAGGCCGTTACGGATTTGAGGATTTGCTCATCTCCGATTGGGGCGCGGTGGCGGAGTTGATCAAGCACCGTGTGGCCGAAGATGGTCGGGAAGCGGCGGAACAGGCTCTGAATGCCGGCGTCGACATTGAGATGGTGTCGACCCATTACCTCGAGCACTTCGAGACAATCGCTCGAGAGCGGCCGGATTTGCTGGCCGGCGTGGATGCGGCCGTCCGAAAGGTGCTGCGGCTCAAAAACGAACTGGGCCTGTTCGAAAATCCGTTCGCGGACGAGGCTGCGGAGGACGCCGTCCTGCTGAATCCCGCGTTTCTTGCGCTCGCCGAAGAGGCCGGCATCCGCAGCTGCGTCCTGTTGAAGAACGAGAACGGAACGCTGCCGCTGCGCCTGGAACACCGAAATGTCGTTCTCGTCGGACCGTTTGCCCGCACGTCGGAACTGCTCGGCAACTGGGCCTGCAAAGGGCGGTTCGGCGACGTCGTGACGCTGGAGGAAGGCTTGTTGCGGGCCGGAGGCCCTCGGTCGGTCGCCGCCTTCGGCTCGCTGGAGGATTGCCCGGAGGATGTGCTGGCCCGGTGCGACTTCATCATTGTCACGATCGGCGAATATTGGGAGCGTAGCGGAGAGGGGCACAGCAGCGTCCGTCTGGAACTGGAGGAGGAGCACAAGCGGCTGATCCGGGCGGTAAAGGCGACCGGTCGGCCGTATGCGTGCGTCTGCTTCTCCGGTCGGCCGCTGGCGCTGCAGGACGTCATTGACGACATGCCGGCTTTGCTCTGGTGCTGGTACCCGGGCACCATGGCGGGAGCGGCCGTCGCCAAGCTGCTAACCGGTCAGGCGACGCCGTCGGGCAAACTGACGATTTCGTTCCCGCGCAATTCGGCGCAGACGCCGATCTATTACAACGAGTACAGCACGGGCCGGCCTGCCAACGCGTCCAGCTACAGCAGCCGTTATCAGGATTGCGACATCGGCCCGCTGTTCCCGTTCGGGCACGGGCTGACGTATGCCGGAGCGATCTACTCGGATTTTGCAATCTCGGGCAGCCGCGTCTCGGAGACTGAAGATGTGCAACTGTCGTTCAAGATTCACAACCCGAGCCGCTACGCTTACCCGGAGGTCGTCATTTTGTACATCGAAGATGTCGTATCCCGGACTGTCCGTCCGGTTCGGGAAATGAAAGCTTACCGGGTCGTCGATGTGCCGGCCCATCGTTCCGTGAACGTCGAGATGTCCGTCTCCCTGGAGGATCTGAAATACTGGGACGCCGACTTGCGGCTCACGATCGAGCCGGGAAAGTTCCGGATATACGTGAACGATCTTGACAAGCCGCGATTTACGATCGAATATTGAGCCATATGGCGCCTCGGTACCAGTCCCGTTGAGAATGGAACGACACATCCTCTCGTGTTGGATGTGTCGTTTTTAACTTCCCATCCAATGGCCTGGAAAAAACGAAAGATCTCCCTCTTGATCCGATCCGTTTAAACGTTATAAAGATATAATGAAGATTCGAATACTAATCGAGGTCGGCACCAGGAAGGACCGGGATCCATGAGGCTTAATCGATGTTTACACAAGGTTGTTTCCGGATTTCAGAATTTGAAATTCCAGAATAAATCGATGGCGGGCTATTTGTTGGCCTGCATCCTTCCGCTTGTTGGTGTAAGCGTCATCATCCACCAGCAATCCGCGGCGGGACTCAAGGAATCTTCTCAAGAGTTCGCCTCTCTTTATACGTCCCAGATTCGAACTTTGCCAAGATATTAAAAAAAAGTATGTTGGAACAGAGCCAACGAAACTTTGCAATCGGTTCGGTTGAACTGAATAGGAGACGGAGAAGTCCCCCCTCTTGCCGCAGCAGCGAGAAATCTCCGCTTTTCCCCGGAGCTCGTATCCGCCGCTACACGCCGGCCTTGTACCGTCCGGGAGAGACGCCGACGAACTTCTTGAATTGGCGCATGAAGTGTGTGTCGTGCTCGTACCCGCACATCGCGGCGATCGCCGATACCGAGTAGGCGGTGCTTCGCAGAAGGTACTTGGCATATTCCAATCTCCCGTTGATGATGTCGGTGACGACAGAGCAGCCGAACAGCTCTTTGTACAGATGCTGAAAGTAGGACTTGCTCAGGTTGAGCCTCGATGCCAGCAAGTCCACGGTATAACGCCGTTGCGGCGAGTAGTAAATCTCGTCACGGAGCTCGGAGAGTTGACGATAATAGCGGCCTTTCTTCCCGGTAAGAGGCAGCTCCTGCAGGTTGGACAGCTTCAACAGGAGCGACCGGATCTCGGTGTCGATAATGCGGGCTTGCAGCGGGCCGCCTGACTTGCGAATCCGGTGCAGCTCCATGACGCTGCGGGAGATAAGCGAAGGATCGGTCGCCGGCAGAAGGGTGTCGAGCGGAAAACGCAGCTCGTCCAGGAAGTCTCGCATCCCGTCGCCGACGCAATGGAACCAGTCGTTGATGAACGGCAGCTCCGATTCGCGATAGGAGTGGGGGGTGGACGGGCCGAACAGAATGTAGGAATTCCTCTCGCAGACCGTCCGCCGCTGACCGACGGTGACTTCCGACCGGTTCCGGAAGAAGACGAAGGCGTAGTCCCCGGAGCCCTGCGGGCGATCGATCAGGAGCCCGTGCGGATGAATATAGCGGTAGCCGCAGCCGAGCAATTCAATCATCCCGTCACTCCTCCGCGACAACAAAGCAGATTAGGTCAGTTAATATCATCATAGTCGATTGTCGTCCCTTTCTCAATCTTCTACAATGGGCGTGAGGCGCAAATCCGCAGGTGAAAGGGGCAGATCGCCGATGACGTTTCCGATTCTCCGGAGCGCCAAGGTGACGGCCCATTCCCTCGTGATGCTCCTCGACCGCAGCAACCAGAACGATCGCTAGCGTCGGCGCCGCTTTGGGCGGCGATTCCGTCCTCCCGGACAAGTGGAGCCGCGACTCCAAGTACATCGTCCATTCGCTCGTGCCGCCCGAATCGGGTTGGACGCTGATCAGCGTCATTCCGTAGGGGGAGTTGCTGGCGGAGCTGAACTCCGTGCAGCGGATCCATGTCGCCAAATACCGTGGCGGGGACAGGACGTCTTCCGCTCCGCCGATCTGGAACGCTGGGAGCCGGCCGGCCACATTCTGGACGTCTCCGGCAGCCGCGAGGACGACGGCGGATTCGGCTACCATGCGGACGTTGTCGTGTCCGGCGGCGAAGCGTACATCTTCTGCTTCACCCATCCAGGGCGGGCGGTGGCCGGGGCGGCGGGCCGGGAAGGCTACGAGCAGCGGCGCTCCTCGATCCAGGCCGCCCGGCTGGACGTCCGGGCCGGCCGGCTCGTCTGCGACCGGGACGAGGCGTTCGAGCTGAAGCTGCTGGCAGAGTAGGAACGGCCCCGGCAACAGATCGGCGGCGAAATCGCGAAGTAATTGAAATACGGATGCTCTTGCAGCTCCTGCCTAAAAAAATGGCATCTGTTCCGTGTTCCGCGAGCAGATTCCTTTTGTTACAATGACAGAATTTATAAGTTCCCTTTGGTCCCCGCAAAGTACCTGAGTAAGCTTCGCAGCCAAGCTCCACTTTGTGGGGTTATCTTATGGGGCGCTCACCCGCCAGCGGCGATAACGAGGCGGTCATATTCCGCCGCAAATTTGGCGGCGGGACAGTCGGCCGAAGGCAAGGACGACGACGGCGAGGCCGCAATGCGTTCTCGGACCGCTCAGCTTCGCCTGTTCGGCGAGACGGTCGAGCTTTGGCGAAGGAGCATGTTCGGCGGCTTCCGAGTCCGCCAGGGTCTCTTTTTCGCATGCCCGCAAAAAAAGCAGGATGGTTCAGTTTTTCCCGACATTGATCATTGTTCTTGGCGGTTGGAAAAGGTAATATTATGTATAAGTTTGAAAAAAGTAACTTATTTCTCGCCCGAAAACCGTGATTTCCCGCCAGGAATGCTTTTTCGTTTGCACTGTTCGTAAAGCGTTTACATTTCCCGGACGAAACAGAGAAACAAGGGGGACACTTATGAAAAGGGTACCGATGATGCTGCAATTGGCGCTCATTCTGTTCTGCGTCATGGCGATTCCGACGGCCATTCTGACCTGGTACAGCGGCGCGCAGATTTTGCGAAACTCGCAGACCGCCATCGCGGAATCCTCGCTCGCGGGGCTGAATGCGAACCGCAAACTGAACGAGAATGCGCTCGGCAATCTGGCGCAGGATACGGTGCGCCTGGCCGCCACCGACGTGTTCAACCCCATTCGCGGCTTCTCGACGTTCGAGGAACTCAACGCCAATTACAACAATGTGAGCCGCGCCCTGGCGGTGCTCTACGAGCTGTCGAACCTGAATCGCCGCGTCGACGGCGCGTACTCCTCTTTTTTCTACCTGGATGGTTCGAATTACGTCATCTCCACCGACAGCGGCATCTCCAAGCTCGATCGGTACGAGCCGATCGACTGGATGCGGCAGGCGCTGGAAGGGCGAAGGGGAATCGGCGGCGTCTGGTACCCCCGCAAGTTGCCTTCGGGGCTTCCCGTCGTGTCGTATGTCCTCCAGCTGAACCGTCTGACGACCACGACACGCGGAACGATCGTGGTCAACATCAGGGAGAGCCAGATCGAACAATATTTGCACTCCACAGAGCCGGGCGAGCGCGGCTACCTGCTCCTGAACCGGGACGGCACCGTCATCTCGCATAACGACAAGTCGCTTCTTCTCTCGGACGGGGGGCAGCTGCCCTTCATCCGATCGATTCTGGACAGCGAATCGAAGGAAGGTTATGCGTTCCATGAGCTGAACGGCGAGCGCCTGATCTACGTCTGGTCCCGGTCGGACCAGTACGGCTGGCTGAATGTGGGTCTGTATTCGCTGGATGAGCTGATGACCGAATCCAATACTTTGCAGCGCCAGATCATTCTGCTGACCGCCGTTATTATTCTCGCGGGCACCGTGGCGGCCGTGTTCCTCGCGACCTGGCTGTCGAGGCCCGTGAGGCAACTGGTCCGGACAGTCCGTTCGAGAAGCGGCCTTGACGTCAAGAACAAGAACGAGCTTGTCTTCCTGGACGCGGCGTTCAAGCGGATGCAGGAGGAGGAGGAAGGGCTCTATCGGCTGCTGAAGGAGCGCGAAAAGGATACCCGCAGCCTGGCCGTTCATCGGCTGCTGCAGGGGGAGGTTCCGGAGCGGATCGAGGAGCTGTTCCCGGAGGCCTGTTACCGGGTTGCCGTCGTCTCCATCGACCAGTACCGGAAGTACAAGGGCAAGACGAATCCCGAGACGCGCAGCTACCACCGGTACTTGCTCGTCGCGAAGTGCGAGAGCCTGTTCCCGGAAGCTTTCCGGACGCGATGCGTTTACCAGGGCGAAGGCTGCGTCGCCGTCGTGATGAACTTCGGGCCGGGCGAGCTTGAGCGCGAACCCGCCGGGGTCCGGCAGGCGCTCGAAGCGATCGGGAAGGAGGCGGCGGAGCTGACGGGCCATACGGTCACGATCGGCGTCAGCGGCCTGACGGACGACCCCGGCCGGGTCGCGGACCGGCTGGCGGAAGCGATGGAAGCGATCAAGCATCGAATGATCCAGGGGAACGGCGGGATCATCTTCTGGAACGAGGAGATCAGCCGCAGCCGCAAGTATATCGACCCCGCGAACAGCGAGCGGCGAATCTTGAACTTCCTGGACGCCGGCGATCTGGACGGCATCTTCAAGGAACTGGAGATCATCCGCGGCAAGATTCGTTCTGCCGAGTATGTCTCTTATGACAATATCCTGTTCATCTACAACCAGCTCGTCGGCGTCACGATCAAGCATCTGAGAGAGAACCGCATTCATACGGGGCGCATCTTCGCGGGAAAAGGCAACGTCTATTCGGCGTTGACGTCCATGGATACGCTGGACGAACTGGAGGAATATTTGCGCGAATGGTTCCGCGAGATCGTGCGCCGTCTGGGACGCCAGGCCGGCGAGACGAGCTACAGCGAGCGGATCGTCCGCCACCTGGAGGCCCATTACCGCGAAGACATCGTGTTCGAAGACATGGCCAAGGAGATCGGCATCAGCTATTCCTACATGCGCAAGATCGTATACGAGCTCACGGGCAAAAGCCTGATCGACTATTTGAACCAGCTTCGCATCGAGAAGGCGAAGCAACTGCTCGCAAGCACCGAGCTGACCATCACGGAGATCGCCGCGGAGGTCGGCTACCCGAACGTCCGGAATTTCACCCGCTTCTTCCACAAGTTCGAAGGCATGCCGCCGAGCCGATACAAAGCCTCGCAGTTTCGGGTTCAGTAACGCCGCCGCCCGACGATCTTTACCCGCCATTTTTGCGAATACCTGTCAAAATTGATTTTGCGCAAACGCTCCGAGCCCGATGCGACGGCGCCGAATCAAAAACGGCCTTCATGATCAATACTCGCGATTTACCTGCCGGAATAACGTTGGTAAGATGAGGCACAAGGCCGTTGACGGGAACCGGCGGGAAGGAGGTGCGACTGTGAAACTTGCAAGCGCTTCACAATCGAATAACGTGGAGCCGGCGGCCTGGATGAAGCGGGAGACGGGCCGGAGATGGATGCGCGGCGTCCGTCGGGACTGGCAGCTCTATTCGCTGCTGCTCCTTCCGCTGGCGTTCGTTCTGGTCTTCAAATATGCGTCAATGTCCGGACTCGTCCTCGCATTCAAAAATTACAAGATCGCGAAGGGATTCTGGGGCAGCGAATGGGTCGGCTTCGATGTGTTCCGGGAAATCTTCGCCAAGCGCGACTTCGCCCGCGCGGTTCGCAATACGCTTCTGCTCAACGTCCTTGATCTCGTCTTCAGCTTCACGATGCCGATCGTGCTTGCGCTGATTCTGAACGAGATCAAGAACGTCAAGTTCAAGCGCGTCAACCAGACGCTGCTGTATTTGCCGCACTTCCTGTCCTGGGTCATCATCGGCGCGATCGCGTACCAACTGCTCAGCGAGAGCAACGGCGTCGTCAACAACGTCATCGCGCTGCTCGGCGGCGAGCGCATTCCGTTTCTGCAGGAAGACAACCACTGGCTGGTCAGTTATCTGGCCATCGGCGTCTGGCAGAGCATGGGGTGGGGAACGATCATTTACCTGGCCTCCATCAGCGGCATCAACCCCGAGCTGTACGAGGCGGCCATTGTCGACGGCGCCGGCCGTTGGCGGAAGATGTGGAACGTCACGCTGCCGCAGATCCGCGGGACCATCGTGACTTTGCTGATCATGAACCTGGGCCGGGTGATGGAAGGCTCGTTCGAGCGGGTGTACGCCCTGCAGAACAAGGCGACCACGGAGTACACGACCACGATTCCGGTTCTGGTGTACCGATGGGGGATCGAGAGCGGGAATTTCAGCCGCGCGACGGCGCTCGGCCTGTTCCAGGCGGTCATCGGGCTTGTGCTGGTGCTTGCGGCCGACCGCGTTGCCAAGAAGCTGGGCGAAGACGGATTGATCTAGAGAGGAGGCGAAGGCCATGCAGGCAGCAAGCGGCGTCGCCGGCGCTTCGCGCAGAAGGCGCCTGGACTTCTGGGATGTGATGATCCGCCTCGTTCTTGTCATCGCTTCGCTGGCTTGTCTGTTGCCGTTCATCCATGTCGTGTCGAAGTCTTTCAGCTCGGACGCCTACGTCATTGCGAACAAGGTGTTTCTGTGGCCGGAAGGGTTCACAGCGGAGGCTTACAGGAAGATTTTCGCCGACGACAGCATATTGCGCTCTTTGTACGTCTCGGTCCTTGTGACGGTTCTGTTCACCGTTCTGGGCATGACGATCACCATCTGCGCCGCCTACCCGCTGTCCAGACCGCAATTGCAAGGGCGCAGGACGTTTACTTTCCTTTTCCTGTTCACCATGTATTTCAGCGGCGGCATCATTCCCGATTACGTGCTGGTCAGCAACCTGGGACTGCTGGATTCGATCTGGTCGCTCGTTCTGCCGCTGTCGTTCAGCGCCTTCAATCTGCTCATTATGAAGACGGCGATCGCCAGCAGCATCCCGGCGAGCCTGGAGGAATCGGCGCGCATCGACGGGGCGGGGCACTTCCGCATTCTGCTCAGCATCGTCATTCCGCTGTCCAAGCCGATCCTGGCGACGCTGTCGCTGTTCTATGCGGTCGGCCGCTGGAACACGTATCAGGACGCGCTTTTCTACATCAAACAGAACGTGGACTTAAGGCCGTTGCAGCTGAAACTGTATTATCTGGTCATTCAGTCAAGCGAGAGCTTCCAACTGGAAGCGACGCAAGTATCGCTCAGCAATCCCGAAGTGTTGAAGGCGTCATGCGTTGTATTCGCTACCATTCCTATTCTTTGCATCTATCCCTTTATCCAGAAATATTTCGTTCAAGGCGTGATGCTGGGAGCGGTCAAGGAGTAACGTTCGAAAATCCGATTGTGGGGGGAAAGAAGCGATGAGCCGGAAGAGATTCGCGTCACTTGCTCTGGCTTCCGTCATGACGGCCGGACTGCTGGCCGCCTGTTCGGGCGGCAACGATAACAACAATGAAGCCGGCCCGAGCGGCGAGCCGGGCGGCAGCTCCGCGGCGCCGACGGCAACCGCAAGCGCAAGCGCAGGTGCAAGTTCGGCCGGAGATTATCCTGATTATTCGAAGGGGTTCCCGAAGCGGGTGTCGCTGGATATTCCCGTTTATGAGCGGGCGTTCGAGGGCTGGAACGTCTCCGACAATTATTACACCCGCTGGATTCAGAAGGAGTTCGGCGACAAATATAACATCGACGTCAAGTTCGTGCCGATCACGCGCACGAGCGAGGTGCAGGACTTCGAGCAGTTGCTCGCGTCGCACAAGGCTCCGGACGTTATTTTCCACTATGACATGCCCCAGGCGCTGGCCTACTACGGCGAAGATGTTCTTCAGCCGTTGGACTACGACGAGGTCGCCCACTACGCCCCGACTTACTGGAAAAATATGAGCAGCACCAATCAGCAGTACGGCGCAGTTGACGGCAAGAACATGTTCGTCTTCGCCGCGCGTCCGGACGCTGACAACTTCGTCACGCTGATCCGCAAGGACTGGGTGGAGAAGGTCGGGATGAAGGTGGAGGATCTCACCTCCCTCGAGAAGTTCAACGAGATGCTGCAGAAGTGGAAGGAGGCCGGCCTCGGGGTTGCCGGCGCCTCCTTGATCCAGAACAACTTCACCTATGACTACGCGTTCCGCGATTGGCCGGTCGACCCGAAATATCACGCGCTGTACTCCGATCTCGGCGTCGGCGACTTTACCACCGCCGAAAGCGAGCGTTTCCTGAGAAACATGAACTACCAGTACAACCACGGCCTGATCGACAAAGAATTTTATCTCCGAACCGACGACGCCAAGACCAAGGCCGAATTTGTCGGAGGCAAGACCGGCACGTACGGACTGTATCTCACCAACAACACCGACGTGATCGAAGCCACTTTGAAGAACAACCCGGAAGCGGAATTCGCCGTCCTGCCGCCGACCGCCGGCGTTCCGGAGGGGCGTGTGCCGCAGGCGAGGGCCTACTGGCCGTTCGGCATGATCATGGGCATCAACTACGAATCCTCTGCGGAAGAGCGCATCGCCTTCTGGATGTACCTCGAGTGGATGAGCCAGCCGGACAACCTGTTCTTCCTGCAGAATGGCGTCGAAGGCCAGAACTACACCCTGGATGCCGACGGTCTCGCCGTGAAAAATGCGGACTACAAGGGCGAATCCGTGCTGTCCCAGAACAACAACAAGGACTACTGGTGCCTGGTGACCGAGACGGCGCAGTATGCCGACCCCGCCATTACGCTCAAGGCCAACAAGCTTGCCTGGTCGCCCAAAGGATACGAATATCTGGTCGACGACCTGCTGAAATACCGGCAGGAGACGGCGCAGTACCGCATCCCGGACGCGATGTTCACCGTCGTGCTGGAGAAGGTGAACGAGTATAAGGCGGACCTGAACTCCCTGTTCCAGGAACTGTACGTGAAGTGCGTGCTCGCTCCCGAAGACAAGTTCGACGAAACGTACGCGGCGGCGAAGGAACAGTATCTCGAAGCGGGCTATCAAGAAATTCTCGACGAGAAGCAAAAAGCGATCGACGCGGGCCAATTCCGATAATCGTTCGTTCATCCGGCTTCCATGATTCCAGAGCCCTTGGCGTCCGGCCGGGGCTTTGGATTTGAAGCCGCGGGATAAACGGCGGGGAAGGGGCGGATCGCCGATACGGGATTACAGTTCATACCGCTAAAGGCGGTGCGCGCTTCGACCGAAGTACGTTTTCTCCAATTCGGACATCCTTTAAGCTTAAGAGAACCGTCAGGGCGATCTTCCCGGACGGTTTTTCTGATTTTCGGCGGCTTCTGTAGCTGAATCGTTCGGATCGCCGGCTCCATATCGCAAGCGTCCATCGTCGAAAAAACGCTATAATGGGTCGTGCAAAGGCTTACAGCTTGCAGAGAGGAGGGCGGGTCATGTCTTGCGAGGATGAGAAATATTTGGCCGGGTTGGGAGAGGAACTGGCGAAGCCGTGGCCGGACAATCGGACGGTGACGATCGCCTGTCATGGGCACAGCGTGCCGGCCGGGTATTTCGCGACGCCGGTCGTGCGTTCGTTCGACGCGTATCCGCATTTGCTGCACCGGGGGCTGAAGGAGCGCTTCCCGAACGCGGTCCTGAACGTGACGGTGACGGCCGTCGGCGGAGAGGACTCCGTCCGCGGGTTCGAGCGCTTCGAACGGGACGTGCTGTCGCTAAGGCCCGACGTGGTGACGATCGACTATGCGCTAAACGACCGGCGGATCGGGCTGCGGGCGGCCGGCGAAGCCTGGAGCGGCATGATCGAAGCGGCGCTGGCGCGCGGCATTCGGGTCGTGCTGCTCACGCCGACTCACGACAACAGCGGCATGGATTCGCCGGAGGCAGCGGAGTGGATCGCGCTGCGGGAACATGCCGAGCAGATCAGGCGATTGGCTCGCCGGTATCGGGTCGGGCTGGCCGACAGTTTCGCCGCTTTCGCATCGTATACGGCCGAGCGGGGGCGGTTGCCGGACTTGCTGTCGTGGCCCAACCATCCGAATCGGCGCGGGCACGAGCTGGTCGCGGCGGAACTGCTGCGCCTGTTCGGATAGCCGACGGCAACGCGCGGGCGGCGGAGGCCATCTTATGAAGAAGGAGGGACGCCGGATGAACGGGCGGACGAAGAAGAACGGCCGACATCAAAAGGAAAAGGCGAAGCAGACTGCGCTAAGCAGCCCGGCCGGGGAGGAACGGCGGAACGAGGGCGACGGACGGGATTTGTTCGATCGGCTGCGCCACCGGTGGCGCGATCTGCTGACGGGGGGAACCGACTACGATGTCAGGGTGCCCGAGTTCGCCGGGATCGTCGCGAGAATGGCGGAGACGGCCGCGACCTGGCGAGCGGCCATGCAGCGGACGGCGGACCGCGCCTGCCTCTGGGACGATCTGGCCGATTGGAGCAGAACGGCCACGCTCACGGCAAACTATACGCGCATTTGGGAGATGGCGCTGGCCTGCCGCACCTGGGGGTCCCCGCTGTACCGGGATTCCGAACTGGAGCGGGACGTCGCCGCCGCCCTGGATTGGATGCGCGCAAACCATTATTACGCCGGCGCGAAGATGTACGGCAATTGGTGGGACTGGCATATCGGCGTCCCCTTGAAACTGCTCGATTGCCTGACACTGCTGTATGAGCGCTTAAGCGAACGGCAGCGGGCCGATCATCTTGCAGCGATCGACCATTTCAAGCCGCAGGTGGCGCCGACGAGCACAGGCGCGAATCGCGTATGGGAGTGCCGGATTCTCGCGGTTCGAGGAATCGTCGGCAAGGATGGCGGGAAGCTCGCGGCCGCCCGGGAAGAGCTGCGGCCCATTTTCCCGTATGCGGAGGAGAAAGACGGCTTCTATCGGGACGGTTCCTACATCCAGCATGATACGTTCCCCTATACGGGCGGATACGGTCAAAGCTTGCTGCAGGAGTTAAGCTACCTGATCGTTCTGCTCGACGGCTCTCCATGGGCGGCAGAGGAGGACGAACTGCGGCAAGTTTGCCGGTGGATTCACGATTCCTACGACCCGCTGATGTACAGGGGCCTCATGATGGATATGGCGATGGGCCGGGTCGTCTCGCGGCGGAACGAGCAGAACCGCGATATCGGGCTGATTATCGCCGGCTCCGTCATTCGGCTGTCGCAGGCCGTCGCCGGTTCCGATGCGATCGCGCTGAAGCGCATGGCGAAGGAGTGGATCGGCGCCGACCCGAAGCGCTTCTACTCCGCCGCGAGTCTTCCGACGGCCGTTCAGGCGAAGCGGATCGAGAGCGATGCGTCCATTCGGCCGCGCGGCGAGCCGCATCTGTGCAAGCCGTTCGTCCGCATGGCGCGGGTGGTGCACCGGCGGCCCGGTTACGCGTTCGCGGTCAGCATGCATTCCGAGCGGATCTCCAACTATGAATCGATCAACCGGGAGCACCTGCGCGGCTGGCATACGGGGGACGGCATGACGTATTTGTACAACGCCGACGACGGACAGTTTAGCGACGCTTTCTGGCCGACGGTCGACAGCTTCCGCCTGCCGGGGACGACCGTCCTTCAGGGCACAATGATCCCTGCCAACCGGCTGAGCGACCAGAAGTGGGCGGGAGGAACGGAACTGTTCGGCCGATACGGCGCGGCGGGCATGTCGCTCCATCCTCCCGGGCAATCGCTGGTCGCCCGCAAATCGTGGTTCCTGTTCGACGAAGAAATCGTCGCGATCGGTTCCGGCATCTGCGCGGCGGAGACGGCCGTCGCGGAGACGATTGTCGACAACCGCATGCTCAGCCGCGCGGGAGAAAACCGGTTTATCGTGAACGGCGAGTCGAAGCCGAATCATGCGGGCTGGTCCGACCGGATGGAGGGCGTCGTCTGGATGCATCTGCAAGGCACCGTCCCCGGGGCCGACATCGGCTATTACTTCCCCGCGCCGGCGACCGTTCACGGCCTTCGCGAATCCCGAAGCGGGACGTGGCGCGACATCAACGGATTCGAGCCCGAAGCTCCCGCCGTGACGCGGCAGTTCCTTTGTCTCTGGCTGGAGCACGGCATCTCCCCTCGCGACGCTTCCTACGCGTATGCGCTGCTGCCGAATCGTTCGGCCGACGAGATGAGGCGCTACGCGCAAGCGCCCGGCTTCGAAGTGCTCGCCCATTCCGCCGAGCTGCACGCCGTTCGGCACCGCACGCTGAGCATGACGGCGCTGAACTGCTGGATTGACGGCGGAGCCGAAGCCGGAGGAATCCGGACCGACCGGCAGTCGTCCATCCTCCTGATGGAGCGGGAAGGGCGGCTCGATCTGGCGGTCTCCGATCCGACATTTCGGCAAGACGGAATCATCCGGATCGAACTGGCCCGGGCGGCGGCGGGCGTTCTGTCCGGCGACCCGGAAATATTCGTCCTCAGCCTGAGCCCCGTGGTCCGGCTGGCCGTCGATGCCCGCGAAGCCCGCGGAAAAACGCTGCGCCTCGCCCTGTCCGCGCCTGTATCCGCATCCGGTGAATAGCGCCGCCGCCCAAGGGAACCGTCCGGATGGCACCGCCGACGGAGGGGACCCGACCGGCGACAGCGCCCCGTTCGGCCAAATATTGGTGGACAAGATAGCATAATCGTGCGGGTTGTCAGCGTCTTTGTGAAATCGCCGGGACCGGCTCCCGCTCTATAATGGAACTGTACAAACGCTTTCATGCAGGAGGTTACCGAATTGGACGCCCTTCACCGTTCCATGCCCGCGACGCCCGGAAGATCCGGCTTCCAGCGCTTGCTGCGCAACCGCAGCCTGCTGCTCATGTGCTTGCCGGCCATCGTTTTTTTCCTGATTTTCGCCTATCTTCCGATGCCGGGCTTATATTTGGCCTTCATCAACTACAACTACACGGACGGCATCTTCCGCAGCCAATTCGTCGGGTTCGACAACTTCCGGTTCCTGGTCATCACCGGCGATCTGTGGCGGTTGACGTTCAATACGATCGCGTATAACATCTCTTTCATTTTGTTGGGCAATGTCGTCCAGATCGGGGTCGCCATCCTGCTGAACGAGATGCGGGTGAAGTGGTTCAAGAAGACGGCGCAGACGATCATGTTCCTGCCGTACTTCATCTCCGCGGTGCTCGTCGGCCTGATCGCCTACAACATTCTCAGCTACGATTACGGCGTGCTCAACAGCTTCCTGCAGTCGCTCGGCTTCGACAAGGCGAAGGTGTACTCGAACCCGAACGCGTGGCCGTTCATCATCGTTCTGACGTACTTGTGGCAGTCGACCGGATACGGATCGATCGTCTACTTCGCGGCCATTATGGGAATGGACCACGAGATGATCGAGGCGGCGCAGATCGACGGGGCCAACGCGTTCCAGCGAATCCGGCACATCATTCTGCCATGGCTGAAGCCGACGTTCGTCATTCTGCTGCTGTTCTCGCTCGGCGGCATCTTGCGGGGCAACTTCGGGATGTTCTTCAACCTGGTGGGAGCGAGCAACTCGGCTCTTTTTCCGACGACGGACATTATCGAGACTTACGTCTTCCGCGCGCTGATGACCAACTTCAACTTCTCGATGGGCAGCGCGGTCAGCATGTATCAATCGGTGTTCGGGTTTCTCGTCGTGCTGACGGCCAACTGGCTGGTCAAGAAGGTTTCGCCGGACAATTCGCTGTTTTAGGAGGGGTATGCGGTGGACAATAGCTTCAAAAAACGGCGAATCCGCATGGACGCATCGGAAATGGCGGTCAAGACGATCGGGTACGCGGTGATCAGCTTGTTCTCGCTGAGCTGCCTGCTCCCGTTCCTGCTCGTGCTGGGCACTTCGCTCACGAGCGAATCCGCCGTGCAGCAGCACGGCTTCAACATCTGGCCCCGCGAACTGAGCGGCTTCGCGTACAAGATCGTGTTCGAGAACCCGGGACAGATCGTCGGCGCCTATATCGTGACCGCCGGGCTGACGGTCATCGGCACTGCGGCAGGGTTGTTCATCGTCGCCATGACGGGCTACGCCCTGCAGCGGCCGGACTTCGATTACCGCAACAAAGTGTCGTTCTTCATCTACTTCACGACGCTGTTCACCGGCGGGCTGGTGCCGTTCTATCTGCTCATTACGCAGTACCTTCATCTCAAGGACAACTACTTGTCCGTGCTGCTGCCGGGCCTCATGTCGCCGTTTCTGATCATTATGATGAAGAGCTTCGTCCGATCGATCCCGCATGCCATTACGGAATCGGCGAAGATCGACGGCGCCGGCGACTTCACGATCTTCCTTCGGCTCATCCTGCCGATGACGACGCCGGCCCTGGCCACGATCGGCCTGTTCCTGGCGCTCGGTTACTGGAATGAATGGTACCACTCGATGCTCTTCCTGTCTCCCGACGTGAAGTACAGGCCGTTGCAGCTGTTCCTGTACAACGTCATCACAAGCTCGGACTTCATCCGCAATTCCGCAGCGATGTCCAACGTTCCGCTGCGCGACGTGCCGCTGGAGACGATGAAGATGGCGACCGCTATCGTGGCGACGGGACCGGTCATTCTGTTCTACCCGCTCGTGCAGCGCTACTTCATCAAGGGCATTACGGTCGGCGCGGTCAAAGGATGATATGCACAGGCGCTTATCGGGCCTGATCGCATATATACGGGTTCTCGCAAGAGAGTCCGATCCGGATTTATCCATACCTAAGGGGGTTTTACCGTGGGAAAGACGAAAAGAGCAGGGGCGCTGCTGCTGGCATCCGCATTGACGGTTGCGCTTGCGGCGTGCTCCGGCGGGAACAACAGCGGCGGCGGTTCGGCAAGCGGCAGCCCGGAGCCGCCGGCGAGCGGCGCCAGTTCGGCATCGGCGCCGGCGGATGCGGGCAAGCCGGATACGTCCAAGTTCGTGACGGTCAATTACGTCATTCTCGGCGACAAGCCGAAGAACGGCCAGTTCGAGAAAGTGCTGGCCAAAGTCAACGAACGGCTGAAAGCCAAAGTGAACGCCGAGATCGAGTGGAAATGGGTGGAATGGGCCGACTGGCAGACGAAGTACAACCTGCTGCTGGCGTCCGGCGAGCAGCTCGATCTGATCACGGTCGGCACCGACTGGCTCGACACGTGGAGCAACGCCCAGCGCGGCGCGTTCCTGCCCTTGAGCGAAGACATGCTGAAGACGTATGCGCCGCAGACGTACGCGAGCGTGAAGCCGGAGGAGTGGGCGCAGACCAAGTACAACGGCCAGATCGTCATCCTGCCGGAAAATCAATTCACCCAATGGGTGAACCACGGCTTCATCTATCGCGGCGACTGGGCGAAGGAAGCCGGACTGCCGGACAAGTTCACCAGTTGGGACGACATCGAGAAGTATTTGCAATATATCAAGGATCACAAGCCGGGCGTCATTCCGTTCGACATCGCGGCCGGCGGCAGCCTGAACATGATTTGGGACGGCTGGGACCAGTCCTTCACGGCCAATCTGCCGTTGCCGATCAGCTCCGGGTTCCTGCCGATGTTCTACGCCAAGTCCTATGACGAGCCATATACGGCGGTGTCCCCGATCTTCGAGGATACGTTCATGGATTATGTGAAAAAGATGAAGGAGTGGGCCGACAAAGGATTCTGGCGCGAGGACGTGCTGAACAACAAGGTCGATATTACGACGCAGCTGGAGGCCGGCTTGACCGGGCTGATGAGCCACCACACTTCTCAATTCTCGGGCTTGCGCCCCGTCATGGACAAGAAGCAGCCGGGCTCCGATCTGCAGTTCTTCCCGTTCGCGCGGCCGAGCCGGAACTTGATGGCGACGTCGATCACGCACGGCGGCACGTCGATCGGCGCGCACAGCAAAAATCCGGAGCGGGCGCTCATGGTCTACGACCTCCTGCGCAACGACGAGGAGATCTACCGCCTGATCAACTACGGCATCGAAGGCGTCCAATACGAGATCAAGGACGGCAAGCGCGTGCTTCCCGCCGGCTACGACGAGACGCGAGACGCGTTCTATTCCGACTTCTGGGGCGGCCGCAACGACAAGCTGGAGATTCCGTCCGACCAGACGTGGGATCAGATCGACACGCTGTATCAGGAATACGATTCGTACAAAAAGCCTTATATTTACGGGCAGTTCGTCTTCGACAAGTCGAAAGTCCAGGCGGAGCTGGCCGCGATCTCGCAGGTGTCGAGCCAGATGGGCCCGTCGCTGTCGTTCGGCCAGATGAAGGATCCGGAGAAAGCGGTGCAGGAATTCCGCGACAAGCTGAAGCAGGCCGGCTACGACAAGGTGATGGCCGAGCTTCAGAGGCAGCTTGACGACTACAAGAAGCTGATCGAGAGCCAGTCATAAGGAGCAGTAAGGAGATTTGCCGATGACGACGACCTCAGCGCCGGGCCGTTCCGTCCTGCCGCTCGCAGGCGCGTGGAGCTTCGCCCTGGACCCGGATCGTGCCGGGGTTCGGGAGAAGTGGTACGCGCGGAAGCTGGAAGATTCGGTTCGCCTTCCGGGGACGACGGACGAGAACGCCAAGGGCGAACGCAACGACAAGATCGAGACGAACCATCTGAGCCGAAAATGGACGTACGAGGGGCCGGCTTGGTACCAGACCGAAGTGGACGTCCCGCGGGAGTGGGCCGGCAAGCGGATCGTTCTGTTCCTGGAGCGCACGAAAAGCAGTACGGTCTGGGTCGACGAACGGAGGGCGGGGGAAGACGACAGTCTGACGACGCCCCACGTATACGACCTGACTGCCCTTCTGACGCCCGGCAAGCACTGCCTCAGCGTCCGGATCGACAATGCGGATCATCCGCCTCTGGGCGATCCGCATCAGATCAGCAACCATACCCAGACGAACTGGAACGGGATCGTCGGGCGAATCGAGCTGCGGGCGACCGATCCGGTATGGATCGACGACGCGCAGGTGTACGCGGAGCCCCGGGAGATGCGGGTTCGCGTCCGGCTGCGGCTGCGGAACGAGTCCGGGTCGGAGGCGGCGGGGCGATTGGCGCTCCGCTTCGCCTCCATCAACGGCGCCGGCGAAGCGCTCTCAGCCGGGCGGGACGCCGCTCCCGGCGGGGCGAACGACGATGGAGGCGGCGATGGCGGCATCCTCCCCGCCGAGCGGGAGATCGTCTGCGCGTGCGGGACGCAAACGTTCGAGATCGACTGCGGGCTGGAGCCGGAGCACGTCCGGCGTTGGGACGAATTCCGCCCGCAGCTGTACCGGTTGACCGCGTCCCTGTCCGCGCGCGCGGGAGGGACGGAATACGCCGACGGTTGCGAGGTCGAATTCGGCGTTCGGGAATTCCGCGCCAAGGGCACGCAATTCGAGGTCAACGGCCGCACGATCTTCCTGCGAGGCAAGAACGACGCCTGCGTCTTTCCGCTCACCGGCTACGCGCCGATGGACGCGGAGGCGTGGACACGCGTGTTCGCGATCGCCAAATCGTACGGAATCAATCATTACCGGTTCCATACGTGGTGCCCGCCGGAGGCTGCGTTCGCGGCGGCGGATCGGGCCGGCATCTACCTCCAGCCGGAGCTGCCGTTCTGGCATCCGTTGCCCGAACCCGGCGAGGAAGGGCACGATCCGGCGGTCAAAGCGTATTTGCTGCGGGAAGGCGAACGCATCCTGGCCGAATACGGCAACCATCCGTCGTTCGTCATGTTCTCGCTCGGCAACGAATTGATCGGCAGCCGCCGGGAGCTGATGGACCTCGTCGAACGCTTCCGGGCGCTTGACGACCGGCACCTGTACGCGGAAGGCTCGAACAACAACTACAGCGCCCCCGATTGGGCCGAAGGGCAGGACTTCTGGGTGACGATGCGCACCGGCATCGGGGGCTATCCGGTCCGCGGCTCGTTCGCGACGGCAAACCCGCCGCTCGGACATATCCAGGTGAACGAGCCGTCCGCATCGACCGATTACCGGAGCAGCATCGAGCGCGTGCGGGGACCGGTCGTCGGACATGAGATCGGCCAATACCAGATCTACCCGAACTACCGGGAGATCGGCAAGTATACGGGCGTGCTGGAGCCGCGCAATCTGCGAGAGTTCCGGGACCGGCTCAAGAGGGCCGGCATGGCGGATCAGGCCGAACACTTCTTCCGGGCTTCGGGGGCGCTGGCGGTCGCCTGCTACCGCGAGGAGATCGAAGCGGCGCTGCGCACGCCCGGATTCGGCGGATTCCAACTGCTGGACCTGCAGGATTTCCCGGGCCAGGGGACGGCGCTGGTCGGCATCCTGGACGCCTTCATGGATTCCAAAGGGCTCATTGAACCGTCGGAATGGCGGCAGTTCTGCGATGCGACCGTTCTGCTGCTGACGATGGAAAAGTATGTATGGCACACGGGCGAGACGTTCTCCGCGGCGTTCAAGGCGGCCAATTACGGGGAAGCCGCCATCGAGGGCGGCCAACCGGAGTGGGCGCTGCTGGACGAGGCCGGCCGCGAGCTGGCGGCGGGCGCGCTTCCCCCGCGGGACGTTCCGCAGGGGCAGCTTGCCGCGCTCGGAACGATCGAGATCGATCTTCGCGGCATGGCCGCGCCGGCCAAACGGTTCGTGGAGATCCGCCTGAGAGGCGCGAACGCGAGCTATCGCAACCGCTATCCGCTTTGGCTCTACCCGGACCGGCCGGGCGAATGGTCGGCGGAAGGCGTTCGCGTTCGCCGGAAGCTGAACCTGCAGACGCTCGAGCTGCTTCGCCGGGGCGAGCGGGTGCTGCTGCTGCCGGAGCGGAAGGCGATCCGGCTGCGGGTGGAAGGGGCGTTCGCCCCCGACTTCTGGAACTACCCGATGTTCCGGTCGATCGCCGAGGCGGAGCGGATGCCGGTCGCGCCCGGCACGCTCGGCATCCTGTGCGACCCGGCGCACCCGGCGCTGGCCGATTTCCCGACCGATTCGCACGCCGATTGGCAGTGGGGGCGGCTGCTCCCGTTCGCGCCTTCGGTCATTCTGGACGCAGCGCCGGCGGATACCCGCCCGATCGTCCAGACAATCGACAACTTCGGGCGAAACCATAAGCTGGGCGTCCTGTTCGAAGGCAACGTCGGCCCCGGCAAGCTGCTGGTCTGCACGATCGATCTGCCGGCGCTCCGCAACAAGCCGGAGGCGAAGCAGCTGATGGCCAGCCTGCTCCGCTACGCGGCGTCCGACCGGTTCGAGCCTCGAACGGAATGGACCGCGCAACTCCTGGGCGAATGGTTCGCCGTCGACGAGTAAGCGAAGGGGAAGACGCGCGCTTTCGCGGACCGGAGGGAGGGGCGCCGAAGCCGGGCGCATCGGACGTCCGGTCCTGCCGGCGTTTCAGGCGCCGGGCCGCCGGAGCCGGAAAGGGCAGCGGCGGACCGAATGGGGCAGCGGCGGACCGAATGGGGCAGCGGCGGGCCGGACGTCAGCTGCCGGTCACGGGCTCCCGGGAGGAGGGGATCTTCTGCGGACGGCGCATCGCGGTCGGCGCGACCCGCGACCCGTGGCCTGCGCCGACCGCCGTCCCGTCCCGTCCCGGCCGATCGCTACGCTTCACGGGGACTGGCGAGCAGGGTGCGGCTTTTCTCCTTCAGTGATTTGCGGTACTGCGACGGGCTCGCGCCGAAATACTTGGTGAACTGCCGCGTAAAGTAATCCGGCGAATTGAAGCCGACGTCGAGCGCGATGTCGGTGATCGGCCGCTCGGTGAAGGCGAGCTTCTTCTCCGCCTGCTTGAGCCGGTATTTCAGCAGCGTGCTCACGATCGACTCCCCGACCTGTTCCTTGAACAGGTGGGTGAGGCGCGACGGCGAGAGGCATACCATCTGCGCCAAGTCCTCGACCTGGTGCGAATCCATGTACCGCTGCGACAGCAGGGTCAGCACTTCCTTGACCCGGGGATCCATATGCTTGTTGCTCGTATCTTCGTTGGAGATGAGCAGGATGATCTCCTCGAGCGCATTCATCGCAAGCTCCTCCCGGTGCGACAGGAGGGGCTCGAGATTGTAGCGGATCGTCCGCATGAAGGCGTGCTGGATGTACGTCTTGTGCGTCTTGTTCCGGATCGGCATATGGATCAGCGGGTGCGTCGCTTTGGGCAGACGAATCCAGTCCAGCCACCGCTCGTTCGGCATGAAATGAGCCCACAGCTTCTCCCATACGCTGTCCGGAGCCGTGTAGTAGTAATGCGGCGTGCCCGGCGGGATGACGGTAATGTCCCCTTCCACGGCTTCCAGCTTGTTGCCGTTGTTCTCGATGATCCCTTTTCCAGAAAGCGTATACATGATCAGCCAGTCCTTCGTGCCGGCCGATCGGAAGCAAGTGTACCCGTAGGGCTGATTGTAATATTCGGCCACGAGTATTCCCGGAGGGTGAGTCCACGATTCGGTCATGGCAGGATTGTTCGGATTGATAGCCACTTCGATCATTCCTTTCCGCTTGGTCCCATTCTACAATCGAGTGGGAGGATCATCAATCATTTCTAGGCTTTTCACGGTTAAAAATTCAACCGGAGCCGTTCGGAGGTTCAGAATGACATCTTTGTTGCAGCCGTTTCCTACAGTTCTGGATGTGGCCGGCAGGTGGCAATACCGGCTGGATCCCGCCGATGTCGGGCTGAAGCAGGCATGGTTTGCCGAGACGTTCGCGGGAGAAGCGTGTCTCCGCTTGCCGGGGAGCACGAACGAAAACGGAGTCGGCGAAGAGACGGTTCTGGAGCCGGGACTGACCAAGGAAACGGTTCGCTCGCTTCGGCAACGGCACCGCTACGTGGGCGCCGTCTGGTATCAGCGGGAGGTGCGGATTCCCGCCGGATGGCACGGCAAGCTGGTCGAGCTGTTCCTGGAGCGGGTCATGTTCGAGTCGCGCCTCTGGGTTGACGGCCGAGAAGCGGGCATGCAGGACAGCCTGTCGACGCCCCATCGGTTCGACTTGACGGGCTTGCTGAAGCCGGGCGGCACTCATCTGCTGACGATCCGCGTGGACAATCGCGATTGCCGGCATATTGGACCATATCCCAGCGCTTATACGGACGAGACGCAGACGATCTGGAACGGTGTCATCGGCCGGATGGAGCTTCGCGCTTCGGATCGAATCCGGCTGAGCGGCGTGCAAGTGTATCCGGACGCGGAAGCGCGGAAGGTTCGGGTGGACGTCGCCGTGCAAAATCGGACGGAGGCTGAAGCGGCTGTCTCGTTGCGGCTGGAAGTAAGCCGGGACGGCGCAGAAGTCCGGTCCACCGTCCATACCGGCGCAGCGGCGCCGTCCTCGGAGCGGACGTTCACCGCGGACCTCTTCCTGGGCGACGATTGCGTCCTGTGGGACGAATTCACGCCCGAACTGTACGAACTGACCGTCTCGTTAACGGCCGGAACTTCCCCCGAACCGATGCGCGACCGGCGAACGGTCGCGTTCGGGATGCGTTCGTTCGCGGCGGACGGGTCGCAATTTTCGGTCAACGGTTCCCGGACTTTCCTGCGCGGCACGCTCGATTGCTGCGTCTATCCGCTCACCGGCTATCCTCCGATGGAGGAAGCGGCCTGGGAGCGCATCTTTCGCATCGTCAAAGATTACGGCCTGAACCATGTGCGCTTCCATTCCTGGTGTCCGCCCGAGGCCGCCTTCCGCGCGGCGGATCGCCTCGGCGTCTATCTGCAGGCGGAAGGCCCGATGTGGATGGACACCTGGAACACGCCGGTTGGCAGCCATCCCGACCATTACCGCTATCTGCCTGAAGAAGCGGCGCGGATCATCGACACGTACGGCAATCATCCCTCGTTCTGTCTGTTCAGCAACGGCAACGAACTAAGCGGCGACTTCGGCCTGCTGCACGACATTGTCGCCGGGCTGAAGAAGCGGCATCCGCGGCAGCGGCAGCTGTTCACGCTGACGGCCAATTGGGACCGCCCGCTCGATCCGGAGGACGACTTCTTCATCGCCCAGACGGTCGACGGCGTCGGCGTGCGCGGCCAATACTTTCCGGACCGGCTGGCGGACGGGACGCAGCTTATGTTCGAGGAGGCGGTGGCCAGGCGGCCGGTGCCCGTCATCTCCCACGAGGTCGGGCAATACACGGTCTACCCGCGGATCGACGAGATCGCCAAATACACGGGGTGCCTGAAGCCGTCGAATCTGGAGGCGATCCGGGACGACCTGGCCGTCCGCGGTCTGCTGCCGGACGCCCCGAAGTTCTCCGAAGGCTCCGGGAAGCTGGCGGTGCAGCTGTACCGGGACGAGATCGAGGCGGCGCTGCGGACGCCCGGACTGGGCGGGTTCCAGTTGCTCGATCTCCACGATTTCCCCGGCCAGAGCACGGCGACCGTCGGCATCCTCGACGCCTTCTGGGATTCGAAGGGGCTGATCGAGCCGGAGCGGTTCCGGCAGTTTTGCGGTCCGACAATTTTGTTGCTGGAAATGCCCAAACGAATTTATACTCAAGAGGAGACTTGGCAAGCCGAGGTCAAGATCGCCCATTACGGAACGGCAAACCTGGCGGACGCGGAAGTGGTTTGGTCCATCCGGCGGCCGGGCGGGGAAGCGCTGGACGGAGGAACGCTTCGCTGCTTCGGTGTCGAGAGAGGCAGCACCGTCAAGCTGGGCGCCGTTAAGTCGGACGCGCTCCGGAAGGCGGCGGCGCCGGAGAAGCTGAGCGTCGACGTCCGCGTGGCGGGAACGGACCTTGCGAACGCCTGGGACTTGTGGGTGTACCCGGCGCCCGCAGACGATGCGGCCGCCGCGTCGGTTCCCGAGGGGGTGCGAATCGCCCGGTCGCCGGACGAGGAGACGCTGGCGCACCTGGAGCGCGGGGGCAGCGTGCTGCTGCTTCCGTACGAGCCGGAGCGCAACGCCGGGCATCCGGGGAAGTTCTTCCCCGTCTTCTGGAGCCCGGTGCATTTCTCCAGCGAAGATCCTTGCGGCATCTGCGTCGACGCCGAGCATCCGGCATTCGAGCGCTTCCCGACCGAACGCTACGCCTGCTACCCGTGGAAAGATTTGCTCGAACATTCCTGCTCGCTTCGGCTGGACGGCTTCGACGAGCTTCGGCCCATCGTGCAGGTCATTCCGAATTTTTTTCACAACCAGCGTCTGTCCAACCTGTTCGAATGCCGGGTGGGCCGGGGCAAGGCGCTCGTCTGCTCCATCGACTTGACCCGCCGCCTCAAAGAGCGGCCGGCCGCGCGGCAACTGCGGGAAAGCCTGCTCGCCTACATGGGAAGCGAGGCGTTTCGGCCCGCCGCGGAGCTTCAGCCGGCGCAGCTGCGGGCTCTGCTGGCGCGGAGCGGAGACGACGGGCCGGAATCGATGCCGGAAGGGGAAGAGCTGGCCGTCGGCCGCCGGGCGACCGCGTCCAGCGAGATGAACGCCGGCTATTCGGCCGAGAAGGGCAACGACGGCAGCGGGCATACGCTCTGGCGCGCGGCCGACGACCGGCCGGGACACTGGTGGCAGGTCGATCTCGGCGACATTCGGGAACTGGCGGGTACCCGGGTCAAATTTTCGCATGCGGCGCCGTACTTGTACGTCATTCTGGTGTCCGACGACGGAACGGATTGGCGGGTGGCGGCCAACCGGACGGACCGGACCGACAGCGGGCAAGTTCGGGTCGACGTGTTCCGGGAGCGGGGGCGGTTTGTCCGCATCGTTTACAACGGGTTGGCGCCAGGCGTCCCGGCCGGTCATTATTCGTTTGAGGTATACGGAGGACAACTGTGTGAAAAGGAAAGCGGTGTTTCTGGCTAACCGGAACGGCAACTCCATATCGAGCGTCTACGACGACGGCATCATGCGGCAATTGAACGAGCTGGTGGATCTGCATCCGGACATCGTCGACCGCGGCTCGCTGCAGGAGCACCGGGCGGCGCTGCGGGAGGCGGAGATCGCCTTCTCCACCTGGGGGATGTGTGCGCTTACGTCCGAGGAGATTCGGGATCGCTTGCCGAATTTGCGAATTTTGTTTTACGCGGCCGGTTCGGTTCAAGGCTTCGCCCGTCCGTTCCTGGAGAACGGAGTGACGGTCGTCAGCGCCTGGGCAGCCAACGCGATCCCGGTCGCCGAATATACGGTGGCGCAAATTTTGCTGGCCAACAAAGGCGTTCTGCCGGCCATGCTCCGCTGCAAGCAGGACCGGAGCGGCGCGATCCGCGTCGCGGATCAACACCCCGGGAATTACGGCGCGAAGGTGGGCATTCTCGGGATGGGCATGATCGGCAGCAAGGTCGTCGAGCTGCTTCGCCCCTATGACCTGGAACTGTACGTGTTCGATCCGTTCCTGTCCGACGAGCGGGCGAAGGAAGCGGGCGTGCGCAAGGCCGACCTGGAGACGATCTTCGCCGAATGCCAGACGATCTCCAACCATCTGGCGAACAACGCGCAGACGGTCGGCATGCTGAACGGAGCGTTGTTCGACCGGATGCTGCCGTATGCGACGTTTCTGAATACCGGAAGAGGCGCGCAGGTGGTGGAGCGGGACTTGATCCGGGCGCTGAAGGAAGTGCCGACCCGCTCCGCCATTCTGGACGTGACCGATCCGGAGCCGCCGCTTCCGGGCAGCGAGCTGTTGACGCTGGACAATGTATGGCTGACGCCCCATATCGCCGGAAGCCGCGCCCGGGAAGTCGTCCGGATGGCGGAATATATGGTGGCGGAATCCCGGCATTATTTGGCGGGCGAGCCGGTGCGCGGCCGGGTGACGCTGGAGATGCTGGCCACGATGGCTTGACAGGAGGGAGATGCGGAAATGTTCCAGACAGGCCTTATATCCGTGACGTTCCGGCAGCTGCCGCCCGAGCGAATTATCGAGCTGGCCGTTCAGGCCCGGCTGCAAGCGATCGAATGGGGCGGCGACATTCACGTTCCGCACGGCGATCTGAAGCGCGCGGCGGAAGTCGGCGCCCGGACCCGGGAGGCGGGGCTTCAGACGGTGTCCTACGGCTCGTACTACCGACTGGGCAATCGGCATGCCGGACAAGGGGAGCCGATCGCATTCGAGCGGGTGCTGGAGACGGCGGAAGCGCTGGGAGCTTCCGCCATTCGCGTCTGGGCGGGCGACCGCGGCTCGGCTGCGGCGGACGCGGACTGGCGGTCGCGCGTCGCCGAGGACGCCCGGCGCGTCGCCGATCTGGCCGCGGCGAAGCGGATTTCGATCGACGTCGAATACCATGGCGGCACGTTGACGGATACGGCGGAGTCGGCGGTCCGGCTGTTTACCGACATCGCCCATCCGAACGTCCGCAGCCACTGGCAGCCGCAGGTGCGCCTGACCGCGGAGGAGAACGAGCAGGCGCTGCGGCAAGTGCTCCCGTGGCTGGCCAACCTGCACGTGTTCCAATGGCTGCCGGATTTGCGGTGCCCGCTGGCGGACGGGCGGGAGGAATGGCGGCGCTACTTCGCCGTGGCTTCTCCGTCCGAGCCGGACCAGGTCCGCTATGCCTTGCTGGAGTTCGTCAAGGGCGACGAACCGGCGCAACTGTTGGAGGACGCGGCGACGCTGCACCGCCTGCTGGCGGACATTCGGGCGTAACGTTGCCCGATCCGGCAGCGGGGCCGGCCTTCAGGCGCGGCCCGGCGGACGCGGCGCCAATCGCGGTCCTGCGCATGCCGCCGCTTGCGCAAGGAAACCGAAGCCGGGCCGCTTTCGGCCCGGCTTCGTTCGATGCATCGAATTTTTCTTTAGGCGGGGGATGGAACCAATCATCCTGCGAAAAGCGTCCGCAACGCCCGAACGACCGGTCTCGGACCGGCTCCTCATCCGCCGGATTGCCTTCCGAACGACCAGGCGAACCGCAAGCTCCGCGTTCGCCCCTCCGCCCGGAATCGGGATGCCGCTGCTTTACCGTCCTTCGTAAGCTTGCCGCAGCTGCGCAACGTTGAGCTTCTTCATCTTCAGAAACGCCTGGACGACGCGCTTCCGTTGCTCCGGTGCGCCCTCGGCCAGCATGTCGTGCAGCGCGGCGGGAGCGATCTGCCAAGAGACGCCGTATTTGTCCTTCAGCCAGCCGCACTGTTCGGCTTCGGGCACGGCGGACAGCTTTTCCCAGTAATGGTCGATGTCCTGCTGCGTCTCGCAGCTTACCAGCAAGGAAACGGCCTCGTTGAATTGGAAATGGTGGTCATGCGCGCTGTCCGCGGCGGCGAACCAGGTGTCGGTCAGCCGAAAATCGGTGAACATGACCGTTCCCTCCCGTTCCGGCTCCCGGCCGGGGCCGTAACGGAACAGGTTGCCCGCCTTTGACTCCCGGAAGATCGACAGGTAGAATTCCCTCGCCTCTTCCGCTTTCCCGCAATTGTCCCCCACGAACAAGAGGTACGGGGTGATCGTCGGACGCGGCTCTCCTTCCGGGTTCGTCAGCATGAGTTGCCAGGAGACGCCGTACTTGTCCTGAATCCAGCCGTACCGTTCGCTAAACGGGTACTTGCCCAGCGGCATCAGCGCGGCGCCGCCGTCGGCAAGCTTGTTCCACGTCTCGTCCAGCATGTCCCTCGCGTTCTTCTCCCGGGACGGGTCGAAATTGACGAGGAACGAGAGGGAAGGATTGAACTTGTGATGCGGTCCAGCGGAAATGGCCATAAACGGCCGGCCCCAAACGGTGAACGACACGAAATCGACATCGCCCGATGGGGTGCCTTGCAACGTGGTCGCGATCGTGATTCGGGATTCGGGAAAAACCGTGGCGTAAAACGCCGCGGCTTCCTTGGCCTCCTTGTCGAACCACAGATGCGGGATGATGCGGCTTGTTGTGCCGTTGTCGGCTTCGCTCATGATCGATTCCTCCTGCGCATCAATGGATTTTTCGTCTCTTCACCGCAGCCGTTCGCTTCTGTGCGCCTGCCGGCCGGAGACGGCCTCGCCGCTCGTCATACCGGGCGATGCTTGCGGAAGGCGGCGGCTTGTCCGCGGTACGTCCCGGCCTCGTCCGTCAAGTTCCAAACGGTCGCTTCCAGAATGTAAAACCGCCGGCCGGTGCGCGAGATGCGGATTCCCGTATAGTGGTCGACGAACCCGTGTTCGTGCACAGCCTTCAGAAACACCGCCCGCTGCTCGCGTTCCATCGGTTCGGCGGTCAGCCTGGACGGCATGCTCGTAAACGTGTCCCAGTCCATTTCCCATAGCGCAAGCGCCGCCCGGTTGCCGAAGTTCAGAATCGGATCGTCCTGAGTGCCGTGGGACAGCACGACGCCGGGAAAATGAAACAGCTGTTCGAACGCCCGGTCGCCAAGCGGTTCCGGTAGCAGCGATCTTCCGGTCAACCTCCGGTAACTGTCCACAATCAGGCGGGCGTGCTCGTTCGTCGCTCCGATGCCGCTGAAGCGCATGGTTTTGCCTCCTTCCGGTCCCATTTTAATCGAACGTATGAAATCCGCCCAGCTCGGAAATGAGACGCAACAGTTCGGGAATGACCGGAACGATCAGTTCGGTCGGACCGAGGCGGAACATGCCGCTGCGATTGTGCACGGTGGCTCCGCGGACATAGAAGCGGTACCGGGGCGTATCGAAGTCGGCGTACGCCAATTCGCGGCGGGCGGACCGCTTGTTCTCGAACAGCACATGGGGCGTGCGCGCGTCTTCGAACGGCACGACGCTGACGATGTCCTCCAGTTTGAAGTGATAGTTCACGTGCGGCTTCTGCAGCACGCATTCCTCGGTCGAGACCGTCATCCCGTAATTCGCCTTCTTGTGGGAGAGCTTGAGCTCGCCGGCCAGCGCCTTGATCCCGATAAAATCCCGGTTCATCCTTCTCCCCTCCCCCCAAAAAATCACAAGTGTTATCTACAAGAATACCACGATGTCGGATCGTGCGCGATGGTTGGGGCGGAATTCGGTTCGAAGGGCCCTCGGTTCGGAGTTGGCAGCTTATTGGGCTGCCGCCCGCGGCGGAGCGGGCTATGCCCGGCGTTCCCGAACGAAAAGGGAGCAGCCTCCGATCGAATGCCGGCCGACGGCAGAGCCGTCACCGTGACGGCCGATGGGTCGGCGGCCTGCCGCCGGGGCCGTTTGGGCCGGCATTTCTCCCGAGGAGCCGATAAGCACTTCCGTTCGCGGTAGGGCGCGGCTCCGGCGGTCGGTCTCCGGCCTTGTCGCCGCGCATTTTTGTGCAAGCGTCGGCCAGACAAGCATACACATAACAGAGTGCTTGTTTTGCAAAAGGCTGGTGAGAGAGATGGACCGACTGACTCTAAGCAATCTGCGGATCGAGATCGCGTCAACCGTGTTGGGCGGATTCGGGAGCGGCCTGATCATGCCGTTTCTCGCGGTGATGGCGTTGAAGTACGGAGGGAGCGCCCTGGATACGGCCATTATTGCGGCGGCGCCGGTGGCGGCCAACTTGTTCGCCCTGCTGTGGGCGCGGCTGACGCAGAGGGCCGACCGGGTTCGGCTGATCTATCTCATGCAAGGGTTGGCCCGCCTCTTCATTCTGCTCATGGCCTTTACGACGCGATCGTCGATTCTCGTGCTCCTGACGGTGCTGTTCTTCGTCATGGTCAGCGTGGCCATGCCTTCGTACGTCGGATTGATGCGGACCGTTTATCCGGAAGAGAAGCGGGCAAGCTGCATGGCGTACGTCCGAATTGCGGGGGGAATCGCGGTCGTCGCGGGCACGTACGCCGGCGGCAACTGGCTTGAGGGGCGCTTTCGGCTCGCGGTTCTCATCGCCTTCGGCCTGGGCGTCGCGGCGATGGCCGTGTTCAGCCGCATTCGCGAGCCGAAGGGGGCGGAAGGGATGCGGGAGAAGGCCCCGGTCGTCCCGTTCCGGGAAGCGATGACCGCCATCCGGCTGGACGGCGCTTTCCAGCTTCTGCTGCTCGGCGTCTTCGTCTATGAATTTTCGCAGTTGCTTCCCTCGTCGCTGTTCCCGATTTACCAGGTCGAGAAGCTGGAAATGTCGCTTGCGCAAATCGGTCTGCTCAGCATGGTGATGACGATGGCGTCCCTGCTGTTCAACCAACTGTGGGGCGAAGTCATCGACCGTTATTCGGCGGTTCCGGTCATGCTCCTGTCGGCCCTGCTGGGGGCGCTGTATCCGCTCGTGTATTGGCTCTCCTCGCACCCGCTCGCCCTCATCTGCGGCACGTTTGCCGCGGGAGCGGCGGGGGCGGGCATGGACCTGGCCTGGATCGCCTACATTTCCCGCCTCTCGGGGCGCCACATCCCATCCTACAGCGGCATATACCTGACGTTGGTCGGAGTGCGGGGCATTCTCGCGCCGCTCCTCGGCGCCATAGCGTCGAAGAAGATCGGCCTGGACGCGGTGCTGGCGCTCTCCTTCTCGTTCACGATTTTGTCGTGGATACCCTTCGTCCTTCTGTTCCGTTGGGGGAAGAGGCGGTGAGGCGGCCGTAAGACGCACAAAGCGCCGGCTCGGCGGAGCGAGGCGAAAGAGACGGCGCGCCGAGCACGCATGCATGACAGCCTGTTGTCACCTTTCGCATGTTAAAATGAGGTCGAACGGCCCGTAAGGGCAGACACCAATTCCGATCCGAGGAGAGATGAAGCATGTTTACGACGGTAAAGCAATTCGAGCAGGAATGGAACCGGGAGACGGGAACGACGCAACGGTTGCTTGACGCGCTGACCGACGAGTCGCTGTCGCAGGAGGTGGCGCCGGGCTTCCGCACGCTGGGCGCGATCGCCTGGCACATCGTGACGCAAATTCACCAGACGCTGAAGCAAACCGGCCTTGTGTTTCCGTCCCCCGGCGACGACGACGACATGCCCCGGACCGCGGCCGAAATCGCCGATGCGTACCGGAGAACGTCGCAGGCGCTGCTGGTGGCGGTCCGGACGCAATGGACCGACGCGTCGCTCGGGGAGACGAGGCAAGTTTTCGGCCAAAGCTGGACCATCGGCCAGACGCTGCGCATCTTCCTTACGCACGAGGTGCACCACCGCGGCCAGATGACGGTGCTGATGCGGCAGGCCGGCCTGCGGGTGCCCGACGTCTACGGGCCGGCGAAGGAAACGTGGGCCGAGATGGGCGTTCCGGCCCCGAAGCTGTAAGCGGCACGCCGCTGTCCCGCCAGCGCCGGCGCTGCGGTCGCCGGTCGGACAGGCCGGGCGGAACGGGCGTCAATCGTACGGATGACAAGGGGGGGGGGGCGCGAGCGGAAGAAATGGGCGGGAATATGGGCAAGTCGGCGCTCATAAATTACATTCCATGAGGTGAATGCGATGAATCCCAACGATTTCTTCGTTCATCCCGCGATTCGACACCCGATTCGACCGGTTGCGAATCCGTGCGGGCCGTTTCCGCTTCAGCCGAATGTGTATGCCCAGCCTGTCTACTGGAGCCGCGCTCCGCAGCCCGAACTGTCGAGCGGGCCCGAACGGTTGGAGGAACGGCAGCCTCACGCGGTTCATATCGACTGGTCGTCGCGATTTCCGAATGAGGTCATCCTGCACGGACCGAACGCCCCGGAAGTCGCCCTTACCTTCGATGACGGGCCGGACGATCTCTGGACGCCCCAAGTGCTGGACGATTTGCGCGACAGGGGAGTCCAGGCGACCTTTTTTTGCGTCGGCCAGCGAATCGAAGCCAATCCGGACGTATTTCGGCGCATTGTCGGGGAGGGGCACGTCGTCGGCAATCATTCCTGGAATCATCCGAATTTTGCCAGAATTCCGCTTTCCTCCGTCCGCGACCAGATCGCGAGAACCGACGACGTCATGCAGCGACTGGCCGGAATTCGCCCCCATTTGCTGCGTCCGCCTTACGGTTCCCTAAGCGAAGAGATCATCCGGGAAGCGATCCGTCTTCGCAAATTGATCATCCTGTGGAACGTGGACAGCCTGGATTGGACCCAGATCACCGCCCATCAAGTGGCGGCCAACATATTGTCCCATGCCGGTCCCGGCTCCATCATCCTTCTCCACTCCGCGGGCGGAGTCGGCCAGAGCCTTCAGAACACCGTGAACGCCCTTCCCTATGTCATCGACACTTTGCGGAACAACGGATTCGCTTTTCGCACGGTACCCGAACTGCTGGGCGTTCCCGCCTATCTCTCGTAAGAGAAGGCCGAAGGGAGATCGACTTCGGACGGGACGAAGGAAGCCGCCTGGGCGAGTGAGGGGCGATGCGACTTTCTCCGCCGTTCCTTCCTTTTCTTGCTTGACACCGGCAGCCCGTCCGTGATAAATTGATACATGCTGACGCCGCCAAACGCGGCAATCGGCATCCATGCGGTCGTGGCGGAATTGGCAGACGCGCTGGATTCAGGTACTTGCGCGAAAGTCGAGGATGTGGGCCCGAAAGCCTTGTGGTTATGCGGTTTTACCGAAGTAGTAGTTCCAAGTTCTCTCCTGTAGTTCTCTCCTTATTCTGAGGCACAGGTTTAGGATCAAAATTTGCGGTCGTGGCGGAATTGGCAGACGCGCCGGCTTCAGGTGCCGGTGGTAGCAATACCGTGGAGGTTCGAGTCCTCTCGACCGCACCAACCCCTTTAACAATAGGTTCCTGATCCACTTGTTTTTGAGGATCAGAGCCTTTTTTATTTATTAAAATGTTCAGGTTGTCACTCATAACCTGCGCCGATGAGATTTTCGACGTGTAGTCTAAATGAGCATAAATATTAGCCGTTGTAGAATAATGACTATGACCTAACCATTCCTGAATATCCTTCATATTAACGCCATTTGCCAGCAACAAGCTGGCGCAGCTATGCCGAAGGTCGTGAAATCGAATCCTTCGCAAATGATGTTTCTCTAACACAATCGGAAAGTGTTGCGTAATATACCCCGGTTTTATCAGTTGACCAAGCTTATCTACATAGATGTAGTCTTTGTAGTCATTGGAGTACGAACTTTTGTAGAGTGCCTGATTTTGTTGCTGCTCCTTCAGCAACCGTAAAAGCAATTCCTGAAACGCTGGAACGAGCGGAAGGGTGCGATGACTGGATTTATTTTTGGCCCGGTCCTTTGCGATTGTGATTTGTTTACCCTCATAGGAAACAGGAATGACGGTGTGCTGGATGGTCAGCGTCTGCTGCTGAAAGTTGATCGCCTGCCATTTGAGTCCCACAATCTCACCGCGCCGTAAGCCGTAGAAAGCGGCCAGCAGGACGGCAAGCTCGATTGAATCGCCCTTAACTGCCTCAAATAACTCATGAAGCTCTTGATCGTTGTAGAAGCTTCCTACGAAGTGGTTCTTTTTTGGGCGCTCAACTTTATCCGCCGAATTAGTCAGAATCATGTCCATTTTAAGAGCATGTTGGAGCGCTTGGCGAATGTACGCATGAAAATGTTGGACGGTACTTGTCGATAGCTTGAACTCTTTCAACACATACTGATAGAAGTCATGGAGGTGCTTCGGTTGTATCTCCAGAAGACGTAAGCCTTTTTCGCGGAAATACGGGACGATGCGACCTTTAACTCCAAAGGTGTATGCGGAATGAGTGCTGACTTCGACTCGATGCTTCATCATTTCCAACCATTGTTCCATAAAGTCGGCGAAAAGGGGGTTGTTTGTCTCCTCTTCGTCTTTTTCTTTTTCGAGAAGTTCCAAATCAGTCGGTGAGACAAAGTTTTTGCGAGCCTCAAGAAGTATAGCCTCGGCTTTCTTTTTGTTCCCCTTAACAGGAAGGCCAGTTGCAATCCATTTTGTTTTGCATTTGCCTTTTTCATCAAGGTAATTTAACACCACATAAAAATTTCCTTTTTTCTCCTGTAGGTGGCCTGCTACCATTCCTAGTCCCTCCTTGGTTTAGCAGCCCCAAACTTCCTACCATTGACACTTTTATTATAACAGGTTAAAATAAATATTTCAATGCGGTAAAGCGTCAGTGTTAGAAAGCGGGCTTTGATTCATAATTTCTCGGAGATAGACAATGACGCTCAATTTGGGGATTTTGTAGGCCCTTCCAATGCGAAAATGATTGATGCGTCCAGCTTGCAGCAACTTATAAGCTGTTTTGGTGCTAACTCCGCCTAACATTTTGCACATTTGTTCAACTGTGACTACATCCGGGTACTCCAAAAACAGCAGGGCATAAGGGTCAGGAATGACATTGGGCCCCGAGGTAGCTTCCGTCATGATGTATCACCTTTCCGTTTAGATAGAGTATGTAAAGCAATTCCAGGGAAGGTTAGGCGGACCGCGCGCGGCAGAGAACAAACAGATTATTCTCATGGGAAGTAAGCAACCTCCTTCCGCTAATATATAAGTGTCTGTTTCAAGCTGCCGATAGCAAGACGGCATCATAGCCCCAATGAACTCATTGAAGCTCCCCCTCATCAGAGCAGGCTGCCCCCAATGCAGTGACGCTGGCCGGGCAGAAGTATCATAGTCCCTCTAACCGATCATGGCGATTCAACCCGCCACGGGTTGATTACAGCCGGAAATTGATCGCTCAGGCCTGATCATCAGGCCGTCCCAGCGCTTCCGCTTCGTCGCTTCTGTTACTCACAGAGATTAGAGGAATGTACTTGAAACAGAGCGTATGAAATTGTCAAAGAACATCATTTAAGCTCGACATCAACCTTACTCGTTGGTGACGTCATATATTAGGGCTTGCTGAACGGGTCACATTTTACGGTGACACGAGCAAACGAACTGGGAGCCTCGACAATAGCCATTGCAAAACGGGCAAAAAGAGAACCCGGAGTCTCTTTTCGAGGTTCATCACCAGCAG
>Ga0207789_1000099_pt1 | contig 76588 bp, 76 predicted proteins | sample HigsolmetaGSP12D_FD_184840 | JGI IMG/M metagenome (GOLD analysis project Ga0207789, IMG submission 184840) | High solid enriched microbial communities from the Joint BioEnergy Institute, USA - SP1-2-D (SPAdes) | ecosystem: Engineered > Bioreactor > SSF (Solid state fermentation) > Aerobic >...
ATTGCAGATTTCTCATTACGCGTTTTCGCTCTCTTGTACTGATCAGCCAAGGCATGGATCACTTCACGTCGTGTTTTCATGCTCAATTTCAACTCACATCCCCTCGGTAACATTTCGATGTGAGTGAACCGATGCCTCTTCGGTAACATTTTAGCTGAGTGATTGCGCACTCCTCTTCGAATGGCCGATCGTATGGTATAATTCAAACTTGGCCGATCGATATCAGTTTATCACAGGAGGAGCGCATGACCAATTCCGATTCCTATCATGGCGCGCCTTCCGCGCAGGTAAGTCCCGAGTCGCGACGGACGGCGGCGCTGGCGGTTGCCGTATTCCTGCTCTTGACCATCGCCGGGCTGGCCTATGTCAAGTGGTGGCCCTACTTCGGGAAGGCGATGAAGGCGATCGATACGCATACGTTGGGTTCTTCCATTCTCAAAGACTCGCAAAACGCGTGGCGGGCGGCCTGGGATTACAGCGTCGTCTACTTCAATTCCGTATGGAAGGCCGCCGTGCTCGGCATGCTCGTCGGCGCCATGGTGCAGGTGCTGCTGCCTGCGAATTGGCTTCGGCGGGTCATGGGCCGGATGACCTTCGCGAGCACGCTGGCGGGCGGCGTCGCTTCCCTGCCGGGCATGATGTGCACTTGCTGCGCGGCGCCGGTCGCCGTCGGCATGCGGCGGCGGCAAGTGTCGATCGGAGCGAGCCTCGCGTTCTGGATCGGCAACCCGATGCTCAATCCGGCCACGCTCGTGTTCATGACGGCCGTTCTGTCGTGGAAGTTCACCGTCCTGCGGCTCGCCTTCGGCATTCTGCTGACGTTCGGCGTCAGTTACGCGGCCGGCCGGTTCGCCGACCGCGACAAGCTGGCCGCCGTCGTCCCGCCGCCGGACGCCGGGGAGCGGAATCCCGAAGTGACCGGACCGCTCTGGCTGCGCTGGGTGAAGAGCGTCGCCGGCATGGCGATCCGGATCGTGCCGACCTACGTCGTGTCGGTGTTCCTCGTCGGCTTGCTGCAGCAGCTCATGCTCCCGTCCTGGGCGTCGGAGGGAGCTGCCGCGATCGTGCTGTTCGCCGTGATCGGCACGCTGTTCGTCATTCCGACGGCGGCGGAGATTCCGATCGTGCAATCGTTCCTTGCGATCGACAGAGGATCGGCGGCGGCGCTGCTCGTCACCTTGCCCGCCGTCAGCCTGCCCTCGCTGCTGCTCGTGGCGCGGTCTTTCCCGAAGAAGGCGCTCGCGCTCGTCGCCCTGTCCGTCGCGGCGGCAGGAATCGTCTGCGGGTGGATCGGACGGCTGTGGCTGTAATCCGCCCGCGCCGCTTGAGCCCTTCCGCTTCCGCATCGGAGGCCGGAAGGGCTCTTTGCTTTTCGCGCCGCTGCCGGCAAGAGTCTGCTCTCGATTGGTCATGTTTGGGAAAGTGTGGTATTGTAAAAACAGTGTAAAACCTTCACAGCCCCTCATAGACTTGAAGTTTGAGTGAACATGAACGTCCTTTTCGCCAAGGAGATGATGGATCATGGGACTTCTTCATCATGATGTGACGGTGCTGAATTTCGACCACCTGTACGAGCTGCAGCCCCGCTTGTCCGGCAGGGCTGACGAATGGATCGAGCTGTCGAACATTCCTTCCACCAACTTGTTCTGCACCCGCGAAGCGCTCGCGGAAATCCGCCGGCGGCTTTCCGCCCGCAAAGCGAGCGGCATCACCTACATCGGCAGCGGAAACTATCACTATGTCTCCTACGCCTTCCTCAGCGAGATCGAGCGCCCGTTCAGCCTCGTTCTGTTCGATAACCATACCGACGCCAAGCGGTCGGACCAGCTGCCCGGACTGCTGACGTGCGGCTCGTGGGTGGCCGAAGCGATCGCCCGCCTGCCCCTGCTGCAGCAAGTCGTCTGGGTCGGCGTGCAGGCCGACCCGCTGCCCGAAGACTCCGACCTCCGTTCGAAGATGCTGCTGCTGCCCGACCTGGAAAACCCCGCCCGTCTGCTTTCCCGCATCGCCGCCGACGATATTTACATCAGCATCGACAAGGATGTGCTCGACGAAGCCGATGCGGTCACCGACTGGGACCAGGGCAAGATGCGCCTGAAGCGGCTGATTTGGGCGCTGCACGCGCTCGTCGGCGGCAAGAACGTGCTCGGCCTCGACGTCTGCGGCGAGCTCAAGGTCGCTCCCGCCGACGAGTGGAAGTACGCCGAGCAGATCCGCCTGAACGAGAAGGCGAACCTCGCGATTTTGGAATCGGTGCTGTAAGTTGCGGTTCCTGTACGAACGGAGGCTGCGAAACCAGCGGAAGAGCCGCATGAAGAGCCTCCTGTTGAAGAGCCGGAGAAAGGCCGGGATGAACATCGAGAGAGCATCGATCGGCAAACTTGCAAGCGGCTTGGCTCGAATGACACGAGAAGGCGCAAATACAAGCTTGATTCGGAAGCGACTGAAGGCTTGCCGCATTGGCTTGGCCGTGTTGGAACTTGCTTGGAACCGGCAACCGCATGATGGCGCACCGGAAGATTTGGCAGATTTGGCTGATTTGGCCGGGGAAGTCCTCAAAGGACGCGTTGAGAAAGAAGAATCAAAGCGCTGGAACTTGCCGTTCAGGGGATTGACGAGAGAATCCGCATTTAACATCGCCATATTTTTAAAGTGGGGCTTGGCTTCAAAGCTTGCTCAGCTGCTTGCGGGGACCCGAAGGAACTTATCCGTTCTGAAAAAGAGCCGTCCTCCCGCCGCCGCTGCGGCAAAGAGGACGGCCCGTTCATGCCAATCGTCCGGCCTTATCAGTTCACCGTGCTGTTGTACTGGGCGAGCTTGTCCGTAATTTGCTTGGCGGCGTCGTCGAGCGCGGCCTTCGGCTGCTGCTTGCCGTTCAGCACCGACTCGATCGCGCCTTCGACGATTTGCCGCGCTTCCGGGAACACGCCCATCATCGCGCCTTGGGTCGCCGTCGTGTCGGCCGCAGCGTGGAGCTGGTCGACCGCCGTCTGGAATTGCGGGTACTTGGCCATGTTGTCCTTCAAGATTTGCTGGTCGTACGCCGCCTTCGTGATCGGGAAATAGCCGGTGCTGACGCTCCAGTACGCTTGCACTTCCGGCGAAACCAGATACTTGATGAACTCCCACGACGCATTCTGCTCTTCTTCCGGCTTGTTGTTCATGATGTACAGGCTCGCTCCGCCGACGACGACCCCGCCCTGGCTCGCATCGGCAGGCCGCGGCAGGAAGCCGGTGCCCACCTCGAACTTGCCGCCGACCTGATTCACGATGTTGCGCAGCGAAGCGGTGGAGTCGAGCGTCATGGCGATTTGGCCGGCGGCGAACGCGGCGTCCGTATCTTCGGTGTTGCGCCCCAGATTGGCGACGGCCTTCTCGTCCACCATCCGCTTCCACCAGGTCAGCGTGTTCACGCCGGCGTCGCTGTTGACCAGCGATTCGGTGGCCGGCGCGGTCCGGCCGTTGCCGTTGTTGACGTAATCGGCGTTCTGGTTGGCGAAGAACTGTTCCATGAACCAGCCGTATATGGCGATCGACGCGCCGGCCTTGCCGTTCTTGCTGAGCGCCTTGGCGTCCTGCTCGAACTCCTCGTACGTGGCCGGCGGCTTCTCCGGATCGAGACCGGCCGCTTTGAACGCGTCCTTGTTATAGTAGAGGATCGGGTTGGACGTGTTGAACGGCATCGCGTTCAGCTTGCCGTCCACGGTGTAGTACTTGGCGATGTGCGGCTCGAGCTGGCTTAAGTCGAAGTTGTCCTTGTCGATGAACTGCTGCATCGGCGTGATCGCCTTGGAATCGGCCATGAAGCGGCTGCCGATCTCGTACACCTGAATGATGTCCGGCCCTTCGTTCGAGCCGAGCGACGCCTTCAGCTTGTTCAGGCTGTCGTCGTACTTGCCTTGGAACACCGCCTGCACCTGGATGTTCGGATGCGAAGCGTTGAAGTCGGACACGATCTTGTTGATCGCCTCCGCTCCCGGCCCCGTCATGGAATGCCACCAGACGATCTTGACCGGTTTGGCGGCGCTGCCCGCCGCGGATTCGGACGGGCTTGCGGAGGGCGACGGGACGGAGGAGTCGGTATTGGCGGAAGACGGCTGGGCGGCGGCGGCGGAATCGTTGCCGCCGCCGTTGTTGCCGCCGCAGGCGGAAACGACCGTCAGAGCGGCCGCAGCGGCCGCGGCCAGCAAGCTTTTCGTGGTCACGTTGTTCATGAGTCGGTTCTCTCCTTTTTGGGGATCGTCTTTTTTTGCAGATCAGGTTCCTCCGAAGGAAAGCGCTCTTCGCCCCCGCAGGCGCGAGCCTCCCGGCGGGAATCGCCGGCGCAGGAACCGGAAATCCGCGGATCAGCCTTTCAGCGCCCCGGCGGTCATGCCGCGCACAAGCTGCTTCAGGCCGAACACGAGCACGAGCAGCGAGGGCAGGATGACGATCGTGATGCCGGCGAACACGAGGTTCCACGACGTCGTCTCCTGGAATTGCAGCATCGCGACGCCGATCTGCACGGTTCGCATCTTGTCGCTGTTGGTGATCAGCAGCGGCCACAAGTACGCGTTCCACATGTTCAGGAACGAGTAGACGGCCAGCGTGCCGAGGGCGGGCCGGGACAGCGGCAGCACATGCAGCAGGAACATGCGCACGTGCCCGCAGCCGTCGATCCGCGCGGCTTCGAACAGCTCGTCGGGCAGCTGCAGGAAAAACTGCCGCAGCAGGAACGTGCCGAACGAGAGCGCCAGGAACGGAACGATCAGCCCTTCGTACGAGTCGAGCCAGCCCCATGCCCGAACGGTGAGATAGTTGGGAATGATCGTCACTTCCCACGGGATCATCATCGTCGCCATGAACAGGGCGAACAGCGCGCTCTTCCCGAAAAACCGCATGCGGGCGAACGCGTATGCGGACAGACCGGACGTGACGAGCTGGCCGATCGTGACGAGCGCCGACACGAGCACCGTATTGCCGAGGAACGCGGCGATCGGCACGAGCTTGAACACGCCGACGAAGTTGCTTGCGTCCGGGTGATGGGGATACAGGTGCGGGGGCGACACGTTCGCCTCCCCCGGCGCCATGAGCGAAGTCGAGAACGTATAGAGAACCGGGTACGCCACGGCCAGCGCGCACGCCGTCAAAACCGCGTACAGCGCCGCTCCTGACAGCCTTTTGCTCATTGGTAGTGCACCCTCTTTTCCACCCACTTGAACTGCACGTACGTCAGCAGCAAAATGACGGCGAACAGCACCAGCGCCTGCGCGCTGCCCGTGCCGAAGCGGTAGTTGACGAACGCCTCCTGGTAAATGGAGAAGACCAGCACGTTCGTGCTGTCCATCGGTCCGCCGCGGGTCAGAATGTTGACCTGCCCGAACGACTGGAACGCCCCGATGACGGAGATGACGGTGACGAAGAACAGCGACGGCGACAGCAGCGGCAGCAAGATCCGGACGAACGAACGGAACGGGCCGGCCCCATCGATCCTGGCGCTCTCGAGCAATTCCTCCGGAATGCCCTTGATGCCGCTCAGCAGCACGATGTAGAGGAAGCCCAGGTTCATCCAGACCGTCATCATCGACACCGAGACGAGCGCCCACTTGGGGCTGACGAGCCACGGCACCGGCGCGAGATGCAGCAGGCTTAAGATGTAGTTCAGCATGCCGAGCGTCGGGTGGAACAGAAACATCCAGATGACCGAGGAGGAGCCGACGGAGAGCACGACCGGCATCGAGAAGACGAACCGAAACGCTCTGAGCCCCCTGCCCTTGCCGCTCGTCAAGGCGGCCAGAACCAGGGCGAGCGCGATCCCCGTCGGGACGGTCAGCAGCGCGAATGCGACGGTGACCTGCAGCCCTTTGAGGAAGCGGGCGTCCTGCGTCAGAAACTTGAAGTTGTCCAGACCGACGAACCCGGCCACCTTGCCCGTCGGATCGGTGGAATGAAGGCTCAGGTAGACCGAATCGATCATGGGGTAAAAGAAAAAGACGGCGAACAAAACGAGCGATGGCCCGAGGAAGGCGTAAGCGAGCGCGTTCTCGCGCCGGCGCAGGCCGCTCAGGGTGGCCGTCCGGCTCCGCTTCGCCGCCTGCCGCGAGGCGACGTTTCCGCCCAGGCGCACGCTCCTCTCCAATCCGTTCATACGGGTTGCTCCCTTCGAAGCGCATGGTCGCGTCCTCGCCCCGCGGGGCGATAAGACAAGCGCGCATTCTGTGAAAAGCTTACCGTCCGTATGTTTGCTGCAAATTATCGCTTCGTTAAAGCAAGCGCCCATTCGTGTCAGCTGGAAGTTAAAGGATCGGCGGGAAGGGGGGTTGTGTAAAGTTTCGGCGCGGCCACAGACGGCGGACGAGCGCCCGCATGCCATTGGCAGGGACTGAAGCCGGCGGATGCCGGCTCGTGGTTCGCTCCTTCGTTTCGCGGAGAGATTCAAAAAAAATGCAGCCCGATGCCGGGATCGGACTGCTGCATGCAAACGATATGAAGAGCCACCCGCCCGCCCCGTTCAAAGGCCGAGCGCTTTTTTTCCCGCTTCGAGCACGGCGATGATCTTGTCGGTATCGTACACGCTGCCCTTCCACGTCCCCCCGCTGACCGACTGCAACGCCGCCCACAGCCGCGTGTCGTCCGGCAGCTTCGGGTCCGGCCGCAAGCCGGGATGCGGCTCCCGGCGGGCCAGCACGGCGGCGCCTTCTTCCGGCGTGTATTCGCCCTCGTCGTCGCCGACGAAATGGAGGGAGCCGGTGAGGCCGATGCAGTCGACGACCACCTCGACCCAGTCGCCGTCCCGCAGCTTGCCGATCGGCCCTCCCGCCAGCGCCTCCGGCCCGATATGGCCGATGCACGCGCCGGAAGACACGCCGGAGAAGCGGGCGTCCGTGATCAGCGTCACGTGCTTGCCGAACGGCAGATGCTTGAGCGCCGACGTGAGCTGATACGTCTCTTCCATCCCCGTTCCGCTCGGTCCGCGCCCGATCAGCGCCATGATGTCGCCGGCCCGGATGCCGCCCGACTTGATGGCACGGATCGCGTCGCTTTCGGAGGTGAACACCTTCACCCTGCCGCGGTGGCGGTAGACGCCGCGATCGTCGAGCACGGACGGATCGATCGCCGTCGATTTGACGACCGCTCCTTCCGGCGCCAGATTGCCCGTCGGGAACGTGACGGTCGGCGTCAGCCCGCGGCTTCGGGCCCGTTCCCTGCCGAAGATGACGTCGTCCGGCTCGACGCCGTCGAGCTCGCGGAGCGCCTGCCGGACCCGCCGGCGGCGCTGCGACTGCTCCCACCAGTCGAGCGTCTCGCCGATCGTCGCCCCGGTCACGGTGAGCGCCTTCTCCTCCAGCAGTCCGAGCCGGCGCAGCTCCAGCATGACCTCGGGCACGCCTCCGGCGAGAAACGCGCGGACGGTCGGATGATACACCGGACCGTTCGGCAGCACGCTGACGAGCCGCGGCACCGCCTGGTTGACGCGCCGCCAGTCGGACACGTCGGGAACTTTGCAGCCGGCCGCATGCGCGATGGCCGGCAGGTGCAGCAGCAAGTTCGTGGAGCCGCCGAACGCCGCGTGCACGACCATGGCGTTGTGGACGGCGGCGTCCGTCAGAACGTCCTTCATCGCCAGGCCGCGCCTCTCCATCGCCATCGCCGCGCGCGCCGACTGGCGGGCCAGCTCGAGCCAGATCGGCTGGCCGGACGGCGCGAGCGCCGCATGCGGCACCGTCAGGCCAAGCGCTTCGGCGACGACCTGCGAGGTGGCGGCGGTCCCCAGGAACTGGCAGCCGCCGCCCGGCGTGGCGCAAGCCCGGCAGCCGAGCTCGGCCGCCTCTTCCAGCGACAGCTCGCCGTGCGCGTAGCGCGCGCCGATCGTCTGCACCTTGCCGGCGTCTTCGCCGGAGGCGGGCGGCAAGGTGACGCCGCCCGGCACGACGACGCACGGCAAGTCGCGCATCGCGGCCAGCGCGAGCATCATCGCGGGCAAGCCTTTGTCGCAAGTCGCGATGCCGATGACGGCGCGCCGGGTGGGCAGCGAGCGGATGAGCCGGCGGAACACCGTCGCCGCATCGTTGCGGTACGGCAGCGAGTCGAACATGGCTTCCGTCCCTTGCGACCGGCCGTCGCACGGATCGCTGACGTAGCCGGCGAACGGGATGCCGCCGCTGCTGCGGATCTCCCGGGCGGCGGCCTGCATCAGCAGGCCGACCTCCCAATGGCCGGTATGGTAGCCGAGCGCGACCGGAGCGCCGTCCTCGCCGCGAATGCCGCCCTGCGTGCTGAGCAGCAGCACCTGCTTGCCCATGAGCTCGCCCGGCTTCCAGCCCATGCCGACATTTTGCGTCATGCCGAACAGCTCCCCGCTCGGAGCGTTCAGCAACAGTTCCGGCGTCAGCGGCAGCGCGCCCTCCGGACCGGGAGCGCGGCTCGCCAGCCGGTAGATGTCCGGCTCGTTCGATTCCATAATTCGGCTCAGCATGCCGGTCCCCCTCTCTCAGGCTCCCATCAGCCTTTGACGAATACCGTCTTGATCGCCGTGAAAAATTCGATCGCCGCCTGCCCCTGCTCGCGGGAATGGGAGCTGGACTGCTTCATGCCGCCGAACGGCGCCTGCAGCTCCACGCCCGCCGTCTCGGCGTTGATGCGCACGAGCCCGGCGTCCATGTCCTGGATGAAGGCGAGCGCCCGGCCGATATTGCGCGTGTACACCGAGGCGCTGAGCCCGTATTCCGAATCGTTGGCCAGCTCGAGGGCGTGCTCGAACGAATCCGCCTCGATGAGAGCCAGCACCGGACCGAAAATTTCCTCCCGGGCGATCGTCATGTGCGGCTTCACCCGGTCGAACACGGTCGGCTGGACGAAGAACCCGTTCGCCAGCTTCGGATCGTCGGGGCGGCCGCCGCCGAGCAGCAGTTCGGCGCCTTCCTCCACCCCTTGGCGCACGTAGGACAGGACGGTGTTCAGCTGGCTTTCGTTCGCGCAAGGTCCGAGCCAGGTGCCGCTGTCGAGGCCGTTGCCGACGGTGAGCCCGCGCATGCAGGCCAGCAGCTTTTCCCGGAACGCCGCGTACACTTCGCGCTCGACGATGACGCGGCTGGTCGCGGTGCACTTCTGCCCGGTCGAACGGATGCCGCCGCTGACCGTCCCTTCCACCGCCAGGTCCAGGTCCGCGTCGGCCGCCACGATCACCGGATTTTTGCCGCCCATCTCCAGCTGATACTTTGCGCCCCGGGCCAGCGCCGCCTGCCCGACCCGCTTGCCGACCGCATTCGAGCCGGTGAAGGTGACGCCGGCCACGTCCGGATGCTCGGCGAGCCCCTGCCCGACGACCGAGCCGCTCCCGGTCACGAGGTTGACGACGCCCGGCGGCATTCCCGCTTCCTCCAGGCATCGGACGATCTTGGCGGCCGTCACCGCCGTCTCGGTCGCCGGCTTCAGCACGACCGTGTTGCCGTAAATGAGCGCGGGCGCCATCTTCCACACCGGAATCGCGACCGGAAAGTTCCACGGCGAGATGACGCCGACGACGCCGAGCGGAACCCGCGTCGAGAACATCAGCGCCTCGCTGTCCGACGACGGGATGACGTCGCCGATCTTGCGCATCCCTTCGCCGGCGTAATAGCGCAAGATCGCGATCCCCCGCGCCGTCTCCCCCCGCGTCTCCGCCAGCGTCTTGCCCATCTCCCGGGTGGCCGTCTCGGCAATGTCTTCCAGGCGCTGCTGCATCAGGTCCGCCGCCTTGTACAGAATGTCGCCCCGGGCCGCGCCCGACAGCTTCCGCCAGCTCCGCTGGGCGGCCTTGGCCGCGGCGACCGCTTCATTCAGGTCGTCTCGGTTCGAGTTCTGCACGTAGCCGACCGTCTCGCGCCGGTCGGCGGGATTGACGCTGGCGACCGTCTCGCCGGTGCGCGACGCTTTCCACTGTCCGCCGATAAAGTTGAGGTACGTTTGTTCCGTCTTGATGGCCATCGCCGATCATCCTTTCCCCAAAATGTTATCTCTTACAGCTGCTTCATCGGGTTGCGCAGCACACCGATGCCGGATATTTCGATTTCCACGACGTCGCCGTCCTCCAGCGTGAACTCGTTGGGCGGAACGATGCACGTGCCGGTCAGCAGCACCATGCCTTCGAACGTTTCGTTATCCCGGATCAGATACGCCACAAGCTCGTTCAACCGCCGCTTGAGCTGCCCCGTCTGCGCTTCGCCCTCGAACGCCAGGCGGCCGCCGCGGTAAATCCGGCAGGCGATGTCCAGCCGGTAAGGATCGGCCACCGTCTCCGCCAGCCGGATCGTCGGACCGATCGAGCACGAGCGCTTCCACACCTTGGCTTGCGGCAGATAGAGCGGGTTCTCGCCCTCGATGTCCCGGCAGCTCAGGTCGTTGCCGACCGTATAGCCGGCGATGGCGCCGTCCTTCATCAGCACGAGCCCGAGCTCCGGCTCGGGAATTTGCCAATGCGAGTCGCTGCGCAGGCACATCTCGCCCTCGGGAGGTACGGTGCGGGACCGCGTCGACTTGAGGAAGATTTCGGGCCGCTCGGCTTCATAAACTTTATCGTAAAAAGTGCGGGCGTCCAGCTTTCCCTGGGTCGCTTCGTAGTTGCGCGCTTCGCGGCTTTTTTCGTACGTCACCCCTGCCGCCCATACTTCCTCCGCGTCGACGGGCGTCGACAGCGTCAGGTCCGGGAACGGCCGGTCCAGCGGACGCGGCTGCGCCGACCCGAGCCAATCTTCGATCCATTGCGCCGGCGGGACGCTCAAGCTCCGGGCCTCGCGGACCAAGCTCTGAAAATCCGGCTGCGGAAGATCGTACACTTCGCCCTTCGGCGTCAAGACGGCAAGCTGAACGGAACGGTCCGGCCGCAAGTAACGAAAGATGTTCATAATACGCTCCTTTATCGTTTGATATTATAAAACCGCGTTCTCATTTTGGCGGACGGAAAAGGCCCCCGGCCTGCCGGCACCTTCGCGCGTCTTCGCCCGCTCGGGCTGCGACGCGCGTCTACCGGCCCCAGCCGTATCCCATCCGCGCGGACAGCCGCTCGGCCTGCTCGCACAGCAGCCGCCTGTAGTCGTCGAACTCCTCCTCCGTCACCCGCGAGATCAGCATCGAGATGCTGACGGCCGCGATCACTTCGCCGGTATGGCCGCGAATCGGAACCGCGACGCAGCGGACGCCGGGCTCGTTCTCCTCGTTGTCGGTCGCGAAGCCGTGAAGCCGGACATTCTCCAGCTCGGCGAGAAATTCCCGCTCGCTGCCGATGGTGCGCTCCGTATGCCGCTCGTAGCGGTAATCCCGAAGGATCGCCCGGAGCCGCTCTTCCGGCAGGTAGGCGGACAGAACTTTGCCGACCGCGCTGCAATGCAGCGGAATCCGCCTGCCGATGCGGGAGTACTTGATGACGGCTTTCGCGCCTTCCACCTTGTCGATGTAGACGCCTTCAGCCCCGTCGAGGATGACCAGGTGCGCCGTCTGCCCCGTGACCCTGGCGATCTCCGTAAGCACCGGCCGGGCTTCCCGGTTGATGCTCAGGCTGTGCAGCACCTGGCTGCTCCGGTCGAGCAGCTTCATGCCGAGCCGGTATTTGCCGCTTTCCTCGTTCTGCTCGATGTAGCGGAATTGCTGAAGCGTTTTCAGCAAGGCGTGAACCGTGCTTTTGTGCAGCTTCATCCGGGAGCTGATTTCGGTCATTTTCAGCTCGGCGTTGTGCTCGTCGAACAGGTCCAGGATGGCTAGCGCCCTCTCCACGGATTGAATGATCGGCATAAACGAACCCTTTCTGCCAATGTGTTTGACAATATCAAACGGTGTTCTCGAATTTCACTACCACTATAATCGAATCTTCGGCGCGACGCAATCCAAAATTTTGAGGAAAACTCCGTTTCGAGGCGCCGGCGTCCGAGGAAGGCTCCCGGTCCTCTCACCGCCGGGAGTCGGGATGGTCTTCTTCCAGCCGGACCTGCTCCTCGTACCACCACATCGCTTCTTCCGGCTGCTCCAGCAGCTCTTCGGGAATGCGGGCAAATCAAAACCGGGAACGGCCGTCGGTCCCGCTTCGCCCGGCTCCGTTCAGGAAGACCGGCCGCCCTTCATCTCTTCGATTCGCCGCGCCTGCTCTTCGGGCGTCAGGTCTTCGCGATGCGTCGCGATCCACCAGACGTTGCCCGTTTCGTCCCGGACGCCGCCGTACCGCTCGCCGGCGTGCTTCATGTCCGTCGGCACCATGATCGACTCCGCTCCGTTCTCCAGCGCCTTGCGGTAAACCGCGTCACAATCCGGCACGTACACGAAAAGCGAGCCCGGCATCGCCCCGTACGGCTCCATCGGCTCGCCCGCCATGACGACCGAATCTCCGAGCGCGATCTCCGCGTGCATCACGGTGCCGTCCGGCCTGTCGAGCTTCATTCTCAATTCGCCCCCGAAGACGGCTTCGACGAACGCGATCAAGCGGGATACCCTTTCGACCAACAGATAAGGCTGCACGGACCGCATGCCGTCCGGCTTGTACGGAACTTGGCTCATGATCGCTCCCCTTTTCCGACGATTGGCGCCCCTCCGAAGGACCCCTCTTGGATAGTTCTCCGGAAATGGAGAAATTCCTCCCGGCCGGCCCCCTGCGGTCCGGCTTCCCGCCACGACCCGGGTCCAGACCGGAACCGTGCCGGGGATGGTCCCGTTCGCGCCGAATCTTCTCTACTCTTGAGATACCGACGAAATTCGGAGCTTCACCGAACCGATGAAGGGAAGCGAGGAGAGCCCCTTTGACCGATCACCACCTTTACGTGCTGTTGACCGATACGGGCACGTGGTTTACGACGCTGATCAAAACGTTCACCGCCGCGCCTACAACCACGCTTCGCTTGCGCTCGACCCGCATCTGGACCGGATGTACAGCTTCGGCCGCAAGCATCCCGACAAACCGTGGTCCGCCGGATTCGTGGAAGAAGACGTTTACGGCGGCACGTTCCGCCGCTTCCCCGACACCCGCTGCGCGCTGCTGCGGCTTCGCGTGTCGGCCGGACAGCGCGAGCGGGCGATTCGCGTGCTCCGCCTGTTCCAGCGCGACCGGCAATGCTACCGGTACAATCTGGCCGGGCTGCTCGGCGTCGCCTTGAACTTCGACCTGAAGCGCAAAAACGCCTACTTCTGCTCCCAATTCGTCGCCGACACGCTGCTTCGCAGCGGGCTTGCGCTGTGGGATCGGCCGCCTTCGCTCGTCACCCCCGACGATTTCCTGCGGCACGGCGCGTTCGAGCCGGTCTACGAAGGCCGGCTGTACGATTACCCGCTGCTGGACGTCCAGCGGTTGACCGGAGCGCGAAGAGCGGCTCCCGCTTCGCTTCGGCGCACGAAGCAGTCCGTTTGAGCCGCACAAACGTCAAGCGCCCCTCCCGCAGCGAGGAGGGACGCCTTGGCGGCCGGTTTTCAGGCGAACAGCAGCCCGAACAGCGAGTAGCCGATGATCAGCAGCATCAACACCGTCATATGGTTCAGCGAGAAAATAAACATCGTCCGGGCCCAGGTCCGTTCTTCCTTGCGGCGGTAGCCGACGACGCTCAGAACGAGCCAGCCGAGGCTCAAAACCGCGTTGATCGCGGCGATGTACGGATTGAACGACCAGAACAGGCTGCTGGACAGGAAGAGCGCCGCCAGGTACGCGTTCATCTGCACGTACGTTCTTCTCATCCCTTTGACGACGGGCAGCATCGGGATGTTCGCGGCCCGATACTCCTCCAGCCGGCGAATCGCAATCGCATAGAAGTGCGGCATTTGCCAAATGAGCATGAGCAGAAACAGCGCGATGATGGCGGGGTGCAGCATGTCCGAGGAGACGGCGGCCCAGCCGATCAGCGGCGGCATCGCTCCCGACAGGCTGCCCACCTCCGTATTGTAAACCGTCTTGCGCTTCGTCCACATCGTGTACGGCACGACATAGATGAACAAGCCGAGCAGCCCGAACAGGGCGGCGAGCGGCGAGGCGACGTACAGCGCGAACAGGCCGACCAGCGCGATCCAGATGCCGATCGCCAGCCCTCCGGTCACGCTGACGACCCCGGTGACGGTCGGCCGGCTCCTCGTCCGCTCCATGATGCCGTCGATATCCCGGTCGTACAGGTTGTTGAACACGCCGGCCGCCCCGATCACGAGCGACGAGCCGATGAACGCGAGGACGATGTTGCCGATCTTCTCGAACAACGGAATATGATGAACGTACAGCGCCATGCTGAGTCCCGCGAACATCGCGATAAGATTGGACTTGATGATGCCGATCTTGATCGTATCGAAGATGACCTTCGTTACCGAGCCCGGCGCGTTATCGATACTGATCGTATCACTCCGCATCCGCACGTCAATACACTCCCCCTCTGATCACTTCTTATAAGTTACCATAAACGAGCGCATTTGCACCAGTCCGGTGTCGGAACCATCATCATTCTGTCAAAATCGTGTGTCGCTTTCGTGAAAAAAGGAAAGCCGGCTTCCCACGACGGGAAACCGGCCTTGCGCCCCATGGCCGCTTATTTGAAATATTGCGCCAGATGTTCAGCGGCTTTGACGATGCCTTGCCGCTCCGCTTCGAGCGAGCCCCAGTAGCGATGGTCCTCCAGCTCGATGCTGATCGCTCCCTTGTAGCCGATCCGGTCGAGCCGGACGGCCACCTTGCTCCATTCGACTTCCCCTTGCCCGGGGATCGTATAGCGCCACGAGCCTTCCGAGAAGCCGTACTTCGCCCCGAACGTCGCCGGCAACACCCCGCATTCGTACAGCTCGTCGCGCAAAATTTCCGTATCCTTCCCGTGGCAATGGACGATCCGCTCCCCGAATTCGTTCAGCGCGCGCAAATAGTCGATGCCGAGACGCACCAGGTGCGAAGGATCGTAATTGAGGCCGAAGTGGCGGGAAGGAATCGCGGCGAACATCGCCCGCCACATCTCCGGCGTGCAGCCGAGCGTCGGATAGTGCGGCGCGGGACCCGGCCAACCCTCGATCGCCATATAGACGCCCGTCTGCTCGGCGTGGCGGACGAGTTCCGGGAACGTGTCCTTCCAGATAGCGAACCCTTCCTTCCGCGGCAGCGTGTGGTCCTCCGGCACGAGGCACATGAACAGCACGCTTCCGCCCAGCTCGGCCATCGCGCTCATCTGCCGCTTCGTCGCTTCGACGGCCTCCCGCCGCGTCGCTTCGTCCCGGCTGAGCAGCTTGGCCGTCGCCTTCGCGTCGACCGAACCGATGCCGATGCCGGCCCGGTCGCACGCCTGCTTCACCTCCGGCGTCAGCTCGGGCACGTCGAGGACGTCAAGGCCGTTCCTCGCCGCCCATTCGGCTGTCTTGGCGATCCCTTCCGCGCCGATCCGGGGCGGAATGCGCATTCCGATGCGATAACTCATGGTCAAACCTTCTCCTCCTTCGCCCGAGGCGCTTCGAACGGCGAATAGCCCGCCGCCTGGTAGATCATTTCCGACAGCTTGACGACCTTGAGCGCGAAATGCCCGGGCACGAGCACTTCGTGCCGGCCGAGAATGGCGTCGATGAAGCTCTTGTCCTGGTTGGTCGTCGCGGGCGGCAGCTTCGGCACGATCGGTTCCTGGCGCAGGCGGCGCAGCGTGATCTTGCCGTTGTCGTAAAAGATGCCGCCGTCCTCGCCGCAGAAGACGAACGTCTCATGCCAGCACGGCGAATAGCCGACCAGATTGAGGCCCGCGATCGGCCCTTCGGCGAAGCGGATCGCCGTGAACGTGTCGATCTCGACGGGAGCGCCGTGCATGTGCAGCTGCGGCTTCACCTCCAACGGGGTAAGGCCCGTCGTCCAGAGCAGCACGTCGATGATGTGGCTGCCGGAGTCCATCAGGAAGCCGCCTCCCGACAGCTTCGGGTCCTGGCGCCACGAGCCCGGCGTCCCCTGCCGCCATTCCTGGTACAGCGAAGCGGTGACGGATGTCAGCTTGCCGATCGCGCCGCTGGCGATCGCGTCCCGAATATAAAGGAACTCGGGCTGAAAATGGCGCTGGTACGAAACCTGCAGCACTTTGCCCGCCTGTTCGGCCACCCGGATCAATTGCTCCGCTTCGGCAGACGAGCACGTCATCGGCTTCTCGATGAGCACGTGCAAGCCATGGTTCAGAACGTCGCAGGCCTGGCGGTAATGGTGCGTGTGCGGGGAGCAAATGACGACGGCGTCCAGCTCGGCCCGTTCCAGCATGTCCTGGTAGTCGGAAAATTGCGCGGCCTCCTGCAGGCCGAACTTTTCCGCGAAGTTTTGCCGATTTTTCTCGCTCGTGTCCGCCAGCGCCGCGATGCGCGCCTCCGGCAGCTCCAGCAGCTGCCTGGCGTGCCATCCGGCGATGCCTCCCGTGCCGATAAATCCTACGCGTACGCTGCTCATCCGATCAGCCTCCCATCATGGATTTTCCGAAAAAAACAAATCTTCTTGGACGAATGTCCGTCACCAGCCCCATTATAGGATTGTAAGCGCGTACCTACAATCCAAATATCCGTCACGAAACCGGCCTGTTTCTATAAATTTGCGCCACTACCGGCCGACCGCGTGCGCCGGCGCGACGCTCGCCAAGCGCGAAGGGCGGCCCCCCGTCTCGCGGGGAACCGCCCTTCGCGCCGTTCAGACGTTCGGTTTGTGCGGCTTCAGTTCAAACCGGCGATCCAATCGTCCACCGTCAGCACTTCCGCTTGGCGCGGGAACACCTTCTCCGTCAGCACGCGGTGCACTTCGGGATCTCCGTCCAGGCAAGCGTCGGCGAGCACCTTCAGGTCGAAGTCCTTGTCCGCCGCCTCGCGCAGCGTCGACAGCACGACGCCGCTCGTGGCGATGCCGGTCAGAATGAGCGTCTCGGCCCGGATCGACCGGAGCAGCACGTCCAGATCGCTGCCGGCGAACGCGCTGACGCGCCGCTTCGTCACGATCGGCTCGCCCGGCAGCGGCTTTACGGCGTCATGAATTTGCGTCGCCTCTTCGTCCACGGTCATGCCGCCCGTTTGGGCGATCTGCGAAAAGGCTTTGTTGCGCGGGCTGACTTCGGCGTACCCTTCGCGGAAGGCGACCCGGACGTATACGACCGGAATGCCGTGCTTCCGCGCGGCTGCGATCGCCCGCTGGAACGGCGCCAGCGCTTCCGCGCCCCCGAACCGCGAGACGATGCCGTTCTGCAAATCCATGGCGAGCAGAGCCGATCGAATGCGATTTTCCATCCGTTGAACACTCCTTGAACTTGTGATAGCATGAAGCGGAGAGCTCTCCTCTTGATCATAAACGGAGAGATCTCCGTTAGTCAAGTGCCGACATCGGGAAAAGGAGGGGCGCCACGTGCCCGACGAAATCAAGAGAAGCCCGCGCGCCGAACGCCGCGACGCCGCGGAGAACCGCCGGCGCATCTTGAGCGCGGCGCAAAGGCTGTTCGACCGGCACGGCGTCGAGCAGGTGAGCATGAACCAGATCGCCGCGGAGGCCGGAATCGGTCCCGGAACGCTCTATCGCCGCTACCGCAACAAGAGCGAGCTGTGCCTGGATCTGAACAAGGACAACCTGGTTCGTCTGTTCGAGGAACTCGAAACGTACTTGACGCAGCACCGTTCCCGCCCGGCGGACGAACGGCTGAAGGGAACGCTCGACCGGTTCATCGCTTTTCGGGAGAAGAAGGCGCAACTGCTGAAGGGAGTCGACGACTCCGCGATGGCCACCCGGCCGAAGGAGCAGTCGTGGAATCCGATGGAAGAGCTGCGGCGGAAGTTCGCCGGCCTGTTTGAAGAGATGGCCGAGGACGGACCCGCGGCAGCGCCCCGTTCCGCCAGCCTGTTCCAGGCAGACATGCTGCTCAACGCTTTGACGAGCGACGCCTATCTGTTTCAACGCAACGTTCGCGGTCTGTCGCCCGAAGCGATCTTGGAGCAGCTCTGTCTGCTCTTCATTCCAAAGCGGTGACATCGGCGGCGGCGGAGGCCGCTTCATGCCGGCGGGACCGCCGCTAAGCTTTAACCGGAAAGCCAAAAAAAGCCCATCGGCAAGATGGACTTCTCGGCAAGCGGACCTTTTTAGTTGTCGAACAAATACCGGTTCAGGAAGCGGTTGCGGAACTTTCCTTCCGGATCGCAGCGCAGCGCCAGCCGGCGGAAATCGGGCAGCCGCTCGAACAGCGGCCGCAGCCGCGCGGGCTCCATGGCGAACAGCTTCGCCCAGTGCGGCCGGGCCCGGAACGGCGCCAGCCGCTCCTCGATAAGCGGCAGCACCTGCCGAACCCGCTCCTCTTCCGGCTTCCACGTCAAATGGATCGACACCGAATGGCGCCGGTAGCACGGGCTCATCCACAGATCGTCCGCGGCGATGGAGCGAATCTCGGACACGTGCAGCAGCGGCGCGATCCGGTCCCGCAGCCGGTCGATCTCGCACAGCGCCGCGTACGCGTCTTGCCGGGCCACGTAATATTCGCTCTGCAGCTCGTCTCCCGCGCTTGGGGTGAACGCCAGGCGGAAGTGCGCGAGCCGCTCGCTCCAGGGGCCGGGGACGCCGAGCTGCTCGCTGCAATTTTCCGCCGGTCCCCCCGGCATCGGGTGCCGGGGCTCCGTCGCCTTCGTCGCGCCGAACAGGTCGGGCTCCGCAGCGGCCGCGGCCGGAGCATCCCCCGTCAGCTTGCGCTTCAGCCAGATTTGGTGGAAAATGCCGCTTCTCCAATCGGTGAACAGACTGACGCTGTAGGCGGAGGCGAAGATCTGCTCCAGAACGCCGTCCTTCAGCCGCTCCAGCGGCAAATTCTCGTACACGTCCTGGCTCACCTGAAACGTCGGCACCACGTCCAGCGTCAGCTTCGTGACGACGCCCAAGGCGCCGAGCCCGACCGCCGCGCCGGCGATGTCTTCGTCCGTACCATCGCGCGAGAAGACGACCGTCTCCCCGTCCGCCTTGACGATCTCCGCGGCGCGAACCGCCGTCGCCAGATTGCCGTTCCGGTCGCCGGAGCCGTGCGTCGCCGTCGCGCAAGCGCCCGCCACGGAGATGTGCGGCAGCGACGCCAGATTGGGCAGCGCGAAGCCGTGATCGTGCAAATAGGCGGCGAGCTCCCCGTAGCGTATGCCGCCTTCGACCGTCACCGTGCGGCGCTCGCGGTCCAGCGCCACGACGCGGTTCAGCTTCCGCACCGACAGCAGGCTCCCCTCGCTGTCGGCGATATCGTTAAACGAATGGCGCGTGCCGAGCGCCTTGATCCTTGGGCGGCCGGCCACCATCTCCCGCACCTCATCCACGCTCTCGGGAACGAGCACTTCCGCGGCGCCGTATGCCAAGTTGCCCGCCCAGTTGCGAATCTGTTCCATCGCGATCGTCCCTTCTTGTGGTTCCCTACTCGCTTTGATCCGCTTGCGACGCGCAAGCGCGCGATTTCATAATGATTTTGCGAATGCTCTCGCCGGACAGATGGTACAGCCGCTCCAGCTCGGCAACCGTCTTCCCGTCCGCATACAGGCGGCAGATGTCCCGGTTGCGCTCCGCCAGCAGCTTCCTCGTTCCGCTCACTTCTCCCCAGCGGGCGCGCTTCTCGTTCGGTTTCGGCACGTACACCAGTTCGCCGTTTACATATTTTTGCAGTTCCTTGAGCAAGCTAGGGGGAAGCACATCTTTTCCGTTTTTGTAGATCAAATGGGTCCTCCTTCATCCGGTGCGCCTCTTGAGTTATCGTCGCCGTTCGGATTGCGGCTGCATTCGCCATCCCCATCCTCCTCCTCTCGCTTGGTCGTTGAAAAAAACAAAAAACACGAACGCGTCTTACGCGCTCGCGGCATCCCGATCCGTTCCCGGGCGTGTTCCGCGAAAGCGGCGCTCGGTTCCTAGTATAGTGGAAAGCCCTTTCTTCCGACAACCGATCTATGGAAAAAGGAGGCCTTGCGGCCTCCTCCCTTAACGGCGGCCCCCGGCTTAGCCGGAGATCACCTCAGGTCGGCAGATCATCGCGATCAACTCCTTTCCGGGAGATTCGTCGGGCCCGACATCTTCATTGTACGGCCGTCCGGGCCCGGAAGGAAGCGACGAAACGGCTATAGCCAAACTTTACTGGATCGTCAGACTGAAGCCGTTCAGGATGTCAAGCCGCGGCGGAACAGCGGCCGACCGCGCCGCGTGCTGTCAGGGCCGCCGGCCCCGCCTCCCGCCCGGACGGCCGCCGGGCTCGGCAGAAGGCGGAGATTGCGGTTCGGCGATTAGGAGCGCGTAGCCGACCCGCACGGCGTACAGGGCAAGGCACACGTTGGCGAGCGAGACGAGGTTCATGAACCCGTTGCCGTTCGGGATGAAGTAGTTTTGATCGAGCGCGTATCCGAGGACGTAGGCCACATTGGCGAAGTTGGTCAGCGTCGCGCCGACGAACAGCGCCAGCACCCGGGCGTCCCGCAGCCGCACCCAGCTTAGCAGCGCCAGCGCGGCGGCGGTGTAGCCGTAACGCTCGTGCAGCCCGGTTTTGAACGCGAACACGAGCATGGAGACGAGGAACGCGGCGTAGAACATTTTCCCGTCCCGGCGGCTCTTCAACAGGAGCGCGCCTGTGAGCGCGACGATGGCCGCCAGAAAGACGAGATCCCAGCCGGCGTACGGGATGCCGAGCCGGGTTTGACCCGTTTGGGCGCCGTTGGCCCCGAGCAAGGCGTAGACGTTGAACGCGTTGAACGTGGCGTACGGATACAGGCTGAACATGGCGTGATAATGTTTGAAGATCCACAGCGGACCTTGCCGGACCGCGAACGGCAGCACGATGACGGCGCAAGCCGCCAGGGCGTACAGCGCCGCCTTCGCCGTCTCGCGCCGCTTCCGGACCGAGAAGAGCAGCAACGGCGCGAACATGAGCGACTGCGGCTTGATGAGCGCCGCGACGACGAAGAAGACGGCCGCCGCCGGGAGCCGCTTGTCCTGCAGCGCGACAACCATCAGCGCGACGAACAGGCAGAAGACGGCGTCCATCTGCCCCCAGACGACCGAATCCGCGAACACGAGCGGGTTCAGCGCATAGAGGAGCGCCGCGAGCAGCGCGGTTCGCTCGTCCCGCAAGCGCGAGGCGGTGCGGTAGACGAGCCCGGCCGTCGCGAGGTCGGCCAGCATGGCCGGCAGCTTGATCAGCAGAACCGAAGCGGGCGAAGCCGGGTCGAGGCCGAGCCAGGAACGGACGGCGCCGAGCACGTAAAGCACGTAGATGTAGCCGGGAGGGTAATCCGCGAAGATGTCCCCGTTGTAAAAATTCGCCAGCCCCTCTTGGTACGCATGGTCGGCCCAGGCCATAAAATCGCCGACGTCGATCGGGTGCCCGCGCACGATCGGCGCGCATGCGAGGCGAAGGACGAACGCGCCCCCGAACGTCAGCGCGACGAGCGGCAGGCCGACGCGCGGGCCGGTTGCGGCCGGCGCTGCTTCCCGGCTGCGAAGCCGGGCCAGGAGGAAAGCCCCGAGCGCCGCGTACGCCAGGCCGTACGCGATCATCCAGCCGGCGTAGGCGGTGTGCGAAGGGCCCGGTGACGGCGTGCCGTCCGCTGCCCGGCTGCCGCTGTCCGGCTCCGGGGCGAACGACGCGACCCGCGCGCCGGCCGGCGCTTCCGCAAGTTCCTCCAGGCGGAAGTCGTCGAAGTCGGCCTTGCCGACGTTCAGGCTGCCGTAACCGCCGAGCCGCACGGCGACCGTCAATTGGCGCTGATCCGCGCCCGTCCGGCCGACCAGCTCGACCCGCCGCCAATCTCCCGCGCTTCGCAAGTCAGGAGAAGTCGCCACGACGCCGAGCACGGAGACGTTCGCTCCGACCGCCTGCGCGCTGCCCGCCCGTTCGACGCGAATCCAGCACGACAGCTTGTACAGCGTGTCCGGCTTGACCGCGACCGTCTGCGTCCACTTGGCGTCGTTCGGCCGGAAGCTTTCGATCGTTACGAACCGGGAGCCCGAGTGCGCGTCTCCTTCCCCGACCGTCAGCCGGCTCGTGGCCTCGCCGGCCACGTGGACGTCGCGGGTCCAATCCGCCGGCCCGTCGCCGCCCAGTTCCTCGAAGCTTCCGTTGAGCGCGACGTTCGCGTCATCGCCCGCCGCCCAGGCGGCGGACACCGGAATTGCCGCCAAGAGAAGCGCAATCAGCAGGACGGTTCGTACGGCCGCCGCGGTTCGTTTACCCGATCTCAACGTCACAGGGGTTGTCTGCTCCTTCCAACCGGTCATTCGTTTGGACGTATTGGATTACAACATTCCACAATTGGCCGCCGTCCAATCGCACGGCACACGCCTCTGCGCCGGCAGGCGCGCAGGCACTGTGTTAACGCGGCAGCGGACGGCTGCCGGCCCTTCCCGGCACGACCGGGTCGATCTTGGTGTCCACCGTTTTTATATCGTACGGTCATCTTCTTTGTTTCTTCTCTCGTTCAAAGTTTAAGACGCGCGGCCACTGGAAAAGGTTACACATCGGCGAGCACCGCAACCGACTGCAAGCCGGCGAAGCCATAAAACGGCAGCGAAACGGTTATGTTATCGGAGAATCCACCTTGGAAGGAGATGCTGCGAAGTGAAGACGGAAGACGCGGTTTGGGCGGCTCTGGAGGATGTGATCGATCCGGAGCTCGGAGCCAATATCGTCGACCTCGGTCTCGTGTATGAGCTGAAAGCCGATGAGGAAGGGCGGGTGCGCATTCGGATGACGCTGACGATCCCGGAATGTCCGCTGGCCGACGAGATTGTCAGGGAGACGAAGGAGGCGGCGGAATCCGTGCCCGGCGTGCGGGAAGCGGAAGTTTCTCTCGTATGGGAGCCGAAGTGGACGCCGGCCCGTATGAACGACAGCGCCCGCGAGCAAATCCGGGCGCACCATGAGAGTCTGACCTGACGCCGCCGTGGCCGTCAGCGGTCCTCTTCCGTTCCAGGACGGCCCCAATCCGAAGAAAATGCGCTTCCGCCGTCTGCACGGGCCGGTCCGCCCGCACGGCGAACGCCGCCCGGCCCGGCAGAAGCGGTCGAGGCCCCTCCGAATCGCCCGGATGGGCCTCAAAGCGCGTTAGTCAGCGGGCACAGACACTTCCATCAGGTCGCCGGCGGCTTCGATGTTCGGGAAGACGGCCTGTCCGTCGGCGATCATGCGGGCCACCGCCTCGTCGTCGTAGCGCCCGCTGAAGTGAGTGACGATCAGCTTCCGCGCCCGCGCCTCGGCCGCCGCCCGCGCCGCCTGCACAATCGTGGAGTGCCCGTAGGCCGAAGCTTTCTCCTCCATGCCGGCGGCGAACGTCGCTTCGTGGACGAGCAGATTTGCGTCCTGCGCCAGCCGGACCGCTTCCTCGCACGGGCTCGTGTCGCCGAGAACGGCGACGACCCGCCCGCGAACCGGCGGTCCGACGACGTCGGCCGCCCGTATGATCGTCCCGTCCGGCCCTGCGACGTCCTCGCCGCGCTTCAGCTTGCCGTACAGCGGTCCCGGCCGCAGGCCGAGTTCGGCCAGCCGCGGCAACAGGAGCGTCCCGGGCCGCGCCGGCTCTTCGATCCGGTAGCCGAAGCAGCGCGTGCGGTGGCGCAGTTCGCCCGCCGCGACCGACGGATCGCCGTCGCCGGAAAGGACGGGACCCGCCTCGATCTCGACGACGTCCAGCTCGTAACTCAAATGCGCCTGGCTGTGCCGCAGCGCCCCTTCGACGAACGCGCGCAGCCCCGGCGGACCGTACAGCGTCAGCTTGCTCGCGCCGTCGTCGTACGAGCGGGTGGTCAGCAGCCCCGGCAAGCCGAAGACGTGGTCGCCGTGCATATGGGTGACGAAGATGCGGTCGAGCTTGCTCAGCTTCAGCTTCGCCCGCAGCAGTTGCTGCTGCGTCCCTTCCCCGGCGTCGAACAGCCAGAAGCGGTTGCCGGCCTGCGGGAACAGAAGCGCGACGGATGTGACGTTGCGGCGCAAGGTCGGGCGGCCGGCGCCCGTTCCGAGAAAGATCAGCTTCAAGGTCGCCTCCATGCCTGGTTGCCGGCCATGGCGAAGGCCGGCGGAATATATGCTATTATGCCAGAAACCGCGCCGCTTAATCGAGCCGCCCCGCCGTTCTTTTCCGCCGTTCACGCCGAAGATGCTGCTCGCGATACGGATGCTGGCTTGCGCAGCGCCATTCGCTTCATTGTTTCCCTATGATTGACGGGAAAAAGCAGTCATTCCCTCTTCCCGGGGTCATATCCTTTTACTGTCCGCAACTTACGGAAGGGAGGATCGGCATGGCGGTATCTTACATGGATTATACATCGCCCAACGTGCGTTTTTTCGCCGACGTGAACAAGAACCGGGCGTATACGACCAATAGCCGCAATTACATCAACGTGCTGGGCTACAGGCAGTTGAACACGATCGGCAACGCGTCCCTGCTGGATATTCGCTTCACCAAGGGGCACTACATCGAGCCGCACTATCATCAGAACGCCACCGAGCTCGTCTATTGCGTGACCGGTGAGGTGAGCGTGTCGTTCATCAATCCGTTCACGAACATGCTGCACGTCGTTCCGATCCGGCCGGGCCAGGCCGTCAGCGTGCCGCAGGGCTGGTGGCACTACGAGGAGGCGACCGAGGACGACACGCACGCGATCGCGATCTTCGACGCGCCCATCCCCGAAGTCATATTCGGCTCGGATATTTTGCGGCTGACGCCGGCTCGCGCCATGGCCGAAACTTATTGTCTGGACGAGGCCAAATGGAAGGAGGCGATCGCCCCGATCACGAAGACGGTCGCCATCGGTCCGTTGGACGGCTGCAAGAAGAGCGCGGCGGCGATGCGGGAAGAAGCGGCACAAGCCGGTCAGAGGCTGGCAGCCGCCGTCCCCCGGCCGGCTTCGGCCGCGCCCTCTCCCGCTTCCTACGCGCCGCCGCCGGGGCAAGCGCCGACGCGCGGCCCGGCGCCGGTCTACGCCGGCCGTCCGGCGACCGCTCCGTCTCCGCAAGGCGTCGCCCATGCCTACCGGCCGTATCCCCATCCGTCCGGATTCGCCTGGGGAACGCCGAACCCGCCCCCTCCCGCGGCATCCGTCCATCCCCAAGGTTACGCGCCGATCGCCTCCCGTGACGGGCGAAATACATGAAGGCTGGCGAATCAGACAGCCGCCTATGAACAAGAGCCCCCTGTTCTATCATGAGGGCTCTTGTTTCTTGTCTGGTATTTCCTTCTCTATCACTCTTCGTCGTCGTCGACGTTATGGTAGACTTGCTGCACGTCATCCAAATCTTCCAACGCGTCGATCAGCTTCTCGAACTGCGCCTGCGACTCCTTCGGCAAGGTGACGTAGTTTTGCGCGAGCATCGTCAGCTCCGCCACGCTAAACTCGGTGATGCCGGCGTTCTTCAGCGCCTCCTGTACCGTATGGAACTGGTCGGGCTCGGCGTACACCATGACGGCGCCGTCTTCCTCCACGATGTCGCGCACGTTCGCATCCGCTTCGAGCAAAATTTCCATCACTTCGTCGAGGGGCTTGTCCGCCACGCCGAAAACCGCCGTCGCATCGAACATGTACGACACCGAGCCGCTGACCCCCATGCTCCCGCCGTTCTTGCTGAAGGCGGCGCGCACCGCCGCGGCGGTGCGGTTGACGTTGTTCGTCAGCGCGTCGACGATGATCATCGACCCGTTCGGGCCGAAGCCTTCGTACCGAAGCTCCTCGTACGCCTCATCCGAGTTGCCTCTCGCCTTCTCCAACGCGCGCTCGATGATCGGCTTGGGCACGTTGTACGTCTTGGCCCGCTCGAGCACGACCTTGAGCGCCCGGTTCGATTCCGGGTCGGGCTCGCCCTTCTTGGCGGCCACGTAAATTTCGATTCCGAATTTGGCGTAAATGCGGCTGTTGTTGGCGTCCTTGGACGCCTTCTTCTCTTTAATGTTATTCCACTTGCGACCCATGTCGTACCTGCCTTTTTCCATGATTATTTCTCTATTATAACCGATCGCGCCCCCTTTTTGGAACCGATTCGCAGCCGCCGCGGGCAAGCGCCGGCATCGGCGGTCAAAAAAGAAAGACTGCCGAATCGCCCCCGGCAGTCGTACAAGCCCTGCTTGGCCAATGGAGAAAGCGGTCAGGAACGCACCTTGCCGCAGCCTCAGAAGCGGCCCATCGAACGTCAGCCGGAGCGGCCTCCCGAGCGCCCGCCGGAGCGGCCTCCCGAACGTCCGTGCGACCGGCCTCCCGAGCGCCCGCCGGAGCGGCCGCCCGAGCGCCCGCCGGAGCGGCCTCCCGAGCGCCCGCCGGAGCGGCCTCCCGAGCGCCCGCCGGAGCGGCCGCCCGAACGTCCGTGCGACCGGCCTCCCGAGCGCCCGCCGGAGCGGCCTCCCGAACGTCCGTGCGACCGGCCTCCCGAGCGTCCGTGCGACCGGCCCCCCCAGGTTTCGGCCTGCAACCCTTCGAAATTTTCGAACATTTGGTCTAATACTTGCTTGGCGTTTTGGTTTTTCAAGAGATTCCCTCCTCCCGCATGAAGATAGTTCCAATCTATGAATGTTGCGGGATGCCTGATATAGACAAGCGCCAGTTGTTCTGCAAAAAGGCTTTCTTTCCCTATGATCCGCGGATTTTCGGCGACAGAGGACAAGGATACAGACAGACGGCTTGAGAGGCACGTATGCTTATATTGCAAATTCACATCCTAAACATTTCTAAAGGAGGGACGACGCCAAAGGGAACAACAGCCGCGAATCCGCCTTCCGACCGTCACGGCTTGCCCATGATTCGCCGGCAAGACGAGGGCGAATCTGGGAAACGATGTTGTCCGACTAAGATTTCGAGAGGAGAATGCTTCATGTTGTTCGATTTCCCGATGCGCGCATACGCGCCGCAGCAGAACCGCTCGGGTAACCGCGGCACGCAATCGCAATTGGTGCAAAAGGCGACCCATCTGGTCGGCTATCGGGTCAAAGTCAACCGCGGCGGACCCGATATGGTCGAAGGGACGCTGCTGGCGATTCCTTCCGATTATCTGGTGCTGAATACAAACGACGGAATCATCTACGTCAACGGCGCCCATGTCAAAAGCATCACCGAAATCTCGAAGTCCGGAGGAGCCGGCAGCCGCAGCTCTTCCCGGGGCGCGCGCAGCTTCATCTCGGCTTCCAGCTTCAATTCCCTGCTGTCGCGGCTGCGCCATCAGTTCATTCAAATCAACCGCGGCGGCCCGGAAAAAATCGACGGCTTCCTGGCCGAAATTACGTCCGGCTTCCTGCTCGTCGTCGTGAACCGCGAACTTGTCCGCATCCCCCTGTTCCACATCAAAACCGTCAACGTATCGGGCAAAAACAACCAAAATAGCGGCGAGCAAAAGAGCGGCGGATCGAGCGGCGGATCGAGCAGCGGATCGAGCGGCAGATCAAGCCGGTCGAGAGGCCAAAGCGGCAGCTCCGGCCACCGCAGCCATCAGTCCGGAAGATCCCGTTAATTTTTCCGCTTTTCGGAGCGAATGACACCCCGGCCATTTTCGATCAAGGGGGGGTTTTATGATTTTCCTCTGTATCTTCGTATTATTGCTGGCCAGCGCCCCCTTATTTCTTTTTTTGCGGCCGTCGAACACCGCTATGGAAACTTCGCCTGAGCCCGAGCCGCTGAACGTTCCGCCTTCCTTCGGGCTTGAGGCGAGCCGGAATGGATAACCTGCAGTTGATTGGGGGCGTGGTCATCTTCGCGATGACGGCGATTCTGCTGATCTGGCGCCCCGGCCAACTGAACGAAGCGATCCCTTCCGGCATCGGCGGGCTCCTGTTTCTGGCGATCGGCATCGTGAAGACGGACGACCTGGTGAGCGTATTCGACGTCGTCAGCGGAGCGGCCGTTACGATTCTGTCCACCATCGTGATGTCGATTGTGCTGGACAGCATCGGTTTTTTCCGCTGGACGGCGTTCAATCTCGTCCGCTACGCCAGGGGCTCGGGCGTTCGGCTGTTCTGGTGCCTGAACGCGCTTTGCCTGCTGATGACTCTGTTCTTCAACAACGACGGGAGCATTCTGATCACGACGCCGATCATCATCCGAATCGTCCGCTTGCTGAATCTGAAGCCGCACCAATCGGTCCCGTACTTGCTGTCGGGCGCCCTGGTGGCCACCGCCTCCAGCGCGCCGATCGGCGTCAGCAACCTGGCGAATCTGATCGCGCTGAACATCGTCGGACTCGATCTTCTGACGTATGCCAAGCTCATGTTCGTCCCGTCCATGCTCGGCATCGGCATGATGACGCTGCTGCTGTTCTGGAAATTCAAGCGGGCCATTCCCCGCAAGATCGTGCTTTGGGGGGAGACAAGCGGCGCGGCGGCTTCCCGGGACCGGCTTCCGGCCGTTCCTTCCGCCGACCCCGCCAGACATTGGTTCGGCAAGCCGGAGTCCGCCAGATCGTCCTTCCATCCGCTGATGCCGGCCGAAGAAGACGCCACGCCGCTGAATTGGAACCGGTTCTCGATCGCCATCGGCATCGTCGTCCTGACCCGCATCGGCTTGTTTGTCGCATCCGACGTCGGCATCCCGCTGGAGGTTGTCGGCCTGTTCGGCGCGGCCGGACTGATCGTCCTGCGCTGGCTGTGGCTGGGGCAGTCTCCCCGGGATTTGGTTCGCAAGACGCCCTGGTCGATACTCCTCTTCGCGTTCGGCATTTACGTCATCGTCTACGGGCTGCACAACCTGGGGCTGACCGAGACGCTCGTGGCGGGACTCCGCCCGGTCATGGAAGGGATGTGGCAGGCGGTCGCGGGGTTCGGCCTGCTGCTGACGGCGATGTCCAACCTGATGAACAATTTGCCCTCCGTCATGATCGGAACGCTGGCGCTGACGACTTTTCACCCGGACAGCCACATCATGCAGTCGGCGTACCTGGCGAACATCATCGGCAGCGATATCGGTTCCCTGATCGCGCCTTTCGGCACTCTCGCCTCGCTGCTTTGGTTTCATCAGCTTCGGCGCTACCGGGTTCCTTTTACGTGGGGGGGGTACCTGAAGGTCACCGTCTGGCTCATCCCGCTGACGCTGCTCATTTCGCTCGCGGGACTGTATCTTTGGACCGAATGGCTGATCTGAACAAGGGAGGTGGATGAATATACGCGATGATCCATTATTTGAACCAACCCGTACTGGTGAACGTATCCGGACATCCGATTCCGGTCAAAGGGAACCTGATCGATATCGGCAGCGACATCATCGTGCTGAGGAATAGCGAGAAATTTCTGTATCTTCCGCTGGTGCACGTGCAGGGCCTGACGCGCTGCCCTTCCGACGAGAGGGATTTCGACCTGACGGGAGATTCGGAGCCGGAGCCGATCGCCGAACTGTCCTACCGCAAGGTGCTCTCCAATGCGAGGGGAAAATTTCTGGAGTTGTACTTGTCCGGCCACCAGCCCGTTCACGGATACATCACGAGCATCATGAACGATTTTTTCGTCTTCCATTCGCCGATGTACCGGGAGCTCTACATTTCGATGCACCATCTGAAAATATTGATCCCCTACGATCCGGGCGCCACTCCATACGCCCTGAAACCGGAGCATTTCCCGGTGAAGCCGGCCAATTCGTCGCTCGCCCGCACGTTCGAGCAGCAGCTGCGCAAACTGGAAGGAGCGTTTATCGTGCTGGACCTCGGCGACTCCCCGCGCAAGAACGGCGTGCTCAAGTCGGTTCGGGACGGCCTGCTCGAAATGGTGACGGCCGACGGCGCCAGCGCCTTTCTCCATATCGACCACGTCAAGTCGGTTCACCAGCCTTGACCTCCCCGCCCCTTCCCTGCATCCTTCGACGGATGCAGGGCTTTTTCGGGTTCGGCCGCCTTTCGGCGCCGAATCGGCGGTTAGAACGACGCCTGCGGCCGCACCTTGGCCGCCAGTTCCAGGAAAACTTCGGTGGCGCGGACGATCCGCTGCCGAATCGCCGATTCGCTTCCCGGGCCGTCGGCGGAATCGCTCTCCCAATCGGCCGGCTCGTCGCCGCCGACCGAGATCCATTCCGGCGCGTTGATGCCGTGCAAGGCGCGGACGACCGCCTGCAGTTGCTGCAGCGAACCGAAGCCGAGCCGCCCGCCGGCGGCGCTGACGGACAGCACCGCCTTGCCGCTGAAGTGATCCGGCACAAGGTGGTCCAGCGCGTTTTTGAGCGTGCCGGAGAAGCTGCCGTGATATTCCGGCGTCGCCAGCACGATCGCGTCCGCCTCGGCGACCGCTTGCCGAAACTCGGCGACTTCCGGGCGGGGTGGCTCCCTGTCGTCGGGAGAAAAAAAGGGCAGCGGCCTCCGGTACAGATCGAACCGGATCGTCCGGTGGCCTCTCTTCTGCGCGAGCTGCTCCACCTGCCCGGCGATTCTCGTGCTGACCGCGTCCGGCCGGTTGCTTCCGGTGATGATCACAATGTCCATAATCCTCATCCTTTCCTCGCTTGCGTGCTTCATTGTAGCTCATCGGGCGCGCTCGTCTCGTCGGCGAAAGGACGGATTTATCGGACGCCGAATCATCAACGGCGGACGGAGGACGCCATCCGACTTTGGTCGGAGAGACCGGCGGCACCGCGCGCACGCCGGCCGGCCGCGGACGGCCCGGCAGGCCCCGCGAAGGTTGGCCGCATGGGCGCGAGGCTCGGCGGCGAAGGCGGCTCCTTCAGCCGCCCAGCCCCTGTTTGACGGCGTACACGGCCGCCTGCGTCCGGTCGCTCATGCCGAGCTTGTCGAGCAAATGGCTGACGTGCGACTTCACCGTCTTCTCCGTGATGAACAGCTCGGCCGCGATCTGCTTGTTGCTGCGGCCTGCGGCGATCAGCTCCAGCACCTGGCGCTCGCGGCTTGTCAGCCGGCTTGCCGCCGGTTCCGGCGCGGGCGGCTTGCCTTCTTCGGCCAGCCCGTTCATCAGCCGTTCCGCCGCGTCGGGATGGAGCGCCGTCCGGCCTTCGTGCACGCGCCGAATGGCGCTCGCCAGCTCCTCCGGCTCGACGTCCTTGAGCAGATAGCCGCTCGCGCCGGCGCGAATCGCGGGCAGAACGTGCTCCTCGTCCGCGAACGACGTCAGCACGATCACCTTGACGGAAGGGAAGTTTTCCTTGATCCGCTTCGTCGCCTCGACGCCGTTGAGCGACGGCATGACCAGATCCATCAGCACGACGTCCGGCCGCAGTTCGGCGACCTTCTCCAGCGTCTCCAGCCCGTTCGACGCCTCGCCCGCAACCGCAAGATCGGGCTGCGTCTGCAGGAACGACTGCAGGCCCCGGCGCACCATCGGATGGTCATCGGCCAGCAATATCCGAATCGTCATTCGATCGCTCTCCCTCCTTGTCCCGCGCCGGGAAGCGGCACCGTCACTTCGATCGCGGTCCCTTCGCCGGGAGCGCTCACGATGGTGAGGCGGCCGCGGACCGCCTCGGCGCGCTCCCGCATCATTTCGAGTCCGTAGGAATCGGTCGACGGCTCCGCTTCGGACGGCGCGATGCCCCCGCCCGCGTCGGCGATCCGCATGAACACCTCTCCGTTCCGCGCCGCCAGCTCCACGACGATCTCCGCCACGCCCGCATGCTTGCTGGCGTTGTTCATCGCCTCCTGGCCGATCCGCCAGAGCGCTTCTTCCACCGTGCGGGACAGCGCAAGGATGCCCGAAACGGACAGCTCGACCTTCAGGCCGAGCCGCTCGCCGTGGTGCCGCAGCGCGCTGGCGAGCCCGCGCTCCAATCCGGCCGGGCGCAGCTGCCGGATGAGCGAGCGCATCTCGCCGAGCGCATCCTTCGCGAGCGCTTGCAAATCCTGAAGGGCGCTGCGGGCCGCCGCCGCGCCGTCTACCCCATTCAGCAGCGATTCCGCGCCTTGGGCCGTCATCCGGATGGAGAAGAGCAGCTGCGAGACGGAATCGTGCAAATCGCGGGCCAGCCGGTTCCGCTCTTCCAGCCGCGCCAGCTCGCGCCGCCGCTCCTCCAGCCGGGCGTTCTCCAGGGCGACCGAGACGTGGTCCGCGATCGCCTCCAGCACCTCCGCTTCGGCGGTTCCGAACGCATCCTCCTTGTCGCTCCCGACCAGCAGCGCGCCGTACGAGCGATCGCCGCCCCCCGGGACCGGCGCAGCCAGCGCTGAGCGAAGCGGCGGGACGAGACCGTCCAGGCTGCGCAGCCGCAGCAGCTCCTCCATGGCGTGCGCCTCGATCCGCTCGCAGCCCGGCGGCGGACCGCCCGGCTGACGCCACAAGAGCCGCTCCGCCGGCACGGCCAAATGCGGAAACGCCATGCCGGACGGGCCGCCTGCGGCGCGGAGCACATAGCCGTCGTCCTGGAGCGACAGCAGCGCGAGCGCCGACCAGCCGAAACATTCGGCGATCAGCTTGCCCGCGCGCTCCATCATCTGTTCGCGGTCGAACCCTTCGCCGGCGGCGGCGCTCAAGGAGCGGCTGAACAAGCCGAGCTTCGCCAGCAGCTCGGCCCGCCTTCGTTCGGCTTCGCGCAGCCGCATCCGCTCGACGGCCACGCCGATCTGGAACGCGACCGCCTGCAGCAGCGCCAGTTCTTCACGGTAGAAGTTGGATTTGCCGGGCGACATGACGTTGAGGATGCCGATCCGCTTGCCGCCCACTCGCAGCGGCACCGTCGCGTGGCGCGTAAAGCCGCCCGTGTCCCCCGACCGGGCGGCAGCCTGTTCCAGCCGCCGGCAACTCAGGATGTTGACGGCGTCGCGCAGCCGGCCGTCGCGGTAGCGGTCCATGCACCAGCACGAGCCGCAGCGCATCGGCCGTTTGGCGTCCGCCGTCAGCGCCGGCGGCAGCCCGCGGTCCGCTGCCAATTCGTAGATGCCGTCGCCGTCGATGAGGAAGATCCATCCGGCGGCCAGACCGGTGACGTCCAGCAGCTTCTCCAGCACCGTATTTAACATATAGCCGAGGTTGCCGGCTTCGTTCAACGTCTCGGCGATCACCTTGAGCGTCGTCAGCTCCAGCAGATGGCGGTCCTTGTTCACGATTCGCCCCCCTTGCGCTTCTCTTGTTCCGTGCAGCACGGACGTCATCCGTCCAGCGGACCATTCGTCAGCCGCTCGTTCCAGGCCGGCAACGGGCCGACGGCCGCGCTCCCCGCCGTACTCGCGCGCTTTTGCGGCTCGCGCCGCCGAGCCGCCCTCTCTTGCCTACTCTAGCGAAAACCTTCGACGCTGTAAATACGCCGGTCCGGCCTTGCGAACTTCGGGGACGGGGGGCCGGACGGCGAACGGTTCGGCCGGCGGCAGATCGGTCGGCTGCACTCGCCGGCAGCTGTCGGCGGTACTGTCGGCGGCTACTGTCGGCGGCTACTGTTGGCGGAACTGTTGGCGGAACTGTCGGCTGCTATTGTCGGCGGAACTGCTGGCGGAGCTGCCTCCCGCCGGTTACCGCCGCAGCGTCCGCCGGAACCCTTCGCGCCAGCTCGTCCAGACCGGCCGCCAGCCGAGCCGCTTCGCCTTGCCGTTGTCGGCGCCCCGCTCGCCCCTGGCGGAACCGGGCTCAAGCCGCGGCGCGGGAGCGCCCAGCAGCTCCGCGTAATACGGCAGCCACTCGCGGCCGGGCGCCGGCTCGTCATCGACGACGTTCACCGCGCCGGGCGGCCAGTCCAGGGCGAGCAGCGCCGCGCGGGCCGCGTCGTCCACGTGGACGAACGAAGACACGCCGTCGGTGGCAGGCAGCTCGCCCCGCCGGACTTGCTCCGCCACGAAGCCGTCCGCCGCATACCACGTTCCCGCGCCGTAAAACAAGCCGTAGCGCAGAACGACGGCTTCCGGCATGTCGAGGGCGGCGGTCTCGAGCGCGCGGACGCCGCGGATCGTTCCGCTGCGCGGAGCGGGCGCGTCCAGGTCGAGCGGCTCCTCCTCGCGGGCCGGCCCTTCCCCCGGCGCGTACGCCCAGGAGATGCTCTGGGCGACCATCCGGCGCACGCCCGCGGCCAACGAGGCGTCGACCAGGTGGCGCGTGCCGTAGGTGCGGATGCGCGTGTTGTCCGCGAAATTGCGCTCGGCCAGCGACGTCAGTTGGTGGATGACCGCCTCCGGCCGCGCCTCGCGGACGGCCGCGAACACGGCGTCGCGGTCGAACACGTCGACGACGGCCGCCCGCGCTCCCAGCCGCCGCAGCTCGTCCGCCTTCGCCGGGTCGCGGGTGAAAGCCGTCACCTCGTGCCCCGCCTCCATCAGCATCGGCACGAGCGGTCTTCCGACGGCGCCGGTGGCGCCTGCCAAAACAATTTTCATGGAGCATCGACCCCTTTCGCAAGCGGTGGAGCGGAATTTCGGGACGACACGCGCACGCCGCCGCCGAGGTTGGCGCCGAGCACGCCGGCCAGCATGCAGGCCGCGCCGACCGTCTGCGCCAGGGTCCAGCGGTCGTGCATCAGCGCGACGCCCGAGACGATCGTGATCAGGTTGCCCAGATTGACGAACAGGCTCACCTTGAACGCTTCGAGCCGGGCCAGCACCAGGTTCGACAGCCAGGAAGAGACGACCGACGAGAGCAGCGCGATGTAGAACAGCGGCAGCCAGAAGCCCGGTTCACGCCAAGGAGCGAGCAGTTCGGGGAGCGTTCCCTGCACGGCGTGGCGCCCAAGCGACAGCAGAACGAACACGATGCAGCCGGTGAGCATCATCGCCTGGCTGAGCTGCGCGGCGGAATAGTCGCTTCTCATCCGCCGGGCCATGACGCTGTACAGCCCGATGGAAACCGCCGACAGCAGCATCAGCGCGGCGCCGAGCGGGGTCGTTCCTTCGAAGGAGCCGCCCGACAGCCCGGCCATGAACGCGAGCCCGAACACCGAGACGCATACGGACAGCAGTTGCAGCCTCGTCGGCCGCTCCTTCAGCACCAACGCGCCGAGCAGCAGCGTGAAGATCGGCGCGATCGCCGTGAAGATGCCGGCCGCCGACGTCGTCGAGGCGTCGAGACCGAACGATTGAAACCCGAAGAAGGCGGTCGGGTACACCAGGCCGATCAGCAGCAGTTGCATTCGGCCCTTCCGCTTCCGTCCCGTCGCTGGTTGCGGCGAACGGGTACGGCCGATCCTGAGCGCGATGGCGAGCGCGGCATACGAGAGCGCGAAGCGGTACGCCAGCAAGTCGATCGGATCGGCATGGCGCAGGGCAAGCTTCGTGAACAAAAAGGAAAATCCGATAATCATGGCGTATAATAGAGCCAATGCATAGGCGGCGCCGTTGCTTTTCATGATGAGGCGCGCCTCCCTTCGGGAGAGATCTGATGGAAGTCCGGCCGGATTCCCTTCTCCAGCATAAGGGAACAAACGGTTTTCTTCCATCTTCATATTTGCAATCTGTACCGGTACAGATCGGGTGAAGGAGCGAGCACAGCGATGAGAAAATACGAGGAGCTGATCGCCGACATCGAGCGGCAAATCGCGGACGGACGGCTGCGCGGCGGGCAAAAGCTGCCGTCCGTGCGGGAAGCTTCCGCCCTGTACGCATGCAGCAAAAGCACGGTGATCCGCGCCTACGCGGAACTGGAGAGGAAGCATCTGCTCTATGCCGTCCCCCAGAGCGGCTACTACGCCGTGCAGCAGAAGCGGGAGGACGGAACGGCCGAACCGGCGGCGCTCGACTTCTCTTCGCCCGCGCCGGACCCGGAGCTGTTTCCGTACCTCGATTTTCAACATTGCCTCAACAAGGCGATCGACCGGTACCGCAGCCACCTGTTCGTCTACGGCACCCCGCAGGGCCTCCCTTCCCTGCTGCAAGTGCTGAGCAAGCATCTCGCCACTTACCAGGTGTTCGCCGCGCCCGACCGGATCTCGGTCACGTCCGGCGTGCAGCAGGCGCTGTCGATATTGGCCGCGATGCCGTTCCCGTCCGGCCGGCGCACCGTGCTCGTCGAGCAGCCGACGTACACGCTGTTTCTCGAACTGCTGCAACTGTACGGCGTTCCGGCCGAAGGAATCGCCCGCACGGAGCGGGGCATCGATCTGGACGAACTGGAGGCGAAGTTCCGCGACGGAGACATCAAATTTTTTTACACCGTTCCCCGGTTTCACAATCCGCTCGGCGTAAGCTACGATACGCAAACGAAAAAAGCGATCGCAAAGCTCGCGAATCGCTACGGCGTGTTCGTCGTGGAGGACGACTATTTGGCCGATCTGGAGACGGACCCGCGCGCCGACCCGATCTACGCGTACGGCCCTTCCCATGTCGTCTATTTGAAAAGCTACTCCAAAATCGTCTTCCCCGGCCTGCGCGTCGGCGTCGCCGTTGTGCCCCCCGCCTTGCAGGAGGCGTTCATCCTGCACAAACGCTTCTCCGACATCGACAGCTCGATGCTGTCGCAGGCCGCGCTGGAAATCTACATCCAGAGCGGCATGTTCGAGCGCCGCAAGCGGAGCATCTCGGCGTCATACCTCAGCCGGCTGCACCGGCTGATCCGGGCGCTGGACGCTTGCAACGACACGGCGGACGTGAGGCATCTGCGCGTCGAATCCGGCATGCACACCCATCTGGCGCTGCCGGATTCGATCCGGACGCAGACGCTGATCGGCCGCCTCGCCAAACGGCGAATTCGGGTCCGCAGCGCCGACACCGGCTTCCTGCCCGGCTTCCCCCGGCGCCCGTTGCTGCAGCTCAGCGTCACGCGCATGCCCGAGGACCGCATCGACGATGCCGTGGCCGCCATCTTCGCGGAAATCCGGCGGATGCGGCGGAGCTGACGCCAAGGCTGGGGCGGAGCTGATGCCGGGGCTAAGGCGGGCGTCCGGGCGGCAAGCATTCCCAATCCTCAGCGCCGCCTCACGCTTCGCCGACCCGCACGTACACCCGGCCGCGGTGCGACTCGGCGACGACCGGCGTTTCGAAAAATTCGCTCAGCCGCTCCGACGTCAGCAGCTGGCGCGTCTCGCCGCTCGCGTACACTTCCCCGCGCCGAAGCAGCAGCGAATGGCCGAAGATCGGCAAAATTTCCTCCGTGTGGTGGGTGACGTACAGCAGCGTCGGCGAACGGTCGCTGACCGCCAGATCGTGGATGCTCTCCAGCAGCCGCTCGCGCGAAAACAAGTCGAGCCCGTTGCACGGCTCGTCCAGAATGAGAATGCGCGGCTGCGCCATGAGCGCCCGGGCGATCAGCAGCTTCTGCTTCTCGCCTTGCGAGCACGTCCGGAACTCCCGGTCCCACAGATGGCCGCAGCCGAGCCGGGTCATCAGTTCCTCCGCCAGCCGCAGGTCCTCATCCCGCAGCTCCTCGTACAGCCCGATCGTCGCGTATTTGCCGCTGATGACGACGTACTGGGTTTTGTCGGTGCCGTACAGCTTCTCTTGCAGCGACGAGCTCACCCAGCCGATCAGCTTGCGCAAATCCCGCAGGTCGACTTCGCCGAACTTGTTGCCGAGCACGGTGACCGCGCCCTTCGTCGGCCAGATGTAGCCGTTGATCATGTTCAGCAGCGTCGTCTTGCCCGAACCGTTCAGGCCGAGCAGCGCCCAATGCTCCCGCTCGCCGACCCGCCAATGAATATCCTTCAGCAGATGGAGCGCACCCCTCCGCCAATGAACGCCCTGCACGTCGATCACCGTCTGGTTGCCCGTTTCCATATCCCAAGCCCCTCGCCGAGTTCCAAAAATGAAGTGCGAACTTCTTCATGGTAACCGATCGGCGGAAACCCGTCTACCCGCTTCTTGCTTCTCAAGCGGCCCGAACGCCGGCAACAACCGCTATCGGCGCGGCCGTTCCCAAGCGGTGCGGCCTTGCCCTTCCGCGGCAGCCCGGCGAAGAATTCGCCGCTGCCGACCCCCCACTGATTGGCATCAACAGGCATTACAGCGCAAAACATGGCAAGGCGGCGATCGGAAAAGGCCCGTTCCGCCCGTACGGCCCAAGTTACGGCGAGGAAGCCGGCCGTTCGCGGGCGATTTGGAGCGCGGCGCGAATCGCCGCTTGCCTCGCCGCCGCCTGCCGCTCCTCCTCCGTCAGCGCCGGCAGATCACGGCGGGCGGCGATGGCCAGCAGCGCCTGCGCAGCGGCCGCGAACGCCTCCCGCTCGTCCCGGAGCAAGTAATGGGCGGTCCGGTACGCCTCCGGCTCGCAGCTTCGCAGCAGCCGGATCATTTCTTCCTTCCGCGCCCGGACGTCTTCCCGGCCGCGAACGTCAGCTCCCATTGCGCAAGGTAAGACTGCTCAGCCACAGCTTGCTCAGTTCTTGTTCCGCATCCCGCTTCGGGTCCGCGCTGACGACCCGGCCGCGGTACAGCACCTTGCCGGAGGCGGCGTCGAGCACGGCGGCGATCGGCCGGTCGTCTCCGTTCAGCAGCTCGCCGGTGTGAACGAGCGCGTACAGCCGGCCGTCGGCGATAAAGGACGAGCCGAAGACGCTGCCTCCGAGCTGACGGGCGGCAACGGTCCCTTCCGCCCGACGCTCGCCCGTCGCAACGTCGAACAGCGTCCATGCCGCCAGGCTTGGCGCTGCGCCGAGCCGCAAGACGGCCGCCTGATTGCCGTACAGCGAGCAGAAGAACGACGGGCCGTTCGAGTTTGTCCGGAACGAAGCGAGCAGCGTCCGTTCGCCCGTTCGATACGAATACGAATACAGGCGCTCTCCGAGCGTCGTCACCGTGTGGACGTTGCTCTGGCCGTTATCCGGGGTCCACTTCTCCTCCGCCACTTCGATCAGCGCGTATTCGGACGGCGCGGCGGCATGGGCTTCGGCGATCAGTCCGATGCGAAGCCGAACGCCGGCGCCGGACTCCGCCTTCAGCCCTTCCGTCAGATCGTGCCGGCCGATCAGGCGGCCGTCGGCGGAATCGAGCACATAGTCCCGGTACTGCACCGGTCCGTCCTCGGTCTCAACGCCGTTCTCGGTCTTGACGGGCTGCAGCGGGACGAGCACGTGAATTTGCGCGCCGATGCGCTGCACGTCCGCCGCATACGCGAACGAATACGATCGGGAATCGTCGAGTGCCGGGGCCCACCGCTTCGTCTTGCCCGAACGCTCGTCGATCAGTTCGACGTCGAGCCGCAAATGCCGCTTCTCTCCCGTCGCGTCGGCGCTCGCGTAGACGGTCATGTCCTCGTCCCGATACCAGCCGCTCGTCCCGACTTTTCCCCGCATGAAGTTCGGATGCTCCTTGCGGATCGGCTTCAGATCCGGCGCTTCCGACTCCCAGGAGCGCGCGCGCAAGATGTTGTCCGCGATCGTGAACGGACGCGAATATTCGCTGCCGTCGGCCGTCACGGTCAGACGCTTCGAGCCTTTTCTGCCGTTGTAGGCGCCGTCCAGCGCCAGCGCCGCCGCTTCTTTGTCGTCCCCCTCCATCTTGACCAGCTTGAACGAAGGCAGGCGTTCGTCGGCTGCATACGCGTAATAATAGCCGAGCGTGGCCAGCACGAACAGGCAGAGCCCGATCGACAGGGCGTATCTCGTTCCTCTCATGGTTTTCCCCCCTATACCGCAACTTTCTTGTTCAGCAGCCGGAAGCCGAGCCCGACCGACACCGCCGCCACCAGCAGACAGACGGCCAGTTCGATGGCGAAGATCTCCCGCGGATACAGGAATGCGTCCTCCCGGCCGGCGCCGAGCGCCGACAACGGCGCGATGACCGCGGCGGCGCAAGCTGCCGTATAGGCGATGGCGTAGCCGACGCCCCAAACGCGGTAGCTTCGCTCCAGCAAAATCGCCGTAAACAGCACGGTAAGCGCCAGAGCGCCCAGCCCGTAGATGCAGACGAACTGAACGCCGCTAAGCGGAAGCAGCAGCTCGAACGCCTGATTGGACAAGATGGCGTCGGTAAAAGGCGACCCGCCCCACAAATCGGCCGGCACGATCCATCGGAAGATGAGCTGTTCGATCGCAAGCGCGAGCAGTTGGAAGGACAGCATGGCGAACACGAACAGGAGAATGGCCGTCAGCTTGGACAGGTACAAGTTCCGGCGGGCGGTCGGCAGCATGAGCAGCCGGTAAATGAACGTGCTGCGGCCGAACCACTCGCGGTACCAGATCAGGAACACGTACAGCAGCAGCGCCGCGATGCTGACGAGAACCGGCACCGCGAACGCTTCCTGCGTGCTGAACACCATCCACGCGAACGAAAGCTTGTCGTTGCCGTAAAAGGAATGAGGCGCATGGCGACCGGCGCGAATGAGCGCCACCTTGTCCAACGTCTTCCAGATCAGCGCGGTTGTCTGCACGACGAACGTCAACGCCATCAGTCCGAGCAAAAAATACCGGAACCGGTGAATTTCCAAATGAACGAGCTTCCCGTAACGGTTCATGCCAGCAGCACCTCCCGCATCAGATCGACGACCGACTTGCCTTCCTCGCCGCGAACCCGCTCGCAGTCGAACGAGCGTACCGCCCGGCCGCCCTTGAGCAGCACCGCATGGTCGATCAGATGCTCGATCTCGGCGACTTCGTGCGTCGTCATGAGCACGCCGCGGCCTTCCAGCCACTCGCTGGAGAAGACCGACGCCACCGCCTCGCGGCTGAACGCGTCGATGCCCGATAGCGGCTCGTCCATGACCACGTAGTCCGTGTCGGGCGCCAGACCAAGCACCAGGTTGAACTTGGCGGCCGTGCCCTTCGACAAGTTGCCGATCTTCTCCCGCTCCTCCAGACCGAAAAATCGCATCAGCTCCCGCGCCCGCGCGGCATTCCAGCTTGCGTAGAAATCCGCCATAAATTGCAGCGCCTCCGCCAGCTTCATCGACGGCGGCATGGTCAGGCGGTCGGGAATGAACGAGATTCGCTCGTAGCTCGTCGGGTCGATCGCCTTCCCTTCCAGCTTGATCGTACCGCTCTGGTACGGAGTAAGCCCCATGATCGCCCGCAGCGCCGTCGACTTGCCCGCCCCGTTCAGGCCGATCAGGCACGTGATCCGGCCTTTCTCGGCGGTGAAGCTGAGTCCGTCCAGCACGTACCGGCGCCGATACCGCTTGCGAACGTTGTCCACTTCGATCATTCGCCGCCCCTCCTTTGCGCGCGTCCCGCCGTCCCGTCATCCTTCCGCGCCGCCTCGTATTCCCGCCGCACCAGCTCCAGCAGTTCCTCGACCGGCACGTCGAGGTTGCGGATCGCGGCGACGAGAGCCCCGACCGCGCTGCCGAGCAGCTCCGACCGGATCGCCTGCAGCACGGCGGCATCCTGCGTAATCCGGCTGGGCGAGTTCCCTTCGGTCACGATCAACCGCTGTTCCTCCATTTCCTTATAGGCTCGTTGGGCCGTGTTGGGATTGATCTTGAGCGCCGCCGCCGCTTCCCGCCGGGACGGGATCACCTGGCCCGGCTGGAGCCGTCCGGTCGCGATCCGCTCCTTGAAGTGCCGGACGACCTGCAAGTAGACCGGATCCCGGCCGTTGAAGGCGACTTCCGTCCACCCTTCGTTCGTATCCATTCGCCCCGCTCGCTTCCTTTCCCCGGGTGTATGTACTATGTGGTTCATACACTCTATGTGTATTATGCCCTACATACACCGGTTTGTCAACCGCCGGTCCGGGATTGTTCAGGGGCATCGTCCGCATGCCCCGACATCCCAAACTTCCGATGAGCAAGCTTCTCCTGCGGATGACGCCCGGCATCGCTCACCCTTGCAGCGCCGCTCCGATCCAGGTTCCGGCGAACGCCAGGGCGATGCCGAGCGCATAGCTGGCCGCCATGTACAAGGCCAACGTGCCCCATGCCTTGTTCCTGATCAACTGCACGTTCTCCGTGTTGAAAGTGGAAAACGTGGTGTACGCCCCCATGAATCCGGTCCCCAGCAGCAAATAAGCCGCTTCGCCCGGCTTCGCGCCGAGCAGCACGCCGAGCAGGAACGAGCCGGACAGATTGATGAACAGCGTCGCTCGCGGCAGCCGCGACGGGAACCGCTTGCCGGCCCAATCGCTGAGGCCGTAGCGCGCGCATGCGCCGAAGAAGCCGCCGATCGCCACCCATAGCCATCCCCAAGTCACGGCTTCACGCCCCTTTCCCGCCGCCGCGTCTGCGCCCGGAACAGCCCGTTTCCGGCCCAGGCCAACGCCAGTCCCCCCGCCATGCTGAGCAGCACGTACAGCGCCGCCGCGCCCGGCAGGCGGTCCCGGATGAGGCCGACCGTTTCCGCGCTGAACGTGGAAAACGTCGTGAACGAGCCGACCAGCCCCGTGCCGATCCCGAGCCTGAGCCACACCGGCAATTCCGACCGCGAGCCCGCCCATGCCGCAAACCAGCCCAGAAACAGGCTGCCGAGCATGTTGATCGCCAGCGTGCCGAGCGGAAACGGAGACGACCACCACCCGCTCGTCCAAAGTCCGACGCCGTATCGCAGCAAGGCGCCGACGACGCCGAAACTGCCGACCGCCGCCGCATGCTTCATTTTCCGATCCCCCCGATTCCAACAAAACAGACTCCTACCAACGAATTCCCTCATACGCTGGTAGGAGTCATCAGCCCGAAGGCGGTTGCGGCGAACTCCATCGCCTATTCGACTTCCGTTATCTTACTTCACCGCTTCCCAAGTGTCAACAGAAGTCCGCCCCGAAACGGGCATGCCCGCGAATTGACATGGGGAGACGAATCCCTTATATTTCAGGGGGGCTCACCGCCCGCTTGAACCCAAGGAGGTTGTAACATGGCTCCGTTCGTTTTCAGTTCCGAATTGAAGCAAGCGACGCTGCAAGCCTTGCAAGCGCGCGGCGTGACCGTCGAAGATATCGCCAAGCTGACGTTGTTCTTGCAGCAGCCTTACGTGCCCAACCTGGACTTGGAACGCTGCATTCACAACGTGGAGCAAGTGTTGGAGAAGCGGGAAGTGCAGAACGCCATTCTCACCGGCATCGAGCTGGACCTGCTCGCGGAGCGCGGGCAATTGTCCGCTCCCCTGCAGGAGATCATCGCGAAGGACGAAAGCCTGTACGGCATCGACGAAATTTTGGCTCTGTCGATCCTGAACTTGTACGGCAGCATCAGCTATACGAACTACGGCTATATCGACAAGCTCAAGCACGGCATCCTGCAGCACCTGAACGACAAGTCGACCGGCAAGGTGCACACGTTCCTCGACGACCTCGTCGGCGCAATCGCCGCCGCCGCGGCCGGCCGGATCGCGCACCGCTACCGGAGCGAAGAAGAAGAGCAGCAACGGGCCCGCTCGTCCGACACGTGACCGCCGTCCGGGCAGCGCCGGCACGCCCGCCGTTCCCAGGTCGGAACGGCGGGCGTTCTTGTTGCGCGCGCAGCCTCGCCTCGTCCGCCGGGCCGTCCGCCCGTCATGCCGGCCTCCGCTCGTCCGACCGCCGGACGGTCGCCCCCTGCTCAGGCGGCGCCCGGCACGAAGCGGCGGGCGAGATCTTCCGGCGCACAGCCCGCCGGCAAGCCGCCGAGCCCGGTTGCAACAGCTCCCCGGGGTGCGGAGCCGGCGGCTGCGGGCGGCGCTGCGGCTCGAAGCCGCGCGGCGCCGCAGCGCACAAAAACAGCCTTCCCCGCGGGAAGACTGCGTTTGCTTGTGTCGTTACAGCAAGGCGGCGATCCGGTCCTCGATCTCCGCCGGCGTCACTTGCGGATCGATCCGCTCCACCACGTTGCCTTCCTTGTCGATCAGAAACTTGGCGAAATTCCACTTGATGTCGAACTGTTCCGCCGGCCCGCGGCTCGTCAAGTACTTGAACAGCGGATGCGCGTTTTCGCCGATCACTTCCGTCTTCGCGAACAGCGGGAACGTGACGCCGTAGTTCACTTTGCAAAATTGCTCGATCTCCGCCTCGGTGCCGGGTTCCTGCTGTTTGAACTGATTGCTCGGGAAGCCGAGGATGACCAAGCCGCGGTCCTTGTAGGTTTCGTAAAGCTTCTGCAGCCCTTCGTACTGCGGCGTCAGACCGCATTGGCTCGCGGTGTTGACGATGAGCAGCGTCTTGCCCCGGTAATCCGCCAGCGACTTCTCCTCGCCGCGAATCGTCTTCGCCTTGTAATCGTACACGGACATCCTAACTTCCTCCTTCGGCTTGTCCGGCCTGGCTGCCATAAGCGAACGGGAGCCGCCGGGCGAAGCAAATTCGGCTGCGGCGCGCGATCCGCCGCAACCCGCAATTCAATTGTATGCAATTTAATTGGCGCTGTCAAACGACTTTGCCGTCTGGGTCGCCCGCCGCCCGGCGCCCGGCGCGCCGGCTCAAGGAGAAGGAAGCGGCGGCGAAGGCGAGGCCGACGAGGGCGATCGCGGCGGCCGCCCACGGATGGTAGCGAACCGTTCCCGCGCCTTCCGCGAGCGCCCCGCCCGCTCCCGCGCCGAGGGCGACGCCGAGGTGAAGCATCGACGTATTGAAGCCGAGCACGATGTTCGCCGACTGCGGCGCCTGCTGGATAAAATAGGTCAGCACAGCCGGAATCGTCATCGTCAAGATGCCATTCCAGGCGGCCAGCACCAGCCAGCCGAGCGGCCGGGAGCCGGAGAGCGCCGGCAGAAGCGCCAGCGCGGCGGCGATCCCGGCGATCCCCAGCAGAATGATCCGCTTGCTGCCGCCCTTGTCGGTGCCGGCGCCGCCGAGCCGCGAGCCGATCATGCCGCACACGCCGAAGGCGAGCAGCAGCGGGCCGATGCTGGCGCCGCCGCTCCGGAGCACTTCCCGCAAATACGGAACCTGGTACGAATTCATGAGCGAGGCGCTCGTCGTGAAGCAGGCGGACAGCGCGAACCCGAACGAGATGACCGGGTTGCGCAGCACGCGGAACTGCTCGGCAAAGCCGACGGGGGCGTCTCCTTCCAGCTTCGGCAGCCAGCGCCGAATGCCGGCCATGATCAACAAGGCAAAAATGCCCAGCCAGGCGAAAATCGTCTGCCAGCCGCCCCAATTCGTCAGCAGGACACCGGCGGGGATGCCCAGCACCGTCGCGGCGCTCATGCCGATCGTCACCGTACCGACGGCGCGCCCCCTTTGTTCCGGCGGCACGAGCTGCGCGGCGGCGCTATAGGCAATGACCGAGAACGCGCCGGAGCTGACGCCGAGCACGGCCCGGCCGGCGAGAATCGCCGCGTAGTCGCCGGCGGCCGCCGTCGCCAGGCAGCCGGCGGCGAACAGCGCCAGCGAGCCGAGCAGCAAGGCGTTGCGGCCCAGCCGGTGCGTCGCCGCGATCAGAATCGGCGTGCCGACGGCGTAGCCGAGCGAATAGGCGGTGATCAGCTGCCCCGCCGCCCCGACGGACACGCCCAAATCGGCGGCGATGCGGTCCAATATGCCGGCGACGACGAGCTCCGCCGTTCCCACGACGAAGGCGCCGGCCGTCAGCAAGTACAAAGTCCAATGTCTCATGCTTTGATCGATCCCTTCCGATGGCTTGACGCGCGTCTGATTGCCATTATAGGGATCACGCTTTATAATTGTAAGGAGGCAATTCATTTGGATATTATCCTGTAATATTGACCAACTTACTAAATTAAAGAGAGGATGAACGCGATGAACGAGGCGGCTTCCCGTGAGGAAGCGGCCGTCGAGACGGAGCGGCCGCTGATCTGCGAAGGACTCGAGCTGCTGGGGGCCAAGTGGTCGATTCTGGTCATTTCGGAGTTGGCCAAAGGGCCGAAACGATTCAAGCAGCTGCTGCGCGACGTCGCGATCGTGAAGACGCAGTCGCTTACCGACACGCTGCGCCATCTGGAGAAAGCCGGCGTTGTCCGCCGGACGGTGTTCCCCACCGTGCCCGTCACGGTCGAATACGCCCTCACGGAGAAAGGCGAGGATTTCCGCACCGTTCTCGACGAGATGGAAAAATGGACGCTCCGGTGGAAAAAGTGACGAACAGCCGACTGCCCATTCGGGCTGACAGCCGTCGGCCGTCGGGCCGCGCGCTTGGTGTCCCGGCCGTTATTCCGCCATCCGCCGCAATACGATGACGGCGTTGTGGCCGCCGAAGCCGAACGAGTTGGACATGCCGACTTCCAGCCGCGCCTTCCGGGCGACATTCGGCACATAGTCCAGATCGCATTCGGGATCGCGCCGCTCCTGATTGATCGTCGGCGGAATGACGCCTTCCCGCAAGCTTTGGACGAGCGCGATCGCTTCCGCTCCGCCGGCCGCGCCGAGCATATGGCCGGTCATCGACTTGTTCGCCGTCACCGGCACGGCGGCGTTCGGACCGAACAGCCGCTTGATCGCCAGCGTCTCCGACCGGTCGCCGACGCCCGTGCTCGTCGCGTGTGCGCTGACGACGTCCACGTCGGCCGGTTCGAGGTTCGCTTCCCGCAGCGCCGCCCGCATGGCCAAGTAAGCGCCGGTTCCTTCCGGGTGCGTCGCGACCATGTGGTAGGCGTCCGAGCTGGCGCCGTAGCCGACCACTTCCGCATAGACGCGGGTGTTCCGCCGCCGCGCGTGCGACAGCGACTCCAGCACGACGATGCCGGCCCCCTCGCCCATGACGAAGCCGTCCCGCTGCGCGTCGAACGGCCGGCTCGCCTTCTCCGGCTCGCTGTTGCGCGTCGACAGCGACGTCGCGTTGGCGAAGCTGGCGAGCGACAGCTCGGTGATCGCCGCTTCCGTTCCGCCGGCGATGACGACATCGGCGAGCCCGAGCCGAATGAGCCGGCTCGCCTCGCCGATCGCCGTGTTCCCGATCGAGCAGGCGGTAACCGGCGACATCGTCGGGCCGAGCGCGCCGAACCGGATGCTGATCGTGGCGGGCGCCATATTGGCGATCATCATCGGCACGAGTGTCGGGCTCACCCGATCCGGCCCGCGCTCCCTTAGCACCCCGTCCTGCTCCAGCAGCGTTTGCAGCCCTCCGATTCCAGAGCCGACATACACGCCGATCCGCTCCTTGTCCACCTTGCCCAGGTCGAGCCCGGCGTCGGCCCACGCCTGCTCCGCGGCGGCGACGGCGTATTGCGTAAAGCGGTCCATCCGCCGCGCCTCCTTGCGGCCGAACCTTCCTTCCGCGTCGAAGCCGCGGACGAGCCCGGCAATCTTCACCTTGAACTTGGACGAATCGAACGTATCGATCAGACCGACGCCCGACTCTCCGTTGCGGAGCCGCCGCCAAAACGTATCCACGTCGTTCCCGAGCGGAGAGACGATGCCCATTCCCGTAATGACTGCTTTTTCCATGTCCCATGCCCTCCCCGTTTTCTCACCGGTCAACCGAACGATTGTATCTTGACAGGTTTCGTATCCTATTACAAGTTTTCATTTATCCTAGTATAATTAGCACCAGGTAACAATCTTCATTCGCAGCTCGGGAGGAGAACTTCCATGAACAGACAAGCGAGGCTGCAGGCGCTGTCCGCCTTCCTCAAAAACCAGCGCGCCAAGCTGCTCCCTTCCGACGTCGGCTTGCCGGACGCCGGCCGCCGCCGCACGCCCGGCCTGCGCCGCGAAGAGATCGCGCAGTTGGCCGGCGTCAGCACCACGTGGTACACTTGGCTGGAGCAAGGGCGCGACATTCAAGTGTCCGCCTCCGTGCTGGACAGCGTGGCGGGCGCGCTGCGCCTCACCGTGGACGAACGCAAATATTTGTTTTCGCTGGCGATGGACAAGGGAACCGTCGTCGCGGGAGCGGCTCCGGACGAACCGCCGCGGATCAGCCCCTCGCTGCAGCTGATTTTGCGGGAACTGCGCTCCTGCCCGACCGTCATTTCCGACCGCCGCTCCCGGATCGTCGGCTGGAACGAAGCCGCGGCTCAGGTGTTCGTCGATTTCGAGCAGGTGCCGCCGGCGGAACGCAACATGATCCGCCTGCTGTTCACCCGCAAGGAGCTGCAGCGGCTCGCCGTCAACTGGGAGCATTTCGTCGGCGGGTTTCTCGCCATCTTCCGGGCTGATTACGGCCAATACGTCGAAGACGAATGGTACGAACGCTTCATCGACGAGATGAAGAAGCTGCACCCCGACTTCGCCCGGCTCTGGGAGCAAAGCCGGGTGAGCTCGGCGCCGGAGCTGCTGATCGAGTTCCGCCATTCTAGGGCGGGCAAGATGCAGTTCCATCTGGCCTCTCTGCAAGTGCAAGGCGCAACCGACCTGCGCTGCAGCGTCTACACCCCGGCTCCCGACACGCCCACCGCCTCGAAAGTGCTGAGACTGGTCGGCGAGCGCAGCCTGGAGTAACTTTTATCTCGGTTGTAAAATGCTTTTTCGGGCTGACGACTCGCCTTAAGCTCGGTTTGGCTTTTTACCGCCATCCCTTTTGCTCAGGACGCCGAACCGCATCGCTTTTTCGCCCGCTTTTCGTCGATATCCCGCTCGCTCAGGCCGCGCCCCCATCGGGCCGGCCGTTTTTTTCGGGGCGGCAGCCTCGTAAACCAAACACCGTCACGGGCCGGCAGCCTGCATGGGCCAACCCCTTCTCGAGCCGGCGGTCTGCATGGGCCAACCCCTTCTCGAGCTGGCGGCCTGCCTGGGCCAAGCACCTCGTCGGAACGGAGGTCGGCGTGGGCCAAGCGCCTTCTCGAGCTGGCGGCCTGCCTGGGCCAAGCGCCTTCCCGGGCTCGTGGCCTGCCTGGCTTCTCGGGTTAACGTCTCTTAAGGCCAATCGCTTTCATGGGGCCAGCGCGCACCGTCTCCCCACACTTTTTACCGAAATCCCCTTCCATCAGGAGGAACGTGTCGGCTCACTCCAACCTTAACCGCCCCCGTGATTTGCCCCCCGCGGGCGATGCCGTCCGGTCATTCCCGGCCGGACCAGTCCCGGTCCAATTCCGGGCGCAAGCCGGACTTGGCGCCGACGGATCAAGCTCCTCTGCGGAATCGACACCGAGTCGAGCGACGCGTCTTCGCGAAAGATCACCCGCCTCTCCTCTTTCCTGAGCGAACGGTTAAAGACCGAAAGGAGCGGACATTCAGAAGATCAACTTCCTGACGGAACGGGATTTCGAGCAAAAGGACGCGGGAACGCTCCAGCAGCAGCTTCCTGACGGAACGGGATTTCGAGCAAAAGGGAGGATGAGGCTTCCAGCGGAACGACCTGAGCGAGGGGGATACCGGTCGCAAGAAACGAAACAATCCGAAAAGAACCGCCCGCAGCAATCCCCCGCAGCCTGAGGGAATGGGATACCGGCAGGAAGCGGGCGCGAGCCTGCCGGCTGGAAGCAAACGGCGGACGAGCGGGAGTTCGGCGAAACCGCGCAAAAAAAAGCGAACGCCCCTCAAATTTCGGGACGCTCGCTTCCGCCATCGCTGCAGACGATGAGGCTTGCTGTTGTTTATTGCTTGTTGAACGCGTCGGTCAGAACGGGAACGATTTGCGCTTTGCGGGAGACGACGCCTTTGAGCAGCGCCTTGTTGTTTTCGAGCTTGACGCCGAAGGCTTGCTCGACGACGTTCGCCGCTTGTCCCAACGCGATGCCGTAGGAGTCGTTGTTCAAAATGTCGGTGACGACGAACAGGAACAGGTCGAGGCCCTTGGAAGCGACGATGGCGTTCAGCTTGTCTTCGAGCTCGGCTTGACGGGACAGCACGTCGTTCACGTCGATGGCGTTGACCTGGGCGATTTCGACCTTGGCGCTGCCCATCGAGAACTCCTTGGCGTCCAGCTTGATCAGCTCGTCGATCGATTTGTCGAGCAGGTTGGCGCCGGCTTTCAGCATTTCCAGTCCGTACGCATCGGCGTCGACGCCGGCGATTTGCGCCAGCTCGCGCGCGGCGGCGACGTCTTCCGGCGTGCAGGTCGGCGATTTGAACAGCAAGGAGTCGGAGATGATGGCGGACAGCATCAGACCGGCGATGTTCGGAGCGATCTCGACGCCGTTCTCCTTGTACAGCTTCTTCAGAATCGTCGCGGTGCAGCCGACCGGCTCCGCGCGGTAGTAAAGCGGGCCGCTCGTCTCGAAGTTCGCGATCCGGTGGTGGTCGATGACTTCGACGACGCGGACTTGGTCGATATCGCTGGCGCTCTGCTGGCGCTCGTTGTGGTCGACGAGAATGACTTCCTTCGCCTCGCTTGCTACCGATTCGACAAGACGGGGAGCGGCGGCGCCGAACCGGTCGAGCGCGAATTGCGTTTCGGCGTTGACGTTGCCGAGCCGGACGGCTTCGACTTCCTGGCCGAGCTTCGTCTTCAAGTCGGCGTAGGCGATAGCGGAGCAGATCGTGTCCGTATCCGGGTTTTTATGGCCGAAAATCAGAACTTTTCCCATGTTCATACTCCTTCTTTTTCATTTGGCGTTAAAATTATACCTTAGCCTTCCGAGGACAGGCAAGCGAAAAGGCGGCGGCCTACTCGATGTCGAAGTCGAAATACGTATCGGGAAAAGGCTCCTTCTTCAGCGTATAATGCCACCATTCTTTGTTCAGCGATTGGAACCCGTGCCGCTCCATGGCCGCTCTGAGCATTCGGCGGTTGGCGGCCTGCTCCTTCGAGATCCGCTTCGTGTCGTGCGCGGAGATCGGGCTGAACAGATCGTACGGACTGCCCATGTCCACCTCTTGCCCCGTCTTCAGGTCCACCAGCGTCAAATCGACGGTGCTGCCGCGGGAATGGCCGGATTTGTGCGCGAGATAACCCAGCTTGAAGGCGTCCTTCTTGTCCACGTCCGGATAAAAGTCCGCCTTCATCTTCGTATCCGAAGCATCCCGGGACCAGGCGACGAATTCGGCGACCGCCTTTGCCGGCCGGTAGGCGTCGTAAATTTTCAGGCCGTATCCTTCCTTCGCCAAATCCTCGCTCGCCGCCTTCAGCGCGGCCGCCGCTTCCTTCGTCAGGATGGCGAGCGGCGCCAGGTAGCCGTCGATCGGCTTGCCGACGAAGTTGTACTCGGTCGCGTAGCGGATGTCGAGCCGCAGGCCGGGAACGGCTTCGTCCGCGTAGACGAAGCCGGCGGGCAGCTTGCCGCGGCGGGTGGCGGGAAGCGGCGTTTCGACGCGCGGGTCGGGCGATGGCGGCGCCGGCGCGACGGCAGCCGGAAGCGGCGAAGAAGCGGCAGGCGCCGCCGTCGCAACCGAACGATCGGTGCCGACCGCCGGCCAGTCGGATCCGGACGGCCGGTCGTCCGTCCCGGCTTGCGCGGGCGGCTTGGCATCGCCGGGCTCCCGGGCGTTGTCCCCGGTCGCCGCGGGCGGCTTGTCCACGCCGGGCGTCCGGGTGTCCGCTCCGGCGGGCGCGGACGGTCCGGCGGCGGAGGGGCCTTGCGCGTCCGAAGCCGAAGCCGCCGGCGCGCTCGCCCCGCCGTCCCGATGCGTCGAGGCATAACAGCCGCCAAGGAAGCTCAACAGCAGCATGAACACGGCCGATAGCGGCGGCTTCCGCCGTCCGATCTCCTTTTTCCCCATTCGGTCCTCTCCCTATCGGTTCATCAATGCCGCCCGGCAAGCGGTCACTTCCGAATCCAACGCACCAGCTCGGCCAGACGGGCTTCGGTCAACGGCGCGGAATTGTCGAAGTCGAGCGCGCTTCCTTCCGGCAGCGGCCAGGCGACGGGCGTCCCGGCCAGCGAGCGGCGGAACGCCTCCCAGTTGTCCAGCTTCCACCGGTCCAGTTCGGAGCCTCGCCCCTCGATTCGCTCGCGGTACAACCGTTCGTCGGGCAGAAACACCCGGATCGCCTTCACATCCGCCGGGCCGAGCGCGCCGCCGCTCCGGGCCAGCTCGCGGTCCAGCCAGCCGGAATCGGCGATCTCGCGGGTGAACGGGCCGACGACGAAGACGGTCGCGCCGAGCGCCGCATTTTCCCATGCCGCGTCCATCGTGATCCGGTAGCCGACGTCCCGGCACAGCCGCTTGTAGTCGGCAGAATCGCGATCGGTCGGGTCGAGCCCGGCCGCCCGCATCAGCGCCTCCGCCGCCGGCCTCAGCAGCGTGTCCATATCCAGATAAACCGCGCCGAGCCTTAACGCCGCTTGCTTGGCCAGCGTCGTTTTGCCCGCGCCTGCTCCCCCTACGAAAAAAATAAGCTTGCCCATCCGCACTCTCCCTGTTCGTCGCGTACTGTCGCGTTCCGTTCCGAAATCCGCTACAATATAATCGTTTCAGCCCCTGGATTGCTATTTTACCATAAGGATGTCGAAAGCGATGGCCTTCGGAGTGACCCGAGAAGAGTTGAACCGCTGGAAGCGCGAAGTCGCCGGCGGCAGGCTCTGCTACCTGACCCACTACTGGCTGGAACCCCGCTTCCCCGGCGTCACGACCGTGACCAAGGTCGGTTGCGCCGATCTCGCCCGGCTTGTCCGCTGGTGCGGGAAGCACGGCCTCAACCCCGCCTATATCCATCGGCGCGCCGAATTTCCCCACTTCGATCTGATCGGTCCGAAGCAGCGGGAAGTGTTGCTCGCCGAGCGCCAATACGAGCAGCTGCGCCGCTTCCGACTGCTCGGGCCGGAGCACGAAGACGAATGGCGGCAAGTCATTCCGTCACCTTGACCGTCCGCGCGAAGGCGTAATGCTCCGCCGGATACTGCATATGAATGGTGATCGCATAATCGCCGGCCGACGGGAAAACATAGCTGGCGGTATACGTGCCGCCGTCCCCGGCCGCGTCGATCAGTTGAGGCAGGCTGCGGGCGGAATTGATCTGCAGCTGCACCTCGGCTTTTTGCGCCGCATACCGGGACTTGTTGACCGTGACGGTCAGCTTCGCGGCCCGCTTGGCCATTGGGGTCGCCGGGTCGGTCGCGAGCGCGACGTCCTTGAACGCCAGCTTGCCGCCATTGCCGCCGTTGCCGCCGCCGGAACAGCCGGCAAGCAGCAGCAGCAACGCGGCGAGCGCTACCGCGATCCCAGCCGTCCGCCCGAAGGGGCGGGTTCTTTTTTTCGTCAAGACGATCCTTTGCAACGATTGACCTCCATCCGTAGCGTTCCTGCGTCTCCTTCTTTATGCTAGCTCAAACGGCGGCGGTTTGCCACCTTCCTCTTTGACAAAAATCGCGGCCGGCCGAAGGCGAATCGGTTCGAATTTGATCCCATTAAGGCATGACGAGCCGCCGGAGCCTGTGTTAAAATGAGGAAATGCGAGGGAAGCGGCAAAATGGGAAATGATATGAGGAACAGTTCGCGACCGAATTGAAGGAGGTATTTTTTGACTATGCGCAAATGGATTTTGCCCGTCTTGCTTACCGCCTGCTGCCTTTACGCGGTCATTCTGATGATGTTCTCCCTTCAGGAAGGAACAGCCGAGAAGTCCGCCTCACCGGCTCCCGCCGAGTCCGGAGAGCCCGCCAAGACGGTGGACGTCGCCGCAGCGCAGGCGGTTTACAAGAGCAATTGCCTGTCTTGCCACGGGGATCAACTGCAGGGGCAAATCGGGCCGAATCTGACCAAGGTCGGGTCGTCCATGTCCGAGGATCAGATCCGCAAGCAAATCGAGAACGGCGGCGGCGGCATGCCCGGCTTCAAGGGAACGCTGTCCGACGACCAGATCGGCACGTTGACCGCCTGGCTCGCAGCCATGAAATAAACGCAAGGCCACCCCGCCGCCTCCGCAATCCGCTTCGGTTCCGAAGCGGATTTTTTTTTTGCGGCGGGGCGATTCGCGGAATTCGTCATGGAAGATAAGGGATGGCGAATAGGCTGAACAGGAGAAGCACACTCTCGGGGAAAGAAGGTGCGGCACATGAGCAGGCGCCTCGGTTGGATCGGCGCGGCGCTCGTCTTGTTCGCGGTCGTCCTCTGGCTGTTCAACCGGCCGCAAGCGGCTTACGGCATGACTTCCTACGACGGAGACGGCGTCCGCGTCCAAGTGGCCGATGCGACGGAAGAAGCGCAGGCGATGGAACGAACGGCGTTCGTCGTCACGCTCGCCGACGGGGACGGGAAGCCGCTGTCCGGAGCCGCGCTTCGCATCGTCCTGTCGATGCCCCATATGTTCTGCGGCGAATACGAGGCGACCGTGACGGAAACGGCGCCCGGCGTCTACCGCGCGGAAGGCGTGCCGACGATGCGGGGCCGATGGCAGGCCAAGCTGACGTTGGAGGACAACGGACGGAAAATCGCGGTTGTGCACGATTTCAAGGTTGTCTGAAGCGGCCATTCACCACAGCCAGGGATGAACCGAAGGCACGATGCCGTTGGCGCTCAAGCCTTTGAGCATCGACAGCGCGGCCATCGTGACGGACAGGACGAAGCCGGCGCGGCGCAGGCCGCGCCGCCAGCTTTTGCCGAGGCGGCCGGCAAACACGCCGACGAGCAGCAGGGCGGGCACGGTGCAGACGCCGAACACGAGCAGCAGCAGCAAGCCGCCCAGCCACGAGCCGGAAGCGGCCGCCTGCATCTGCATGGCGTACGTCAGACCGCACGGGATGAAGCCGAGCGCAAGTCCGGTCGCGAACATCGCCGCCCGCTCGCGGCGGCTGCTCAGGCCGGACAAGCGCCGGCTCAGCCAGCGGAAGCGCAGCGGGTTCAGACGGTGGGTCGGCAGCGTGTATTTGCCCATCGCCCATAGCAGCAGGAACAGCCCGCCGACGAAGCAAGCGACGCCCTGGACGCCGACGAGGCCGCCGGCGTAGTTGAGGAACGAGCCGACGCCGCCCATGAAGCCGCCGACGATCGCGTAGGTGACGGTTTTGCCGGCCGTGTAGGCCAGCACCGGCTTGTGGGGAGCCGCCGGCTCCCGCAGCGAGAACGACGACACGATGCCCCCGCACATGACGATGCAGTGCGGCGCGCCGGCGAGGCCGGCCAGGGCGGCGAGCAGCAGCGAGTCAGGCGACGGCGTCATCGGCGGTGCCCCCTTTCCGCGCAAGCCGGCCCATCAAGCGCAGCGAGTTGCCGACGACGAAGACGCTGCTGAGCGCCATGAGCAGGCAGGCCGCCTTCGGATCGAGCAGGCCGGCGGCGGCGAGCGGGATGGAGACGGCGTTGTACAGGAACGAGAAGCCGAGATTTTGGCGGATGTTGCGCATCGTCGCGCGGCTGATGTCGACGGCTTCCGCCGCGCGGGTCAGCCGTCCGTCCGTCAGGATGACGTCGCCCGCCCGCATCGCCGCGTCGGTTCCCGAGTCCATCACGAGCCCGACGTCCGCCGCCGCCAGCGCGGCGGCGTCGTTGACGCCGTCGCCGATCATCGCGACTTTGCGCCCTTCCGCCTGCAGCTTGCGCACGAGCGCCAGCTTCTGCTCCGGCATCAGCCCCGCCCGGACGTGGGCGATGCCCGCCGCTTCCGCCGCCCGGGCGGCCGCCGCTTCCTCGTCGCCGGTCACCATCATGACGTCGCCGTATTGCCGCAGCCGCCCGACGGCCCGCGCCGACTCCGGCTTCAGCCGGTCCTCCAGCACGAGCTCGCCGACCCACATCCCGTCCCGGGCCAGCTGCAGGCGGATACGGCCGTCGCCGGCGGCCGCCCGACGCTCCCACGGGCCGGGCCGGACGCCGGCGGCGCGCAGCCAGGCGGGAGTTCCGAGCGCGAGCCGCCGCCCTTCCACCGTCCCGGCGACGCCCTGGCCGAGCCGCTCGACCGTGTCGGACGCGTCCGGCACGATGAGCCCCCGCTTGTCGGCGGCGGCGACGATCGCCCGGGCGAGCGGATGCTCGGACGCCTTCTCGAGCGCCGCCGCCCAACGGAGCGCATAGTTCTCCGGAATGCCGGGGGCCTCGATCGACGTTACGCTCGGCTTGCCTTCGGTGAGCGTCCCCGTCTTGTCCAGCAGGAAGCGGTCGATCCGGGGCAGCCCTTCGATAAACCGACCTTCCTTGAACAGAATGCCCCGGCGCGCCGAGACGGCGGAGGCGATCAGAATCGAGATCGGCGCGGCGAGGCCGAGCGCGCACGGGCACGATACGAGCAGCACCGCCATCGCGTACCGCGTCGCCCCGCCGTAGTCTCCCGGCGCCAGCCCCCACGCCCAGACCGCGTACGTGGCCGCGGCGCAGCCGATCATGAGCGGCACCATCCGCGCCGAAATGCGGTCGACGCGCCGCTGGATCGCCGGCTTGGTGTGCTGCGCCTGCTCGACGAGCCGAATGATGCCGGCCAGGCGCGAGTCGGCGGCCTTCGCGGTCACGCGCACGCGGATCGCGCCGCCGAGGTTGACGGAACCGGCGTACACCCGGTCTCCTCTCGCCCGCGCCGCCAGCCGCCCTTCGCCGGTCAGGAACGACTCGTCGACTTCCGTCCGCCCGTCCGCGATCACGCCGTCGGCGGCGATTCTCTCCCGCGGCAGCACGACCGCCGTGTCGCCGATGCGCAGCTCCTCAAGCGGAATCCACACTTCTTCCCCGCCGCGCTGCACCCGGATGAGCCGCGGCTGCAGCCGCCTAAGCCCGGTCATCGCCTGAAGCGCCCGCCCCTTCGCCTTCGATTCGAGCCACTTGCCGAGCAGCACAGCCGTCAGGATCATCGCGATCGTATCGAAATAAAGATGGGCGTGTCCGCCGTGCGGGGCATGGCTTTGCATCGCAAACAGCTGGCGATGGCTGTAAAAATAGGCGAGCGACGTGCTGAGCGCGACGAGCACGTCCATGTTGGCCGCCCGCTGCCGGACCGCGTGGTACGCCCCCCGGTAGAACGGGTAGCCGACGTAAAACTGCAGCACGGTGGCGGCCCCCCACTGCAGCCAGGGGGAAGCGAGCCAGGGCGGCGCCGGCAGCCCCAGTCCGAGCGGCAGATGGGCGAGCAGCGCCCAGAACAGCGGCAAGGAGAGCAGCGCCGCAAGCGCGAAGCGGTTGCGGTAAGCGGCCGTTTCGCGGCGGTTGAAGGCAGCCGCATCCTCCGGCTCGTCCTCGGCGCCGTAGCCGATGCCGCGGATCCGCTCGATCACCTGCCGCTTCTGCACGACCCGCGGGTCCAGCTCGACCTGCGCCTGGGCGAACGGAAGGCTGACGGTCACCCGCGCCACGCCGGGCAGCTTGGCGACGGCGCGCTCGATCCGCGCGGAACAGGCCGCGCACGTCATGCCGGTAATTTGCAGCCGTACGGTTTCCAACATGTGCTTACGCTCTCCTCGCATACAGGGTCCCTACCAGTATATGAGCGCGAGGAGCCGGCATGTCTAAAGTCCCGCGAACCGGACGTCCGGCGAGCGTCAGCGGCAGCCGATCCGGATCAGAAACGTCGCGATCCGCTCGAGCGCCTCCTGCAGCTGGACGAGCGAGGTCGCATAGCAGCAGCGGATGTGCCCTTCGCCGCCGCTTCCGAACACGTTCCCGGGCACGGCGACGACGCCCGCTTCGTTCAGCAGCCGTTCGGCGAACGTCTCCGAGCTCATGCCCGTTCCCGCGATTTGCGGGAACGCATAGAACGCGCCGCGCGGTTCCCCGCACGGCAGCCCCATGCCGCGGAACGCTTCGGCCATCAGCTTCCGCCGCCGGTCGTAGGATTCGACCATCTCGTCCTTCTCGTCCATCGCGTGCCGCAGCGACTCGATCGCGGCGATCTGGCCGAGCGTCGGCGCGCACAGGATCGTGTACTGGTGAATTTTCAGCAGCGCCGCCATCAGGTCCCGGGAACCACAGACGTAGCCGACCCGCCAGCCCGTCATCGCGAACGCCTTGGAAAAGCCGCTCACCAGCAGCGTCCGCTCCTTCATGCCGGGCAGCGCCGCGATGCTGGCGTGGCGCGCGCCGTACGTCAGCTCGGCGTAAATTTCGTCGGAGATGACGATCAGGTTGCGCTCGCGGACGAGGCGGGCGATCGGCAGCCAATCGTCGCGCGTCATGATCGCGCCGGTCGGATTGTTCGGGTAGCAGACGATGAGCACCTTCGAGCGCGGCGTCAGCTTCCGCTCAAGCGCTTCGGCCGTCAGCTTGAACCCGTCCTCGGCCCGCGTCTCGACCTCCACCGGCCTGCCCCCGCCGAGCGTCGTGATCGGGGAGTAGGAAATGTAGGACGGCGTGGGCACGAGAATTTCGTCGTCCGGCTCGATCAGCGCCCGCAGCGCCAGATCGATCGCCTCGCTGCTGCCCGCGGTGACGAGCACTTCGCCCGCGGGATCGTAGCGGACCCCGAAGCGGCGCGCAAGGTATTCCGCGATCTCCTCGCGCAGTTCCGGCATGCCGGCGTTGGACGTATACGCCGTCCGGCCGGCTTCCAGCGCGCGGATGCACGCCTCCCGCACCCGGCTCGGCGTCGGGAAGTCCGGCTCCCCGACGCCGAGCGAAATGACGTCCTTTTTTCCGTTCGCCAGCTCGAAAAACTTGCGGATGCCCGAAGGCCGCATCTCTCTCACGCTCCGCGCAATTCGCTCTTCAACCGTGCTTGCAGGCAATGCCATCCTCTCCTTTTTGAACGGGGCCACGACGCAAAAAAGACCCGTCCCGAAAGGGACGAGTCGTTTCACCCGTGTTACCACCCTAGTTCCGCCCCGCGGTCGCGAAGGCGGCTCTCATACACGTATCCAACAATACGCGTTCCCGTTAACGCTGGAAATGCGGCGGCGCTTACTTGTCGTTTCGGCCCGCTTCTCGGAGGGGGCTTTCGGCTGCCGCGCCGTTCGTCGGTTCCCAGCTCCCCCGACTCTCTGGCGGAACGCGCGGTCAGCGTACTTCATCCTCGTCATCGAATTTGTCGTACGCATATGAAGTTCATTCGAATTATAATCCTCCCCCGGCCAGTTGGCAAGCGGAAAAAGTCACAGCCGGGCGCCAGCCTTGCCGCGAGCCGGCCGTTCCCGTTCGGCCCGCGGCGCCTGCTTGACCGAATGCCTCTTCCGATGCATCATAAGCTCGGAGATCGTCACCATGCGAGCGGCGCCGGAACGCGAACCGCTTGTCCGTGCAGGCGGGCAAAAAGAAGCGTCCCGGGACCGCGCGCTTCTCGGGACGCAAAAAGGCTAATATTTCCCGCTTCTGCGAATTCGCTTGAGCCGCCGGCGGAACATCCACGCGCACAGCAGCAGTTGGAACAGCCAGGCGTACCAGACGGCTCTTTGCATGGCGGTAACGCCCCGGTCGGCCGACGAAGCGAGCTTCGTGGCGTCGCTCGGCGCGGCTTGCCGCTCGTCGGTCCGGCTCGCCAGCGTCAGCCGGCCGATCGGCTGATCGCCGAAAGCGGTCCGCAGCATCACTTGCCCGTCCGCGGCTACCTCCGTCTGAGGCGTTTCCCCCTTGGGCACGACCGCCGCGATCGGCTCGTTCGCCTGCCAAGTCGTACTCTCGGCGCCGTCTTGCACCTCGAACGTTTGGCCGGCGGAGACGACGGTCCGCGTCTCGAAGTTGGCGAAGCCGTAATCAAGCAGCTTGGCGGTATCGTCGTAAGCCTGCTTGCTGCTTGGCGACTTCAGAATGACCGCGATCAGTTCCATGCCGTCCCGGTCGGCCGACGTCACGAGCGTATAGCCCGCTTCGGTCGTGTAACCGTTTTTCACGCCGTTCGCGCCTTCGTAATCCCACAGCATCCGGTTGTGGTTGACCAGCTCGGACTTCCATTCCTGCCCGTTCCACGGCATCGTCTTGGTCGCGACGATCCGGCGGAACATGTCGTTCTGCATGGCGTAGCGGGCGATCTTGGCCATGTCCGCCGCCGTCGTCACCTGCGCCGGATCGGGCAGTCCGGACGGATTGACGAAGTGCGTGGCGGTCGTGCCGATCCGATCCCGCACGAACTCGTTCATGCGCTCGGCGAACTTCATCTTGCTGCCGTCGATATGCTCGGCGACGGCGGTCGCCGCGTCGTTGCCGGAGTTCATCAGCATGCCGTACAGCAGCTTCTCCATCGGCAGCTGCTCCCCTTCGGCCAGGTAGATGCGCGTTCCTTCCTCGTTTCTCGCTTCCTTGGACACGGTGACGACGTCGTCCAGCGGCGTCGTCTCGAGCGCGATGATGCCCGTGACGATCTTCGTGATGCTGGCCGGGTACAGCGGCTCGTCCGCATTTTGGGCGAAGAGCACCGTTCCCGACCGCGAATCGATGAGCGTCGCCGCTTCCGACACGATTTGGGGAGCGGTTGCGGCCGGCGTCCCGGCCGGCGGCTCCGCCGTCTCGGCCGCCGCCCGCGGCAACAGCCCGCCCAGCAGCAGGCCGGCGGCAACGGCAAGGACGCCCCAGCTTCTTTTTCCCATAATTCACCGTCCGATTCGTCCGATTCTCGCAAGTTGCGCTTGCTCTCCAAAATATTATAGTATAAATCGAATACCGGTGAAAATCCGCAAAGAAAGGGATCGGTGCGCCTTGAAAGCTTCCTCCTTCGTCCGCCGGTGGGAGAAAACCCGCGCCGTCGGCAAGCGGCGCTACATCGTCCGCTACGGGCTGCTCGGCATCGGCGTCGGGCTGACGCTGCTGTTCTCCGTCTTCGACGCGATCGCCAACGGATCGGTGTCATACTACTACCTGATCGCCCGCCTCGTCTTCTTCCCGACGATCGGGGCGCTGTTCACCGGCATGATGTGGGAAATCCGCGAGCAAAAGTACCGGCGGCTGACTTCCGAAACGGACCGCGCCTAAAGCCGGCATGGCGGCGCGGCTCCATGTGTTGCCCCGGCCGGCGGCCAGAATCGGAAGCTGCGGCTTCCGTCGCCGCTTCCGCTACAGGTACGGCTCCACCAGCGTCTTGACCCGCTCCAGCCCCTCCCACATGTCGCCGGGGCCGTCGTAGATGAGCACGATCGCTCCGTCGTAACCGCTCTTCCGTACGCGATCCAGGCAGCGGCCGAGCTCCGCGGCATCGGGAACGCCCCGGCTGTCGTACATCGGCTTGGCGTGGACGGACAGGCTGCGCGGCAAGATCCGCTCGAAATCGTCGTACTTCTCCGGCGGCCGGAAGTTGCCGAAGTCGCAGATGATGCCGACCTCTTCGTCCAACTGCGCGAGCAGCCGGGCGCAGCTGTCGCCGGTCGACGTCAGCCGGCGGAAATTTTCGGTGACGACGCACACGCCCCGCTCTCCGGCATACCGGCCGAGCTCATTCAATTGCCGGGCGGCCCGCGCGATCGCGCTCTCGTCGCCCGGCTCGGCTTCGCCGGCGACGATGCGGATGCGCTTCGCTCCGGCCGCGGACGCCACGTCGATCCAGCGCCGCATCAGCGCGAGGTCGGCTTCCCGCCGGACGTCGTCCTCCGCCGTCTGGTCGCCGTAATCGAGCAGCAGCGTGTCGAACGACACGCCGGCGCGTTCGCACGCCTCCTTCAAAGCCCGCAAGTAAGATTCCTCCGTCGACGGAAAATGGAAGTGGCAAATTTCGAGCGCGCGATACCCGCGCTTCGCCGCTTCGGCCGGCAGTTCCAGCAGCGTCATCAACTGCGGTTGCGCCTGCTCCTCCACCCGGTGAACCCGTTCGCCCTCGTCCCACACCGTCAGCCGCATCGGCCCCAGATGGCGATGCAAGCTCCAACTGCTTACGGACAAATAAGACATCGTTCTATAGCTCCTCTCTCATGGAACCGTATGGCGCTTCCTCCTGCCTTCTCCATTATAGCGCTTTCGCAGCCGTTGAAAATGAAAAAAGCGCCATCCCGAAGGGATAACGCGTAAAGAGAGAAGGCGGCGGGCTTGTTCGTCCGGCGCCCGCGCCGCCGGGCGCAACAGCGTCGGGCGGCCGAGTCGACGGGCGAATCAAGCTTCAGGCTGCGCCGATTTCCGTCCGTTCTGCTCGTCGAGAATGCGGTACAGCCCCTGAATCAGCAGTTCGGCCGGGTCCCGGTTGAGCAGGTGGTGCGCCAGCAGCAAGTGAAGCGGCATCGCGCACACGTTGTTCCCTTCCCGAAACTTCGGGAAGCCGGCTTCGAGCACCGGGCCGTGCTCCTTGTGCAAGTCCAATCCGGCGTACACTTCCTCCGGCGCGAACTCCTCCTTGACTGCGGCGATGCAGTGCGGAATCACTTGGTTGTCCATGATCGCCTTCGCCTCGTCCTCGTTCTGCGGCGGCTTCGGCAACAGCGCCCCGCCGGGCGTCTTCATCAAGTCGACGAAAAACGACGACAGCCACAGCGCCGGGTTTTTGTTCTGTTGGAAGCCGAGCAGCAGCTCGCGCATGAAGAAGCCGCAGGCGTAGCCGACGCCTTCCTTGTTTTTCACCCGGAACGTGAACAGCGGCCCGTACACCTCGTGTTTGGCGACCTGGCCGTCGACCTCTTCCTCCTCGAACACCGACTTGAGCAGCTTAATGCTATGTTGATAGATTTGCCGGATCAGTTCCAGCAGCTTCTGCTCGTTTTCGCGATTCGTTTCGTTTTCCTGCGTCGTTGTCATCCATGGCACCGTCCTTTGCCTCCATCATACCATTAGCGGCCCCTGCGAAGAAAGCGGCAACAACGATTTATCGCCGGAAACGGCCGCAAGGCGGCGGGACCGCAGGCACCGGGACGGTCGGAATCGCGCCTCCTACAGCTTGAACCGATAGCCGGCGCCCCACACGGTTTCGATCCATTGCGGATCGGCCGGGGTCGCCTCGATCTTCTCCCGCAGCTTGCGAATGTGGACGGTCACCGTCTGCGTGTCGCCAGTCGCGTCGAGACCCCAGAGCAGCTCGAACAGGTGGTCCTTGCTGAACACCCGGTTCGGATGTGTGGCGAGAAAGTAAAGCAGGTCGAACTCCTTCGTCGTCAGCACGATTTCTTCGTTGTTTTTGAACACCCGCCGCGCGTCGGCGTCGATCGTCAGGCCGCGGATCTGCACCAGGTTCCGCTTCTCCTTCGGGCCGACCAGCCGCTCGTAACGGGCCAGATGCGCCTTGACGCGGGCGACGAGCTCAGCCGGCTTGAACGGCTTCGTGATGTAATCGTCCGCTCCCATGCCGAGTCCCCGAATCATGTCGATGTCTTCCTTCTTGGCCGTGACCATCAGAATCGGAATATCCTTCTTGGCGCGGATTTCCCGGCAGATGTCGAAGCCGTTCGCCTTGGGCAGCATCAGGTCGAGCAGCACGAGGTCGAAATCCCCGTCCAGCGCGAGCAACACCCCGGCCTGCCCGTTGTCGGTCAGCTCGACCCGGTAGCCGCTCATCTCCAGATAGTCTCGCTGCAGCTCGGCGATGAGCCGTTCGTCCTCGATGATCAATATTTTTTTCATGCGGGCTCCTCCTCTCCGTTCTTGAACGGCAGGCGAATGCGAATCGTCGTGCCTCGCCCGGCCTCGCTCTCGGCCTCGATCTCGCCCCCGTGGCCCTGAACGATCTGCCGGGCGATCGCCAGCCCCAGGCCGCTGCCTCCGCTGCCGGAGTTGCGGGACCGCTCCGCCCGGAAGAACCGCTCGAAGATGTGCCCGACCGCATCCGCCTTGATCCCCTGGCCGTTGTCCTCGATCTCCAGCACGGCCCGGCCGCGCTCCTCGTACGCCCGCATGGCGATCCGCTTCTCCGGCTTGTCCATATACTTCACGCTGTTCTGGATGATGTTGCCCAGCACCCGCCGGAACTTGTCCCGGTCCATCATGACGACGCGGGAGGCGTTCAGCTGATCGTCGGCCTGCCAGCGGATGCCCTCCTTGTCGAGATCGAACTTCATCTCTTCCGACCAGTCCTCGATGAACTCGCGGAGCCGCACCGGCTCGAAGTCGAACGGAGCGGCGTTCAGATCGAGCTTCGAATACAGGAACAGCTCGTCGATCAGGCGGTCCATCTCCTCGGCCTTGTCGGCGATCGTCCTCATGTATTTCAGCGACTTCTCGGGAGAATCGGCTACGCCGTCCAGCAGGCCGTCGACGTACCCCCGGATCGTCGTGAGCGGCGTCTTCAAATCGTGCGAGATGTTCGAGACGAGCTCCTTGCGGTTCTCCTCGTACTGCAGTTGGAGGCGAATCGACTGCTTGAGCTGCACGCGCATCTCCTCGAACGCCTGGCCGAGCTGGCCGATCTCATCCTTGCTGCCGAGCCCAACCTGGAACTCCAGGTCGCCGTTCTTGATTCGCATGGCGGCGGCGCGAAGCGCTCGCAGCGGCCGGATGATGCTTCTGGAGACGAAGTAGGTCAGCAGGGAGTGGGTCAGGACGAGAATGACGATCAGGACGGAGAACAGAGTCGGGAACGATTGCCGGATCCAATAGACGAGCGGATCGGTCCGCTTCACGATGAACGCGGAGAAGCGCTCGCCCACCGGAGAGACGTCATCGTACTGGAAAAAGAGGGCGATCTCCTTGCTTCCGTTGAACGGAACCGCCTCGTCCCGGATGCCCGCCCGCTCGAACGGAGGCAGGGCGCCCAGCACCTCCTCGTCGCCGCGCAAATTGTCCGACAGAAACGTCAGCTCCCCGTCCCGGCGCACGGCCAGGCCGGTGTCGCCGCTCGGCAGCGCGGAAGCGACCTCCTTCCAAAATTCCGGGTTGGCCAGCAACGCCGGGTCGCGTTCCGTCGACCGCTTGATCGCCTTGAGCACATGCATCTGGTCGTCGTAGTCGAACTGCTCGGCGGTCGAGGAGTACAGCTTCTTATAGTAGTGGAAGTTGCCGCCCGAAACGACCGCCAGCAGCAGAACCGTCAGCACGATGACGGTCAGGGGCACCAACAGCATCGCCGCGTACGACCAGATCAGCCTCATTCGGATGGACATGTGTCGGCCGCTCCCGTCTATTCAATCGATTTCGGACTTCGTTTGACGCCTCGTTCTTTGGATATACCATATTTGCGGGCGCTTTGATAGCCCCATACCGCCAGAGACACGCAGCAGCCGCTCGCCAGATAGCCGGCGGCCACGTCGGTCGGATAGTGGACGCCCAGGTAGATCCGGCTCGCGCCGATGCCCGCGACGAGGCAAGCGCAGTAGACGGCTAACGCCGCCCTTCCCCACCGAACCGGGATGTGCTTCCACAGCAAATAAGCCGTCATGCCGAACAAGCTCAGCGCCCCCATCGCGTGGCCGCTCGGGAAGCTGAACCCCGTCTCGGGAATGAGGCGGTGGAACGCGGGACGCTCGCGGCGGAACAGCTCCTTGAGCACCGTGTTCAGCGCCGCGGAGCCGCCGACCGTCGCCAGGAAAAGCAGTAGTTCGCGGCGGTCCCGCGCGATCGCGTACAGCACGAGCGATTGGCAAAGCGCGATTGTCGCGGCGGGCCAGCCGCCGCCGATGAATGTGAATAACGTCATGACCGCGGTCCATCGCCTCGATTCCAATCCTTGCCAGAACGCGATCTGCTGCCGGTCGAACGGACCCGTGCGGTGAAGCTCGACCGACGCTGCGATGGCGGCGAATCCCGCGGCGCACAGCAAGCCGAGCAACAGCCAGCCGTTGCGGCGAAGCGAAAAGGCCATCAGCGGCGCACCTCCTTCTGCTTCAATGCGATCGTGACAACATGCGCAGCCGCTTGCTCCGGAGCGGCTTGCGCAGCGGCGGAGCCAGCTCCGGCACGGCCGCGGTGTCAAGATACGACAGAATGTCGTCCACGACGAGCCCGGCGGCGTCCGCTTCGCCTGCCTCCGCGCCGCTGCGCGCTTGCCGCAGCCGGCCGACCGTTTCCCGACGCAGCTCGGCCAGCGTCCGGGCCACGCCCAGCCTTCCTTTGCCGGCCCAGTACTTCGCGTTGCCTTCCTCCTGCCCCGGAATCGGGCGGTAGACGACGACCGGCAGATCGAGCGCCGCCGCTTCGGACAGCGTGATGCCGCCCGCCTTCGTGACGAGGCAGGACGATTCCGCCATCAGCCGCTCGATCGCTTCCACGTAGCCAAATATTCGCACCCGCGGCTTGTCGCCGAACCGGTCGCGCATCCGGCGCTCGAGCTTCGCGTTGCGCCCGCAGACGAGCGAGACGGCCAGCCCCTCCTCCGCCAGCAGCGATTGGACCATGGCGCCGACCTCGCCGGACACGCCGTACGCGCCGGCCATCACCAGCACGCGGGCGGGCCCGCTGCCGAGCGCTTCGCTTCTTAGCTTGGCCAAATTTTCGTGCCGGAACGTGGATCGAATCGGAATCCCGCTGACGCGGACGGATTCCGCGCGGACGCCGAGCGCGGCCATATCCCGCTTGAGCTCCTCGGAAGCAACGAAATACAGGTCTGTTTCGGGATGAAGCCAGCGCGGATGCAGCACGTAGTCCGTCAGCACGGTGAACGTCGGAATCCGAACGCCGGCGTGCCGGCGAAGATACGACATCGTCAGCAGCGGGAACGTCTGCACGACCGCAGTCGGCCGCCGTTCCTCGAGCCGCCTGGCCAGCCGCTCCGAGCCGAGAGAGTGCAGCCGTTCGCCGAGTGCGGAGGAAGAAGGAACGTGTTCCGACAGCGAGTAGCCCCAGCCGTACGCCTTCGGAAAATGCGACGTGCTCGCGTAATAGATGAACTGCGTCAGCTTGCTCAGCAGCGGGTACGCCTCCCCGAGCGGATCGAACAGCTCCACGTCGCGAACGCCTTCCGACTCGAACCGCTGCTTCAGCGCCCTGGCCACCTGGTAGTGGCCGTCGCCGAACCTCGCGTAGAGAATCCATATTTTCGCGTCCGAATTCATCATGCCTGCCTCGCCTTCCTTCCATCGTTGAGTAATTAGTAAACCCAATGAAGCGACACGCCTACGGCGATACCGAGCAGCGCGCCGGCGACGACTTCGATCGGACGGTGGCCGAGCGGCTCCCGCAGCGGCTGGCCGCCCCGCTCCTCTCGTCGCAGGTCGGGAACCGCCCGAACGAGACGGTTGAGCACGGTCGCGTGAAGGCCCGTCTGCCGGCGCACGCCGGCGGCGTCGTACATCGTGATGACGCTGACGACGACGGCAACTGCGAAAGCCGCGGAGGCGACGCCCTGCTGCACGGCGACGGCCGCCGCAAGGGACGCGACGGCCGCCGAGTGCGAGCTCGGCATGCCGCCCGAGCCGAACGCGAGACCGGCAACCCACCGCCGCCGCGCGACGTAGAAGATCGGAACTTTCAAAAATTGAGCGAGCACGACGGCAGCCAACGCCGCCATCAGCGGATAATTGAGCAAAATCGCCATATTGCCGGCCGTTCCCGCCGGAGTCGGCGCGAACGGACTTCCCCCTTCTTTCCGACTTGTTGGAAGCAGCCGCTTCCCGCCTGACAGGCGCGAAGGCTCCCAGGCCGACTCAATCGGACCGCCTTCCCCGGCCCAGCAGGAAAAAGACGGAAATCGCCGCAAAAATCAGGCTGCAGACGAAAAACGGAACCGTATCGCGGAACCGGTCCGCCAGCCAGCCGCCCGCCGCCGGCCCGGCCATGACGCCGGCGCCCTCGATCGTGGAGATCAGTCCCCAGCCGGTTCCACAGGCCTGCTCCGGCAAGTGCCTGGCCAGTTCGGCGTTCCACGCGGGCAGGAGAGCGGCGTAGGCAACGCCGAGCAGCACGGCCGCCAACTCGGCTTGCCAGAAGCGGCTGATGCCGGGGACGGCGGCGAGCGCTGCCGCAAACACAGCGCTGCCGCCCACCAGGAACCGTCTACCGCCGAACCTGTCGATCGCCTTGCCCATCGGCACGAGCAACCCGACCGCGCAAGCGCCGCCGGTCACCATGACCGTCGACAGCATCCCGTGGCTCCAACCGAAGTGCACCGCCGTAAATGGCGTCAGCAGCGGCACGAGCATGCTTCCGGCGAGCGTCTGCAACACGGTCACGGCGAGCAGCGGCCCCATGCGCCGAATTCGCTCCCGAGCTTCCGCCGCCTGCTGTCGGATGCCGGAAGGCGGCGCGGACGCCGCCGCGGCCGGCATTCTCAGCGCCGCGAAGCCGCCGGCCGCCAGCATCCCGATCAGTATGGCGAAGCCGAGCGATTCGGCGGCGTCAAGCACGAAGTTGATCAGCACCGGCCCGAGTCCCAACCCCGCCATCCAGATCAGATAGAGCGTCCCCATCTGCTCGGCTCGCTTCTTGTTGTCGATCAGGCCGACGCAGACAAGCCATACCGGCGAAGTGCCGACACCCGTCGCGGCCATCGCCGCATACAGCTCGCCGGGGCTGCCGGCATGCGCGGCGAGTCCGATTCCGGCGGCTGTGAGCGCCGCGCCGAGCGCAAGCGCCAGCCGTGCGGACATGCGCTCCAGCGCGAAACCGACGAGCAGCTTGACCGCGCTGTCGGCCAAATAATGAATCGAGACGGCCAGCCCGACGACCGTCGCCGCAAAGTGAAGCCGGCCCGCCCCGACGAGCGGCAAATACGAGACGAGAAAGGCGCCGCGAACGAACTCGATGGCAAACAACACGACCAAGCCGAGCCGGAAGTTCTCTCTCGCGATCGAACGGCTTCCTTCGGGCTCCAGCGCAAGCTCCGTCGATCTCATGGTCTGCTCCTCCTCGGGATGCGGCCTCGCCGCATCGCTTCTTCAGGTTAAGGCAAAATCATAAACCGTCCATAAACAAGTTCTTAAAACAAAATGAACTCGGCGACAAAAAATGAGCGAGTACTCGCTTTACGAAACGGAAGTTTGGCGTTACAATAAGCGTGTCGTAAAAATGAGTGATTACTTACATTAATGGAGGGAATGCCATGCCGCAAGCTTCGGAACTTGCCGCCCCGCCCGCGGTGGAACTCGACGCCGTCCGCCGATCGTTCGGCGGACGGACGGTGCTTGACGGCATCACGCTGCGGATCGGCCGCGGCGAGCTGTTCGGCCTGCTCGGCCCTTCCGGGTCCGGCAAGACGACGTTGATCAAGCTGATCGCCGGCATCGACAAGGCGGACGCCGGCGAGGTGCGAATGCTCGGCGAGCGGATGCCGCAGCTTGCGATGCTGCGGCGCTTCGGCTACATGGCGCAGGCCGACGCCCTGTACGGCGAGTTGACGGCGCGCGACAACCTGCTCTTCTTCGCTTCGCTCTACGGCCTGTCGGGAAAAAGACGGTCCGAGCGGATCGCCGAGGCCATGCGCGCGGTCGGCTTGACCGACCATCTGAACAAGCCGGTCGCCGCTTATTCCGGCGGCATGAAGCGGCGGTTGTCGCTCGCCGTCGCGCTGCTGCACGAGCCCGGCCTGCTCGTGCTCGACGAGCCGACGGTCGGCATCGATCCGGCGCTGCGCCGCTCGATCTGGAAGGAGCTGTTCGCCCTGCGGGACGCCGGCACGACGATCGTGCTGACGACGCACGTCATGGACGAGGCGGACAAGTGCGACCGCATCGGCCTGCTTCGCGACGGGCGGCTGACGGCCGTCGATTCGCCGGCGGCGCTCAAGGCGCGAACCGGCACGGCGATGATCGAAGACGCGTTCATTGCGCTCGGAGGAGGGATTCGCTCATGAGAATTCGCGCCCTGACCGTCCGCATCGTCCGCCAGTTCGTCCGCGACAAGCGGACGCTCGCCCTGCTGTTTCTCGCCCCGCTGCTCGTGCTGACGCTGATGAACTTCGTGTTCAACGGCCGCGAAGCAAGGCCCGAGCTCGGCGTCGTCTCCCTGCCGCAGCAACTGGCGTCCCGTCTGGCCGAGGCCGGCGCCGACGTCACGTCGTACGCCGACTTCGCGCCGGCCGAAGCCGCGCTGGAGGACGGCCGGCTCGACGCCGTCGTCCGCTTCGAGGACGGCCGCACAGTCGTCCGGCTGGAAGGCAGCGACCCGTCCGCCGCCAAGAGCGTATTGCTGACGCTGCAAAAGGCGGCGGAAGCTTCGTCCGGAGGAGGCCCTCCTCTGGCTGTCGAATATTTGCACGGCGACGCGAATCTGTCGACGTTCGATTCGATCGGGCCGGTGCTGATCGGCTTCTTCTCGTTCTTCTTCGTCTTCCTGCTGGCCGGCGTCGCCTTCCTGAGGGAGCGGACGACCGGCACGCTGGAGCGGCTGCTCGCCACGCCGATCCGCCGCACGGAAATCGTGCTCGGCTACCTCGCCGGCTTCGGCCTGTTCGCGCTGCTGCAGGCGATGCTGATCGCCTGGTTCTCGGTCGGCGCGCTCGGCCTGTACATGGCCGGTTCGCTCTGGCTCGTGCTGCTCGTGAACCTGCTGCTGACGCTGACGGCGCTCACGCTCGGCACGCTGCTGTCGACGTTCGCCGGCAGCGAGTTTCAGATCATTCAGTTCATTCCGCTCGTCGTCGTGCCGCAGGTGTTTTTCTCCGGCCTGTTCGATCTCGACGCGATGAACGTCTGGCTGCAGAAGCTCAGCTGCATCATGCCGCTCTATTACGGGGCCGACGCCTTGCGCGGCGTCATGCTGCGCGGGGAGGGGCTGGGCGGCATCCAATCCGACGTCTGGGCGCTTCTCGGCTTCTCGGTTGCTTTTGCTCTTCTGAACGTTGTAGCATTGAAGAGACAAAGAGCGATTTGAATCGTCGCGATCGGCGTTGAAAGGAATGTGGAACAAACGTGCAGGAACAAAGGGAGCCTTGGCTTGAGGAACTGTTGGAGAACGCGGGAAAAGAGGAGCGGATGACCGACAAGCAAGCCCGCATAATCGAAGCGGCCGTGCAGATGTTCGCGGAGAAAGGGTACGCCGCCACCTCGACGAGCGAAATCGCCAAGCGGGCGGGCGTGGCGGAAGGGACGATCTTCAGGCATTACCGGACGAAGAAGGAGCTGCTGATGGCGATCGCCGCCCCCGCCGTCGTCAAATTGCTGGCGCCGTTTCTGCTGCGGGAGTTTCGCGACGTGCTGCAGGCGGAGTATGCGAGCTTCGAGCAGTTTTTGCGCGCGGTCGTCGCCAACCGGATCTCCTTTTTGGACCGCAACATCAGCCTGTTCCGCATCGTCGTGCAGGAACTGCCGTTCCATCCCGACCTGCAACGGCAGTTCCGCGACATCGTGCTGTCGCAGGTGCTGGAACGAATCGGCGGCCTATTCGACCGCTTCAAGGCGATGGGCCAGCTCCCCGACTGGCCGAACGGCGCGATCGTCCGCCTCTGCGTCTCCGCCGTCATGGGGTATGCGGTCGCCCGCATGCTGAACCGCTCCTCCCCTTCGTGGGACGACGAGCGGGAGCGGGAGACGACGATCGCCTTCGTGCTGAAGGGACTGACTCCCTCTTCATAAAGAACGCCCCCGCAAGCCTTCCTGCGGGGGCGACCGCTCTTCCGACGTCAGTCGAGCGGAATGCGGTAGCGCGAATTTTTCTCGATAATATGTTCGCCTTGGTTATAAACCCATTGGAAGTCGAACCGGTCGCCGCGGTAGTCCGTGCGGCGGCGGATGTCCGGCACGATGACGGACTCGAGGTGGTCGAGCAGCTTTTGCTGCAGTTCGCGCAGCCGCGTCTCGTTCGCGTAAGCTTGACGGGCGGCCTCTTCGTCCGTGTCGCTCGATTGCCGGAAGTACGTCCGCGCGACGACGCTATCCGGCGTGCCCGGCTCGAACGGGAAGCCGGAGCCGCGAAAAATTTCCTTCACCGTATCGATCCAGTCCTTGTACAAGTCGATGCTCACTTCGATGCGGCAGCCCTCCTTCGTCTTCCTATACCCGGATCGTAACGAGCTTCAGCTCGGTCAGCTCCTCCACGGCGTACCGCACGCCCTCGCGTCCGACCCCGCTCTCCTTGACGCCGCCGTACGGCATGTTGTCGACCCGGAACGTCGGAAAATCGTTGATCATGACGCCGCCCACCTCCAGCCGGTCGGCCGCCCGCATCGCCGCGCCGAGATCGTTCGTGTACAGCCCGGCCTGCAAGCCGTACCGCGAATCGTTCACCCGGTCGATCACCTCGTCGAGCGAGTCGAAGCGGTCCACGCAGACGACCGGTCCGAACGCTTCCCGGCAGGAGATCGCCTCGTCCGGCGGCACGTTCGTCAGCACGGTCGGCTCGTACACCGTCTCCGACCACGGGCGGCCGCCGCGCGCAACTTGGGCGCCGCGGGCGACCGCGGAGGCGACCCATTCGTCCATCCGGCGCACTTCCCCGGCGTGAATGAGCGCCGACAGGTCGGTCGCCTCGTCGGCCGGATCGCCGATGACGAGCTTCCCCGCTTCGTCGGCGAGCCTCTGCACGAACGCTTCGTACAGCGAGTCGTGCACGTAGATCCGTTGAATCGAGATGCAGATTTGGCCGGCGAACGAGAACGCGCCGGCGACGCAGCGCCGGATGAGCTCGTCGGTGAGCCGCACCGTGCCGTCGATGATCAGCGCCGAATTGGAGCCGAGCTCCAGCGTCACCCGCTTGAGACCGGCTTTGCTCCGCAGCGCAATGCCGACTTCCGGACTGCCGGTGAAGGAGACGGCTTTGACGCGCGGGTCACGGACGAGCGCCTCGCCGACGACGGAGCCCGGTCCCGGCACGACGTTGAGCGCGCCGGCGGGAAGGCCCGCCTCGGCGAAGATCGGCCCGAGCGCCAGCGCCGACAGCGGCGTCTGGCTCGCCGGCTTGAGCACGACCGTGTTGCCGGCCGCGATCGCCGGCCCGACCTTGTGCGCCACCAGGTTCAGCGGGAAGTTGAACGGCGTGATCGCCCCGACGACGCCGAGCGGCTTGCGCATCGTATAGGCGATCCGACCTTCCCCGCCCGGCGCCGCGTCCAGCGGCACCGTCTCGCCGTGGATGCGGCTCGCTTCCATCGCCGCGAACCGGTATGTCTGCACCGCTCTGGCGACTTCGCCCCGCGCCGTCCGCAGCGGCTTGGCCGCTTCCCGCGCCAACTGCAGCGCGAATGACTCGGCCTCGCGCTCGATCCGGTCGGCGACGCGGCTTAGGATCGCGGTCCGCTCATGCGCCGGCAGCGCGGCCATGACCGGCGCCGCCGCCTCCGCGGCCGCGATCGCCCGCTCCGTCTCGCGCACGCCTGCCTCGGCCACTTCGGCAATCACTTCGCCCGAATACGGCGAACGCAGCTCCGCGTACCGTTCTCCGGCCTGCCAGGCGCCGTTTATCCACAGTTCTTTTCTCATTGCCGAGCATTCCCCTTTCGTCGGCCGTCCCTCTTCCCGCCGGACCGGCGCCTCAACGGGGTTGGGGTTTGACCTTGTGTTGCAGCGGCGGCAAGTGCTTCATCGTCCGCAGCATCGGCCCCCCGCACAGCGGGCAAGCCTGCCCCGCGCTCGCGAACTCCTCCCGAACCCAAGCCTTGCAATCTTTGTTTCGGCACTTCAAAATGTTGACAATCGATAATTTCTGCGTCGACGCTTCGCTTCCTGCCACTTCTTGCAAGCATTCCCTTCTTCGGAGGTAGAGATGACAACGAATTAATATAGGCCATCCGTTCGCCCGAAGTCAAGAGGAATGAAGCGCTTACCCGTCCGGTCCCGCCCTCGGCGGCAGCGGCCGGACACGGCAAAGCCGGAGGCGTCGCCGCCCCCGGCCGTATCAAGCCATCTATATTAACCAAGCGTCCGTTCGCCCGGCTTCCAGTTGACCGGGCAGAGGCCGCCGGATTGCAGCGCCTGCAGCACGCGCAGCGTCTCGTCCACGCTGCGTCCGACGTTGATGTCGGTGACCACTTGATAGCGCAGCACGCCTTCCGGATCGATGATGAACAGGCCGCGGTGGGCGGCGCCGGTCGCCTCGTCCAGGATGCCGTACTGATGCGCGGTCTCCTTCGTAAAGTCGGACGCAAGCGGGAACTTGATGTCGCCGATGCCGTTCTGTTCGACCGGCGTCTGCATCCAGGCCCGGTGCGTATAGACGCTGTCGACGGACGCGCCGACGATCTCGGCATCGAGCTTCTTGAACTCTTCGTAGCTTTCGTTGAAGCCGCGGATTTCGGTCGGACAGACGAACGTGAAGTCGTACGGCCAGAAGAAGAACACGAGCCACTTGCCGCGGTAATCTTCCAGGGAGACCGTCTCCTCGAGCGTCTCCACATTTTTGGTCGAGGGCAGCTTGAAGGCGGGAGCCGGTTGTCCGACTTTGGCGAAAGGATAAGGGACCGTTTGTACGTTCATGATAATTACCTCCTTGAATGTTCAGGCTTGCAGTTCGGATACGGCGCGAGCCAGCTGGGTTTGGTTGAAGCCGACAATCTTCGTCTCTCCGATGACCGTGACCGGAACCGACCTGAGGCCGGTGTTCCACAGCTCTTCGGCGAACTTTTCGTCCGTGTCGACGTTTCTTTCTTCGAAGGCGACGCCGTGTTCGTTCAGGAAAGCTTTGACTTGCCGGCAGTAATTGCAGTACGTGCTCGTATACACGATCGCCTTGGCGGTTTCAGACATCTTTTTTCCCTCCTCCGGTTTACGCTTGGACCGCGGCCGTCGGCGCCGCGGCTTCCGCCGCTTCCAGGAATCGTTCGCAGTCCAGCGCGGCCATGCAGCCGGTGCCGGCGGCGCTGATCGCTTGGCGGTAACGTTTGTCCTGCACGTCGCCGCAGGCGAACACGCCGGGAACGTTCGTTTCGGTCGTGCCGGGCTTGACGACGAGATACCCTTGCTCGTCCGTCGTCAGTTGGCCGCCCAGAAACTTCGTGTTCGGCGAATGCCCTATCGCGACGAACACGCCTTGCGCCTCGATCAGCTCTTCCTCGCCGGTTTCGTTGTTAAGTACCTTCAGCCCTTGAACGCCCGCGTCCCCGGCGACGACTTCCAGCGGAGTGCGGTTCAGGCTCCAGTTGATCTTGGGGTTGGCCCGCGCCCGGTCCTGCATGATCTTCGACGCGCGGAGCTCGCCGCGGCGGTGCACCAGCACGACTTCCGACGCGAAGCGGGTCAGGAAGTTCGCTTCCTCCATCGCGGAATCCCCGCCTCCGACCACGACGATTCTTTTCCCGCGGAAGAAGAACCCGTCGCAAGTGGCGCAAGTGCTCACGCCCCGTCCGACGTTGTCGCGCTCGCCGCGGATGCCCAAGTACCTGGCCGAAGCGCCGGTGGAGACGATGAGCGATTCGGCTTCCAGCTCGCCGATCCCCTCCACCGTCAACTTGAACGGGCGCTTGGACAAATCCACGCTGTTCACCCAGCCGGTGCGGAATTCGGCGCCGAACCGTTCGGCCTGCTTGCGCATGTTGTCCATCAGCTCCGGCCCCAATACTCCATCCGGAAAGCCGGGAAAGTTTTCGACCTCGGTTGTCGTGGTCAGCTGCCCTCCGGGTTCGGGTCCTTCGATCACGAGCGGATTCAGGTTGGCTCGGGCAAGGTAGATGGCGGCCGTCAGTCCGGCAGGGCCGGTGCCGATAATAATCGTTTTTCGCATGGTGTTCCCTCCATTCTTATATTTAGATTTAGTTCAACTTTCCCTTGCAAAAAAATCATACCATCCCAGCCGTCCGGCTGCATGAAGGTATGATGAAAGGTCCATGAAGATTTCATGAAGCCAAATTCGGTTGCGGTCGGCGGGTCACTCCGCGATGCGGTAGCCGACGCCGCGGACCGTCACGATGTAGAGCGGCTGCTTCGGATCGTCTCCGAGCTTTTGGCGCAAACTTTTGATGTGGACGTCGATGGAATTGCTGCCGCCGAAGTAGCTGTCTCCCCAGATCGATTCCATAATCTCTTGACGCGTGAGGACGCCTTCCGACGCGATCAGCAAGCGCAGCAGGTCGAATTCGGTCTTCGTCAGATCGAGCCGCTTGCCGTCTTTGTACAACAGGAAGCGCTTGAGGTCCATCTCCAAATTTTTGAAGCGGATGACATCCGGGCGGCCCGGCGCGGGCGCGGCGGCCGGCTTGCTCTGCACCACCAGCGTCTCGATCTTCTCCAGCGCCTCGCCCACCGGGCACGGCCAGACGAGAGAAGCGCCGGCTGCCGGCGGAGTCGCGCCCTCGGGAATCAAGTAAAGCCAGCCGGGGCGGGACTCGGAACCGGCTTGTGCGGATTCCGGCAACTCCACCGTCTTGTCGACGATAATCAGATCGTTGTCCAAATGCGGCAGCAACGACTCATTCTCATGATGGAACATCAGCACGTCGTAGCAGCGTGACGTCAGCTCCGCCACCAAACCTTGCAGCCGCGCCGGAAACGGGCTGATCAGCACGATTTTGCGAGTCGTCAGGCAGAAATCCCCCTCCGCGAACGCGAGCGGAGAAGCGTTCATCGATCCTGGTTCGACGTTCTGCATGCCGCGCATACCCCCTTGAACCAAATTTGCTCGTCCGTGATCCGGTATCCCGTTTCGGCGGCGACGCGCTCCAGCCATTCCTTCGGCGCCTCGGTCATCACCTCGTCCACCCTTCCGCAGGACGTGCAGACGATATGCTGGTGATCCTCCATGCGCGCGTCGTACCGGCTGGCGTCTCCGTCCAGCTTCAGCTCGCGGATCATCCCTTGCTCCGTCAAATAACGGAGCGAATTATAAACCGTCGCATAAGCGACGGAATAACCCTGGGCTTTCAGGCGTTCGATGACGTCCGAAGCGGTGGGATGGTCGTGCGATTGGCCTATGATGTCCAAAATCATCTTCCTTGGCGCCGTCATTCCGCTGCGCGACATCGAAATCCCCCCTAAGTGTTAAACTTAGTTTAAGTTTACTAAATAGGTCCGCGCCCGTCAATCTTCACTTCCGTTCCTATTTTTGCCGATATCCCTTTCACTCAGGCGGGCTTTCTCACTTTCCCTTTTCGCGGCTTTATATCGGTATCCCGCTCGCTCAGGCGGGCCTCCTCGCTTTCCCTTTTCGCGGCTTTATATCGGTATCCCGTTCGCTCAGGCGGGCCCCCACGCTTCTCCTTTTCCGACTTTTTATCGAAATCCCGCTCGCTCAGGCGGACCTCCTCGCTTTCCCGTTCCCGACTTTTTATCGAAATCCCGTTCGCTCAGGCGGGCATTTCCACGTCCCCTTTTCACGGCTTGATCCCAATATCCCGTTCGCGCAGGTGAAGTGGTGTCCGAACTTCCCTCTTTCCGGCTTGATACCAAAATCCCGTTCGCTCAGGCTGTCCGTCCGTCGGTCTGTATAATTCCGTCCATGGGCCTCATTTCTCCTTGGCAGAAGATTCGGATATTCCGCACTTCTGTGCTCCCTAGACGCGGCAGTCTCTGCTGTTCAGTGACGAAGGACGGCTCGCAATAATATCTTCGGTGCACGATCAGACTCGGGTTGAAGGGATTGCGGCGTCTTCGTCCGAACCGACCTGAGTCATGACCACCCGCTCCGCGGGTGGCTTGATTTCAGCCCTATAAGGGCATGATACTTGCTGCGCCTAAAGGCGCGGTTTCCCCGGCAACTGTCACCGGCTACCCCTCAAGGGGTTTATCCATTTG
>Ga0207789_1000100_pt1 | contig 76403 bp, 67 predicted proteins | sample HigsolmetaGSP12D_FD_184840 | JGI IMG/M metagenome (GOLD analysis project Ga0207789, IMG submission 184840) | High solid enriched microbial communities from the Joint BioEnergy Institute, USA - SP1-2-D (SPAdes) | ecosystem: Engineered > Bioreactor > SSF (Solid state fermentation) > Aerobic >...
GCTCGAATCCATCGGCGACATTCCGCCCGCTGAGGCCGAAGCGCGATACTATCGGCAACTTGCAGCGCCGACTGTGGAACCTGTTTTACTTTAACCAAAAAGCCTCCGCGATCCCCGGTGCGATTCAGGACGCCACCCAACGCTTCATGGGGGCGGTATTCGTTGTACTCGACTAGCCACTGGTCTGTGATGGCCTGGACCTGCTCCAGGTTGGCGAACAGATGTGCATCGAGCACTTCGGTGCGGTACGTTCGGTTGAAACGCTCGATAAAGGCGTTTTGGTTGGGCTTACCCGGCTGGATGTATCGAACCGCGATGCCTTTGGCTGCGGCCCATTCAGTGAACGCTTGGGAGACTAGCTCCGGGCCGTTGTCCAGCCGTATGGCATTCGGGGCGCCGTAGCAGTCGACCAAGCGACTCAAGACGCGGATCAGCCTGGCCGATGGGATCGACGTGCCAACCTCGATGGCCAAGCACTCCCGATTGGCTTCGTCGATTACATTCAATGTCCGGAACCGCCGGCCGCAATACAAGGCGTCGTGCATGAAGTCCAAGGCCCAGCAGCGGTTGGGCTCGCTTGCCAGGTCCAACGGCTGATGGGGCCGGTCTGGTAGCCGCTTCTTGCAACGCCGAGGCAAATTCAAACCCATATCGCAGTACACCCGATGCACACGCTTTTTGTTCCAGCAGCGGCCATCAAGCCGCAACCGGGTAAAGCATTTCCAGAACCCCCAGCGCCCATGCCGGCTGACGATGGCATTGAGCGCCTCGATCACGTCGGCATCTCGCTCGGATGCCGACACTGGCCTCTTGTAGTACGCCGCCCGCGACAGGCCTGCAATTCGACAGGCACGAGCGATCGACAGTCGGGCTTGCACCAACTGTTCGACCACCTCGCGCCTGGCCGACGGCGTCAGGATTTTCGGTTCAGAACATCCTTGATCGCCGAATTCTCCAGGGCCAGATCCGCGTACATGCGCTTGAGCTTGGCGTTCTCGGCCTCGAGCTCGCGCAGCCGCTGCAACTCGGACACCTGTACGCCCGAGTACTTGCTCTTCCACTGGTAGTACGTGGCGCTGCTAACGCCGTGCTTGCGGCACAGTTCGGCAACCGGCATACCGGCCTCGCCTTCCTTCAGCACCGCAACAATCTGGCTTTCCGTGAACCTGCTTTTCTTCAAGGGAGTCTCCGACTCGTGGAGGCCCCGAAATTCTACCGGCTGATGTCTACCAATTGGGGGAGCTTACGAGTCTCCGACTCGTGGAGGCCCCGAAATTCTACCGGCTGATGTCTACCAATTGGGGGAGCTTACGAAACGACGGGCCTCAGAGACCTCCAAACCACCGTATTTCTTACGCCAGGTGTAGAAGGTTGCGTCCGAGATGTTGTACTTGCGACACAGCTCTTTGACCGGCAGGCCAGCCTCGGCTTCCTTCAGAATGGGAATGATCTGTTCTTCGGTGAATCGCTTCTTCATGTTCATCGTCCTCTCTGGTGATGAACATTACTAAGATCAGAATGGATTAGAAAGTTGGGGGCAGGTCAGGGCAAGCCCAATCAAAACGCCTTTATCGAGCGTTTCAACCGAACGTACCGCACGGAAGTGCTCGATGCATCAGAGGGCAATGTAATTGATGTCAGCGCAAGGCGTAGATATATAGAGCTCGGTATGTTATGAACGCAGCATGGCTGCATGATGAGCTTGTCATAGATTCGCTAAGACATGATCGTGCAGGGATTTAGCCGTGTGTTGGAGTTCTTGCTGGCGATTTCGCCAATCAATTTCACATCCGCTCAAATAGGCTTCCCTGGCATCGGTTAAAACATCCGCTTGTTCCCCCGGTAGCCGAATGGCTGCCCAATCGGCAGCAGCATCCTTAGAGACGAATTCATCGGTGACTGCTGTCCGCCACATACGCGCCAGTGTCAATAGGACGTTGCGCTCATCTCCCTGTAGCGTTTCGATTAATGCTGGCAGAACATCTCTGATTGCTCGGCGTATATCAGATCTTGGAATAGCTGGTAGCAGATCGCTTGCGTTCGGTCCGACTAAAGGTTTCGCTTCGTGTCTTGATTGGGCTAATACCAAGGTAAGCTCTGGATCGCTGACAGGTCTGGAACTTTCACCCGCCTCGTATTCGTGACGCAACCACTCACCGTAAATGAATTCGCTCCGCGCAGGATAGAGTGGTTCAGCGAGGTCGGAGCGCAAAAAGACAATCACCTCAAGAGGATGGCGTCCATCTGGATCAAAAGGATATCGCCCAGATATCTTCATTAATTCGCAAGTAAGACATCTTCGATCCTCCGATGTCATCGGCTGGTCAATAACCACAAGCAAATCTACGTCGCTGCGAGGGCGAAGTTCACCAGCCACAGCCGAGCCATGGAGATAGACCGCCACCAGTGATTCTGCTAGCCGCTGCTGGACAATCGACAAAGCTCTATTTGCTTCGGCAGGAACGATCACAAGGTAGCCCATCTGAAATCAAGAGAATGACGCTTCTAAGGATTGTATCCCTACGCGACTCCGTCAACCATATTATCCGTTGCTGAGACGGATGATTGAGGTCTGTCGCAAGGGGCGCATCCACCATGTTTTCCGGATACCCAAACTAACTATTGCTTAGTGTCCCCAAACTAGATTCGACCGCGGCTTCATGCTCTGCTTCAGGCATTACTCGTGCTAGTCAACCGACAGTTATTCTAGAATCCACTAGACTACGCCGCTAGCCCATTCCTACGCGCGCACATGCACTCCTAGCGGTTATGCCCTCAGAATCCGCCATCGAACAGCTACCTCTTTCCCCTATCCTGATCACCGGCGGCGCCGGTTTCATCGGCTCGGCCGTCATCCGCTACATCCTGCGCCATACCGCGCACCGTGTCGTCAACGTCGACAAGCTGACCTACGCTGGCAACCTGGCCGCGGTGGCTGAAGTCAGCAGCGATCCCCGCTATGCGTTCGAGCGCATCGATATCTGCGATGCACACGCCGTGCGCCGCGTCTTTGCACAGTACCGCCCTGCGGCGGTGATGCACCTGGCGGCAGAATCGCACGTGGACCGTTCGATCGAAGGGCCGGCGCCGTTTATTTCCACGAATATCGTGGGCACGTATACGCTGCTGGAAGTTGCCCGCGAATACTGGTCAAGCCTGGACGACGCCGGGCGCACGGCGTTTCGCTTTCATCACGTGTCGACCGATGAGGTCTACGGGGATTTGGACGGCAGCGATGCGCTGTTTACCGAAGACACGCCTTATGCGCCCAGCTCGCCCTATTCCGCCAGCAAGGCCGCGGCCGACCACTTGGTGCGCGCGTGGCACCGCACCTACGGGCTGCCGGTGCTGATCACCAATTGCTCCAACAATTACGGCCCCTACCAGTACCCAGAAAAGCTCATCCCCCTGGTGATCCGCAACGCCCTGGCCGGCCGGCCCCTGCCCGTCTATGGGCGCGGCGACCAGGTGCGCGACTGGCTGTACGTCGAAGACCACGCCCGCGCCCTGTACGCCGTGCTGACCCGTGGGCGGGTCGGCGAGACTTACAACATCGGCGGGCACAACGAACAGCGCAACATCGACGTCGTGCGCCAAATCTGCGCGCTACTGGAAGAACTGGCCCCGGACAAGCCTGCCGGCGTCAGGCGCTATGAAGACCTGATCACTTTCGTGCCGGACCGCCCCGGCCACGACCGCCGCTACGCCATCGACGCCAGCAAGATCGCCCGCGAACTGGGCTGGATGCCGCAGGAGACGTTTGCATCGGGGCTGAGGAAGACGGTGCAGTGGATGTTGGCGCAGCAACACCTGTAGGCTGCGTGCGGCCCGATCGGGTGCGGTAGGAATTCCTATTCATAAAAGAGTAATTATTCGTGTAATTTAATACCATATGTTATACTTCGTGGGTTTGGCATGCACTTCCAACACCCATGCGGCATCCAGCTCCCACGAAGATCTTTGGCCTCTATGGCGCAGGCGGTTTCGCCCGCGAAGTAATGCCCATCGTCGCCGAATACGTTGCCCTTGCCACCCAAGGCGGCGATGAGCGCCATCGGATCTTCTTCATCGAAACGGCGCCAACCCGCACGGAAATCAACGGCTACCCGGTCATCTCCGAAGAAGCGTTCTTCAGCCTGGACTGCGAGCATCGCTATTTCAACGTAGCGATTGCCGACTCAAAGGCTCGCGCCCGCATTGCCCAGCGCTGCATCGACAGGGGCGCCGAACCGTTCACCATACAGTCATCGCGCTCGACCGTGCTCGACGGCAATGACATCGGACACGGCGCCATCCTTTGCCCGTACAGCACGATCACGGCCAACGCCAAGATCGGCAATTTCTTTCACTGCAACATCTATTCGTACGTCGCCCATGACTGCGTGATCGGCGACTACGTGACGTTTGCACCAAACGTCCACTGCAACGGCAACGTTCACATCGGCGACCACGCCTACATCGGCACCGGCGCCATCATCAAGCAGGGCTCTCCGGACAAACCCTTGGTCATCGGCGAGGGCGCCGTAATCGGCATGGGTGCCGTCGTAACCAAGAGCGTTCCGCCCTACACCACCGTCGTCGGCAACCCGGCGCGCCCCCACCGCACCCAGCCTGCAGGCGAGCACACCGCACCGGCTTGACGCAAGCGCCCTGTCTATCGCCGTGCGTGGCCAAGTCTTTGGCCCGCGGGTCGTCCTAAAGCGCCTGGCGTAATCTGTCGACGGCAGCATCCGTCCGGTATGAAGACGCGCCCCCGTGTTCTAGCAATCATCGACGCCTTTAACTACCGATTCACCGACCAGCCCTCACCTCATTGACGGGATTGCCTGCAGCAAGCAAACGCAGAATATAGACAGAAGAACGCCGCACTTCCCCACCCCATCAGGGCAGGTTCCGTGCGGCGTTTTCGCTTCTCGCCTTCCATAAACGCGGAAAGGCCTAAAAAGCCTTAACCCTTCAACCAGGCCTTAAGGCCCCGCTACTTCTTCCTCACCGGCGGCAGGTCGGTGCACACCCCTTCGGCGACTTCCGCGGCCATGCCGACGGATTCGCACAGCGTGGGGTGCGGGTGGATGGTTTTGCCGATGTCGACCATGTCGGCGCCCATTTCGATGGCCAGGGCGATTTCGCCGATCAGGTCGCCGGCGTGGGTGCCGACGATGCCGCCGCCGACGATGCGGTGGGTTTCAGCGTCAAAGAGCAGCTTGGTGAAGCCTTCGTCGCGGCCGTTGGCGATCGCCCGCCCCGACGCGGCCCAGGGGAAGAGGCCTTTTTCGACCTTGATGCCATCTTTGCGGGCTTGGTCTTCGGTCAGGCCGACCCAGGCGACTTCGGGGTCGGTATAGGCCACGGCCGGGATGACGCGGGCGTCGAAGTGGCTCTTCAGGCCTGCGGCCGCTTCCGCGGCGACGTGGCCTTCATGCACGGCCTTGTGTGCCAGCATGGGCTGACCGACGATGTCGCCGATGGCGTAGATGTGCGGCACGTTGGTGCGCATCTGGCTGTCGACTTCGATGAAGCCGCGCTCGGTGACGGCCACGCCAGCCTTGTCGGCGCCGATTTTCTTGCCGTTGGGGCTGCGCCCAACCGCCTGCAGGACGAGGTCGTAGCGCTGCGGCTCTTTGGGCGCGCCCTCGCCTTCGAAGGTGACGTAGATGCCGTCCTTGCGCGCTTCGGCCGCGACGGTCTTGGTCTTGAGCATGATGTTGTCGAAGCGGTGCTCGTTCATCTTCTGCCAGACCTTGACCAAGTCGCGGTCGGCGCCTTGCATCAGGCCGTCCATCATTTCGACCACATCCAGGCGCGCGCCCAGGGTGGAGTAGACGGTGCCCATTTCCAGGCCGATGATGCCGCCGCCGATGACGAGCATCTTCTTGGGGATGCTACGCAGCAGCAGCGCGCCGGTGGAATCTACCACGCGCTCGTCATCGGGCAGGAAGGGCAGTTTCACCGATTGGCTGCCGGCGGCGATGATGGCGCTGCCGAATTTGATCGTGCGCGTCTTGCCGTCCTTGCCCTTGACGCCCAGGTGATGCGGGTCGAGGAATTCGCCCACGCCCTGCACCACCTTGACCTTGCGGGCACGCGCCATGCCGGCCAGGCCGCCGGTCAACTTGGCCACGACCTTGTCCTTGAAGGCGCGCAGCTTGTCCAGGTCGACCTTGGGTTCGCCAAAGCTGATGCCGTGCTCGGCCAGGGACCGCGCTTCGTCGATGACGGCCGCGGTGTGCAGCAGCGCCTTGGACGGGATGCACCCCACGTTCAGGCACACGCCGCCCAGGGTATCGTAGCGCTCGACCAGAATGACCTGCTTACCCAGGTCGGCGGCGCGAAACGCCGCCGAATACCCGCCGGGGCCGGCGCCCAGCACCAGCACGTCGCATTCCTCGTCGGCGCCGCCCGCGTAACTGGCTGCCGCAGGTGCCGCCGCGGCAGGCTTGTCGCCGCCCTGCGGCTGGCTCGATGCGGCAGCCGGCTGCGCGGCCTGGCCATCCTTGCCGCCGGCGTCGGCCTTGGGCGCGTCTTGCGCCCGTTGCGCGGCGTCCGTGGGCTCGACTTCGACCAGCACCGAACCCTGCGACACCTTGTCGCCGACCTTGACCTTGACCGCCTTGACGACCCCGCCCATCGAGGCCGGGATTTCCATCGAGGCCTTGTCCGACTCGACCGTCACCAGGCTTTGCTCGGCCTTGATGGTGTCGCCTTCGGCCACCAGGACTTCGATGACTTCCACGTCCTTGAAGTCGCCGATGTCCGGGACTTTGATTTCCGTCGTGCTCATCTGGTGCTCCCGCTCTAGAGGACGATGCGGCGGAAGTCCGCCAGCAGCCCGGCCAGGTAGGCATTGAACCGCGCCGCGGCCGCGCCGTCGATGACGCGGTGGTCATACGACAGCGACAGCGGCAGCATCAGGCGCGGCACGAATTGCCCGCCGTCCCAGACCGGCTTGTGATACGAGCGGGAAACCCCCAGGATGGCCACCTCGGGCGCGTTGATGATGGGCGTGAAGTGCGTGCCGCCGATGCCACCCAGCGACGAGATCGAGAAGCACCCGCCTTGCATTTCCGACGGCGAGAGCTTGCCCTCGCGGGCCTTCTTGGCAAGCTCGGCGGTTTCCTTGGCCAGGTCCAACACGCCCTTCTTGTCGGCATCCCGGATGACCGGCACCACCAGCCCGTTGGGCGTGTCGGCGGCAAAGCCGATGTGGTAGTACTGCTTCAGAACCAGGTTGTCGCCGTCCAGCGACGCGTTGAATTCGGGGAATTTCTTTAGCGCCGCGACTACGGCCTTGATCAGGAAGGCCAGCATGGTGACCTTGATGCCGGCCTTTTCGTTTTCTTTGTTCAGGGTGACCCGCAGCGCTTCCAGGTCGGTGATGTCCGCTTCGTCGTTGTTGGTGACGTGCGGGATCATCACCCAGTTGCGGTGCAGGTTGGCGCCCGAAATCTTCTTGATGCGCGACAGCGGCTTGGATTCGACCGGCCCGAACTGCGCAAAATCCACCTGCGGCCAGGGCAGCAGGCCCAGCGCTGCGCCGCCCGCCGCAGCCGGCGCTGCCGCGCCCGCGCCGCCGGCCAGCGCCTGCTTGACGAACTGGCGCACGTCGTCGTGGGTAATGCGCTCCTTGGGGCCAGTGCCCTTGACGAGCGTCAGGTCCACGCCGAGCTCGCGCGCGAACTTGCGCACCGAGGGCGAGGCATGCGGCAGCTTGCCGGGTTGGCCGGGTTCGATCTGCGCCGTGGGCGACGGCCGCGTGCCGGCCGGCGCCGTGCCGGACTTGGCCGCGGCCTGCGCCGCTGGCCTGGCGGCCTCGGCGGTGGGCTCGGCCTCTTGCTGCGCGGCAGGCGCGGCGGCAGCCGGCTGCACCGATGCCGGCTGCTCGGCAGCGCCCTCGGCCTGGACTTCCAGGATGACGCTGCCCTTGCTGACCTTGTCGCCGACCTTGACCTTGACGGACTTGACCACCCCGCCGGTCGAAGCCGGGATTTCCATCGAGGCCTTGTCGGACTCGACCGTGATCAGGCTTTGCTCGGGCTTGATGGTGTCGCCTTCGGCGACCATGACCTCGATGACTTCGACTTCCTTGAAGTCGCCGATGTCGGGCACTTCGACGGCGACGACGCCGCCCTGCGCGGGCGCCGCCTGCTGGGCGGGCGCTTGTCCGGCCGGCGCTTGTCCGGCCTGCGGCTGGGCGGGTTCGGCATCCTTGCCCGCCTCGGGCTGAGCCTCGCCCTGCCCGCCTTCGACGGGTTCGACTTCGACCAGCGCCGACCCTTGCGACACCTTGTCGCCCACCTTGACCTTGATCGACTTGACCACGCCGCCGGCCGAGGCCGGGATCTCCATCGAGGCCTTGTCGGATTCCACCGTGATCAAGCTTTGCTCGGGCTTGATCGTGTCGCCTTCGGATACCAGGACCTCGATGACTTCGACGTCCTTGAAGTCGCCGATGTCCGGAACCGTGATCGTTATCGTCTCGCTCATGGATGTACCCTCAGGCGTAGTGGGGGTTGGCTTTCTCGGGGTTGATGCCGTACTTCTTGATGGCCTCGGCCACCTTGGACGCGGGCACGGCGCCTTCGTCGGCCAGCGACTTCAGCGCGGCGATCGTCACGAAGCGACGGTCCACTTCGAAGTGCTCGCGCAGCTTGGCGCGGTAGTCCGACCGGCCGAAGCCGTCGGTGCCCAGCACGCGGTAGGTACGGCCCTTGGGGATGAACGGACGGATCTGGTCGGCAAACAGCTTCATGTAGTCGGTCGACGCCACGATCGGGCCTTCCGTCTTGGACAGCAGCTCGGTAACGTAGGGCACCTGCGGCTTCTTGTCCTGGGGATGCAGCAGGTTGTGGCGCTCGCAGTCCAGGCCATTGCGGCGCAGTTCGGTAAAGCTGGTCACGCTCCAGGCATCCGACGCGATGCCCCAGTCGTTTTCCAGCAGCTCCTGGGCGGCCAGCACTTCGCGCAGGATGGTGCCCGAGCCCAGCAGCTGCACGCGCAGCTTGCCCTTGCCCACCGAACGGAACTTGTACATGCCGCGGATGATGCCTTCCTCGTCGCCCGGCTTCAGGCCCGGCTGCGGGTAGTTCTCGTTCATCACCGTCAGGTAGTAGAAGACGTTTTCCTGGTCTTCCACCATGCGCTTCAAGCCGTGGCGGATGATGACCGCCACTTCGTGCGCGAAGGTCGGGTCATACGACACGCAGTTCGGGATGGTCGAGGCCAGGATGTGGCTGTGGCCGTCCTCGTGCTGCAGGCCTTCGCCGTTGAGCGTGGTGCGCCCGGCAGTACCGCCCAGCAGGAAGCCGCGCGCCTGCATGTCGCCCGCTGCCCAGGCCAGGTCGCCGACGCGCTGGAACCCGAACATCGAGTAGTAGATGAAGAACGGGATCATGATGCGGTTGTTCGTCGAATACGACGTAGCCGCAGCGATCCACGAGCTCATGGCGCCGGCTTCGTTGATGCCTTCCTGCAGCAGCTGGCCGTCGGCCGCCTCCTTGTAGTACATGACCTGGTCCTTGTCGACCGGGGTGTACTTCTGCCCTTCGGGCGCGTAGATGCCGATCTGGCGGAACAAGCCCTCCATGCCGAAGGTGCGCGATTCGTCGGCCAGGATGGGCACCACGCGCGGGCCCAGCTCCTTGTCGCGCAACAGCTGGTTGAGCACGCGCACGAAGGCCTGGGTGGTGGAGATTTCCCGGCCTTCGGCAGTGGGCTCGAGCACGGCCTTGAACGCTTCCAGCGGCGGCGCCTTGAACTGCTCGTCGGCCTTGACGCGGCGCACGGGCAGGTAGCCGCCCAGCGCCTTGCGGCGCTCGTGCAGGTACTTCATCTCGGGCGCATCGTCCGAGGGCTTGTAGTACGGCACCTTCTCGAGCTGGTCGTCCGGGATGGGGATGTTGAAGCGGTCGCGGAATTCGCGGATCGCGTCCAGGTCCAGCTTTTTCTGTTGGTGCGTCGGGTTCTTGGCCTGGCCGACGCGGCCCAGGCCGTAGCCCTTGATGGTCTTGGCCAGGATGACGGTGGGCTGGCCCTTGGTGTTGACCGCGGCGTGGAAGGCCGCGTAGACCTTGTGCGGGTCGTGGCCGCCGCGGTTCAGCCGCCAGATGTCTTCGTCGCTCATGCGCGCGACCATCTCCAGCAGCTTGGGATGCTTGCCGAAGAAGTGCTCGCGCACGTACTTGCCGTCGTTGGCCTTGTACGCCTGGTACTCGCCGTCGACGGACTCTTCCATGATCCGGCGCAGGATCCCTTCCTTGTCGGCGGCCAGCAGCGGATCCCAGTACCCGCCCCAAATCAGCTTGATGACGTTCCAGCCGCTGCCGCGGAATTCGCCTTCCAGCTCCTGGATGATCTTGCCGTTGCCGCGCACCGGGCCGTCCAGGCGCTGCAGGTTGCAGTTGACGACGAAGATCAGGTTGTCGAGCTTTTCGCGCGCGGCCAGCGAGATGGCGCCCAGCGATTCGGGCTCGTCCATTTCGCCGTCGCCGCAGAACACCCACACCTTGCGCTTGCTGGTGTCGGCGATGCCGCGGGCGTGCAGGTACTTCAGGAAGCGCGCCTGGTAGATGGCCATCAGCGGGCCCAGGCCCATCGACACGGTCGGGAACTGCCAGAACTCCGGCATCAGCTTGGGGTGCGGGTAGGACGACAGCCCCTTGCCGTCGACTTCCTGGCGGAAGTTGTCCAGCTGCTCTTCGGTCAGGCGGCCTTCCAGGAAGGCCTGCGCGTAAATGCCGGGCGAGGAATGACCCTGGAAGTACACCAGGTCGCCGCCGCGGTCGGGCGTGTCGGCATGCCAGAAGTGGTTCATGCCGCAGCCGATCATGGTGGCCAGCGACGCGAACGAGGCGATGTGCCCGCCCAGGCCGCCGCCGTCGGGCGGGCTGACCTTGTTGGCGCGCACGACCATGGCCATGGCGTTCCAGCGCACGTACGAGCGGATGCGCGCCTCCAGCTCCATGTTACCGGGGTGCGGCGGCTCCAGTCCGGGCGGGATGGTGTTGACGTAGGCGGTGTTGGGCGAATACGGGATGTTGGCGCCCGAACGGCGCGCCAGGTCGATCAGGCGTTCCAGCAGATAGTGGGCGCGTTCCGGGCCTTCGCGGTCAAGGACCGCCGACAGCGCGTCCAGCCATTCGCGGGTCTCTTGGGTGTCTTCGTCATTGGCAGCCATGAGCGCGCCGGCTTGGGCAAGAGAGGACATCGTGTGTCTCCTGTTGGGTTCGCGACTAGCCCGTCATGTGGACGGGCCGATAAGCCCCGGCTGGCCGGGCCGACCCCGTCGGTGGATCAAAAGTCAGATGCGGCAGAGGTTGGGGCAACTTATCCCGGCATTCTAGGAACAAGCGCCCTAGGGGGCAAGCAAAATTCCACTTTACGAGATAAATTTTTATAATGTGAAAAACGGGGCGACACCCCGGTCGCCGGCAGGGACTAAAATCGCCCGGAAACGACCGGACCCACATGGCCAGCCCGCCCAAGTCATATATCGCGACGCAGTTCCACGACCACGCCCGCATGCGCAGGCGCGGTTGGTACTGGCTGACGCCCATGGTGGTGCTCGTGCTCTACCTGTGCGTCATGGGCGCCTTTTTTTGGCTGCAGCGCCTGCACGACGACAGCGTGATGTTCGTCACCGTCGACCAGGAGCTGCGCCAGCAGCGCCTGACCTGGGTGGTGCTGGCGCTGTCGTGCGTCATCGTGATCAGCCTGCTGGCGCTGTGGCGCTACACCCGCTACCGGTCCGACGCCGAGGCCGCGCTGATCGCCGAGACGAGCTTTCGGCGCGCCATGGAAAATTCCATGTCCACCGGCATGCGGGTGCTGGACATGGAAGGACGCATCGCCTACGTCAACCCGGCCTTCTGCCGCATGATAGGCTGGAACGAGGCGGACCTGATCGGCCGCAGCCCGCCCTTCCCTTATTGGGTACCGGGACGCTACGAGCAGCACCAGCGCACGCTTGAACAATTGCTTGCCGGCAAGGCGCCCAACAGCGGCCTGGAAGTCGAAGCCCAGCGCCGCGACGGTTCGCGCTTTACCGCGCGCATGTACGTCTCGCCGCTGCTCGACCCCAAGGGCCAGCAGATCGGCTGGATGACGTCGATGACCGACATCACCGAGCCCAAGCGCATCCGCGAGGCCCTGACCGCTGCGCACGAGCGCTTCATGACGGTGCTCGAAGGCCTGGACGACGCGATCTCGGTCACGGCCGACACCAACGACGGGCTGGAGCTCCTTTTTGCCAACCGCACCTACCGGCGCGTGTTCGGCGCCCAGACGAGCGGCCACGAAGAATTGCTGGCCGGCCGGCGCGGGCGCTTCACCGACGAATCCGTGGAAGTGTTCGCGCCGTCGGTGCAGCGCTGGTTCGAAGTCCATCACCGCATGCTGGCCTGGACCGATGGCCGGCGCGTGCGGCTGCAGGTCGCGCGCGACATCACCGAGCGGCGCATGCACGAGGAAGCCTCGCGCATCCAGCAGGAAAAGATCCAGCTGACCAGCCGCCTGACCACCATGGGCGAGATGGCCTCGTCGCTGGCCCACGAGCTGAACCAGCCGCTGACGGCCATCGCCAACTACAGCATGGGCGCGGTCGCCCTGGTGCGCGCCGGGCACACCAGCCCGGCCATGCTGCTGCCGGCACTGGAAAAGGCCGCGGCCCAGGCCGAGCGCGCCGGCAAGATCATCAGCCGCATCCGCGAGTTCGTCAAACGCAGCGAGCCGCGCCGCCAGCCGGTGCAGCTGACCAAGATCGTGGATAATGCGATCGGCTTTGCCGAGATCGACGCGCGCAAGCGCCGCATTCGTATCGAGCGCTACGTGCCCGCCGACCTGCCCGACGTGATGGCCGACCCCATCCTGATCGAGCAGGTCCTGCTCAACCTGTTGAAGAACGGGCTGGAGGCCATGGAAAACAGCTCGGTGGACGAGCTGAAGGTGGCCGTCATCCCGCACGACAACCAGGTCGAGGTCGCGGTCATCGACGGCGGCTGCGGCCTGGCCGATCCGGACCGGCTGTTCGAGCCGTTTTTCAGCACCAAGTCCGAAGGCCTGGGCATGGGGCTGAACATCTGCCGCACCATCATCGAATCGCATCACGGCCGCCTCTGGGCCCAACCCAACCCCGCCGGCGGAACCATCTTCCGCTTCACGCTGCCCTGCGCGTCGCCACAAGCCGCCGCAGCCAGCGACCAGTCCGAGGAGTTGCATGCATGAGTACCCCTAACCAGCAAGGCATCGTCTATATCGTCGACGACGACGAAGCGGTGCGTGATTCCCTACGCTGGCTGCTGGAAGCCAACGGCTACAGGGTGCGCGCCTACCAAAGCGCCGAAAGCTTCCTGGACGAGTACGACCCGATGCAGGTCGGCGTGCTGATCGCCGACGTGCGCATGCCCGGCATGAGCGGCCTGGAACTGCAGGAGCAGCTGATTGCCCGCAAGTCGCCCATGCCCATCGTCTTCATCACCGGCCACGGCGACGTGCCCATGGCGGTGTCGACGATGAAAAAAGGCGCGGTCGACTTCCTGGAAAAGCCCTTCAGCGAATCCGACCTGCGCGACATCGTCGGCCGCATGCTGGAACAGGCCAGCCAGCGGCTGTCGGCCGTGCAGGCCCAGCGCAACCACGAGGCGATGCTGGCGCGGCTGACCGCGCGCGAGCAGCAAGTGCTCGAGCGCATCGTCGCCGGCCGCCTGAACAAGCAGATCGCCGACGACCTGGGCATCAGCATCAAGACGGTCGAGGCGCACCGCGCCAACATCATGGAAAAGCTAGAGGTGACCACGGTCGCGGACCTGATGAAGGTTGCGCTGGCCAAGCCCGAATTGCACGTCTGACGTCCAAGTCCTGCCAACCCGCAGCGGCCGCCTGGCGCGACGGCTGGGCGCGCCGGTTGCGCGCGGGGCCGTCCACCCGCCGTCCAATGGCGCGCTTGGTGCATGCGCGCCCCGCGCCACCTGCGCCCGGGGCCGCCCCCGTTCCCTTCCCTGTCCCGTCACGCGAGAACGTTTGTCAATGAACGCAGTTCCCCCTTCTTCCGCGGCGGCCGCGCCGCAATCGGGCGCCGGTACGGCGCGCATCATCGACGGCGCCGCCCTGTCGCAGCGCATACGCGGTGAGGTCGCCGAGCGCGCCGCCGCCCTGGCCTCCCGGGGCGTCAAGCCCGGCCTGGCCGTGATCCTGGTGGGCGACGATCCCGCCTCGCAGGTCTACGTGCGCAACAAGGTGGCCGCCTGCGAAAAGGCGGGCCTGCATTCGGTGATGGAGCGCTATCCCGCCACCCTGTCCGAGGATGAGCTGCTGGCGCGCGTGCGCGCCTTGAACGCCGACCCGTCCATCCACGGCATCCTGGTGCAGCTGCCGCTGCCGGCACACATGAACGCGCACAAGGTCATCGAAACCATCGCCCCCGAAAAGGACGTCGACGGGTTCCACGTCAGCAACGCCGGGCTGCTGATGACGGGCACGCCGCTGTTCCGGCCCTGCACGCCCTATGGCGTGATGAAGATGCTCGAAGCCGAAGGCGTGCCGCTGCGCGGCGCCGAGGCCGTCATCGTGGGCGCGAGCAACATCGTCGGCAAGCCCATGGCCATGATGCTGCTGGCCGCCGGCGCCACCGTCACGCTGTGCAATTCCAAGACGCGCGACCTGGCCGCGCACACCCGGCGCGCCGACGTGCTGGTCGTGGCCACCGGCCGGCCCGGCATCGTCAACGGCGCCATGATCAAGCCGGGCGCGGTGGTCATCGACGTGGGCATCAACCGCGGCGCCGACGGCAAGTTGTGCGGCGACGTGGACTTCGCCTCGGCGCGCGAGGTCGCCGGCGCCATCACGCCGGTGCCGGGCGGGGTCGGGCCAATGACCATCGCCATGCTGCTGGTCAACACCATCGAGGCGGCCGAGCGCGCCGCCGGAGTCGCGCAGGCATGACGGCAACCGACATGAAGGATACGAAGGACGCCGGCGGCAACCCGCTGCTTGCGCCGCTGGCCGAGCTGATCGACTACGCGGCGGTGCGGCCGGCGCACATCGAGCCGGCCATCGAGGCGCTACTGGCCGATGCGTGCAGCGCCGTCGAGCGCGCCGCCGACCCGGCGCTGCCGCCGACCTGGGAGGACGTGGTCCAGCCGCTGGACATCGCCTGCGAAAAGCTGTGGCGCGCCTGGTCCGTGGCCGGCCACCTGAACGCCGTGGTCAATACGCCGGAGCTGCGCCAGGCGTACAACGCCATGCTGCCCAAGGTGACGGAGTTCTCCACCTGGGTGGGCTTGCACGAAGGGCTGTACCGCCAGTACCAGCGGCTGCAGCAAGCGCCCGATTATGCGGCGTGGCCGGCAGTGCGCCGGCGCATCGTCGAGCTGGCGCTGCGCGACTTTCGCTTAAGCGGCGTAGAGCTGCAAGGCCAGGCACGCGAACGCTATGCCGAGATTTCCGACCGCCAGGCGCAGCTGTCGCAGAAGTTTTCCGAGAACGTGCTGGATTCGATCGACGCGTGGTCGCTGTTGGTCGAGGACGAGGCGCGCCTGGAAGGCCTGCCCGAATCGGTGCGCGAAGCGGCGCGCGCCGCCGCTGCCGAGGACGGCAAGCCAGGCTGGAAGCTGACGCTGAAGATGCCCTGCTACCTGCCGGTGATGCAATACGCCCACGACCGGTCGCTGCGCGAGACCCTGTACCGCGCCTACGGCACGGTCGCGTCCGAACACGGCAAGCCGGAGCTGGACAATTCGCCGATCATCGAAGAACTCTTGGCGCTGCGCGCCGAAGAAGCCGGCCTGCTGGGCTTTGAGCACTTCGCTGCCCTGCGCCTGCAAACGCGCATGGCCAAGAGCGCCGGGGAAGTCGGCACGTTCTTGCGCGACCTGGCCGCGCGGGCCAAGCCCTACGCCGAGCGCGACCTCGCCGAGCTGCGCGAATTCGCCGCCGAGCGCCTGGGACTGCCCGACCTGCAGCCGTGGGACGTCGCCTACGCATCCGAGCGCCTGCGCCAGGAGCGCTACGCGTATTCGGACGACGAAGTGCGGCAGTACTTCACCGAGCCCACGGTGATGAAGGGCCTGTTCAGCGTCATCGAGACGCTGTTCGGCGTGCGGCTGCGCGAGCAGCAGGTGCCAACCTGGCACCCGGACGTGCGCGCCGTGCGCGTCGAAAGCCCGGATGGCCGCACGCTGGGCCATCTGTACCTGGACCAGTACGCCCGCAGCGGCAAGCAGGGCGGCGCCTGGGTCGACAGCGAGCGGAACCGGCGCGCGCTGGCCCACGGCGTGCAAACGCCCGTGGTGTACCTGACCTGCAACTTCGCCGCGCCGCAAAACGGCAAGCCCGCGCTGCTGACCCACGACGACGTCATCACCCTATTCCACGAAACGGGGCATGCGCTGCATGCGCTGCTGTCGGAAGTCGACGAACCGGCCGCATCGGCGTTTGCCGCGGTCGAATGGGACGCCATCGAACTGCCCTCACAGTTCATGGAGAACTTCTGCTGGGAATGGGAGGTCGTCCAGCGCCTGTCCGCGCACGTGGACACCGGCCAGCCGCTGCCGCGCGCGCTGTTTGACCGCATGCGGGCGGCGCGCAACTTCCAAAGCGGCATGCAGACGGTGCGCCAGATCGAGTTCGCGCTGTTCGACATGCTGCTGCACCAGCGCAGCCGCGGCCTGCCGATCGCCGAGGTGATGGACACGCTGCAACAGGTACGCAAGGAAGTGGCGGTGCTTTTCCCGCCGCAATGGCACCGCCTGCCCCACAGCTTCTCGCACCTATTCGCGGGCGGCTACGCAGCCGGCTACTACAGCTACAAATGGGCCGAAGTGCTGTCGGCCGACGCGTACGAAGCCTTCGAGGAAGCCGCCGCCAACAACCGGGCCGGCACGCTCGATGCGGCCACGGGCATGCGCTTTCGGCGCGAGATCCTGGCCACGGGCGGCACGCGCCCGGCGGCGGAATCCTTCGTGGCCTTCCGCGGCCGTGCCCCGCGCATCGACGCGCTGCTGCGCCACAGCGGCATGGCCGGCAACGACTAAAATGGCCTTTGCCGGCCGCCCGCGCATCCCGCGCAGGCGCCGGCCCGTTGCCTGAAGCAGTAGACATGTTCAAGATTCCGGCGGTATTGCGCTTCTGGCGCGCCAGCGCCCTGGCCCTGGCGGTGCTGTTGTCGGCCTGCAGCGCAGGCTCCGAGGACTGGTCGCTGTACGACGTCGAAGGTCACGTCGCCGACCTGCAGTTCGAGCTATCGGCCGCCGGCGGCCGCACGGTCACCCAGGACGACCTGCGCGGCAAAACGGTGCTGCTGTTCTTCGGCTACGCCAGCTGCCCGGACGTCTGCCCCACCACCATGGCCCAGCTCACCGAAGTGCTGCGCCGGCTGGGCGACAAGGCGCGCGACGTGCGCATCGTCTTCGTCAGCGTCGACCCCCACCGCGACACGCCGGACCTGCTGCAGGCGTATGTGGACGCGTTCAACCCCAACGCCATCGGCCTGACCGGCACCGAACGCCAGATCGCCGCGCTGGCGCGCCGCTACCGCGTGGCCTACCAGATCGAAAAACCCAGGCCCGGCGACGACCCCGACGTCTATGACGTCACGCACAGCAAGGGGATCTACATCTTCGACAACCGGGGACGGGCGCGGCTGCTGGCCTCCGACGCCGCCTCGGTCGATGCCTTGGTGCACGACCTGGGCAAGCTCATCGACCTGACCGCCGCCTAAGCGCGTGCCCTCGCGCCGCGCGGCCGCGCTGGGCGCCTCCGCCCCCCGGCCTGCGCCGTGGCCGGCGCCCCTGGCGGTTTGCGGGCCGTTTGCGTGATCGCACCGCACCATCGGTGCGAAATTTGGTGCTTTTTCGCCACAACCCACCCTTTCGTTACAAAGGGGCAACACCTGGTCGATATGATGGACCCGGCAGCACCTTCGACCCATACACGTCAGCAAGGAGGCATCGCATGGGCATCATCATCATGATCATCGTCGGCTTCATCGTGGGGTTGATCGCCCGGGCGATCATGCCGGGCAATCAAAGCATGGGGTTCATCATGACCACCATCCTGGGCATCGTCGGCGCGCTGGTCGCGGGCCTGCTCGGCCAGGCAATGGGGTGGTACGCCGAGGGCGAGCCCCTGGGCTGGATCGCTTCGATCATCGGCGCGATCATCGTGCTGTTCGTGGTCGGGCTGATCACCGGGCGCAAGAGCACCTGATTCCTGCCCCTTCCCAAGATGGATCGGCCGCCAAGCCTGACCAAGGCTTGGCGGCCGATTCGTTTTCATGCGCCGCTTGCCGGGCTAGCGCCCGCAAAGTACGCCTGGATGATGCCTGCAAGAATTACGCCGGCAATTGCGCGGCGGCGGCGCGCAAGGCCGTGCGCAGGCCTTCCTCCACCACCGGATGGTAGAAAGGCATGTCCAGCATGCGGGCCACCGTCAGGCCCTGTTGCAGGGCCCAGGCCAACAGGTGCGCGATATGCTCGGCGCTAGGGCCGGCCATTTCCGCGCCCAGCAGCCGGCCGTCCTCGCGCGAGGCATACAGGCGCAGCATGCCGCGGTTCTTGAGCATGATGCGCGACCGGCCCTGGTTGCCGAAGTCGACCTCGCCGGCGACGAACGTGTCCGGCTCCAGGTCTTTGTAGCGGCTGCCGACCACGGCGATTTGCGGATCGGAAAACAGCACCGCCATGGGCGCCCGGCGCAAGCCCGGGCGCACGTTGGGATAGCGGGCGGCGTTGGCGCCGGCGATGCGGCCTTCGTCGGCCGCCTCGTGCAGCACGGGTAAGTCGCCGTTGGCATCCCCGGCAATGAAGATAGGCGACGAACCGGCCTGCAGGGTGCGGCGGTCGTAGACGGGTACCCCACGCGCGTCCAGCCGCAGCGACGTACGGCCCAGGTCCAGTCCCGCCAGATTGGGCTTGCGACCCACGGCCGCCAGCGCGTAATCGAAGCGCTCGGCGCGCTCCCGGCCGTCGAGCGCCACGTACCGCACCTCGACCTCATCGTCTACGCGTCGCACCGACAGCACCTTGGCCTGCGGGTCCAGGTAGAACTCTTGCTGGAAAGCCTGCCTGGCGCTGTCGCGCACCTTGGGGTCGCTCAGCCCGCCCAGGCTGCCGCGCAAGCCCAGCACGCGTACGTCCACGCCCAGCCGCGCCAGCGCTTGGCCCAGCTCCAGGCCGATCACGCCGGGCCCGAACACCGCCACGCGGCGCGGCAGGTCGTCCCATTCGAACACGTCGTCGTTGACGACGACGCGATCGCCCAAGGCCTGCAGATCGTCGGGCACCACCGGCGACGATCCCGTGGCGATGACGACGGCGCCGGCTCGCACTTCGGTGTGGCCGCCGACGTGCAGCACGCTATCGGACACAAAGCGCGCATGGCCGCGCAGCTTGTCCTCGGCGGGGATTTCGTCCATGCCTTCGAGCACGAAGCCGACGAAGCGGTCACGCTCGCGCTTGACGCGGTCCATGACCTCGCGGCCGTCCACGCGCACCTGCCCGTCGATATGCACGCCGAAGGGCGCACCATGCCGGGCCGCGTGCGCGGCCTCGGCCGCAGCGATCAGCAGCTTGGACGGCATGCAGCCCACGCGCGCGCAGGTCGTGCCGTAGGGGCCGTCCTCGATCAGCACCGCACGCTTGCCGGCGGCCTTGGCCGCGCGATAGGCCGACAAGCCGGCGGTGCCGGCGCCAATAACGGCGACGTCGGTGGTGAGGGTGTTCATGGGCGGTCCTTGTCCTGCCAGTCGTTGCCGGCGCATACGGCGAGGTGTCCGAGTTCACGGTGAGGCAACATGCGGGCTCCCGATAAAACGGTTGGACGGTGACAAGACGATAAACGTGGTCTATTGTTAAATCAAATTTAATTAACTTAACAAATAGATAGGAAAAAGTTATCGCCTGGGTCGGCCCGCCGCCGTCGCGCGCGCAGGCGGCGACGGCCTACATCGGCTGCGCGTCGTAGCCGGCTTCGCGCATGGCCGCCAAGACGGCAGCCGCGTCCGGCGCACCGGTGACCGTGACGGCGTGATTGGCCAGATCCGCCTGCAGCGCTGCCCCCGGCGCGACCCGCTTGACCGCATCGGTCAACGTCGCCACGCAGTGGTTGCACGTCATGTCGGGGACGCGTAGTTTGAGGGTGTCCATACAAGCTCCAATAAAAGAACGTCGCTGGCCAGGGGCGGTCGCGGTTGGCCCGCCGGACTGGCGGCTGGCGGTCTCGCATGCGCGCCGCCGCTGGCCAGCGGTGACAGCAGTATCAGCCCGCGGCGCCTGCCGGTTGCGGCAACCCGGTCCATTCGCGCACGAACTGCCCTGGATCGGGCCGGTTGGCTGGCGGCACCGCGCACGCCGGCGTGCCGATGGCGAGATAGCCGACGAAGCGGTATTCCAGGGGGTCGAAGCCAAGCGCCACCTGTACTTCCTCCAGGTAGGTGCCCAAGCCAGTGCTCCAGAACGCGCCGTAGCCCAGCATGTGCGCGGCGTTGAGCATGTTCATGACCGCTGCGCCGGTCGAAAGCATTTGCTCCTGCTCGGGCACCTTCGGGTTGTCGTGGTGAATCTGGTAGCCCAGTGCGACCAGCAGCGGCACGCCAGCCAGCCACTGGCGCGTGGACTTTTCCTTCTCCGGCGTCATGCGCTTGTCGCCGGCACGCTTGAGCGCGCCGATGGCCAAATCGGCCAACCGCCCGATCGCTTCGCCGCGGATCAGGGCAAAGCGCCACGGGCGCAGCGCGCCATGGTCCGGCGCGCACGCCGCGGCCTGCAGGATGCGGTCGAGCTCGTCGGGTTTGGGCGCGGGCGCGCGCACGAATTTCATGGAGCGCCGGCTGGTCAGCGCGTCGATGGGTTGGATGGTGTCGGTCATTCGTCTCTCGTCGAACAATGGGCCGGCAGGCCGGCCCGCAATCAATCAGCCCAGGTGGGTGTGGCGCTCGGGGCGCTCGGTGGCCTGCATTTCGGACAGCCCGTGCAAGATGCCGCAATCGTCGGCCGCGCGGGCACCCGTCGTACATCGCCGGCGCAAGGCCAAAAGCTGCGCCTTGAGCTGCTGCAGTTCCTTGATGCGCGCATCCACGTGGGCGATGTGCTGGTCGAAGACTTCGTTGATCGGCTCGCAATCGCCCTGGCCCCGGTCAGCCAGCTCGAGGATGGTGCGGATCTCCTCGTGCGTCATGTCCAGCACCCGGCAGTTGCGGATGAGCTTGAGCCGCTCGCGATGGGCCTCGCCGTAGCTGCGATAGTTGTTGACGCCGCGCTGCGGCGCCGGCAGCAATCCCTGCTTCTCGTAGTAGCGCACCGTTTCCACCGTGGTGCCCGCGGCCTTGGCCAATTCGCCGATCTTCATGGCGTCCTCCCGCCGGTTGGGCTTGACCCTATAGTAACTCCAGGGTGTGCAATGCCTGTAACGCGACCGCCCAACAGGTGGAACGAAGTGAAACCGCACCGCCATCCCCCCGCCGGCCATGGCGAGGCCGGCCAAGGTCACGCCAGTTCCGGCGCGGCCGGCCGCCCAGGCGCCGGCGACCAGGACAGGGTTACCCCGACCGTGCGCCACACGGCCGGCCCGGCATGCTGCGCGCATGGCAGCGTGCCAGGCCCGTGCAATGAAAGCGGCCACAGCCACCCCGACCCCGACCCCGACCACGACCACGACCACGACCACGACCACGACCACGACCACGACCACGACCACGACCACGACCACGACTACGACCACGACCACGACCCCGGACGCAGCGCCGCGCGCGATGCGCAAGCCCTGCCGGCTGCCGGTCCGGGCGAGGCCGTCACGCGCCTGCGCATCGACCAAATGGACTGCCCCACCGAGGAAAACCTGATCCGGGCCAAGCTGGCCGGTCGGCCGGAGGTGCGCGGACTGGCCTTCGACCTGATGCAGCGCGTGCTGACGGTGGTGCACGCCGAACCGGCGCGCGAGGCGGTGATGGCGGATATCCGCGAGCTGGGCATGACCCCGCAGCTTCTGGCCGATGACGCGCACGCCGACGATGCAGCGCCTGCGCCGTCCGGGTACGGCCGGCGCATCGCCTGGCTCGCCGCGGCCGGCGTGCTGGCCGCGATTGCAGAAGCCGCCCACTTCGCGCAATGGCCGGACTGGATGGCAGCCGTATCGGCGCTGGCGGCGATCGCGCTGTGCGGCCTGTCCACCTATCGCAAGGGCTGGATCGCCATCCGGCACGGCACGCTCAACATCAACGCGCTGATGAGCATCGCGGTGACCGGGGCGCTCGCGATCGGCCAATGGCCCGAGGCAGCGATGGTCATGGTGCTGTTCAATCTGGCCGAGCTGATCGAGGCGCGGTCGCTGGATCGCGCGCGCAACGCCGTGCGCGGCCTGGTCGCGCTGGCGCCGCAGACGGCGACCGTGCGCCAGGCCGACGGCAGCTGGCGCGAGGTGCCTGCCGAGCGGTTGGCGGTCGGCGACGCCGTGCGCGTCGCGCCCGGCGAGCGCATCGCCGCGGACGGCGTGGTGCAGGAAGGCGCATCGGCCGTCGACCAATCGGCCATCACAGGGGAAAGCCTGCCGGTGGACAAGGCGCCGGGCGACCAGGTCTACGCCGCGTCGGTCAACACCTCGGGCTCCTTCGTCTACCGCGTCACGGCCGCGGCCGGCGACACGACGCTGGCACGCATCATCCGCGCGGTGCAGCAGGCGCAGGGCCGGCGCGCGCCCATGCAGCGCTTCATCGACGGTTTTTCTCGCGTGTACACGCCCATCGTGGTCGGCCTGGCTGCGCTGGTGGCCATCGTCCCGCCCCTGGCCGGATGGATGGGCTGGGCCGATGCCGTCTACCGGGCGCTTGCCCTGCTCATCATCGCCTGCCCTTGCGCGCTGGTCATCTCGACCCCGGTCAGCGTGGTCAGCGCGCTGACCGCAGCGGCCCGTCGCGGCATCTTGGTCAAGGGCGGCGCCTACCTCGAAGCCGGGCGCAAGCTTGCCTGGCTGGCGCTGGACAAGACCGGCACGCTCACGCATGGCCGGCCCGTGTGCACGGACTTGATGATCGCGCACGCGGCGCCGGACGAATCCCCGGCCGGGCCAGCCATCGCCAGCATCGTCGCGAGCCTGGCCGAGCGGTCGCACCATCCCGTCTCGCGCGCGCTGGCCGAGCGCGTGCGCGGCCAGGGCCGCGACGATGCGCAGCCATCGGCGACGGCGCGCGGCCCGTTGCCGGACGTGGAAGACTTTGCCGCCCTGCCCGGCCTGGGCGTGCAAGGCCGCATCGCCGGCAAGACCTATTACCTAGGCAATCGGCGCCTGCTGCGCGAGCTGGGCGTGGCCGACGCGCCGTTCCAGCCGGCGTCGACACCACGTCCGGACCTGAGCACGGCTACGCCGCCCGATGCGCGGCGCGCAGCCAGCGCCGACGAGCGCCTACAGGCGTGGGAGCGCGAAGGCAAGAGCATCGCCGCCCTGACCGACGGCCGCCGCGTGCTGGCCATTGCCGCCATGGCCGATACCTTGCGCCCCACCAGCCGCGACGCGGTCGCGCAGCTGCATGCGCTGGGCATTGCCACCATGATGCTGACCGGTGACAACCAGCACGCCGCGCAACGGGTTGCGCGCGAGGCCGGTATCGACGACGCGCGCGGCGACCTGCTGCCCGACGACAAGCTTGCGGCCATCGAATCGCGCACCGGCCAAGGCTTGGTCGGCATGGCCGGCGACGGCATCAACGATGCCCCCGCGCTGGCACGCGCCGACATCGGTTTTGCCATGGGCGCGGCCGGCGCCGCTGCCGCCATCGAAACCGCCGACGTCGCGCTGATGGACGACGACCTGCGCAAGATCCCCGCCTTCGTGCGCCTGTCGCGCGCCACGCACCGCGTGCTGGTGCAGAACATCGCCTTCGCGCTGGGCATCAAGGCGGTGTTCCTGGCGCTGGCCATCGCCGGCCAGGCCACGCTATGGATGGCCGTCTTCGCCGATGTGGGCGCAAGCCTCATGGTCGTGGCCAATGGATTGCGGCTGCTGCGCGCCGGGGCCAACCCGGCCTGTACAATCGGTCCGGCCGCAGGCGCCTGACTGGTTGCGCGCCGCCAGGCCGTGCAACGCTTTGCCCATTTGCGGCCCACCTTTGCCCGCCTTCGAGAATCACCCGGAACGAACCCGTGCGCCTCGCCACCTGGAACGTCAATTCCCTGAAAGTGCGCCTGCCCCAGGTCATCGCCTGGCTGCAGGCCAATCCCGTCGATGCGCTGTGCCTGCAAGAACTGAAGCTCGCACAGGATCAATTTCCGCTGGAGGCCTTCCGCGAGATCGGCTACCACGCGGTCTGGGCCGGGCAAAAAACCTACAACGGCGTGGCCATCGTCTCGCGCGAGCCCGGCAAGGACGAAGTGCGCAACATCCCCGGCTACCAAGACCTGCAGCAGCGCATCATCGCGGTAACGCTGCCGTCTCCGGCCGGCGACGTGCGGGTGATCAGCGCTTATTGCCCCAACGGCCAAACCGTCGGCAGCGACAAGTACGCCTACAAGCTCGAATGGTTCTCGGCGCTGCGCAACTGGCTCGAAGGCGAGCTCGGTTCCCATCCGCGGCTGGCCATCCTGGGTGACTACAACGTCGCGCCGGCCGACGAAGACGTGCACAACCCCGAAAAATGGGCCGGCCAGGTGCTGGTGTCCGAACCCGAGCGGCAGGCCTTTGCCGCGCTCAAGGAATTGGGCCTGGCCGACGCCTTCCGCCTGTTCGAGCAGCCGCCCAAGTCCTTTACGTGGTGGGACTACCGCATGTTCGCGTTTCGCCGCAACGCCGGCTTGCGCATCGACCACATCCTGCTGTCCGAGCCGCTGGCGCGCGCCTGCCGCGCCTGCGAGATCGACAAGACCCCGCGCGGCAACGAACAACCGTCCGACCATGCGCCGGTGATCGCGACGCTCGCTTGGGATTGACGTCGCCATCGCGGCACGGATTTTTTATGCTATAGTTGCGGACTTCGTCGGGGCGGTAGCTCAGCTGGGAGAGCGTCGCGTTCGCAATGCGAAGGTCGGGAGTTCGATCCTCCTCCGCTCCACCATAAATTCCTGGCGCAAAGGCCTTGGACACGCTGACGCGGTCCAAGGCTTTTTCGTTTGTGCGGCGCGCGTGCGACGCGGCCGGCAAAACTCGCCCGCCGAACGGTTTATCACGGCGGACGGTCGCGGTGTCCCATCGCTGGCGGCAAAGCAGATCGGGATACCGTTCCTAACGAACTTAAGCATCGCTGGGCATGGATTTCCTGCGCGCAATTTGCCGCCCGAGCAGAAGCCGCGCTGCGAGGCTGCGTCGCGTGGATTTCACCGGCCATCCCAGCCCTGCTTCAAGCCACCGTGCGCGGTGAACCGAGAACCTGGCCTGCGCACGCCCGAGCATCAAAAACACGGGTGCGCCTTCTCTTCGAAAAGACTTCTCTCTTTTCATTGTCCGCATTCGTCATTTTCATTCTTTTGATATCCGTTTTATTTCCGTCACATATGCAGGATCCAATAGTCAAATAATGCAATAACGAGAAATCCTTCCGTCGTGAGCACTTAGCATGTCCTTGCGTCACACCTCACACGCACGGGGCTTTGCTCATGGACGGAAAATTTTTCGAAAGACGAGATCCCTGTCCAGCCAAGCAGGCAGGGATTGTTCGACCGCAAAATGGCAGACAGATCGGTAACCTGCGGGCGCTGGCCTTGGCAGTGCCGATGGCAGCAGGCACCCTGTTTGCCGATGCTGCCCAGGGCGGCACCTGCACCATCCCGGCCGGCGCCTTGAACCACGGCGACACGGTCGAATGCACCGGTGACTTCACCGGCGAGACCTACAACGTGCGCAACGTTACTGACGTGTCCGTCGTCAACCACGGCACCTGGTCCTACAGCGGTGGCATACCGAGCATGGCCGACGGCATACTGGGGCCATCTTCCAACATAGGCCACGATCATACGGGCCTGACGGTCATCAACAATGGCAGCGTGACCTGGACCAATGCGTCGGCAAACGTCCATTCCCTGGCCAACCGGACGGTCGCGGTAGTGGGCACCTACATGCAGTCAAACAGCCACGGCAGTACGTACGTCAATAATGGGTCCATCACCGGTGTCGGCGCGGCCAACGCACAAATGTCCACCCTGGCAGGCATGGGCAATGTCGGGCGAACCGGCCCGCTTTACTCGGAGAACAATGGCAAAATTCACCTCGACATCTCGGCGATGCAGCGCGGTGAAGCGGTTGCCATGGCCGTCTACGGCGGCAACACGATCCGCATGGTCAACCGCGGATACATATCGGTCGTGTCGGGCAATCTGACCGGCGTGGGGATGGATTACACCCGGCTCAGCACCCCCTCGGGGTACCAGACCGGCTCGATCGACGTCGACAACAGGGGCACCATCAGCGTATCGGCAACGGGCGGCACGGCGATCGGCACGGGCCTGTTCCTGACCGACACGCTCGCGGCGCCGATGCTGACCGACGCGCGGGTGACCAACAGCGGAAGCATCATCACCAGCGCCACGACCGGCGCCGCCCATGGCGTGATGATCCAGAGCAACAATCCCGCCGTGCCCATAGAGGTCATCAATACCGGCAAAATCACGAGCACGGGCGAATCCATTTTTGCCAGTGCCACGAACGTCGCCCCCGTATACATTACCAACCTCGGCACGTTGCAAGGCGACGTCGTCACGCGCACCGGTGCCGACATGTATTACCAGGAAGGCGGCGAACTGGCCGGCGGGCTGTCGCTGGGCGCCGGCAGTGACAGCGCCACCTTCGTCAGCACCAATCTGTCGATGACGACGGTGCTCGACGGCGGCGACGACGTCAGCGACGCCGACGGATCGATCGACACGCTTGCCTTGCGCAGGCTGTCGGCGACCTTGTCGGGCGCCAACCTGCGCAACTGGGAGCGCATCGTCATCGATGACGACGCCACCATCAGTTTCGACGACGCGGCGCTGGAGACCGGCTCGGCCGACACGCTGGGCCTGTCCATCACCAACGGCGGCATCGCCCAGGTCGGCCCGGCCTTTGCGCTGACGGGCAACCTGTTCCTTGGCGCCGGAGGTGTCTTCCAGGGCGCTGGCGGCGGCAACGCGACATATTCGATCAGCGGCAACCTGGTCAATGCCGGCTCGCTGGACGTTTCCGACGGCAAGGCAGGCGATATGGTCACCGTGGGCGGCAACTACCATGGCGCTGACGGCACCATCATGCTGGACAGCGTGCTCGATGGCGATGCCTCACCCACCGACCGGCTTGTCATCCAGGGCGACAGCACCGGCACAAGCCTGCTGCGCATCCGCAAGGCAGGCGGCGCAGGCGCCCAGACCGTCAACGGGATCAAGGTCGTCGAGGTCATGGGCGCTTCCGATGGCACCTTCGCCCTGGCCGGCGCCGACTACGAACACGAAGGGCAGCCTGCCCTGGTGAACGGCGCCTACGCGTACAAGCTGTACAAGAACGGCGTGAGCACGCCGGACGACGGTGACTGGTACCTGCGTTCGTCATTGCTTGACACCGCTGCACCTGACGCCGGGCCGGTCGACAAGCCGTTGTACCAGGCGGGTGCGCCGGTGTATGAGACTTATCCCGGCCTGCTGCTCGGCCTGACCAGGCTGCCTACCCTGCAACAACGCGTGGGCAACCGGTCCTGGAGCGGCAACGGCACCCTGCCCCCGGTGCCAGCCGGCGACGGAACCGCTGCACAGGTCGAACCCGGCGGCATGTGGGCGCGCATCGAAGGCGACCTGTTGCGCATCACGCCCCGCCGATCGACCGCTGACGCCAAATTCCACGCCGACACCACCAAGATCCAACTCGGCGGCGATGCCGTGCTGGCCGAAAAGGACGGCGGCAAGCTGGTTGGCGGCCTGAGCGTGCACTACAGCCACGGCAAGGCCGGCATCGACTCGCCGCACAACGCCGGCGGCAAAGGCCGGATCAAGACCGAGGGCTATGGCCTGGGCGGCACGCTGACCTGGTACGGCCGCGATGGCCTGTACGTCGATGCCCAAACCCAGCTCACTTGGTTTGACAGCGACCTGCACTATGGCGGCGGCAGGGCGCTGAAGAAAAACAGCAAGGGTTTCGGCTTTGCGCAATCGATCGAGGCCGGCCGACGCATCGCGCTGGGGCCATCCTGGTCGCTGACGCCGCAGGCGCAGCTGACCTACGGCAGCGTCCGGTTCGATCGGTTTACCGACGCATTCGGCGCCCGGGTACGGCTCGAGCGTGGCACCAGCCTGCAGGGACGGCTCGGCGTCATGGTCGCCCACGAGCGCGCCGGTGCACAGGCCGGCGGCGGGCGCATGCACTTCTACGGCATCGCCAACCTGGTACACGAGTTCTTGGATGGCACCAAGGTGAAGGTGGCCGACACGACGTTCGTCAGCCGGCAGGAGCGTCTATGGGGCGAGGCCGGTATCGGTGGCTCCTACAACACGAAGGACGACCGGGTGTCGGTCTACGGCGAGGCGCTCGTTCGCACCAGCCTTGCGCATGCTGGCGCGAACCGCGGCTACAAGGGCATCGTCGGATTGCGCATCCGGTGGTAGCCCGCAGACGAAGGCACCCCGGGTAAAACCGGGGGCCGCGCCCTCCCGGAGCCCGGTTCCGGCTAGTACCGCCTGTTCCACCGCGCAACGCCGGGCGCCTGCCAGATGGCCTGCAAGAAACCCTCATTTGAGGGTTTTTCACGGTCCGTATGATTTCAGCCACAAACAACGCAGATAAATGTCAAAAATGGCAAATAGTCTGAAATCATCGGATATCGCCGGGTAGCATGACGGCACCCTCGGCCACACAAGATGGGCCGCAGGCCGGCACACCCGATGGCACCCCACACAGACACACCGGAATCGCCCGAGACGGGCCACGCGCCTGCGGCTGGCGCCGGCGACGCCGGCCCGGAACGGCCGGCGCCGCACGATGGCGCGCCGCGCGGCCCGGCCGCCGCGGCCGCGCCCAAGCGCTTTGCCTGGCCGTTTGCGCCGGCCGACGCCGACGCGGCCGACGATGAAGGCTGCGACGCCAGCCCGGCTTAATCACCGCCCTTGCGCTTGCGCACGATCTTGAAGGTCGCCGTGGCGCGGCAGACCACGCGGCCGGTCGCGTCTCGGATCTCCCCCTCACAGAAGGCAATCGTGGCGCCGCGCCGCAGACAGCGAGCCTCCACGGTCAGGTCGCCTTGCGCCGGCTCCATGAAGCTGGTGGTCATGTCTATCGTGGCCATGCCGGTGTTTTCGGGGTCGGCGCCGCGCGCGGCCGCGCTCATGGTGAAGTCCAGCACGCTCATCAGCGCGCCGCCATGCACGTTGCCGTGGCTGTTGCGCAGGTCCTGGCGAAAGGCCATGCGCGACACGGCATGGTCTGCAGCGATGCTGACCGGCTCGACCTCGAGCAGTTCCATGAAGGGGATGGTCGCGCCGAAGTAATCGCGGCTCATGCCCGCCCCCTGTCCGTTTGCGCAAACATGGCTTGCCTCGTTTTCATCGCCTGCGCCCTTCGCCCTTTTCCGGGATCATCGCCGGCCAGCATGACGTGTAGCCGAATTCGATGGCCTGGCGCATGGCCAGCAAGGCGCGGTCATTCCAGGTGTTCCTGCCCCACATCGTCACGGTGACGTCGGAGCGATCCTCGCCCACGGCCTGCACGTCGACCTGGGCCATGCGCGCATCGGTGACTGGCGCCTGCACGTACATCCGCGCGCGGCGCTCGGCTTCGTACACATTGCCGCGCACCTCGTAATTGCCCGGCCCGCGCAGGCATTCCTCGGCCTGCGCGACGGCGCGGCGATAGGCTTCCTGGTAGGACACCGGCACCTGCAAGCGCGTGGTAGGCGACGCGCCTTGCGGCCCGATGCCCACCGAACAGGCCGACAAGGCCAGCGCGAGCGCCCCCGCAGCGATGTTTCTCGACATACGTCCTCCGAAGTCAGGGGACAAATTATGCTTGATTTGCCCACGTGATTTTCGTTGCACGCCTGCGTCTTTGCCTTACTGCCAACGCGCCCGCATGCGGGCGGCCAAATCCAGCCTCGGTCCGGGCGTGGCGGCGGACTCGGGCACCGGCGCAGCCGCCGGCTCGGGCAGGCGCTGGAATAGATGGGTGATCGAGTCGGGAATGAAGCGCGTGCGCGAGGCGTAGACGTGGCGGTCGCCCATGCCGGCCTGCTGGTGCACGTAAAAGCGCTGCGGCACGATGATGTGCAGGCGCTCGCGCGCCCGTGTCATCGCCACGTACAGCAGGCGGCGCTCTTCCTCGATGTCCTCGGCACTGCCCGTGGCCAGGTCCGACGGAATGCAGCCGTCCACGGCGTTGAGCACATAGACCGAGTGCCACTCCTGCCCTTTGGCCGAATGGATGGTCGACAGGATCATGTAGTCCTCGTCGCGCAGCGGCGGGCCCGATTCGTCACTGGTGGCATCGGGTGGGTCCAGCGTGAGCTCGGTCAGGAAGCGCTCGCGCGAACCGTACCCCGCGGCGATGCGCACCAGCTGGTCCAGGTCGGCCGCGCGCACGCGCGCGTCGTCGTAGCGACGCTCCAGGTACGGCAGGTACCAGCGCACGGCCAAATCAAGCTCGCCCGGCCAGCCAGCCCGGCCGCCGGCCAGCTTCGCATACACGTCGGCCAACCCCTGCCAGTCCTTGGCGCTGACCATGGCGCCCGGCTCGAAGCCGCGCAACGCGGCCACCGGATCGGCCGCATCGGCCAGCGCATCGAGCAGCCGCGCCGATGTCGCCGGCCCCACCCCCGGCAACAGCTGCGCGACGCGAAACCCCGCCATGCGCCCGCGCGGGTTCTGCGCCCAGCGCAGCAAGGCCAGCACGTCCTTGATGTGGGCAGCTTCGAGAAAGCGCAGCCCGCCGAACTTGACGAAGGGAATGTTGCGCCGGGTCAGCTCCAGCTCCAGCGCCGCGCTGTGGCCGGCGGCGCGAAACAGCGCCGCCTGCGCCTTGAGCGCCACGCCCGCCTCGCGCTGCGCGAGCACCTGGTCCGCCACCCAGCGCGCCTGCCCTGCCTCGTCAGACACGGTCACCAGCGCGGGCAGCGTAGCGCCTTCGCGGTCGGTCCAAAGCTGCTTGGCATAGCGTTCGGCGGCCAGGCCGATCACCGCGTTGGAGGCGTCCAGGATGGGTTGGGTGGACCGGTAATTGCGCTCGAGCGTGACCACGCGCGCGGGCTGTGCAAAGCAGCCCGGAAAGTCGAGGATGTTGCGCACGGTGGCCGCACGGAAGGAGTAAATCGCCTGGGCGTCGTCGCCCACGACGGTCAGCCCGCGGCCATCGGGCTTCATCGCCAGCAGGATGTCAGCCTGCAGGCGGTTGGTGTCCTGGTATTCGTCGACCAACACGTGATCGAAGCGCGCGGCGACGTCGGCGGCCAGCGCCGGCTCGCGCATCATTTCGGCCCAGTACAGCAGCAGGTCGTCGTAGTCCAGCGCGTTCTGGTCCTGCTTGGCCTGCACGTAGGCGCCGAACAGGCGCTGCAAGGCCTCGCACCAGGCGCTGCACCAGGGATACGCGGCGTCGAGCACTTCGGCCAGGGGCTGCTGGCTGTTGACCACCCGCGAGTAGATCGACAGGCAGGTTCCCTTGAGCGGAAAGCGCGACTGCGTCGACGAGTAGCCCAGCTCGTGGCGCACCAGCCCCATCAGGTCCTCGGCGTCACCGCGGTCATGGATGGTGAAGTTCTCGGCCAGGCCGATGCGCGGCGCGTACTCGCGCAGCAGCCTGGCACCGATGCCGTGGAAGGTACCGGCCCAGGGCAGCGACGGCGCGCGGCGGCCTGCAGGCAGCCCCATCGCGCGCGCCAGGACCTCGCCCACTCGGCGCTCCATTTCGAGCGCCGCGCGCCGCGAAAACGTCAGCAGTAGGATGCGCTGGGGATCGGCGCCCTGCAGGATGAGGTGCGCGACGCGGTGCGCCAGCGTGCTGGTCTTGCCCGAGCCGGCGCCGGCGATGACCAGCAGCGCACGCGGGTCCGGCGCGTCGGCCGAATCGTGCAGCACAGCCTCGCGCTGCTCGGCATTGAGCGCTGACAAGAAGGCATCGCCATGCTTGGCGGGGCTGTTGCGGCTATGGGTGTCTGGCATGACGCGATGGCGATACGGCAGGACGGGGCGGCGCCGCCCGCGCGGCCAAGCGGCCGGGACGCACCGCCGTCGATGCCTTGGCACAAAGCCCAAACTATACTGTATAGACGTACAGATGACGGAGGCTTGCATGGCCATCTTGGTCGGCACGGCGTCCTGGACCGACCCGACGCTGCTGGCGTGTGGGCGCTTCTATCCGCCGCACGTGCGCACGCCCGAAGCACGGCTGCGCCATTACGCCAGCTGCTTTCCCATCGTCGAGGCGGACTCGCCCTATTACGGGCTGCCGCCGCCGGCCATGGCGCATGCGTGGGCCGTCCGCACGCCGCCCGGCTTCGTCTTCAACGTCAAGGCTTTCCGGCTGTTCACCGGCCACCCGGCCGGGCTGGCCGCCTTGCCCGCGGACCTGCGGCGCGAGCTGCCGCCCATGCCCGCCGGCCGGGTCTTCTACCCTGACCTGCCCGCCGGCATCCGCCGCGAGCTGTGGCGGCGCTACCTGGAAGGCATCGAGCCGCTGCGCCAGGCCGGCAAGCTCGGGGCCATCCTCTTCCAGTTCGCGCCTTGGGTGCGCAACGACGCGGCCGGCCGCGCGCTGGTCGAGCACTGCGCGCAAATGGCCGAGGGCTGCCTGGTGGCGGCCGAGTTCCGCCACGCGTCCTGGCTGCGCGGCGCGCCGGCCGCGCAAACGCTGGCGCTGCTGCGCGCCCTCGGCATGGCGCACACTGTCGTGGACAGCCCGCAAGGCTTTGTCAACACCGTGCCCCCGGTATGGGAGGCCAGCCGGGACGACCTCTCGCTGGTGCGGCTGCACGGGCGCAACGCCGCCGCCTGGAACAACCGGCATGGCGCATCGTCCAGCCGCTTCACCTACGAATATTCGCAGGACGAGCTCGCCGAACTGGCCCACCGCATCCGCGACCTGGCGCGCCGCACGCGCGACACGCATGTCATCCTCAACACCAACTACGAAGACCAGGGCATGCGCAACGCGCAGGCGCTGGTCCGGGCGCTGGACAGAAGCGCACCCACGCTTCCCAAGGGTTGATCACGTCCAAGCCCGGCCGCTTGTTCAAACGGACGGGTATCCCGCATCGCCACGATGAAACCGTTGGCGCTTGCCACGGTGGCCACGGGCGCTTCGCAGGCATGCACCGACACGCCTAGGCAGCGTGTGCACCCTGCACCGGCGCAAGCGTGGCCAGGTCCAGCACCGTGAAGTAGCCATGCTCGGACCAGCCGGCGGTGTCGATATGGTGCACGTTGCCCAGCACGGTCGGGCGCGCCACGGGCGAGTGACCGACGACGACGGCTCGCACGCCAGCCACGCCGCAGGCATCGCCGCTTTCGAGCCGCACGCGCGACCATTGTGCGCGCGAGCGCGCGCGGCGCCGGTGGGTCTGGAACAAGCGGACCGCGGCTTGCCAGTTGCGCGCCGGACTGTCGGCGTGGATCACCACGACCAGGCCCTGCGCGGTTTCGATTTCGCGCGCCAGCGGCAGCGCATCGAAAGCCTCAGCGTACGGGCGCTGTCGCTCGCGCGGCAGGTCCAGGAACCAGCCGCCGCCGTAATGGCGATAGTTGTCCACGTCCACGAGGCCCCGCCGATAGTGGCGCACGGCGTAGTCTTCGTGGTTGCCCTGCACGGCATGGAACCAGGGCTGGGCCAGCCAGTCCAGCGCCTGCTCACTTTCCGGGCCGCGATCGACCAGGTCGCCCACCGAAAACAGCCGGTCACGCGCCGGGTCGAAGCCGATCGCATCCAGCGCGCGCCGCAGCCGCGAAAAATGGCCGTGTATGTCGCCCACGACGAAATCCCGGCCGGCGTGGTTGGTTTCGTGTCGCTGGATATCCAAGGTCATGTCCGTGATGTGCGGCGATAATGCGTCGCCGACGTTATATCAGGAGTCGCTTGCATGCATTCCCCCGCACATGGCTGGCGCGTGGCAGCCGGCCTGCTTGGATTGACCGGCGTGGCGATTGGCGCGGTCGCCGCGCATGCCCTTGCCGATCTGCACGCTGCCGTCGTCGTCGAGCGCGCATCGCTTTATCAAATCCTGCACGCGCTGGCGCTGCTGGCCATCGCCAGCCAACCGGGCCGCCTGGCGCTGGCTGCGCGCTGCGCCTTCGTCACTGGCATTGCCCTGTTCTGTGGCAGCCTCTACCTGCGCTACCTAGGCGGCTGGCCGTCGGCCGGCGCGTTGGCGCCCTATGGCGGGACGGCGCTCATGGCGGGCTGGTTGCTTGCAGGGCTTGCCCGCTGGCCGGGAGCCGGCGCTCGGCCAAACTAGGGTTTCCCCGAAGGCCATTGGGTGGTATAGTTAAAGTCTATCGAACGGAACCCTTTTCCTAGGGTTTTGTCTAACACGGCACTGACACGACGTCAGCGCTGTCAACGCCGATCAAGGCTTCGGCCTTGTCCTGCGCCGGCCGCCTGCCCCGCATATCGGGCGGCCATCGGCCCGGCCGCCAACGTGGCGGCAAGTCAAACGGGGCGGTTTCCCGGCGCGTCTTGCGGCATCGCTTCCTTGGCGGTGTCCGGGTCTCTAGTCAAAGACTCGCTCGCTCGACCGGCAACGTGCCGGCTGGCTCGTCGCGCGCCTGCGAATTCGCGCCACGCCAAGGATTTCGGCCTGCGCCGGGCAATCCCTGCCCGCGCCGGCTGCCACACTACAGAGGAAGGATCACGCACATGGCAAAGGAAGAGCTCATCGAACTTGGCGGCATCGTCGAAGAAGTCCTGCCCGATACCCGTTATCGCGTCACGCTGGAAAACGGCATGGTCGTCTCGGCCTACGCGTCAGGCAAGATGAAGAAGAACCGCATCCGCATCCTGGCCGGCGACCGCGTCACGCTCGAAATGTCGCCGTACGACCTGACGAAAGGCCGCATCTGCTACCGCCACAAGGACGAAACGTCCTTTGCCCGTCCGCCCTCGGCCGGACGCCGCCCCGGCGGGCGCCGCTAAAGGCGCTGCCGGCAGGCACCGTCAAACCGGTACTGCTCGTGTCCTGCTGATAGATGCCGCCCAAGCGCGGCGATCAGCGCGGCACGCAAGCGTGCGGCAAAAGCGCAGCGCCAAGAGCAGCGCTCAAATGTCCTGCCGAACGTCCGGCGCAGCGGCGGCCTACGGCGGCCGCCCCGCCATTGACCACTTGCCCCGCCCTCACGCTTGACCGCGCGCAACCACGCCGTCGATGTAGGCGCGCGCCCGCGCCATGGCCGCCTCCAGCGCCGACGCCTCAGCCAGGAAGATTCCCTGCCAACGCCGGCATACGGTGATCGGCTCACCGCCGGCCACCGGCTGCACGACGATGGTCGTCAGATAAATGCCGCTTGGCGATTCGGTCGACGGCTCGTCGATCTCCACGCGAGCCGCGTAGCCGCGGTATTCAAGTTCGATTTCTCTCATCGGATTTCAGCCGAAACGACACGGACGGCATCCGCCATCGTATGCTGGCGCCATCCATCATGATGTTTGCCCAACTCGCCGCCCGCGGAAAAAATCGAGCGCTACGCCTGCAGCCGGACTCAATACTTGCCCGGCGCGGTGACAAATGACGACATTCTTGTAGGCCCAGTCTTCTTCCAGTGGTACGACGTCGGTATCACCGGACTCAGGCATGGTCGATAGAAACGGCTCTGGCACAATGCCGACCCCGATGCCCGCTCGCGCCAGCTGCACCAGCGCCTGGAAGTGCGATACGCAGCTGCGAAACTGCAGCCTCGCACCCAACGCCGCAGCATGTCCTTCCAGCCAGCGGTTATAAGCGCTGCCTTTGGACAACCCGATCAGCGGCCACTGCAGCACGTCCTTGAATCGCATCGATGCGCCTGCGCTTGCCTGGAATGACACGGCACCAATCACGACGAAGCGATCCTTTCGAAATAGATAAGTCGTCAGTTCCCCCTGGTTCAGATACCACTCATTTCCCACGGCGAGGTCAGCATAGCCTGACAGCACAGCGTCCCTTACCTCGGTACCCTTGCGCACCTCAATGGACACGTCGATATGCGGGTGCAACTTCACAAGACTAGCCAGCAACTCGCAAAACCGGGTATCAAGTGACGACTGATTGATGACCAGCGTGATGGCGCCCCTCTTGGCCGGCCCAAACTGATTCAGCTTGTCAACCATATCGCGCAGCGCGCCTAGTTGGCGCTCTGCGTGTTGCTGCACCACCAAGCCTGCCTCGGTCAGGCGAATGCCCTCCGTCGTGCGCACGAGCAACTGCACCCCGAGGGCGTCCTCCAGTTCGCGCATGCGCCGGCTTAATGCCGAAGGCGCGATCGCAATGATCTGCGCCGCTTGGGCCATGCTGCCCACCTGAGCGGTGACGAGAAACATCCGCAGGGATGTGAAATCGAGCTGGCGGATGACCGGATGCATCGCCAGGGCTTCGATTGATGCGCCGGCCTTATCACCGGCGTTTGACTCGGCGCCGATGCGCGGGGCGCCGACGAAATCAGCGTTGCCCAATCAGCATCCCCCGTATGCTGGAAAGAGCACTTGGCATGCAGTGCCAGTCGTGCCCAGAATCGACGTTCGAAGACTCATTGGTCGCTAACCGCGGTAGACAGGAAATTATGATACAAACGGTAAAAATGGTGTCGACCAGCGGCATACTAGGCTACGGCTTCCCAGAAGCATCGCTGGCCAAAGCCATGGCTCATCGCCCGCACATGATCGGCGTCGACGGCGGCAGCTCCGACCCCGGCCCATACTACCTCGGATCAGGGAAAACGCTGAACTCGCCGCTCGCCATGAAGCGCGATTTGCGGTTGATGCTGCGCGCGGCCTGCCAGGCTGGTATCCCCATGATGATAGGTACAGCCGGCGGCGCGGGTGGCGCACCGCACGTCGAGGCGGTCGTCCGGCTTGTCAAGGAAATCGCACATGAGGACGGCCTGCATTTCAGGTTGGCCGTCATCCAGTCCGAAATTGACCGTCCAACCCTGCATCGCGCACTGGGCGAAGGCCGAATTCTGCCCCTCGGAAATAGCCCTACCCTAACGCCGGCCGACATTGACGCTACTCACCGCGTAGTCGGCATGATGGGCCCAGAGCCTTATCTGGAAGCCTTGCAAAACGGCGCACAAGTCATCCTCGGTGGCCGCGGCACCGACCCCAGCCCCTGGGTAGCGCTGGCCAAACACCTTGGCATGCCCGAACACACTTCGTGGTATGCCGGCAAATTGCTGGAGTGCGCATGCAATGCTGCCCTGCCCAAGAAGCATGACTGCCTGGTGGCAACGGTAACGCCCGATTATGTGGAAGTCGAGCCAGCAAACGAGGAACTCGCTTGTAGTCCGCTATCGGTATCGATACAGGCGCTGCATGAAACGGCCAGCCCCATTTATCGCCACGAGCCTGGCGGAATTGTCGATACCTCGAACTGCAAGCTCGAGCCCATTACTGAGCGCCGCGTGCGAATCACGGGCATGCGATGGACGCCGCAGCCATACACGATCAAGCTGGAGGCGGTACGCTGCGTCGGTTATAGCTGCATCACAGTCGCGGCTACCCGCGATCCGGGCCTGATCGCCCAGCTCGACGACTTTTTGACTAACGCCGAAGCGGCTGCGCACGTCAAGATCCAGGCCTTAGGCATCGACAGGGGTCGCTATCGATTGGTGTTCCGGGTTTACGGCCGCGACGGTGTCATGGGCGCCTGGGAGCCCTTGCGCGGTCAAACCTCCCACGAAATTTGCATACTGGCCGAGGCTGTGGGGGAAACCCAGGAAATTGCCAATGCGGCGCTCGCGCTGACCCGCGTCACGTTGCTACACATGGATTTTCCGGGTCGGCTGTGCCGCGAAGGCAATATGGCCTTCCCTTTCTCGCCATCGGACATCGAGCGCGGGCAGGTCTTCGAGTTTTCGATGAACCACGTCATCCGGCCGGACGATCCGCTGGCGCTGTTCCCCATCACATACGAACAAGTCTGAGGAGACTGAGCGTGACCAAACTGAGGGAACTTGCCAAAGCGTGCAAAAGCAAGAACGCTGGACCTTTCCAGTTGACGTTGGACATCCTGTTTCACGACGCGCAGACGTTCGAGCACGTGCGGCGATCGGGGAGCATCACGCGCGAGACCATTGCCCAACTTTATTCGGTGTCTGCGCAGGACGTCCTCTTTACCGAATATCCCCCTGCATTCGCCTTCAAGGCGACCATTCCACGGCGAATTCCGTCTGGCGCGGTCGGTGATACCGATGTGTATGGCGCACAACAGCACGTCCATTTGCTGGATATCGAAATTCCCGATGAACCTTCTTCTGAAGTCGTGTGATGTTCAAAGCTCCCCCTGAGATTACGGCCGAGGTTTTCACGCGCATCCCGGCTCACTTGCGCCGTCCCGGCAAACTGCCAGCCGAGCGCCTTGCGGCGGGCAAAGGCACGCCAGCGACCGATTCCTACATTGAAGGGCCCTCATTCGATCTGCACGGCAATCTGTATTTGGTCGACATCGCCTTCGGGTTGATCATGCGCGCCTCGCCTGATGGCGAGGTCGAACTGCTGGCGGAATACGATGGTGAACCAAACGGCCTGAAGATCTACCGCGACGGGCGCATCATCGTTGCCGATCACAAGAACGGCCTGATGCTGTTTGACCCGTCTCAGACGGCGCCCAGGCCCTGGATCGGGCGGTTCCGCACCGAAACGTTCAAGGGACTCAACGATTTGTTCATTGCTAGCAACGGCGATATCTACTTCACCGACCAGGGCCAGACCGGCATGCAGGATCCGAGCGGCCGCGTTTATCGGCTCGGTGCAGATGGCAAGACTTTGGAGTTGCTGCTGACCAACGTGCCCAGCCCGAACGGCATTGTGGTCAATTCGGCGCGCACCCATCTGTACGTGGCCGCCACGCGGGACAACGCAGTCTGGCGTGGCATGCTACTTCCCGATGGATCGGTAACGCGCGTGGGGCGTTTCATACAGATGAGTGGTGGTGCCGGTCCGGACGGGATGGCGTTGGATGTCGAGGGCAACCTTTACGTGGCCCATGCCGGGATGGGTGCCGTGTGGAAGTTCTCGCACCGCGGGGAGCCTTTGCTGCGCATCAACAGCTGCGCAGGAGACATGACGACCAACATCGCGTTTGGCGGCCCCGATAACCGCACCTTGTTCATCACCGAATCGCAGACCGGTACCGTGATGATGGCAAAGATGGATGTGCCGGGCATTCCCATGCATTCGCACAGCTAAACCGCCACACCCGCAGATCGATCACTGAGTCAAACGATATGATGTGCGAACCGAACGACACCAACACTCAAAGCCACGTCACGATTGCTCCTGATGAACTTCGACAATTCGTCGAGAAGGTTTATCGGCAAACGAGCCTTACCGAGGCAGCTGCAAGGTTGATGGCCGACACACTGGTGCAGGCTGACATCTGGGGACATCAATCGCACGGTGTGTTGCGCGTGCCCTGGTATTTCGCACGCTTGCGCTCCGGGGCCATCAATGGCGCCGCCTCGCCGCGCATCGTGCATGAAGCGGGAGCAATCACCGTCATCGACGGCTGCGATGCGCTCGGCCAGCAAGTGGCGCAATTTGCCACTGACCAAGCGGTACGCAGGGCCGAACAACATGGTCTAGCGCTCATTTTGGTGCGCAATTCAAACCATTTCGGCACCTGCATGTACTTTACCCGGCAGGCCGCCGAGCGAGGCTTCATCGCCATGCTGATGAGCAACGCGGGGCCGAACATGGCACCGTGGGGCGGATTGAAAAAGAAGATCGGCACCAACCCTTGGTCGATCGCCGTGCCCGCGCGCAAGTCCCCGGTCGTCATGGACATGGCCAATTCAGGCGTGGCGCGCGGAAAGATCTACCTAGCCGCCAAGCGCCGCGAACCGATTCCGCTAGGCTGGGCGGTGGACAAGCACGGCCGACCCACCACCGATCCGCGCGAAGCGATAAAGGGTTTCATCCTACCGATGGCAGGCCACAAAGGCTACGTGATGGGCGTGATGGTCGACATCTTGTCTGGCGTTCTCTCAGGCAGCCAATACTTGGATGCCGTTCATGGCCCCTACGACCCGGTTAACCGCAGCGGCGCAGGCCATTTCATGCTGGCTGTCAAGGTTGATGCCATACAACCACTGAATGCTTTCCTTGACCAGATGGACGACTACATCGCCTCGCTCAAGGATGTCCCACTAGCTGAAGGTCATCGCGCCGTTTATTACCCCGGCGAACTGGAAGAGGAAACTGCGGCTCGCAACGCCGTTGAAGGACTGCGACTTCCTGCTGATACGGTGCGCGGCCTGATCGACACGGCCAAGCTCGCAGGTGTGTCCTGCCCCTTTTCCATCTAGCTCCATACGCACTAGACGGGACAACCGCGTTCCATTCATTCATCCACGCTAGGAGGCAACATGAGACATCCCCTAAGAACAATCGTCGGTGCCGCGCTGTGCGCCTTTTCCACACTTGCAATCGGTACTGGCCATGCGCAGAACAACTATCCAAGCAAGCCGGTAAAGATCATCGTAGGACTGGGCGCCGGCAGCAGCGCGGATATCGTGGCGCGGACGGTCGCGACCGGCCTATCCGAAAAATGGGGTCAGCCAGTGGTGGTCGAAAATCGGGTTGGCGCAGCCGGCAACATCGCTGCCGATCAGGTTTCGCGTAGCAATGATGACCATACCCTGCTGCTAGCGCAAAACGCAATTGCCATCAGCGCATCACTATACGACAACCTGTCTTACGATTTGCGAAAAGATCTCAAGCCCGTCACGCAGCTGACGGCAATGCCGCACGTGCTGGTTGTCGGCCAAAGCGTACCGGCTAATACCCTGAAGGAATTCTTGGATTTGGCGCGCGCCAAGCCTGGTGCGCTCAACTTCAGCTCCGCCGGCATCGGCAACGCCGACCACATGGCTGCCGAGCTGCTCGTGACCAAGGCCGGCGTCAAAATGCTGCATGTGCCTTATACCGGCGGCTCCCAGGCGCTTAATGCCGCAGCAGCCGGAGACGTCCAGATGTATTTCCCCGGCCTGCCGGTAAGCATGCCGCTGATCAAGGCCGGCAAAGTCAAAGCCCTGGCGGTAACCAGCAAACAGCGTTCACCTGCCCTACCCGACGTTCCTACGGTCGAAGAGGCCGGACTGCCGGGATATGACACCGTTCTGTGGTACGGACTGTTCGCGCCCAAGGGGGTGGACGACGCCACGCTCGAAAAGATCGCGCGCGACGTCGCAGACGTGCTCGCTCGCCCAGACATCAAGCAAAAGTATGAGCCAAATGGCATCGCACTGGTGGGCAGCACGCCTGCGGAGTTCAAGAAGTTCGTAGACTCGGAAATTGATCGCTGGGCCGCAGTGGTCAAGGCAGGCAATCTCAAGCCGAATTAGCAACTGCAGCGGCGCTTGCGGCGCTGGCATGCCCCGCCGACGCCCGCCGGCGACGCTTGTTTGTGCCCCGAGTGAGGGGTGCCGCGAAACCCCGATGGGGATAAAAGGAAAAGGGCTTACATGCATGTGCATGTAAGCCCTTTTTACTGCAAATAATGGTCGGAGCGGCGGGATTCGAACTCGCGACCCCTTGCACCCCATGCAAGTGCGCTACCAGGCTGCGCTACGCTCCGAAAGACAAAGATTATATCAGAGTGCGCGGTCTTTTGCTTGGGCTTGCGCAAAAAGGCGCGCCGCCACGCTACGACGCCGCACCGGCCTGCGGCTGGCCGCTGGCCGGCTGCGCCACGGATGCATCGCCAAGGGCCGAGGACAGCGCCTGCGAAATGCCCGTGAGCTCGGCGCGCACGGCCTGCAGCTCGGCGGCGCTCAGGCGCACCGCAGTGTCCTGGTCGCCCAGGTCGCGTCCCTCGCCCAACCGGTTGCGCGCGCCGCTGATGGTGAAGCCTTGTTCGTACAGCAGCGACCGGATGCGACGGATCAGCAGGACTTCGTGGTGTTGGTAGTAGCGGCGGTTGCCGCGGCGCTTGACGGGCTTGAGCTGGGTGAATTCTTGTTCCCAGTAGCGCAGCACGTGCGGCTTGACCCCGCAAAGCTCGCTCACTTCACCGATGGTGAAGTAGCGCTTGGCCGGAATCGGCGGCAGGACGACGGGAGTTTCGGGTCGAGTCATTGCCTGATTTTATGTCGCCATCGATGCTTATGCAGGGATGACAAATGCCGACAAACCGTATCAGCCCGGAAGGGTTTCGCCAGCAGGCATGCCGGCGCGCTCGACCGCCGCCTTCAGCTTCTGGCTGGCGTGAAACGTTACCACGCGCCGTGCGGCAATGGGTATGGTTTCGCCCGTCTTGGGATTGCGCCCGGGGCGCGGCGGCTTGTTGCGCACCTGGAAATTGCCGAAGCCCGAGAGCTTGACCTGCTCGCCGCGCGCCAGCGCATCGCGGATTTCCTCAAAGAAGGTGTCCACCATGTCCTTGGCCTCGCGCTTGTTCAAGCCCACGCGCTCGAACAGCAGTTCGGCCAGTTCGGCCTTGGTCAGCGTACGCAGCGGTGCAGTCATCGGTTCCTCCACGGTCAGGCACGCCAGCGCGCGCCATGGGCGCTTGCCAGCGCATCGCGGATGCGCGCCAGGCAATCATCGACCCGGGCGTCGTCCAACGTCACCTCAGTGTCTTGCAGCCAGAAGCGCAACGCAAGGCTCTTTTCCGCCGTGGGGCCGGCCGACTTGTCGCGCCACACGTCGAACAGGCGCACGTCGCGCACGATGGCCAGCGCCGGGTCGCGCGCGACCGCCTCGGCCACCGTATCGAGCAAGGCCTGCGCGGGCAGCTGCGGCGCAACCCACAGCGCCAGGTCACGCACGACGATAGGCTGGCGGGACAGTTCACGCACCTGGGGCAGCGGCACCGGGGTGAGCGCGTCGACCTCCAGCTCGAAAAGCACCGGCGCGTGCGCAAGCTCCGCCTGCTGGACCCAGCGCGGATGCAGCTCGCCCAGCCAGCCGACGGCACGGCCGTCCAATTCGATGCGCGCGCTGCGCCCGGGATGCAGCGCAGGATGCTTGGCCGCGACGAAGCGCAAGGCGCCGGCGCGCGCACCGAACAGGGTTTCGACATCGTGCTTGACGTCATAGAAATCGACCTGGCGGGTCGGCTGCCCCCATTGCTCTTCGCACGCCGGCCCCCAGGCCGCGGCGGCCAGCCGCAGAGGTTGACTGACGCCAGCCACCGCCAGCGGCCCATCGGCGACCGACGCGTCGCGCAGATAGGCCCGGCCCAACTCGAAGACGCGCACGCGCGTCTGGCGGCGATTGGCGTTATGCACGATGTTGGCAACCAGCCCGCCCATCAGGCTGGAGCGCATGACTGACAAATGGCTGGCGATGGGATTGACCAGGCGGATCGGGTTGTCGTTGCCCGCATAGTCGCGCTCCCAGGCCTCGTCGACGAAGCTGAAGTTGATGACTTCCTGGTAGTCCAGACCGGCCATCAGGTGGCGCAGCGCATGCGGCCCGCGCACGGTTTCACCCGGCGCACGCATCTTGGCGCGCGCCAGCGGCGGCACGTCGGGGATGCGCTCAAAGCCGTGGATGCGCGCGACTTCCTCGATGAGGTCTTCCTCGATCTGCAGGTCGAAGCGGTACGACGGCGGCTGCACGACGAACACGCCGTCTTCCTGGCGATACGGCAGCCGCAGGCGCGTGAACACGTCCGCGATCTCGGCATCGGTGACGGGCATGCCCAGCACGCGCCGGCAGCGCTCGGCGCGCAGACGCACTTCCTTGCGCTCGGGCAGGTTGATGATGTGGTCGTCGACCGGACCTGCCTGGCCGCCGCAGATCTCCAGGATCAAGCGCGAGATGATTTCCAGGTGCTCGGGGATGCTGGCGTAGTCGACGCCGCGCTCGAAGCGATGGCTCGCCTCGGAGCTGAACTTGAAGCGCCGCGCGCGGCCAGCGATGGCCTCGGGCCACCAGAAGGCCGCCTCGACGTAGACGTCGGTCGTATCCAGCGTCACCGCGCTGGCCTCGCCGCCCATGATGCCGGCCAGGCTTTCGACCTCGTCGCCGCTGGCGATCACGCCCACGCGCTCATCGAGCGTCACGGTCTGACCATTGAGCAGCAGCAGCGACTCCCCGGGGCGCGCCCAGCGCACCGTCAGCCCGCCCTGCACGCGCTGCAGGTCGAAGACGTGGGTGGGCCGGCCCAGTTCGAGCATGACGTAGTTCGAGATGTCCACCAGCGCCGAGATCGAGCGCTGGCCGGCGCGCTCCAGGCGCGCCTTCATCCATTGCGGCGTGGCCGCGCGTGCGTTGACGCCGCGGATGATGCGCCCGGCAAAGCGGCCGCACAGGTCAGGCGCCTGCACGTCGACCGGCAGGCGGTCGGGCAAGGAAACCGGCACGGGTTCGGCCTTGGGCTCGGCAAGCGGCGCGCCGGTCAGCGCAGCGACTTCGCGCGCCACGCCCAGTATCGATAGGCAGTCGGCACGGTTGGGCGTCAGCTTCAGGGTAAAGATCGTGTCGTCCAGGTCCAGCGCCTTGCGCAGGCACTGACCCACGGGCAAATCGGCTGGCAGTTCGAGCAGGCCGGCGTGATCCTGCGACAAGCCGAGCTCGCGGGCCGAGCACAGCATGCCGGCCGATTCCACGCCGCGCATCTTGGCCACGCCGATCTGTACGCCGCCGGGCAGGCGCGCGCCCACGCGCGCCAGCGGCGCCTTCATGCCCGCAGCCGCATTGGGCGCGCCGCAGACGATCTGCAGGGGCTCGCCGCTGCCGTCGTCGACGCGGCAGACGCGCAGCCGGTCGGCCTGGGGATGCGGTTCGACCGCCAAGATATGCGCCACGACCACGCCTTCGAAGGGCGGTGCGGCAGGCGCGGTTTCTTCTACTTCCAGCCCGGCCATGGTCAGGCGATGGCCGAGCGCTTCGGTGTCGATGGCCGGATTGACCAGCGCACGCAGCCAGGATTCGGGGAATTGCATCGTCAGAGCCCTTATGCGTTGAACTGGCGCAAGAAGCGCAGGTCGCCTTCGAAAAACTGGCGCAGGTCATTGACGCCGTAGCGCAGCATGGTCAGGCGCTCCAGGCCTGAACCGAAGGCAAAGCCGATGTAGCGCTCGGGATCCAGGCCGAAGTTGCGCACCACCGTCGGGTGGACTTGCCCGGAGCCGGAGATTTCCAGCCAGCGCCCACGGTTGGGTCCGGACGTGAACATCATGTCGATTTCGGCCGAGGGCTCGGTAAACGGAAAGAACGACGGCCGAAAGCGCAGCACCAAGTCGTCAGTCTCGAAAAAGCAGCGCAGGAAATCGGTGTAGACGCCCTTGAGGTCGGCAAACGAAATGTTTTCGTCTATCCACAGGCCTTCGACCTGGTGGAACATGGGCGAGTGCGTGGCGTCGCTGTCGACGCGATAGGTACGCCCAGGCGCGATGACCTTGATCGGCGGCTTGTGCATGCGCGCGTAGCGCACCTGCATGGGGCTGGTATGCGTGCGCAGCAGCAGCGGCAGGCCCTGCGCATCCTGCATGTCGACGTAAAACGTATCCTGCATGGACCGCGCCGGGTGGTTTTCCGGGTTGTTCAGCGCGGTGAAATTGGTCCAATCGTTTTCGATCTCAGGGCCGTCGGCCACGTCAAAGCCGATGGAGCGGAAGATTTCCTCGATGCGCTGCCAGGTGCGCGTCACGGGATGGATGCCGCCGCGCCCCCTGCCCCGGCCTGGCAGCGTCACGTCGATCGTCTCGGCAGCCAGCCTGGCTTCGAGCTCGGCTTGGGCCAGCTCGGCGCGGCGCGCTTCGAGCAGCGCCTCGATCTGCTGCTTGACCTGGTTGATGCGCGCACCCTCGGTGCGCTTTTGCTCGGGCGGCAGCTGCGCCAGCCCCTTGAGCAGGTTGGTCAGCGCGCCTTGCTTGCCCAGGAAACGGGCCTTGGCGTTTTCCAGCGAGGCCGCATCGGGCGCCTCGGCGAATTGTTGGCGGGCCTGTTCGGCCAGGTCTTCGACCATCGATGTCATGTCCACTGCCTAGAAACGCCCCCAATGCTGCGCCTTCGGCTTGCCGCCCTTTACGCGGGCTTCGGCCTTGGGACTGACCGGCGGCGGAAAACTACCAAACGCAAACGGGACCATGACGGCCCCGTTTGCAGGATGCGCAAGGCAGGCGCGCGGTCAGGCGGCCAGGGCGGACTTGGCCTGCTGCACCACGGCTGCGAAGCCGGCCTTGTCATGCACCGCCATGTCGGCCAGGACCTTGCGGTCGAGCTCGATGGCGGCCTTCTTCAGGCCGGCGATGAACGCGCTGTAGGTCACGCCGTGTTCGCGCACGGCGGCGTTGATGCGGGTGATCCACAGGGCGCGGAAGGTGCGCTTCTTGTTGCGGCGGTCGCGATAGGCATATTGCCCGGCGCGCATGACCGCCTGCTTGGCGACCCGGAATACGTTGCCGCGGCGGCCACGGTAACCCTTGGCGGCGGCGATGACTTTCTTGTGACGGGCACGAGCGGTGACACCGCGTTTGACGCGAGGCATGTCGTTCTCCTTAGGCGAAAGGCATCATGGCCTTGACCGAGGCCACGTTGGAGTCATGCACCGCGGCCGAACCGCGCAGCTGGCGCTTGTTCTTGGTGGTCTTCTTGGTGAGGATGTGGCGCTTGAACGCCTGACCCCGCTTGATCGATCCGCTGCCGCGGACCACAAAGCGCTTGGCAGCGCTCTTCTTGGTCTTCATCTTGGGCATGATGGCTTCCTGGTTTCGTGTTTGCATGGCAGCCGGGCGCCCACCATCGGCCCTGATGGATGGGACTTCCGAGCCTAAGCCGCGTTTGACCCGCCGCCACTTCTGGATGGGCAAGCCTTGGAAACGAAAGCCCAAGGCCCGCACCCGACAGGGCGCCACGCACCCCCTCGGGCTTCCCCGGGTTGACCCGGAAAAGCCCTTGATTATACGGCGAATTTCAAGCGCTTGTCGAGCCGGCCTCGCCCAGCGGCCGACGGTACTGGATGGCCTCGGCCACGTGCCGCGCGTGCAGCTGGGGCGCGCCGTCCAGGTCGGCCAGGGTACGGGCCACGCGCACCACCCGGTGCGCGGCCCGCCCGGACCATCCCAGCCGGGACATGGCCTGGCGCAGCAGCGCCCGCGCGCCGTCGTCCAGCGGGCAGTGCGCGTCCATCGCGCCGGGCGCCAAGGCGGCATTCAGGCAGCCCTGGCGCCGGCGCTGCAGGCGCTGGCAGTCTTCCACGCGCTGGCGCACGGCGGCCGACGGTTCGCCTGCCGGCAAGTCCAGCCAGTCCTGCTCCGGCGGCGGCAGCTCTATCTGCAGGTCGATGCGGTCGAGCAGCGGCCCGGACACCCGTGCCCGGTAGCGCGCGGCCTGCTCGGGCGAACAGCGGCACGGCCGCACCGGATGCCCGCGCCAGCCGCAGGGGCAAGGGTTCATCGCGGCGACCAGCTGGAAGCACGCCGGATACTCGGTCTTGCCCAGCGCCCGCGCGATGGCCACGCGCCCGGTTTCCAGCGGCTCGCGCAGCGCCTCCAGCACCTTGCGGTCGAACTCGGGCAGCTCGTCCAGGAACAGCACCCCCAGGTGGGCCAGGCTAATCTCGCCTGGCCGGGGACGGGCGCCGCCGCCCACCATGGCTGCGGCCGAGGCCGAGTGATGCGGTGCACGAAAGGGCCGGCGCGACAGCGTCGGCTGCAACCCGGCCAGGCCGGCGATCGCGGCGGCTTCCAGCGCCTGGTCCGGTGGCAGGCCGGGCAGCAGACCAGGCAGCCGGCGCGCCAGCATGCTCTTGCCCGCGCCGGGCGGGCCGACCATCAACAGGCTATGGCCGCCTGCGGCGGCGACCTCCAGCGCCCGGCGCGCCGCCGCCTGCCCGCGCACATCCGACAGACAGGGTTCAGGCGGCGGTTCGGGTAGCGCGGCAGGCGTGGCCGCGGGCAATGTGCCCCGGCCCGCCAGGTGGGCGACTACCTCGGCCAGCGTCGCGGCCGCCAGCACCGTCACGCCCGGCACGTGCGCGGCCAAGGCGGCGCTGACACGCGGCATGACCAGCACCGCCCCGGGGCGGCTGCGCGCCACGGCCAGGGCGATGGCCAGCGCGGCGCCCACGGGCACCAGGGCGCCCGTCAGCGACAGTTCGCCGGCGAACACCATGCCGGCCAGGTCGATGCCGGCCTCGGGCGGGTGCGACGCTGGCCAGTCGCGCCGCGGCCCGGCCGCCGGTGCCACCGCGCGATGGGAGCCCTCCGCACCCGGCGGGCGGCCCGGCGCATGGGCTGCACCGCAAGCGCGCCCCAGCGCCGGCATATCCACCTGCCCGGAAGCCAGCAGCACGCCCAGCGCGATGGGCAGGTCGAACCGGCCCGATTCCTTAGGCAGGTCCGCCGGCGCCAGGTTGACCGTAATGCGCCCGGCGGGAAATTCGAAGCCGCTGTTGACGATGGCCGCGCGCACGCGCTCGCGGCTTTCGCGCACTTCGGCGTCGGGCAGGCCCACCACGTTGAAGGCGGGCAGCCCGGCGGCCAGGTGCACTTCGACCCGCACGGGCGGAGCGTCCAGGCCGGCCAGCGCCCGGCTGGCCAGTACGGCTAGGGTCACGCGCGACTCCCGGTTGTCGAACCGGGGCAAGTTTGCCGCTGCCGGCGCGCCGGCAGGACCCGAAAGAGACGAAAACGGCACGCCGACCGGCGTGCCGAAAGAAAGACACCAGCGCAGGGGCGCCCCGCGCCGGCCGGTCCGGTGCGACCGGCTATTTGTCCCGCTCGGCCAAGCGCTCCTCGAGCGTGCGCACGCGCGCTTCCAGCGCATCGGCGCGGGCGCGCAGGCGCGCCAGCAGCTCGGCCTGGACGTCGAATTCCTCGCGCGTGACCAGGTCCATGCGGGCAAATGCCTGCCCCATCATGGCCTTGATGTTGCGCTCTAGGTCGGCGGCAGGGCTGCGCGCGATCAAGTCGGCCAGGTTCTTCTGCATGCCTTCGAGCCATTCGTTGCGGTTCATGGTGGACCCTGCGTGTGATGTTGGTGCAGCGTCAAGTGTAGACGAGTCCGGCGCGGCCCCGGCGCCGCGCACCATCGCGACGCACATGATCCAAAACGGGGCATGACGCGCGCATCAGATCCCCGTTGCGGGGCATGCCGGAGACGCGTCCGGCCCGCAGCGTCCGGCTGCCGGCCTTGTGCACCGACGAGCCCACCGATGGAAAGCGTTGGCACGGAGTTTGCTTTTAGGGGCCAGTGCCAACGTGCAACCATGAGAGGAATCGCCATGAAACTCATCATCGCCATCATCAAGCCGTTCAAGCTGGACGAGGTGCGGGTGGCCCTGTCCGGCATCGGCGTGCAAGGGCTGACGGTCACCGAAGTCAAGGGCTTCGGCCGGCAAAAGGGACACACGGAACTCTACCGGGGAGCAGAGTACGCCGTGGATTTCCTGCCCAAGCTGCGGGTGGAGGCTGCGGTGCCTGACCATCTGGTCGAGCAGGCCGTGGAAACCATCGAGCAGGCTGCGCGCACCGGCAAGATCGGCGACGGGAAGATTTTTGTCGCCGCGCTGGAACAAGTCATCCGCATCCGTACCGGCGAGTCCGGCGAGGCTGCTCTTTAACAAGCTGAACACGACACACTTGGAGCTACGAAATGGATAAAGCAGACATCGCTTGGCTGAGCGTATCGACGCTGCTGGTATTGATGATGGCGGTTCCGGGCCTGGCGCTGTTCTACGGCGGCCTGGTCCGCGCAAAGAACATGCTGTCGGTGCTCATGCAGGTCATGGCCGTATTCTCGCTGGGCGTCGTGCTGTGGTTCATCTACGGCTATTCCCTCGCCTTCACGGATGGCAACGCTTTCTTCGGCGGCTTCGGCGCCGCGTTCTTCTCAGGGCTGTTCTCCGCACCCGACCAGTTCCCGCTGTCGGGCAGCGTGCCCGAACTGCTGTTCGCCTCGTTCCAGGCGACGTTTGCCGGCATCACCTGCGCGCTGATCGTCGGCAGCTTCGCCGAGCGGGTGCGCTTTTCGGCGGTGCTGGTGTTCACGGTGATCTGGTTCACCTTCGCCTACGTGCCGATGGCGCACATGGTCTGGCACGGCGGCGACGTTCCGGGCCTGCTGTTTGCCGCGGGCGCGCTGGACTTCGCCGGCGGCACGGTGGTGCACATCAACGCCGGCGTGGCCGGCCTGGTCGGCGCCTATGTGGTGGGCAAGCGCCTGGGCTACGGCCGCGAAGCCATGCAGCCGCACAACCTGCCCATGACCATGATCGGCGCCTCGCTGCTGTGGGTGGGCTGGTTCGGCTTTAACGCGGGTTCGGCGCTGGCCGCCAACGAAACCGCCGTGCTGGCCTTCTTCAACACCATGGTCGCCACCGCCGCCGCCATCCTGGCGTGGGTCTTTACCGAGTGGGCCGTCAAGGGCAAGCCGTCGATGCTGGGCGCCGCTTCGGGCGCGGTCGCCGGCCTGGTGGGCATCACCCCTGCCGCCGGCCTGGTCGGCCCCGTCGGCGCGCTGCTGATCGGCATCGCCGCGGGCGTGATCTGCGTCTGGGGCGTCAACGGCCTGAAGCGCATGCTCAAGGCCGACGACTCGCTGGACGTGTTCGGCGTGCACGGCGTGGGTGGCATCGTCGGCGCCCTGCTGACCGGCATCTTCAACGCCCAGGCCCTGGGCGGCCCCGGCCTGGAAAGCGTCGGCGAAATCGGCGGCCAGCTCTGGGTGCAGCTCGAGGGCGTGCTGCTGACCATCGTGTGGTCCGGCATCGTGGCCTTCATCGCCTACAAGATCGCCGACATGGTGTGCGGCCTGCGCGTGCCCGAGGACGTCGAGCGCGAAGGCTTGGACATCAACAGCCACGGCGAATCGGCCTACCACAGCTGATCGCATCGGATGGCGCGGCGGCACGCCGCCGCGCCGCCCCGACGCCGGCCTTCCTCGAAGTGGGAAAAGCGCGCACCGCAAGGTGCGCGCTTTTTTCTTTCAGGGCTGGTACAGGTCCTGCGGATCGATGGGCAGGGCCCGGTTCAGCGAGGCCGCCACCTTGACCCGCAAGGCATTGGAATGGGCGCGGCGGATCTCGCGCTTGACGTCCAGCAGCTGCTGGGGGTGCATGGAAAATTCCGTCAACCCCAGCCCCAGCAACAGGCGCGTCAGGCGCGACTCGCCGGCCATTTCGCCGCACACCGCCACCGGTATGCCGGCGCGCTCGCCGGCGTTGATGGTGTGGGCGATCAACCGCAGCACCGCCGGGTGCAGCGGGTCGTACAGATTCGCGACGTCATGGTCGCCGCGGTCGATCGCCAGCGTGTACTGGATCAAGTCGTTGGTGCCGATGGACAAGAAGTCCAGCTGCTCGGCGAAGGGCTCGATGGCAATGGCAATGGCAGGCACCTCGACCATCGCGCCCAGCGGAATGGACGCCGCATAGGGCTGGCCGCGCGCCTCCAGCTCGCGCTTGGCCGATTCCAGCGCCGCGCGCGTAGCCTCGATCTCGTGCATGTGCGCCACCATGGGCAGCAACAGCTTGACCGGCCCGTGCGCGGACGCCCGCAGGATCGCCCGCAACTGGGTGGCGAACATCTCCGGACGAGCCAGGCAGTAGCGGATGGCCCGCTGGCCCAACGCGGGGTTGGTCGCCACCGACGCCTCCCCGTCCAGGGTTTTGTCTGCGCCGATATCCAGGGTCCGTATCGTGACCGGCCGGCCGGCCATGGTCTTGATGACCGATGCGTAGGCCTGGTATTGCTCTTCTTCGCCCGGCAGGTCCGAACGACCCATGAACAGGAATTCGCTGCGAAACAGCCCTATCCCTTGCGCACCGGCGGCCAGCGCCTGTTCGGCTTCTTCGGGCAGCTCGATGTTGGCGTTCAGGGTGACCGAGATGCCGTCGAGCGTCACCGCGGGCTCGTCGCGCAATAGGGCGAGCTCCGCGCGCTCGTCCAGGAAAGCCTGTTGGCGGCGACGGTATTCGTCGAGCACCGCCGGCGGCGGATTGACCATCACCGCCCCGTGCTGGCCGTCGACGATGACGGTGTCGCCATCGTTGATCAGCGCGCAGGCCGTGCCCAGCGCCACCACCGCGGGCACGCCCATGCTGCGCGCGACGATGGCCGTATGCGAGGTGGCTCCGCCGAGGTCGGTGCAGAAGGCGGCAAAGCGCGCGCCGCGCAAGCGGATCATGTCGGCCGGCGAAATGTCGTGCGCGACGACCACCAGCGGCTCGTCACCACACCCCGATTCGGGCATCGGCAACATAGGCGGCGAACCGGATAGCACGCCGAGCACCCTTTCGATGACCTGGCGCACGTCGGCGCTGCGCTCGCGCAGGTATTCGTCCTCGATTGCGGCAAATTGCTCGGACAGGATCTGCCCTTGCGCGGTCAGCGCCCACTCGGCGTTGTAGTGGCGCTCGGCGATCAGGGCAAAGGCCTGGTCGGTCAGCAACGGGTCGGCCAGCAACAGGCGATGCACGTTCAGCAGCGCCGCCAGCTCCTTGGGCGCGTCCTCCGGCAGGGTTTGGGCCAGCATTTCGAGTTCCTGGCCGGCCTGCTCCAGGGCGCGCTTTAACCGCGCGGTCTCGGCCGCGACGTCTTCCGGCGCGATGCGGTAGTGCGGGACTTCCAGCGCCGCCGCGCCCAGCAGCACGGCGCGGCCGATGGCGTAGCCGCGCGCCACGCCCTGGCCGTACAAGCAAACAATGGGGCTGGTCGAGCCAGCCCCATCGCATGCGCCGTACGCTGCGGCATCCCCGGCGTTCGCCCACAGCTCGGGCTTATTGCTCTTCACCGAATTTGCCATCGAACAAAGCCTGGATCTCGCTCAGCGCACGGTCGGCGTCGCTGCCTTCGGCCTCGAGCCGCACCGTGGTGCCCTGCCCTGCGGCCAGCATCATGACGCCCATGATGCTCTTGGCGTTGACCCGTTGCGTGCCCCGGGAAATGAATATTTCACTGCTGAACTTGCCGGCCAGCTGGGTCAGCTTGGCGGCCGCGCGGGCATGCAGGCCCAGTTTGTTGCTGATCGTGATGTCTAGTGTAGGCATGGTCTGTGCAAGCTGGCAAACGCCCCGGCAACCGAAAAAGCGCGCTCAGTCTACACGGATCACACCTTGCGCGCCGCCGACCAGGGCGCACTCGCGCACCTCTGCCAGCGTGCGCTGGCGGTAGTTCAGCGCACGCAGCAACATGGGCGCGTTCAGCCCCGCCAGCAGCTCGCAGGCCACGCCCGCCTGGCGCGCCTGCTCGCAGGCCTTGTGCGCGATGTTCGAAGGCGTCGCGCCCTTGATGTCGGTCAGGACCAGGACCCCATTGCCCGAGTCGACCTCGGCGATGCGCGCGGCCAAGGCCTTGGCGGCGGGTTCGGGCTGCACGTCGGCGTCGACGTCGAGCACGGCCAGCGCGGGGACGTCTCCCAGGACGTGGCAGGCGCAGTTGACCACGGCGGAGGCCAGCGGCGTATGCGCCACGACGACGATCCCGATCACGGCGACACCTTTTGCGGCGCGGCGACCGCCTGCTCCAGCGCCTGCGCGAACCGGCCGGCGACATCGAAGCCGGTCTGCTCGGCAATTTCCACGAAGCAGGTCGGGCTGGTGACGTTGATTTCGGTGACGTAGTCGCCGATGACGTCCAGGCCGACCAGCAACAGGCCACGCCGATACAGCTCGGGGCCGATCGCCAGGGCAATGTCCCGGTCGCGCCCGGTCAGCGGCCGGGCCACGCCGCGCCCGCCGGCGGCCAGGTTGCCCCGGGTTTCCCCGGCCAGCGGGATGCGCGCCAGCGCATAGGGCACGGGCTCACCCGCGATGAGCAGGATGCGCTTGTCGCCCTCGGAAATTTCCGGGATGTAGCGCTGCGCCATGATGCTGCGCGTGCCGTCGGCGGTCAGCGTCTCCAGGATGGCATTCAAGTTGGGCTCTTGGCGCTGCAGGCGGAAAATGCCCGTGCCGCCCATGCCGTCGAGCGGCTTGACGATGACGTCGCCGTGCTCGGCGTGAAACGCCTTGATGCGCGCCATGCTGCGCGTCACCAACGTCGGCGCCGCATAGCGCGAAAACGGCAGGATGGAAAGCTTTTCCGGGTGATTGCGGATCGCCGCGCCGGCATTGAACACCCGGGCACCCTGGTCTTGCGCGTACTCCAGCAGGTGCGTGGCGTACACGTACTCCATGTCGAAGGGCGGGTCCTTGCGCATGAGCACGGCGTCGAAGGCCGACAGTTCGACCTCGGCCGCCGAACCCGTTTGCGTCCACCAATCGTGGCCGTGCAGGTCGGCCCCGTCGACCAACTCGATGCCGGTGGCCGAGACGAGCACGCGGCCGTCGCGGGCGAACAGATCCTCCTGCAAGGCCACCGACAGGGTGTGTCCGCGCGTGGCCAGGGCCCGCATCATGGCAACCGAGCTGTCCTTGTAGGCCTTCAGCTTCGGCAGGGGATCGACGATGAACAGCACGTGCATGGCGGCGACCGATGGGCCGCCCCTCGTCCGAAACGAGGGACGGCCGCCTGAATGGATTACGGTTGACTGGATATTAGGAAGCCGTCTCGGACTTGCTCGCCGCCTTCTTGCGCGGGGCCAGCACCATCACCATCTGCCGGCCCTCGAGCTTGGGCATGGACTCGACTTGTCCGATTTCCATGAGGTCGTCGCGCACGCGCTCCAACACCCTCATGCCCAGTTCCTGGTGGGCCATTTCGCGGCCGCGAAAACGCAGCGTCACCTTGGCCTTGTCGCCCTCTTCCAGGAACCGGCGCAGGTTGCGCAGCTTGACCTGGTAGTCGCCCTCGTCGGTGCCGGGCCGGAATTTCACTTCCTTGACCTGGATGATCTTCTGCTTGGCGCGGGCCTCGGCCTGGCGCTTCTGTTCCTGGTACTTGAACTTGCCGTAGTCCATTAGCCGGCAGACCGGCGGATCGGCATTGGGCGCGATCTCTACCAGATCCACGTCATGCAGCTCGGAAAGACGGAACGCTTCGGCAATTTTGACGATGCCTAGCTGCTCCCCGTCCAGACCTATCAGACGCACCTCGGGGACGCGGATTTCACCGTTGATGCGAGTGGGCTTGTCGGTTGCGATGTTGACGACTCCTTCAAAGTTTTCGGGGTTGCCCGGATGGGCGCCTGCCGCCAGGGAAACTAGGTCCGGTTGGCCACGTCCCCGGCCAGGCGGGCGGCGAATTCCGCCAGCGGCATGACGCCGAGATCGACGCCACCGCGGCCGCGAACGGCCACGGCGCCGGCTTGGCGTTCTTTGTCGCCGACCACCAGTATATAAGGGACTTTCTGCAGGCTGTGCTCGCGGATTTTATAAGTGATTTTTTCACCGCGCAAATCGCAGTCGACCCTAAATCCTTGTTTTTTCAAGGTTTGTGCGACTTCCGACGCATATTGCGCGGAGGGTTCGGAAATACAGCACACCACCGCCTGGACCGGGGCGAGCCAGGCCGGCATGGCACCGGCGTGGTTTTCGATCAGCATGCCGATGAAGCGCTCGAGCGACCCCAGGATGGCCCGGTGCAGCATGACCGGCGTGCGCCGCTGGTCGTTGGCGTCGATGTATTCCGCGCCCAGGCGCGCCGGCATGGAGAAGTCCACCTGGATGGTGCCGCACTGCCAATGCCGCCCGATCGCATCCTTGAGCGTGTATTCGATCTTGGGGCCATAGAAGGCGCCCTCGCCCGGGGACACCTCGAACTCGCAGCCGGTGCGCCGCAGGCTTTCCATGAGCGCGGCCTCGGCCTTGTCCCAGATCGCGTCGTCGCCGATGCGCTTTTCCGGGCGCGTGGCCACCTTGTACAGCACTTCGTGGAAGCCGAAATCCGCGTACACCTTTTGCAGCAGCGCAGTGAACGCCGCGCACTCGTCCTGCAGCTGGTCTTCGGTGCAGAAGATGTGGCCATCGTCCTGCGTAAAGCCGCGCACGCGCATCATGCCGTGCAGCGACCCGGAGGGCTCGTTGCGGTGGCACTGCCCGAACTCGCCGTAGCGCAGCGGCAGGTCGCGGTACGAGCGCAGGCCCGCCTTGAAAATCTGCACGTGGCCCGGGCAGTTCATGGGCTTCAGACCGTAGACCCGGTTCTCGGACTCGGTCGTGAACATGTTCTCGCGGTAGTTGTCCCAGTGCCCGGTTTTTTTCCAGAGCGACAGGTCGAGGATCTGCGGAGCCTTGACCTCCTGGTAGCCGTTGTCGCGATAGACCGCCCGCATGTATTGCTCGACCTGCTGCCACAGCGTCCAGCCCTTGGGATGCCAGAAGATCAGCCCTGGCGCCTCGTCCTGGAAATGGAACAGGTCCAGCTCGCGGCCGATGCGCCGGTGATCGCGCTTTTCGGCCTCCTCGAGCATGCGCAGGTAGGCATCCTGGTCTTCCTTTGACGCCCAGGCCGTGCCGTAGATGCGCTGGAGCATCTCGTTGTTGCTGTCGCCGCGCCAATACGCGCCGGCGACCTTCATGAGCTTGAAGACCTTGAGCTTGCCGGTGGACGGCACGTGCGGGCCGCGGCACAGGTCGACGAAATCGCCCTCGCGGTACAGGCTGATGGTCTCGTCTTGCGGGATGGACGCGATGATCTCGGCCTTGTAGTGCTCGCCGATACGCTTGAAGAACTCGACCGCGTCGTCGCGCTTCCATTCTTCACGCACCACCGGTTCGTCCTTCTTGGCGAGTTCGGCCATCTTGGCCTCGATGGCGGCCAGGTCTTCCGGCGTAAAGGGGCGCTTATACGAAAAGTCGTAGTAGAAACCGTTTTCGATGACCGGTCCGATGGTGACCTGCGCTTCCGGATACAGCGACTTGACTGCGTAGGCTAGCAAGTGGGCCGTCGAATGGCGCAAGATTTCCAGGCCGTCCGGATCCTTGGCGGTGACGATGGCCAGCGCCGCGTCGCTTTCGATGCGGTGACTGGTGTCGACCAGCTTGGGCTCGCTACCCGGGTAGGTCACGCGGCCGGCAAGCGCGGCGCGCGCCAGCCCGGCGCCGATCGATTGCGCCACTTCGGCCACGGTGACGGGGCCGGGAAACTGGCGTTGCGAACCGTCGGGCAAAGTGATCTGTACCATTCAGTCTTTCCTGGGATCCGAAAACGAAAAACGCGGCAGCAAGCCGCGTTTTGCTAGTTGACCTTTGGGCACGACATCCGGGCAAGGCCGGGGCAAGGCTGGCGCAACGCGACTAGGGGCGCAGGGACCCTGTCGTAGTTCGCGCAGTCTTCACCATCGGGCAACCTCGTCGAAATTGGGGCACAAAAATGCAACGAATCATTTTAGCATTTTCGCCGCTGCCGGTGCAGCGCCGGGCCGGGCGTCACGGCTCGGTCCCAAAAAGCCAAGGGCCCGCGGCGATCCGCGGGCCCTTGGCGGTGGCCGCGCCAAGGCGGCCCCCTACACGACGCGGATGTTCTTGGCCGCCACGCCTTTGGGCCCTTGCCCCACGTCGTAAGACACGCGCTGGTTTTCTTCGAGCGTCTTGTAGCCCTGGGCCTGGATTTCCGAGTAGTGGGCAAACACGTCCTTGCCCCCGTCTTCCGGCGTAATGAACCCGTAGCCCTTTTCGCTGTTAAACCATTTCACGACACCGGTTGCCATACCTCACCTCTTGCCTGATTGCCCTGGATGAACGCGAATCGCGCACTGGATGCACGTGAGCCGATTATGCGAGGCGGCCGGGATGACACAATGCTACAGATGGCGAATCCTTATCTCTGCGCGCGTGTTTCAATCCTTTGGCCCGTCGCAAAGGCACGCCCGCGACTGTGAGCCGATGGCGTAAGCCAAATGGATACATGCGCAGCATATCGGTCGCGCCAGTGGCCCTCGGACGGCGTCGGCACGTTCGCCAGGCCGCACTGCCGGGAAGCCGCGACGCAAGCGGATCGCGCGGCCCTCTGCACTTTAAGCTTTGCGCAATGGAACTTTTTTTACCTTGTGGCGTTCTCTCGCCCTGCGATTTTGTCGCATCCGACGCCTTGAAAGTTCACACCCGGAGATCTCGCAATGACGTCACCCTCTTCGACATGGCTGGACAACGCGCAACGCTACGGCATCGTCAGCCGCTGCCTACACTGGCTGATGGCCGCGGGTTTCGCCTGGCAGTTCACGAGCGCGACGCTGCATTGGCTGGCGAAAGATTCCGCCATCGAGAAATTCTTTTGGTCGACGCACCCTTCGCTGGGCTTTGCCCTGCTGGTCCTGGCAGTGATCCGCGCCGCCTGGGGGCTGGTCAATTTGCGGCGCCGGCCCGGGCATGCCGCCGGCTGGGCGGGCCGCGCCGCCGCTGCCGGACACCTGCTGCTCTATGCGCTGATGATCGCCGTGCCGGTCATCGCCGTGCTGCGCGCCTATGGCCGGGGCCGGGGCTTCAGCCCGTTCGGCGTGACGATCATGCAGCCGACGGGCCAGGAAATCCCCGCGCTCGTCGACCTTGGCGCCGCCTTGCACGGCGAATTGGGATGGGTGCTGCTGGCCGTCATCGCCGGCCACATTGCCATGGTGCTGGTGCACCGGCGCATAGGCGAGGACGTCCTGCCGCGCATGGCAGGGCGGTAAGCCGCTTCGCCCATCGAGCTTCGCGCGATCAGGCGGCCGCGGGTTCGGCGGCGACTCCGCGCAAGCGCAGATTGGACAACCCCGTCAACGACCGGTAGTGCGAGAAAAACGCGCGCCGGTCGTCGTCGCCTACGCCCAGTTCGGCCAGCGAGCGCCATAGGCGCGCCAGGTCGGACTGGGCGGCCCAGCGCGGCAACCCAACCCAACGCGCCACCTCCCAATCCAGGAAGGCGACGGCAACCGACGCGCCGTCGCGCACGAAGATCTCCTTGGGGTACAAATGGCCGTGCTTGCGCCCGGCCAGGTGCAACGGGGCGATCGCCTCGGCCACCTTGAGCAGGATCTGCTGGCGTCGCGGCGCGCTCCAGCGCCCCTCGCGCAGGCCTTGTTCCAGGCTGGCGTAGCCTTCCAGCGCCTGCGTGACCAGGACCGCTTCCCAGCCTGCGGCACCCACACGCATGTCGAAAAACAACGGCACGGCCGTCGGCACGCCGAGCTTGGCGCAACGTTGCAGGTTGCGCCATTCGCGCAACAGGGTCGGACGCCCGCTGGGGTGGCGCAGGCTGCGGTACAGGTGGTTGACCTGGCGCTTGACGAAGTAGGTCGCGCCGGATTGCGGGTCGACCACGCGCTGCACGCCGCTCGTGCCATTGCGGCGCTCGTTGGGCGGCTCAGCCCATTCCCCGCGCACGTCCCACCACGAGGGACCGGCGCCAGGTGCCATTTCCATCTTTTTGTATCCCCATTTGCCCCGACGGCGGGTTGCCGTGACGGGCGCCCTTCGCGCACGCGAAGCGTGCTAGGGCGTTTTAGCCGGCAATATTATGTCTTGGCAATTACAAACGGGAACATTGGCATCGTCATGCGCCTGGACGTTGCTTGCCTGCGACAGCAGGAACGCGCCCCCCCTCGGCGCCGAACGTACAAAAGAAAAGGCCGCGCCAGCCGGCGCGGCCTTTTTACGCAGGGCGATGTGGATCGCTGCCCCTGCACGCGGCCGTGCGCGTGCGCCTTAGGGCAGCGCGGCAAATCCGGTTGGTGCGAAGGGCGGGACTCGAACCCGCACACCTGTTACGGCGTCAGGACCTAAACCTGGTGCGTCTACCAATTTCGCCACCTTCGCACGCCGCACCGGCAACCCGGCGCGGAAACCTGTAATTGTAGCTTGCTTGATAAAATCCTGCGCCATGAATCCGCGCCTAGATGCCCTGCATCCCTATCCCTTCGAAAAACTGCGGGCGCTGCTGGCGCAAGCGGGCGAGCCGCCCGCGGGCCTCGCGCCCGTCAACCTGTCCATCGGCGAACCCAAGCATGCCGCTCCCGCCCTGGTCTCCCAGGCCCTGGCCGAGGCCATGGGCGGACTGTCCGTGTACCCGCCCACCAAGGGCGATCCGGCACTGCGCCAGGCAATCTCGCAATGGCTCTCGCGCCGCTACGCCATCCCCGCGCCCGACCCCGATACGCAAGTGCTGCCCGCGCTGGGCTCGCGCGAAGCGCTGTTTGCCTTTGCCCAAGCGGTCATCGACCCGACCGGCGATGCGCTCGTGATCTGTCCCAACCCGTTCTACCAGATCTACGAGGGGGCGGCGCTGCTGGCCGGCGCGCAGCCCTACTACGTCAATGCCGATCCGGCCCGCGGCTTCAATGCCGACTGGCAGTCGGTACCCGAGGACGCATGGCGGCGCACGCAGATGGTATTCGTGTGCTCGCCGGGCAACCCGGCGGGCAACGTCATGGGCCTGGACGATTGGCGGCAGCTCTTCGAGCTGTCCGACCGCCACGGCTTCGTGATCGCCTCGGACGAATGCTATTCCGAAATTTATCTGGACGAATCCGATCCGCCGCTGGGCGCCTTGCAGGCGGCGCGACGCCTGGGCCGCGATGACTACCGGCGGCTGGTGGTGTTTTCCAGCCTGTCCAAGCGCTCGAACGTCCCCGGCATGCGCTCGGGCTTCGTCGCCGGCGACGCCGCCATCCTGTCGGGATTCCTGCGCTACCGTACCTACCACGGCAGCGCCATGAGCCCGCTGGTTTCGGCAGCCAGCATCGCCGCCTGGGGCGACGAGCAGCACGTGGCCGAGAACCGGCGCCAATACCGCGCCAAGTTCGATGCCGTGCTGCCCATCCTGCAGCCGGTGCTCGACGTGGCGCGCCCCCAGGCGTCTTTCTACCTTTGGATACCGACCCCCGTGGCGGACACCGACTTTGCCCGCGACCTGTACGGCCGCACCGGCGTGACCGTGCTGCCGGGCAGCTTCCTGGCCCGCGACGCCCATGGGCGCAACCCCGGCGCCGGCCGGGTGCGCGTGGCGCTGGTCGCCCCGGTCGAACAATGCGTCGACGCCGCGCACCGCATCGCCGATTTCGTGAAAACCTCTTACTGATTACAGAAGGCCGACATGACCCTAGACCTGCAGACCACCATAGAACAAGCCTGGGAAAACCGCAGCAGCCTCTCGCCGACCGATGCCGACCCCGCGGTGCGCGAAGCGGTCGAGCACACCTTGGACGCGCTGGATACCGGCCGGCTGCGCGTGGCGGAAAAAATCGACGACAAGTGGGTGGTGCACCAGTGGGTCAAAAAGGCCGTGCTGCTTTCGTTCCGCCTGCAGGACAACGCGGTCATGGGCCAGTCGCCGATGCAGTTCTATGACAAGGTGCCGCTGAAGTTCGACGGCTACGGCGAGAACGCCTTCCGCACCGGCGGCTATCGCGTGGTGCCTCCGGCGGTCGTGCGCCGGGGCGCGTACATTGGTCGCAACGTGGTGCTGATGCCGTCCTACGTCAACATCGGCGCATACGTCGACGAAGGCACCATGGTCGATACCTGGGCCACCGTCGGTTCCTGCGCCCAGATCGGCAAGAACGTGCACTTGTCCGGCGGCGTGGGCATCGGCGGCGTGCTCGAGCCGCTGCAGGCCAACCCCACCATCATCGAGGACAACTGCTTCATCGGCGCGCGCTCGGAAATCGTCGAAGGCGTGGTCGTCGAGGAAAACTCGGTGCTGGCCATGGGCGTGTTCCTGTCGCAAAGCACCAAGATCTATGACCGCGAAACCGGCAAGATCACCTATGGCCGCGTGCCGGCCGGTTCGGTCGTCGTGCCGGGTTCGCTGCCCTCGGCAGACGGTTCGCACAGCCTGTATTGCGCGGTCATCGTCAAGCGCGTGGACGCGCAGACGCGGGCCAAGACCAGCATCAACGAGCTGCTGAGGGCCTGATGGACCGCTCGCCGGTACTGGAGCTGGTCAAGGAACTGGTTTCCCGCCCCTCGGTCACCCCGCAGGATGCAGGTTGCCAGGCGCTGATCGCAAGCCGCCTGGCCGCCTGCGGCTTTGCCAGCGAAACGCTTGCCGAAGGCGGCGTCGTCAACCTGTGGACGCGGCGCGGCGCACAGGCGCCGGTGGTCGTGTTTGCCGGCCACACCGACGTGGTCCCGCCCGGGCCACTGGAACAATGGCACAGCGACCCGTTTACGCCGACCGAGCGCGACGGGCGCCTGTACGGGCGCGGCACGGCCGACATGAAAAGCTCGATCGCCGCCTTCGTCGTGGCCGTCGAGGAATTCGTCGCCCGCCACCCGGACCATCGCGGCTCGATCGCGCTGCTAATCACCTCCGATGAAGAAGGCCCTGCGGTGCACGGCACGGTGCGCGTGTGCGAGATGCTGCAGGCGCGCGGTGAAACGCTGGATTACTGCATCGTCGGCGAGCCGACCTCCGCCAAGCGCCTGGGCGACATGGCCAAGAATGGGCGGCGCGGGTCGCTGTCGGGCCGCCTGACGGTGCGCGGCATACAGGGCCACGTGGCGTACCCGCATCTGGCGCGTAACCCGGTGCACCTGGCTGCCCCGGCGCTGGCCGAGCTCGCCGGCATCGAATGGGACCAGGGCAATGAATACTTCCCCCCCACTACCTTCCAGATTTCCAACATCCACGCCGGCACCGGCGCGACCAACGTCATCCCCGGCGAAGTCGTGGTGGACTTCAACCTGCGCTTTTCCACCGCCAGCACGCCGCAAGGGATCCAGGACAAGATCACCGAGGTGCTCGCGCGGCACGGCCTGGACTATGACGTGCAGTGGACGCTGGGCGGCGAGCCGTTCCTGACGCCGCGCGGCACGCTCAGCCAGGCGCTCGAGCAGGCCATCGAGGCCGAGCTAGGTTACCGGCCCGAACTGTCGACCACGGGCGGCACGTCCGACGGGCGCTTCATCGCCCGCATCTGCCCTCAGGTCATCGAGTTCGGCGCCTGCAACGACAGCATCCACAAAGTCAACGAAAACATCGCGCTCGCCGACCTGGAGCCGCTGAAGAACATTTACCGGCGCACGCTGGAAAACTTGCTCCTATGACCAAAGACCAAGCGCCCGTGCACGAGCTGTCGACCGTGCGCGACATGCTGCGCCTTGCGGTATCGCGCTTTCTCCAAGCCGGCCTGCACTACGGGCACGGTACGGACAATGCCTGGGACGAGGCCGTCTACCTGGTGCTGCACACCTTGCACTTGCCGCCCGACACGCTGGAGCCCTTCCTGGATGCGCGGCTGCTCGCGAGCGAGCGCGAACGGGTGCTGGCCGTGATCGAGCGGCGCGTCAACGAGCGCATCCCCGCCGCGTACCTGACTGGCGAAGCCTGGCTGCGCGGACATCGCTTTTACGTCGATGAACGGGTCATCGTGCCGCGTTCGCCGATTGCCGAACTGCTCGAGCAGGGGCTGGCGCCGTGGATCGCCGACCCCAAGGCCGTCGAATCGGTGCTGGACATGTGCACCGGCTCAGGCTGCCTGGCCATCCTGGCGGCGCTGGCTTTCCCCCACGCGCAGGTCGATGCCGTGGACCTGTCCGCCGGCGCGCTCGAGGTCGCCGCGCGCAACGTCGCCGACTACGGGCTGCAGGATCGGCTCGCCCTGCACCGCAGCGACCTTTTTGACGCCCTGCCCGAGCGCCCTTACGACCTCATCGTATGCAACCCGCCCTACGTCAACGCCGAGTCCATGGCCGCGCTGCCGGGCGAATATCGGCATGAACCAGAAATGGCGCTGGCCGGCGGGGCCGACGGCATGGCGCTGGTGGCGCGCATCCTGCGCGCCGCACCGCGCTACCTGGCTGGGCACGGCCTGCTGGTGCTGGAAATCGGCCACGAGCGCAGCCATTTCGAAGCCGCGTTCCCGCAGCTCGAGCCGGTGTGGCTGGAAACCGAGGCCGGCAGCGACCAGATCCTGCTGCTGGAGCGCCGGCAGTTGGCGCCATGATACGGGCCAGCAGCCTGGTCCTGCGCCGCGGCGCCAAGGTGCTGCTCGACGGGGCCGACTTCGTCGTCCATCCGGGCGAGCGCGTGGGCATCGTCGGCAAGAACGGCGCGGGCAAGTCCACGCTGTTTGCCTTGCTGCGGGGCGAGATCGATCCCGACGGCGGCACGCTGGAAGTACCGGCGACCTGGCGCATCGCCGGCGTGCAGCAAGAGATCGCCGCCGACGACCGGCCGGCGCGCGAATTCGTGATCGACGGCGATGCCCGGCTGCGGCAGCTGCAACGCGAGCGCGAGCAGGTCGCGCCCACCGACGGCACGCGCATCGCCGAGCTGGAAGCGGCGCTGACCGAGGCCGGCGCTTGGGACGCGGCCGCGCGCGCCGAACAGTTGCTGGCTGGGCTGGGGTTCGCCCCGCACGAATGGATGCAACCAGTGGCGTCTTTTTCCGGAGGGTGGCGCATGCGGCTGGCGCTAGCGCGCGCGCTGATGGCGCCGTCCGACCTGCTGCTGCTGGATGAGCCGACCAACCACCTGGACCTGGACGCGATGCTGTGGCTGGAGCGCTGGTTGGCCGCGTATCCGGGCACGGTCCTGATGATTTCCCACGACACCGAATTCCTGGATGCCACTGCCCGGGCAATCCTGCACTTCGACCACGGCAAGCTCGTACGCTACCGCGGCGGCTACGAGGACTTCGTGTCCCAGCGCGCCGAACGCCTGCGACAGAGCCGCATCGCCTGGGAAAGGCAAACGCGCGAGGCCGCGCGCCTGCAAGGCTTCATCGACCGGTTCAAGGCCAAGGCGACCAAGGCCAGGCAGGCGCAAAGCCGCGTCAAGGCGCTGGCGCGCATGCAGGCCGTGGCGCCGGTGCGCGTCGAATCCGGGATAGACATACGCATCCCCTCGCCCGAGGGCATGCCTGACCCGTTGCTGGTGTTGGAAGACTTGCAGGCGGGCTACGTGCGCGACGGCGAGGCCTTGCCCGTCTTGCGCGGCATCCGCCTGATGGTGCGCGGCGGTAGCCGCATCGGTATCCTGGGCGCCAACGGCGCCGGCAAGAGCACGCTGGTCAAGACGATTGCAGGCGAACTGGCGCCGCTGGGCGGGCGGCGCGAAGCCTCGCGGGGCCTGAACGTGGGGTATTTTGCGCAACACCAGCTCGATGTCCTGGACGTCGAGTCCACGCCCCTGGCGCACTTGGCGCGCATCGCCCCGGACGCGCGCGAGCAGGATCTGCGCAATTACCTGGGCGGGTTCGGGTTTAGCGGCGACGCGGTCACCTCCAAGGTCGGCCCGATGTCCGGCGGCGAAAAGGCACGGCTTGCCCTGGCGCTCATCGTCTGGCAAAAGCCCAACCTGCTGCTGCTGGACGAGCCCAGCAACCACCTGGACGTGGAAACGCGCGAGGCGCTTGCCGCAGCGCTGGCAGAATTTTCCGGCAGCATGCTGCTGGTCTCGCACGACCGGCACCTGCTGCGCACCACGGTCGACGACTTCTGGATCGTGGCAGACGGCACGGTGCAGGAATTCCCGGGCGACCTGGAGGACTACCGGGAATGGCTGGCCGCGCGCACCGCCCAGGCGCGGCGCGAGGACAATGCGGCCAGGCGCGAGGCGTCGGCCGAAGCCGGCGGAGAGTCCCTATCGGCAGCCGAGCGCAAGGCGCAGCGCCGGCGCGAAGCCGAAGCGCGCCAGCGCCTGTCGGCCCTGCGCAAGCCCCTGGAGCGCGAGCTGGCCGAGGTGGAAGCGCAGATGCAAGTCCAGCGCGAGCGGCTGCAGGCACTCGACGCGCTGATCGCAGACCCCGGCTTGTACGAGGACGCCAGGCGCGACGAACGGCTGCGCGTGCTGGCCGAGCACGGCGAGCTGACCAAGCAACAGCAGGCGCTGGAAGACCGCTGGCTGGCCCTTCAGGAAGCGCTGGAAAACATCGGCTAGCCGCCGTGTCACCGGGTCGCGGCCGCCCGCCCGCCGCGACCCGCGCCTGCCCGCGCGCAGGGCGCAACGCAGGCCCGCCGCGGGGTCAACCCTGGATGATGTCGAGCTTGGCGATGCCCAGCGCCAGCGTCTTGGCGCCGACGTCGCGGAACTGGATCTGCGCCTGCGCATCCTGGCCGCTGCCCGACAAACCGATGATGGTGCCTTCGCCGAAGCGCGCGTGGCGCACGCCCTGGCCGATTCGGAAATGCTGGTTGCCCACGGTCACGCCGGAGCTGACCGTGCGCGGCGCACGCGGCGCGATGCGGCCCGTGGGCTGGCGGCCGAAGGCATCCATGAAGCCGCGGCCCGCGTCACGCCAGCCACCTGCCTCGGCCCGGGGCGACAGCCACTTCAGGTGCGCATCGGGGATTTCCTGCAAGAAGCGCGAGCGCATCGCATAGCGCGTCTGGCCGTGCAGCATGCGGCTTTGCGCCAGGCTCAGGTACAGCCGCTCGCGTGCCCGCGTAATGGCCACGTACATGAGCCGGCGCTCTTCTTCGAGCCCGGCCTGCTCGAGCAGGCTGTTTTCGTGCGGGAACAAGCCTTCTTCCAGGCCAGTGATGAAGACCGCATCGAACTCCAGGCCCTTGGCGGCGTGCACGGTCATCAGCTGCACCGCATCCTGGCCGGCCTGTGCCTGGTTATCGCCCGCCTCCAGCGCCGCGTGCGACAAAAAGGCCGCCAGCGGCGTGAGCGCTTCGGCCTGGGCCGGGCCGTCCTCGCCCGGCTCGGGCAGCAAGCCGCCTGTAGGCGCCGGCTCGCCGGCGGGCAGGCCCTGGTAGTTTTCCTCGGTGGCGAAGACGGCTGCCGCGTTGACCAGTTCGTTCAGGTTCTCGATACGCTCGGCGCCTTCCTTTTCCTGGCGGTAATGCGCCATCAGGCCGCTTTCTTCGAGCACGTGGGCGACCATCTCGGGCAGCGGCAGGCTGCGCGTTTCCTCGGCCATGCGCCGGATCAGCGCGGCAAACTGCGCCAAGTTGGATCCACCCTTGCCGCCGACCATGGCCACGGCGCCGTACAGGCTGCTGCCCAGGTTGCGCGCGTTGTCGGTCAATTGTTCGAGCGTGCGCGCGCCGATGCCGCGCGCCGGGAAATTGACTACCCGCAGCCAGGAGGTGTCATCATCCGGGTTGGCGATCAGCCGTAGATAGGCCAGCGCGTGCTTGATCTCCTGGCGCTCGAAAAACCGCAGCCCGCCGTAGACCTTGTAGGGGATGCCTGCGGAAAAAAGCGCGTGCTCGATCACCCGCGACTGCGCGTTGCTGCGATAGAGCACGGCGATCTCGTGGCGCGGCCGGCCTTCGCCGACCAGCGCGCGGATCTCGTCGACGACCCATTGCGCTTCCATGTCGTCGGTGGGCTGTTCCACGACGCGGATGGGCTCGCCCTTGCCCTGCTCGGTCCACAGGTTCTTGCCCAGGCGGTTGCTGTTGTGGCCGATCAGGGCGTTTGCCGCATCCAAAATATGGCCGTAAGAGCGGTAGTTCTGCTCCAGGCGGATGACCGTGCCGCGCGCGAATTCGCGCTCGAAATCGGCCATGTTGCCGACATTGGCGCCGCGAAATGCATAGATGGACTGGTCGTCGTCGCCCACGGCGAAGATGCAGGCGCCGCCACCGGCCAGCAGCTTCAGCCACCGGTATTGCAGGGTGTTGGTGTCTTGGAACTCATCGACCAGGATGTGCCGGAAGCGCCGCTGGTAGTGCTCGCGTATCGGCGCGTTGCGCGACAGCAGCTCGTAGGCGCGCAGCAGCAGCTCGGGAAAATCCACCACCCCTTCGCGCTCGCATTGCGCCTGGTAGAGCTCGTAGATTTCGACCAGCCGCCGGCGATAACTGTCCCAGGCCTCGACCTCGCTGGGCCGCAGGCCCTCCTCCTTGGCGCCGTTGATGAAGCGCTGGACATCGCGCGGGGGATACTTCTCGTCATCGATCCCGGCAGCCTTGAGCAGGCGCTTGATCGCGGCCAACTGGTCGGCCGTATCGAGGATTTGGAAGCCCTGCGGCAGGCCGGCATCACGGTGATGCGCACGCAGCAGCCGGTTGCACAGGCCATGGAAAGTGCCTATCCACAGCCCGCGCGTATCGATGGGCAGCATGGCCGAGACCCGCGCCAGCATCTCGCGGGCGGCCTTGTTGGTGAAGGTAACGGCCAGCAGCGCATACGGGCTGGCCTGGCCGGTCTGGATCAGCCAGGCCATGCGGGTGGTGAGCACCCGCGTCTTGCCGCTGCCTGCCCCGGCCAGGACCAGGGCATGCTGGGGTTGCAGGGTGACGGCGGCGCGTTGTTCCGGATTGAGCTGCTCGATCATGCCGCGTAGCGGCGCAGCCTGTTGGCGAATTGCTCGAGGCTTTCGATGCCGCTTTGCTGCGCACGCTGGCACCAGGCCTGCAGGTCGTGCAGCAATTGCTCGCTGCTGGCCGTGGAGCTTTCCCAGAGGCGGCCGAGCTCACGACGCATTTGCAGCAGCGTGGACAGCGACTGGTGCTGAGACAGCGCCTGGTCGATTTGGGCGCGCTGCTCGGGCTGCAGGGTTTCGTCCGACAGATGCAGCCAGGCGCGCACGCGCTTGAGCAATTGCCAGTTGCATTGCTCGTCACCGCGCTTGCGCAAGTGCTTCAGGCGGGACATTTCCTCGCGGCAGGCGCGGCGCAGCATCGCGGTGTAGCGGGCCATGATCTCGTAGCGATGCGTGATCACGCCCTGCAGCGTGGACAGGTCGACCACCGGTTTGTCCGACTGCAGCTTGATCTTGGGCGCGACCTTCTTGACCTGCGCCAGGCCCAGCGCCTGCAGGATCCGGATGTAGAGCCAGCCGATGTCGAACTCGAACCACTTGCTGGAGAACTTGGCCGAGGTGCCGTAGGCGTGGTGGTTGTTGTGCAGTTCTTCGCCGCCGATCAGCACGCCGATGGGAAACACGTTGGTGCTGGTGTCGGGGCTGGCGAAATTGCGGTAGCCCCAATAGTGGCCGATGCCGTTGACCACGCCGGCGGCCCAGAACGGGATCCAGGCCATCTGCACGGCCCAGACGGTCAGGCCGATGGCGCCGAACAGCGCCAGGTCGATGGCCAGCATGATGAAAATGCCCAGCGTGGTGTGGCGCGCATACAGTTTGCGCTCGATCCAGTCGTCAGGCGTACCGTGTCCAAAACGGGCCAGGGTTTCCCGGTTGGCGGCTTCGTCACGGTAGAGCTCGGCGCCGCGGAACAGCACGCGCGAAATGCCATACAGCATGGGCGAATGCGGATCGCCTTCGCGCTCGCACTTGGCGTGGTGCTTACGGTGGATAGCCACCCACTCCTTGGTGACCATGCCGGTCGTCAGCCAAAGCCAAAACCGGAAGAAATGCGCGACGGCCGGGTGCAGGTCCAACCCCCGGTGCGCCTGGCTGCGGTGCAGGAATATCGTGACGGAAACGATGGTGATATGGGTCATCACCAGCGTGTAGACCACGATCTGCCACCATTCGGCTTGCAGCAGGCCGCCCGTGGCGAAGGAAAGCAAAGCATCCATGAAGTTTTTTTAGTCTCTCAAAAAAGAAGATCAGAGTGGCAGTTTAGCCTACCCGGCCCCCTTAGGACAGCGGAATCGCAAAATAGTTTTTGAGTAAGATCAACGACATGCGTCCCTGGTTTACCCTAATCGCGGCCTGTGCCACGGCCGGCGCCGCCTGCGCAGCCTGGGCCGGGCAAGCGGTCCGCGCCTGGCACGTCCCGCCCGGCGGCGAAATCGTGTTGGGTACGTACTACGAAGCCCGCCACGATCCTCGACAGCCGGGCTGCACCGCCCTGCGCGCCCCGTCGGTCGAAATCCTGCAAAACGCCCGCCGCGGAACGCTGACGGTCCGGCGCCCGGCCAGTACCCCCATTACTGACGTGCCGCACTGCCCGCACCTGCGCGCGCCGGCCGCCGTGCTCGTCTACCGCGCGGCCACCGATGCCGGCGGCAGCCAGGAAGACATCGCCTGGCGCGTGACCTACCAGTCGGCCCGGCTGGGTTCACGCATCTTCCGCGGCAAGGTGATCATCGGCCGCTGACCTGGCATTACGTGCCCTTGACCAGGCCGCGCAGCCGCCCCTGGCGAGGCCCTGATGCGCCCGCGTATGGCCTGCTTGCCGGCCATGCCCGCCGCATACCGCCCGCCACACAGCAGCAAGCTACCTATCAGCAAGCTACCAGCAACCAGCGTGCCTGGGCTACGCGCCGGGCCCGTCCTTGGCGCGCTCGAAGACCGCGGCAAAGAACCCGTCGGTGCCGTGGCGGTCGGGTCGCAGCTGCAAAAATGGGCCCTCCGGCGACAACCCCTGGACCCGCCCGTCCAGGATCGCGTGCGCGTCCAGCTGGCGGAATTGCGGATGGCGCGCCAGGAAGTCGCGCGCGCGGTCTTCGTTTTCCTCGGCAAGCAGGCTGCAGGTGGCATACACGAGCCTGCCGCCGGGCGCCACGCAGCGCGCGGCGCTGTCCAGGATGCGCCGCTGCAGCGCGCACAGCTCGGCCAGCGCTTGCGGATGCTGGCGCCATTTCAAGTCGGGATTGCGACGCAAGGTGCCCGTGCCGCTGCATGGCGCGTCGACCAGCACCCGGTGCGCCTTGCCGGCCAGGCGCTTGACCCGCACATCGTTTTCTCCATCTATGGCCACGGTCACGACGTTGGACAGGCCGCTGCGCGCCAGCCGGGGCTTGGCGCGCGCCAACCGTGCGGCAGACACGTCCATGGCGTACAGCCGCCCGGTCGAACGCATCAGCGCCCCCAACAGCAGCGTCTTGCCGCCGGCGCCGGCGCAGAAATCGATGATCATCTCGCCGCGGCGCGGTGCGACCAGCAAGGCAAGCAGCTGGCTGCCCTCGTCCTGGACTTCTATGGTCCCGTCTTCGTAAAGCGGCCAGCGGTTCAGTGCCGGACGGCCGGACAGGCGGATCCCCCAGGGCGAATACGGCGTGGGCTGCGGATCATGGCGCGCCGCCGGCCCGTCGCGCAACGCCGCCAAGACGTCTTCCCGGCGCGCGCGCATGGGATTGACGCGGATGTCCAGCCCGGCGGGACGGTTCAACGCTTCGGCCAGCGCCGGCGCATCCGGCAGCCGGCCCAACCGTTCGTCCAGCCAATCGGGCAGGCTGTACCGCACGGCCCGCGGCAGCGTCTCCGGCGCGATGCGCAGCACGCGGTCCAGCCATTGCCGCTCCTCGTCGGCCAACGCGGGGCCGAGCGCGTCCGCGCCCAGGGTGGCCGCCAGGCCGAGCAGCGCCAGGCGGCGGCTGGCCGGCCCGACGCCGCTTTCCGCGTACTGGCGATAGCGGCGCAAGTGGCGCAGTACGTCGTAGACCGCTTCGGCCAGCTCGCTGCGGTCGCGCGCGCCCAATCCAGGATGGGCGCGTAACCAATGAGACAGCACCGCATCGGCCGGATACTGCCATTGCAGCACTTCGCCCAGCACCCGCTGGACTTGCTCGACGCGCACGGCGATGCGTGCCGGGACGCCAGCCGGCGCAACGGCGCCTTGCCGGCCGGGTCGCGCGCCGCCCTTGCCAGCCGCACGCTGGACGCGGCGGGCGCCCTTGCGGCCTCGGTCAGGAGCGGGCATCGCCGTCCTCCTGCATCTTGACGAAAAGCCGCTGGGATACGCCATCGACCTCCACGCGCTGGTCCGGCAGCAGGCGCACACGGCCTTCGGCCAGCCAGCGCGCCACACGGGGATAGACCTCATGCTCGAGCGCAAGCAGTCGCTCGGCCAGGGTGTCGGGCGTGTCGCCGGCCAGCACGGGCACCACTCCTTGCGCGATGATGGGGCCGTGGTCCAGCACGGGCGTGACGTAATGCACCGTGCAGCCATGCGCCTGCACGCCCACGGCCAGGGCCTGCGCGTGCGTATGCAAGCCGGGGAAAGCTGGCAGCAGCGACGGGTGGATGTTGACCAGGCGGCCGGCATAGCGGTTGACGAAGCCGGGGGTCAGCACCCGCATGAAGCCGGCCAGCAGCACCACGTCGGGCGCATGGGCGTCGATGCGTTCGGCCAGCGCGGCATCGAATGCCTCGCGGCTGGGATAGTCCCGATGCGCCACCGCCTCGGTCGGGATGCCCTGGCTGGCGGCCCAGGCCAGGCCGGCGGCCTGCGGCGAGCTCGCGATCACCGCCGCGATCTCGGCGGGCCAACGCTGGCTGGCGCACGCCTGCACGATCGCCTGCATGTTGCTGCCGCGTCCGGAAATAAGGATGACGAAACGGGTCGGGCGGCGTGCGGACAAGATCATGATTCCAATGAAGGGCAACCCGAAATTGTAAACTGTCGGCCGTGAACCCTATGTTGCGCATCTTCCGCTCCCTGCCCCCGGCCGACTTGCGCGCGCCTTGCGCCCTGACCATCGGCAATTTCGACGGCGTGCATCGCGGCCACCAGGCCATCCTGGCCGAGGTCCGGCAGGCGGCACAGGCGCAGGGCCTGGTTCCCACGGTCATGACCTTCGAGCCACACCCGCGGGAATACTTCGCGCTGCAGGCGTGCCGGCCCGAGCTTGCGCCGACGCGCATCACCAGCCTGCGCGACAAGATCGCCGCGCTGGCGCGCCACGGCATCGCCCACGTGGTGGTGGAAAAATTCGACCGACGCCTGGCCGAGATGTCCGCCGATGCCTTCGTGCAGCAGCTGCTTTCCGCCGGGCTGCAGACCCGCTGGCTGATGGTGGGCGAAGACTTCCGCTACGGCCACCGGCGCAGCGGCGACGTCGCCCTGCTGCGCGAGGCCGGCAAGCGATACGGGTTCGAGGTGCACACGCTGCCCGACGTCACCGACACGCACGGGCATCGGGTATCGAGCTCGGAGATACGCACCGCGCTGGCCGTGGGCGACATACAGCGCGCCGCGCAGCTGCTGGGCCATCCGTACAGCATCAGCGGCCACGTCATCCATGGACGCAAGCTTGGCCGCACGCTGGGCTTTCCTACCCTGAACCTGCGCGTGGTGCCGCGCTGCGCGATCCGCTCGGGCATCTACGTGGTCGCGGTGCACGGCCTGGCCGACCACCCGCAGCCGGCAGTGGCCAGCCTGGGGGTGCGCCCGACGGTCGAGGACGGCGGCCGGGTCCTGCTCGAAGCGCACGTGCTCGATGCCACCGTGGACGCATACGGTAAACTCGTGCGCGTCGAATTCCTGCACAAACTGCGGGACGAAGAAAAGTTCCCAGACCTTGCCTCGCTTACCGCCGCCATCGCTCGCGACGAGCGCAATGCGCGCGCCTACTTCGCCGTTCATGGACTATAAAAAAACCCTCAACCTGCCCGACACCGCCTTTCCCATGCGTGGGGATCTGGCTCGACGCGAGCCCGCCTGGGTCGCCCAATGGGAGGAAAAGCGCATCTACCAGGCCATTCGCAAGGCCAGCGCCGGACGCCCGCGCTTCGTCCTGCATGACGGCCCGCCTTACGCCAACGGCGACATCCACATCGGGCATGCGGTCAACAAGATCCTGAAGGACATCATCGTCAAGAGCCGGAACATGGCCGGCTATGACGCGCATTACGTGCCGGGCTGGGACTGCCACGGCATGCCGATCGAGATCCAGATCGAGAAAAAGTACGGCAAGAACCTGCCCGTGGCCGAAGTGCAGTCGCGGGCGCGCGCTTATGCACTGGAGCAGATCGAGCGCCAGAAAAAAGACTTCAAGCGCCTGGGCGTGCTGGCCGATTGGGACCGGCCCTACCTGACCATGAACCCGGGCAACGAGGCCGATGAAATCCGGGCGCTCGCCCGCATCATGGAAAAAGGCTACGTCTACCGGGGCCTGAAGCCGGTGAACTGGTGCTTCGATTGCGGCTCGGCGCTGGCCGAGGCCGAGGTCGAATACGCCGAGCGCACCGACCCGGCCATCGACGTGGCGTTCCCGTTCGCCGACAAGGAAGGCTTGGCGCGCGCCTTTGGCCTGCCTGCGGTCGATGACGGCGCCGTCGTCATCTGGACGACCACGCCGTGGACCATCCCCGCCAACCAGGCGCTCAACGTCCATCCCGAGCTCGAGTACGCGCTGGTGCGGGTCAGCCCTGCCCCGGCGCACGGTCCGCTGCTGCTGGTGGCCAAGGAACGGGTCGCCGCCTGCCTGCAGCGCTGGAAGCTGCAAGGCGAAGTGATCGCCACGGCCCGCGGGCAGGACTTGGCCGGGCTGGCCTTCCGCCACCCGCTGGCCGCGGCCGATCCCGGCTATGACAGGCTGTCTCCCGTCTACCTGGGCGAGTACGTCACACTGGACGCGGGCACCGGCGTCGTGCACTCGTCGCCCGCCTACGGCGTGGAAGACTTCGAATCCTGCAAGGCCCATGGGCTGGCCGACGCCGATATCATCAATCCGGTGATGGGCGACGGTCGCTATGCGTCGAGCCTGCCGCTGTTCGGCGGCCTGTCGATCTGGGACGCCAACCCACGCATCGTGGACGCGCTGCGCGAAGCGGGCTCGCTGTTGCACGTCGAAAAGTATGCGCACAGCTACATGCACTGCTGGCGCCACAAGACGCCGATCATTTACCGGGCCACCAGCCAGTGGTTCGCCGGCATGGACGTCAAGCCCGCCGACGGCGGACCCACCTTGCGCGAATCGGCGCTGGCCGGCGTCGATGCCACCGCCTTCTACCCATCCTGGGGCCGCGCGCGGCTGCACGCCATGATCGCCCACCGGCCGGACTGGACGCTATCGCGCCAGCGCCAGTGGGGCGTGCCCATGGCGTTCTTCGTGCACAAGGAAACCGGCGAGCTGCACCCGCGCACGCTGGAGCTGCTCGAGCAGGTGGCCCAACGCGTCGAGCGCGACGGCATCGAGGCCTGGCAGGCATTGGATCCGCGTGAGCTGATCGGCGATGACGCCGAGTTCTACGAAAAGAACCGTGACACGCTGGATGTGTGGTTCGATTCCGGCACCACGCACGCCACGGTGCTGGGCGGCAAGGACGGCGATCGCCGCGGCTCGCACGGCGAGGCGCTGGCCTGGCCCGCCGATCTTTACCTGGAAGGTTCGGACCAGCACCGCGGCTGGTTCCATTCGTCGCTGCTGACCGGCTGCATGCTGTACGGGCGGCCCCCTTACAAGGCCCTGCTCACCCACGGCTTCGTCGTCGACGGCCAGGGCCGCAAGATGAGCAAGTCGGTCGGCAACGTAATCGCCCCGCAGAAGGTGTCCGATACGCTGGGCGCCGAAATCCTGCGCCTGTGGGTGGCGTCGACCGACTACTCCGGCGAGCTGTCGATCTCGGATGAGATCCTCAAGCGCGTGGTGGAAAGCTACCGGCGCATCCGCAATACGCTGCGCTTTTTGCTGGCCAATTTGGACGACTTCGACGCCGCCACGCAAAGCGTGCCGCTGGCCGGGCTGGTGGAGATCGACCGCTATGCGCTGGCCATGACCGCGCGCATGCAGGGCGAGATCCTGGCCCATTACGAGCGCTATGACTTCCATCCGGCGGTGGCGCGGCTGCAGACTTTCTGCTCGGAGGACCTGGGCGCGTTCTACCTGGACGTCCTGAAGGACAGGCTATACACCACCGCCGCCGACAGCGTGGCGCGCCGCTCGGCGCAGACGGCGCTGGCGCACATCACCCAGGCGCTGCTCAAGGTGATGGCGCCCATCCTGTCGTTCACCGCCGAGGAAGCCTGGGAAATCCTGAAAGGCAAGACCCTGGCCAAGCTGCCCGCGGCCGAGACGGTCACCATCTTCAGCGAGCTCTACCACGACATCCCGGCGCCGGATGGCGCCGAGGCGCTGCTGGCCAAGTGGGACCGCCTGCGCGCCATCCGCGCCGACGTGCAGCGCGCGCTCGAAGCCGTGCGCAGCACGGGCGCCATCGGCTCTTCATTGCAGGCCGAGGTCGACCTGACCGCCAGCGGCGCGGATTACGATCTGCTGGCCACCCTGGGCGACGACCTGCGCTTCGTGCTGATCGTCTCGCGCGCGACGCTGCACCGCGGTGACGGCGCCCTGGACATCCGCGTCACGCCCTCTGCCCACGCCAAGTGCGAGCGCTGCTGGCACTGGCGGGCCGACGTGGGTGCCGACGCCAGCCATCCCGACATCTGCGGGCGATGCGTCAGCAACCTATTCGGCGCCGGCGAGCCGCGCACGGCGGCGTAAGGATGCGAACGCGATGAATGCGGCGGCGCCATCCCCGGCAGCCCTGCGGCCACGGGCCGCGGTCTGGCCCTGGCTGCTGCTGGCCGCCGCCATCATCGCCGTCGACCAGTTGACCAAAGCCTACTTCGATGCCGCGCTGGAGTACGGCGAGCGCATCGCCGTCCTGCCCGTCTTCGACTTCACCCTGCTCTACAACCGCGGCGCGGCCTTCAGCTTCCTTGCGCAGCAATCGGGCTGGCAACGCTGGCTTTTCACCGGGCTGGGCACGGCAGCCGCCTGCTTCATCCTATGGATGCTGCACCGTCACCGCGGCGAACGGCGCTTTAGCCTGTCGCTGGCCATGATCCTGGGCGGCGCGCTGGGCAACGTGATCGACCGGACGCTGCACGGCCACGTCATCGATTTCCTGCTTTTTTATTGGCGCGACTGGTACTACCCGGCGTTCAACGTGGCCGACATCGGAATCACCTGCGGCGCGATCCTGTTGGTGGCCGACGAGGTGTTGCGCGCGCGCGCGGC